>WNEZ01003116.1_pt1 | contig 14296 bp, 15 predicted proteins | sample 5400521 | NCBI WGS metagenome assembly WNEZ01 (sample SAMN13153339, study PRJNA577476) | soil metagenome | isolation source: 120 cm saprolite under Douglas fir tree site 2 hole 1 replicate 1 | place: USA:California | collected 2015-04-18
GGCGCGAGTTCGGGCTCAGGCGCCTCAACTACAGCTACCAGGAGGGCGAGGGCGGCATCCCGGCGGCGCTGGCGCTCGCCGAGCACTTCGCCGAGGGCGAGAAGCTGTGCGTGGTCCTGGGCGACAACCTGATCGAGGGCTCGGTGGCGGCGGCCGTGGAACGCTTCCGCCGCCAGCCCGCGGGCGCGCGCCTGATCCTCGCCGAGGTGCCCGACGCCGAGCGCTTCGGCGTGGCGGAGCTCGCGGACGGGCGCATCGTCTCGATCGAGGAGAAGCCGGCCCGCCCGCGGAGCCGGTATGCGGTGACCGGCATTTACCTGTACGATGCGCGCGTGTTCGAGGTGATCCGCACCCTCCGGCCGTCGGCGCGCGGCGAGCTGGAGATCACCGACGTCAACAACTGGTACCTCGCGCGCGGCCAGCTCGCCTGCGAGCTGCTCCAGGGCTGGTGGAGCGACGCGGCCACCTTCGCCTCGCTCCACCGCGCGGGCAACCGGGTCGCCGAGACCGGCGCCAACCACACCGATGGCCCCGGCACGCGCGAGCCGGGACCGGCATGATCGACGGCGTGGTGGTGAAGGAGCTGGTCGTGCACGCCGACGACCGGGGCATGCTGATGGAGGTCGTGCGCGACGACGAGCCGGTCTTCCGCCCGGTCAGGCAGACCACCCTCACCATCACCTACCCGGGCGTCGTCGAGGCCTTCCACTGGCACCGCCGGCAGTGGGACGTGTGGTTCTTCGCCGCGGGCAGCGCGCAGGTCGCCCTCCACGACCTGCGCGAGAGCTCGCCCACGCGCGGGCAGACCGACGTGCTCTACGTCGGCGAGCGCCGCCCGCTGGTGGTCGCCATCCCGCCCGGCGTGGCGCACGGCTACCGCGTGCTGGGCAGCACGCCCGCCACGCTCTTCTACCACACCACCGAGCGCTACGACCCTGCCGACGAGGAGCGCATCCCCCACGACGATCCGCGCATCGGCTTCGACTGGCGCACGCAAAACAGGTAGGCATGCGGCTCCTGGTCACCGGTGCCGCGGGCTTCATCGGCACGAACTTCGTGCGCGACGCGCTCGGGCGCGCGGACGGCGTCGAGCGCCTGGTGGCGCTCGATCTCCTCACCTACGCCGGCAACCGCGCCAACCTGGAGGGGCTGGAGGCCGACCCGCGCTTCCGCTTCGTGCGCCTCGACGTGGCCGAGCGGGCGGCGGTCGCGGCGCTGCTCGCCGAGGAGCGCGTCGACGTGGTGGTGCACTTCGCGGCCGAGACGCACGTCGACCGGAGCATCCGCGACGCGGCGCCCTTCCTGCACACCAACGTCGCGGGCACGCTGGCGCTCCTCGAAGCGGCGCGCGGCCGGCCGGGTCTCGCCTGCTTCCTCCACGTCTCGACCGACGAGGTCTACGGCACGATCGCCGAGGGTCGCGCCCGCGAGGACTGGCCGCTCCGTCCCTCGAGCCCCTACGCGGCCAGCAAGGCGGCGGCCGACGCCTTCGTGCAGGCGTACGCCGCGACCCACGGCGTGCCGGCCGTCATCACGCGCTGCGCGAACAACTACGGTCCCTGGCAGTTCCCCGAGAAGCTGATCCCGCTCTTCGTCACCAACGCGCTCGACGGCCGGCCGCTGCCGCTCTACGGTGACGGGATGAACGTGCGCGACTGGATCCACGTCGACGACCACGTGTCCGCGCTGTGGCACGTCCTCGCCCTCCCGGAGCGCGGAGGGATCGTCTACAACATCAGCGCGGAGAACGAGATGCCGAACCGCGCCGTGACCGAGCGCGTCCTCGCCCTGGCCGGCCGCCCCGCGAGCCTCGTCCGCCCGGTGACGGACCGCCCGGGGCACGACCGGCGCTACGCGCTCGACTCGGGGCGCCTGCGCGCCACCGGCTGGCGCCCGCGGCACGCGTTCGACGACGGCCTCGCCGCCACCGTGGAATGGTACCGCGCGCGGCGCGCGTGGTGGGAGCCCCTGCAGCGATGAGTCAGACGCGACCTCCGAGTCCGATCCGGCCCGAGCACGTCGCCAAGCCCTGGGGGCACGAGATCATCTGGGCGCGCACCGAGCGCTACGTCGGCAAGATCCTCCACGTGCGCGCCGGCGAGTCCTTGAGCCTCCAGTACCACCGCGAGAAGGAGGAGACGATGCGCGTCCTCTGCGGCGCGATCACGCTCGAGGTCGGCGGCGAGCGGGGCGAGCGGCAGCGCGTCCGCCTCGGCCCGGGCGAGGGCTTCCACCTGCCGCCCGGCACGCGCCACCGCGTGACCGCGCTCGAGGACGCGGACATCCTGGAGGTGTCGACCCCCGAGCTGGACGACGTGGTGCGGCTCGAGGACCGCTACGGGAGGGCGACGTGAGGACGGCGCTGATCACCGGGGTCACGGGCCAGGACGGCTCGTACCTGGCCGAGCTGCTGCTCGAGAAGGGCTACCGGGTCGTCGGCATGGTGCGCCGCGCGAGCACCGAGAACTTCGAGCGCATCGCGCACCTCCGCGAGCGCATCGAGCTCCGCCAGGCGGACCTGCTCGACCAGCTCTCGCTGATCGAGCTGCTGCGGACGGTGAAGCCGGAAGAGATCTACAACCTCGCCGCGCAGTCCTTCGTCCCCACCTCGTGGCAGCAGCCCGTGCTGACGGCCGAGTTCGACGCGGTGGGCGTGACGCGGCTGCTCGAGGCCATGCGCCTGGTCCTGCCCGAGGCGCGCTTCTACCAGGCCAGCTCGAGCGAGATGTTCGGCCAGGTGCGCGAGACGCCGCAGCGCGAGACGACGCCCTTCTACCCGCGGAGTCCGTACGGCGTGGCCAAGGTGTACGGGCATTTCATCACGGTCAACTATCGTGAGAGCTACGGGCTGTTCGCGTGCTCGGGGATACTTTTTAACCACGAATCGAGCCGCCGCGGCCGCGAGTTCGTCACCCGCAAGGTTACCGACGGCGCCGCACGCGTGAAGCTCGGCCTCGCGCAGGAGCTGCGCCTCGGGAACCTCGAGGCGCGCCGCGACTGGGGATTCGCGGGCGACTACGTCGATGCCATGTGGCGCATGCTCCAGCAGCCGACGGCCGACGACTACGTGGTCGCCACCGGGGAATCGCACACCGTGCGCGACCTGGTGGAGGTCGGCTTCGGCTGCGTCGGGCTCGACTGGCGCCAGCACGTGCGCGAGGACCCGGCGCTGCTCCGCCCCGCCGAGGTCGAGCTGCTGGTGGGCGACGCCTCCAAGGCGCGCCGCATCCTCGGCTGGGCGCCGCGCGTCTCCTTCCGCGAGCTGGTCGAGATGATGGTGCGCGCCGACCTCGAGCGTCTCGAGCGGCGCTGAGGGCGCGATGCGCGTCTTCGTGACCGGCATCGCGGGCTTCGCCGGCCCCGTGGTCGCCGCGGCGCTGCTCGAGGCTGGCCACGAGGTGCACGGCCTGGTGCGCGGCACGGGCCCGTGGCAACGGCTCGCCGCGCTCCCGCTGCTTCCCGGGTCGCTCCATCGCGGCGACCTCGCCGACGGCGGTTTCCCGGACCTCGTGCGCGCCGTCTCGCCCGAAGCGGTCGTCCATCTGGCGGCGCTCTCCCTCGCACCCGCCGCCGAGCGCGACCCGGCCGGCGCCTACCGCACGAACCTGGGCGGCACGCTCGCCGTCCTCGCCGCCGTGCGCGCCCACGCGCCGCGCGCACGCTTGCTGGTCGTCACCTCGGGCGACATGTACGGCGCGGTGCGCGCGGAGGAGCTGCCGGTCGTGGAGGAGACGCCGCTGCGGCCGGTGAGCGTCTACGGCGCCAGCAAGGCGGCGGCCGACATCGCCGCCGCACAGTGGGCGCGCGCCTATGGCCTCGACGTGGTGCGCGCGCGCCCGTTCAACCACACCGGCGCCGGGCAGTCGCCGGACTTCGTGTGCAGCGCGCTGGCGCGGCAGCTGGCGCTCATCGAGGCCGGGAAGCAGGAGCCGGTGGTACGCGTCGGCAACGCCGACCCGGTGCGCGACTTCTCCGACGTGCGCGACATCGCCGCGGGCTACGTGGCGCTGCTCGAGCGGGGGCGGGCAGCGGAGGCGTACAACCTCTGCTCGGGCGAGGGGGTGAGCATCGCGGAGGTGATCGCCATCCTGCGCACGCACGCTCGCGTGCCGGTGCGGGTGCAGTCGGATCCCGCGCTCAAGCGGGCGGTCGATGTGCCGCGCATCGTGGGCAGCCACGAGCGGGCGACGGCCGATACGGGGTGGCGGCCCCGCATCGGGCTCGGCGATACGCTCGGGGCGCTTCTCGAGGACTGGCGCGGGCGCGTCGCGGAAACCTGAAGTCCTGTCTCCTGGCGCCGACCGGCGCCGGCGTACCCTTGCTTGCCGCTCACAGGACGCGCGAGTATCCTCATTTCGATGGAGCTTCAGCACCGCACGCTCGAGCAGCTCCTCCTCGAGCAGGGGCGCATCAGCCAGGACGACCTGCGAAAGGTCAAGCGCCTGCAGCAGGAGCGGGGCGAGCGGCTCGAGCGCCTCCTCCTCGACCTGGGCTTCATCTCCGAGGAGGACCTGATCCCGCTGCTCTCGACCTACCTCGGCGTGGAGGCGGTCCACCGGCGCGACTTCCCGACCGCGCCCGTGCCCCTCGGTGGCCTGAACCTGAAGTTCCTGAAGCACGCCAAGGTGTTGCCGCTCGCGCAGCAGAACGGCACGCTCACGGTGGCGATGTCGGACCCCGCCGACTACTACGCCATCCAGGCCCTCCAGCTCGCCACCGGCCTGCAGATCGAGCCGCGCCTGGCGCGCGAGCGCGACGTGCTCGAGGGCCTGGAGACGATCTACGGCGGAGCCACCGCCGACGGCACGCCGGCGGAGCCGGCCGACGCCGAGCTCGAGATCTTCAGCGACGACGAGGAGGACGTCAACCATCTGCGCGACCTGGCCTCCGAGGCGCCGGTCATCCGCTTCGTCAACCTGCTCATCAGCCGCGCCGTCGAGCAGCGCGCCTCGGACATCCACATCGAGCCCTTCGAGAACGAGCTCAAGGTCCGCTACCGCATCGACGGTGTGCTGCACGACGTCGAGGCGCCGGCGCGGCGGCTCCAGGCCGCCATCGTGTCGCGCATCAAGATCATGGCCAAGCTGAACATCGCCGAGCGCCGCCTGCCGCAGGACGGGCGCATCAAGCTGCGCCTCATGGGCCGCGAGATCGACCTCCGCGTGTCGACTCTCCCCACGCTCTACGGCGAGAGCGTCGTGCTTCGTATCCTCGACCGCTCGAGCATCGTCGTCACGCTCGGCTCGCTCGGCTTCCCCGAGGACACGCTCGCGCAGTTCGACCGGCTGATCACCAAGCCGTACGGCATGATCCTGGTGACCGGTCCCACCGGCAGCGGCAAGACGACGACGCTCTACGGCGCGCTCGACAAGATCAACTCGCCGGAGAAGAAGATCATCACCATCGAGGATCCGGTCGAGTACCAGCTCTTCGGCGTGAACCAGATCCACGTGAAGCCGCAAATCGGGCTCACCTTCGCCAACGGGCTGCGCTCCATCGTGCGCCAGGACCCCGACGTCATCATGGTGGGCGAGATCCGCGACGCCGAGACGGCCGAGATCGCGATCCAGGCGGCGCTGACGGGCCACCTCGTGTTCTCCACCCTGCACACCAACGACGCCGCGGGCGCCGTGTCGCGCCTCCTCGAGATGGGGGTCGAGGACTACCTGCTCGCGTCCTCGTTGCTCGGCGTGCTGGCGCAGCGCCTGGTGCGGCAGGTCTGCAAGAAGTGCCGCCAGCCCGCGGAGCTGGCGGCCGGGGTGCTGCGCGAGATCGGCGGCGACGGCGGGGCGCAGGCGGTCGAGGGCAAGGGGTGCGAGGAGTGCTCGCAGACCGGATACCGCGGCCGCTCGGGCATCTACGAGCTGCTGCTGGTGAACGAGGTCGTCCGCCCGCTCATCCTCAAGCGTTCGTCGGCGGACATCATCAGGGACGCGGCGGTGCAGCAAGGGATGAGAACGCTGCGCGAAGACGGCTGGCAAAAGGTCCGCACCGGCGTCACCACCGTGGCCGAGGTGGTACGCGTCACGCAGGAGGAGGTCTAGGCTGAGCCTCCTCGACCGGCTCCGGCGCGGCGGCCGGAGCGCGGCCCCGGCAGCGCGCGTGGCGGTGATCGGCCTCGATGGCGTCGGCCTGCCGCTGGTGCAGGACCTCGCGGCGCGCGGCGTGATGCCGCGGCTCGGGGCGCTGCTCGCGACCGGCACCGCGGCGCCCATGCGCTCGTCCATCCCGACCATCTCGAGCGTGTCGTGGACCGGCTTCATGACCGGGCAGAACCCCGGCAAGCACGGCATCTACGGCTTCACGGACGTGAAGCCGGGCACGCTCACCATGTTCTTCCCCAACTTCGGCAGCGTGCGCAGCGAGACGCTGTGGGACGTCGCCGGGCGGGCGGGCAAGCGCTCGATCGTGATGAACGTCCCGAACACCTATCCGGCGCGCGCCCTCCACGGGGTGCTCGTCTCGGGGTTCGTCGCCGTGAACCTCGAGCGCGCCGTGTATCCCGCGGAACTGCTCCCGCGCCTCAAGGAGGACGGCTACCGGATCGACGTCGACTATCTCGACGCCGACCGGCGCCCGGAGGCGTTCTTCGCCGACCTGGCGGCGACGCTCGAGGCGCGCCGCCGCGTGTACCTCCGGCTCCTGGGCGACGAGCCGTGGGACCTCTTCATCGGCGTGATCACCGAGTGCGACCGGCTGCACCACTACTTCTGGAGCCAGTACGCGGACCCCGCCGCGCCGCACCACGCGCGCTTCCTCGACTTCTACCGCCGCCTGGACGACGTGCTCGGCGCGCTGGTGGACGCGCTCCCACCCGACGCGCCGCTCCTGGTCGTCGCCGACCACGGGCACACGCTCATCCACCGCGAGTTCTACCCGAACGCATGGCTGCGCGCCGAGGGGCTCCTCCGCTTCACCAGCGAGACGCCGAAGGGGCTCGCGGACGTGGACCCGGCGAGCAAGGTCTTCGTCCTCGACCCGGGCCGCGTCTACGTCCACCGCCGGGGGCGCTTCCCGCTCGGCACGGTGGGACCCGCCGAGGCGGAGGACCTCCTCGCGCGCGTGCGGAGCGGGCTCCTCTCGCTCCACGACGACACACCGGGCGCGCCCGCCGGCGGCCGGCCGGTGCCGCGCGTCTTCGCGCGCGACGAGCTCTACCACGGCCCCCAGCTCGACGCGGCCCCCGACCTGGTCGTCCACTTCGCCGACGGCTACGACCCGAAGGGCGCGCTCGCCCGGCGCGAGGTCTTCGGACGGAGCGCGCTCACCGGCATGCACACCTACCCCGATTCGCTCTTCTTCATGAACCGTCCGGGCGTGCCGACCGACGGCCTCGACATCATCGACCTGGCGCCCACAATCCTGGCGCTGCTCGGCCTGGAGCCGCCGCGGAGCATGGACGGCCGCGTGCGCCTCCCGGCTTGAAGCGGGCGCTCTGATTTCGAGTCTAAGGGGCCGCCGAGGTGGTCTGCCAGGGCCCCTTCGAAGTTGAAAAGGTGCCGACCGTGGGTGTATGAATACAATGATTTTCCCGCACTTTAGCCTCCCTGAGGTGGTGTGGAGGACGGGCGGCGGCGTGAGGAGCCCTGGTGGCACAGTTCCAGTATCGCGCGGTTGATCAGCAGGGGAAGGTCGTCGAGGGGACGATCGAGGCCGGCGAGGTGCCGGCGGTCGTCGCGCGCCTGCACGATCGCGGCCTGATCCCGATCGCCGTCGCCTCGGGGGAGGGTGCGCGCCCGCGCGCGGGCGGGGTCGCGTTGCCCGCCCTGCCGGCCTTCGGCCGCCGGCGCGTCAAGGGGCGCGACCTCCTGATCATGACGCAGGAGCTGACGGCCCTGGTGTCGTCGGGCCTGCCCCTCGACCGCAGCCTCGCCACCCTGGCGGAGCTGGCCGACAACCCGGAGCTGAGGCGCATCCTCGAGGAGGTGCTGCACGCCGTGCAGGGTGGCAAGTCGCTCGCCGAGGCGCTCGGTCAGCACCGCGTCTTCCCGCCCCTTTACGTGAACATGATCCGCGCGGGTGAGATCGGCGGGTTCCTGGAGCTCGTGCTGGAACGGCTCTCGGAGTACCTCGAGCGCGGGCAGCAGCTGCGCGACGAGGTGCGTGCGGCGCTCACCTACCCGGCGCTCCTCACCTGCGCGATGGGCGTGTCGATCATGGTGCTGCTCGTCTACGTGCTCCCCAAGTTCACGGTCCTGTTCTCCGAGATGGGCCGGGCGGTGCCGCTCCAGGCCCGCCTGCTCATCGGGCTGTCGGACCTGATTCGCGGCTACTGGTGGGCGGGCCTCGGCGCCGTCGGGTTGATCGCGGGCGGCGTGCGCTACTCGATCCGCACCCCGCGCGGGCGCTACTCCTGGGACCAGTGGAAGCTGCGTCTCGTGCTGGTCGGACCGCTGCTCCGCAAGATGGAGGTCGCGAGCCTGGCACGCACGCTCGGCACGCTGCTCAAGAGCGGCGTCCCCATGCTCCAGGCGCTCGGCATCGTGAAGGAGGTGGCGGGCAACCAGGTGATCGCGCGCTCGCTCGGCGAGGTCGAGGTCGGCGTGCGCGAGGGCGCGGGCGTCGCCGACCCGCTCGCCCGCTCCGGCGTCTTCCCGCCGCTCGCCGTGCAGATGATCGCGGTCGGCGAGGAGACCGGCAAGCTCGACGAGCTCCTGGTCCGCGTCGCCGACCACTTCGACCGCGAGGTGCGGGTCCAGATCCAGCAGTTCACGCGCCTCCTCGAGCCGGTGCTCATCCTCATCATGGGCCTCGGGGTCGGGACGATCGTGATCTCCATGCTGTCGGCGATCTTCAGCGTGAACGATCTGCCGATGTAAAGGAGTCCAGCCATGCGTAGACGGAGATGGGAATCGGGCTTCACGCTCATCGAGATGATGGTCGTGATGCTCATCATCGGGGTGCTGGCGGCGCTGGTCGCCCCGAGCTTCATCAAGCAGGGGCAGAAGGCGCAATGGAAGGCGGGCGTCGCCCAGATCGAGCTGCTCGGCACGGCGCTCGACACCTTCCGCCTCGACGTCGGCCGCTACCCGACCACCCAGGAGGGCCTGGCGGCGCTTCGTCAGCGGCCGTTCGGGATCGACCGCTGGGACGGGCCGTACCTCAAGAAGGACGTCCCCCAGGACCCCTGGAACCGCCCCGACTACTACCGTAGCCCGGGCGAGGGTGGCCGCCCCTACGACCTCCTCTCCTACGGCGCCGACGGCGCGCCCGGCGGCGACGGCGACAACCGCGACATCACCAGCTGGGAAGGCAACACCGGGTGAGCGGACGCCGCGCCTTCACGCTCGTCGAGATGGTCGTGGTGCTTCTCATCATCGCCATCGGGAGCGCGCTCGTCGTACCCATGATCGAGGGCGGCTTCGAGGCGCGCGAGGTGCGCCGCGCGGCGCGCCAGATCGCATCCACCATGCACTTCTGCCGCGGCGAGGCGGTGGCCCTCGGCCAGCCGCAGGAGCTGGTCATCGACACCGTGCAGAACAGCATCCACACCACTGCCTGGGGCCGCTGGGCGGTGCTCACCGATCGCGCCGTGATCGAGGACGTGCGCGGCGGGCAGGAGTTCGGCGAGGGTGTGGTGCAGATCCTCTTCTTCCCCAACGGGAGCACCAGCGGCGCCGAGGTCGTCGTCGCCAGCCGCCGCGATCGCCGCGAGCACCGCCTGAAGGTCGAGCTCGACCCCCTCCTCGGCACGGTCCACGTGGGAGACGCCACGGGATGAAGCGCCCCCCCGGCTTCACGCTCATCGAGGTCGCGGTCGCGCTCGCGATCCTCGGCGTCGGCGTGGTCTTCTGCCTGCAGATCTTCGGCGCGAGCCTGCGCATGCAGAGCCGCGCCAGCCGCCAGTCGCGCGCCGTGCTGGCGGCCCGCGCGGCGATGGACGCGCTGATCGCCTCCCCGGAGATCCGCGACCACGACGAGGACCGCGACAGCGCCGAGGGCTTCCGCACGCACGTCGTGGTCCGCCACGCCGGCGCCGCGGAGGGTCTGAGCGAGAAGGCCCTCGACTTCCAGTCCGAGCACTCGCTCCGCTACCTCGAGGTCGACGTCGTCTGGCAGGACGGCTCGGGCGCCAAGACCTACACGCTGAAGAGCCTGCGCATGGCCCCCGAGAATGAGTAGGCGCACGCCGCGGGGCGGTTTCACGCTCCTCGAGATCGTCATCGCGCTCACGGCGCTCGCGCTCGTCACCGTGATCTGCTACGGCGCCTTCCATCTGGGCATCCGGGCGATGGAGCGGGGAGAGGTGGCGGTGGTGGCGGCGCAACGCCTGCGCGTGGCGACCGACGTCCTCATCCGGCAGATCAAGTCGACCGTCCCCTACAAGGCGCGCAACCGCGACGACGAGGAGTACGTCTTCTTCATGGGCACGGCGACCTCGATGGCGTTCATCACCGCCGCCGGGCTCGACGGCGGAGGCGGGCTCACCCGCGTGGTCTACCAGGTGATCGACGACCCGCCGCGCCTGGTGATCAGCGAGAGCCCGTTCTTCTCGACCAACGCGCTCGGGCGGGATCCGGTCGACAAGCCGGGCCTGCACTCGGCGGTCCTCCTCGAGGGGTTCACGGCCCTCAAGTTCGAGTACCTCTTCTACGAGGGGGTCGAGCCCGAGTGGCGCACCGACTGGAACGGCCACGACGAGGAGGATCTCCTGCCCGTGGCGGTGCGCGTCCTGGTCGACGGCATCCCGGGGCTCGAGGTGCGGACCTGGGGGCAGGAGATCCCGGTCATGGCGGCGCACTACGGCGAGGAGGGCGGCGCCGGCTTCCTCGACGACGAGGACGAGGACAACGACGTCGACGAGGACGAGGAGGGCACCAGCGGAACGTCGGGGAGCGGGGGCCTGTCCGGCGGCGGCGAGGACGACGACGGTGCGGACTGAGCGGCGCGCCGAGCGCGGCGTGGCGCTCCTCCTCGTCCTCTGGGTGTTCATGATCCTCGGGGTGCTCGGGCTCGACTTCGCCCGCTACATGCGTGACGACGCGATGGCGTCCGTCAACCTGGCCGACGAGACGCGCGGCTACTACCTGGCCCTGGCCGGCATGAACGCGGCCATCTTCGACGCCGAGCGCCGGCGCGAGCAGCAGAACCCGGGCACGCCGGCCGGCGCCGCCGCGGCCGCGAACAACGCGATGCCGCACACGCTCGACGATGACGACGACGGACCGCTCGTCCCGGTGGACGGCCAGTGGCACGAGGGTGACTTCGCCGGCGGGCGCTGGGCGGTGCGCATGGTCGACGAGGGCGGCCGCATCTCGCTCAACAAGGCCAACGAGGTGCTGCTGCGGCGCATCTTCACCAATCTTCTCGTGCCGGGCGGTCCGACGGCCAGCATCGACCGGCGCACGCAGAACGCGATCGACACGGCGGTCGACTCGATCTTCGACTGGCGCGACCACGACAGCCTGCGGCGCGCCCACGGCGCCGAGAGCGAGTACTACCTGAAGCGGCGGGTGCCCTACCGCGCCAAGAACGCCTTCTTCGATTCCCCCGAGGAGCTCCTCCTCGTGCGCGGCATCACCCCGCAGCTCTTCTACGGCGGCGAGGGCATTCCCGGGCTGCGCGACGTCTTCTCGGTCTACAACCGGAGCGCCAGGGTCTCGGTCGTCACGGCGCCGGCGGCCGTCCTGCAGGTCCTTCTCGGCATCGACACCGCGGCGGCCGCAGATTTGATCGAGCAGCGCGATGCCGGGGTGCCCATCCAGGACCAGGTGAAGGCCCAGCTCGCCTCCATCGACCCCGCCCTGGTGGTGCTGATCGACGACAACACGAGCGCACCGCACCTGGTGACGATCTCGGCGCGGGGCGATCTCCGCGCGGAGCGCAACCAGTCGCACGTCGAGGTGATCGCCGACCTGGCCGCGCCCTCGACCGAGGGAACGCGCATCATCCGCTGGCTCGATCGGGCGCCCTGGAGCGGGGGCCTCCCCGGCGGCGGCCCGCCGCCCGCGAGGGACAGGTCGTGACCCTCGGCGAGCTCACCCAGCGCCTCCGCCGGGCCGACTTTCTCGACGGCCTCGGCATCTACGTGAGCGCGCACGAGGTGGCGCTCGCGCACGTGGTGAAGCGCTTCTTCAGCGTGGCGCTCCGCCAGGCGCGCACCTACCCCCTGCCGCCGGCGACGCACCCCGCCGAGCGCCGGCAGGCCCTCGCGCAGGCGGTGCTCGCCTTCGCGGGCGAGCACCAGGTGGACACGCGCCGCGCCTACCTCTGCCTTCCGCGCGCTCTGGCCGCGTGCAACCGCATCCTCCTGCCGGTGGCCGCGCGCGAGAACCTGGAGCAGGTGCTCGAGTATCAGATCGAGCACCTGGTGGCGCTGCCGCGCGACCAGGTCTACTTCGACTACTCGGTGCGCCCGGTCGGCGACGACCGGCTCGAGATCCTCCTGACGTCCATCTCGCGCGAGGTGGTACGCGTGCATCTCGAGGCGCTCGAGGACGCCTTCGTGAGGCCGCGCGGGATCGTGCTCGCCTCGACGGCGATCGCCGACTACCTGGCCTTCTGCTGCGGCGAGGGGGGCCCGGTCAGTCTCCTCGTCGCGAGCGACGAGGTGGTCGAGCTGGCGCTCCTGAAGGAGGGGCATCTGTTGGCCAGCCAGCTCATGCCCGCGAGCCGGGTGGCGGCGTCCGGCGACCTCTCGCGCTCGCTCGCGCGCCAGCTGGCCGACGGCTTCGTGGCGCCGGAGGACGTGCGGCTCTACCGCTGGTACCTCGCCAACGGCGCCGGGCCCGAGCTGCCAGCACTCGGGGACGGCGATCTTCTCGCGCTCGCGGCCGGCCGGCTCGAGGCGCCGCCGGAGTTCTTCGCGTCGCACGAGGCGGCGCTCCTCCCCGCCCTGGGTGCGGCGCTCGACGCGGTCCGCGAGGGGACGGTGCCGGTGAACCTCCTCCCGGCCGAGGGACGTCGGGGCGCCGAGGAGGGCCTGTCGCTGGCGACCGTCGTGATGGTCGCGGTGCTCGGGGTGCTCCTCCTGGTGTGGGGTGGCAGCACCCTGGTACGTGAGGAGCTCAACCGCCGGCGCGTGCGGGACGAGCTGGCGCGGGTCGAGCCGCAGGTGAAGCAGGTGAAGGCGCTCCAGGACGAGATCGACGGCCTCAGGCGGCAGAACGACATCCTCGTCGCCGGGCAGGAGAAGCGCATCACCGTGCTCCTGAAGGAGCTCTCCGACCTGATCCCGAGCGACGCGTACCTGACCGCGCTGAACCTGCGCGCGGGGCGGCTGACGCTCGACGGGCAGGCGCGCTCCGCCTCGGACCTGATCGCCGCGCTCGAGAAGTCGAAGCACTTCAAGAACGTGAGCTTCACCTCGCCGACGACGCGTGTCGGGGACAAGGACCGCTTCTCGCTGGCCGCGGAGGTCGGGAAGTGAACTGGCGTGCGCTCTGGGCCCAGGCCGTGCGCTGGTACGCGGCGCGCTCCGCCCGCGACCGGCGCATCTGGGGCGGTGTCGGTGTGCTGGTGGCGCTCTCGCTCCTCTACCTGGGCGTGGTGAAGCCCGTGATCGGCTACCGCCAGGCCGTGAAGAGGGAGATCGCGGAGGGCCTGGACCAGCTCGAGCACGCCAGGCGCTTCCTCGCGGCCGCCGACGGGCTGCGCGCCGAGCGCGACGACCAGCGCCAGAAGCTCGCGCAGGCGAAGCAGCGCCTGCTGCCCGGGTCGAGCGGCACGCTCGGCGCCGCGGCGCTCCAGGAGCGGGCCAACTCGCTCGCCGCCGAGAAGGGGGTCACCGTGCAGAGCACCCAGGTGATGAAGGAGGAGCCGGCCGATCCCTTCCGGAAGATCGCCATCCGGCTGACGCTCTCGGGCGAGCTGAGACCCCTCGCCGAGCTGCTCTCCGGGCTCGAGTACGGTCCGCAGCAGCTCTCGATCCCGTTCATCGAGATCAGCCGGCGGGGCGCCATCGCGGGGGCCAAGGGTCCGCGCACGCTCTCGGCGACGGTCGAGGGGAACGGCTATCTCGAGGGCGAGCAGGCGAAGAAGGCCGAGGCCGAGCCGGGCGAAGGGGAGGGCGAGCCCACCGCGAGCGCGCCCGACGCCGAGGCGCTGCCGGTCCCGTCCACCGCGACCCTGCCCGGGGGCGAGGTGGAGCCGCCGGTCCCGGCGCCCGAGGCCGTCCCGCCGACCACGATGCCCGGGGCGACGACCACGTCGCCCGCGTCAACCACCACCGCGCCCTCGCCGACGGCTGCCGCACCCGAGCCGCTCACGCCGCCCCCGACCGCGCCGGCCGCCCCGGCGCCGACGGCCAGCTGATGCGGCGCTGGGCGATCGTCAACACGCTGCTCGGGATCATCGT
>WNEZ01021454.1_pt1 | contig 14295 bp, 12 predicted proteins | sample 5400521 | NCBI WGS metagenome assembly WNEZ01 (sample SAMN13153339, study PRJNA577476) | soil metagenome | isolation source: 120 cm saprolite under Douglas fir tree site 2 hole 1 replicate 1 | place: USA:California | collected 2015-04-18
TTTCGCGACGTGGCTAGGCGCGCCGGAGGACGAGGAATTCCGCAAGCTCTCCCAACCGCCGGGCGCGCTCGCCGTAAGGCTCAAGTTCCTTGATGGCGCGTGTTGCAAGTTCGGTGGCCATCTGGTGGGATTTCTCCAGGCCATAGAGTGCCGGGTAGGTGGCCTTCCTCTGCGCCTGATCTTTTCCAGCGGTCTTTCCCAGCGCTGCCGAGGACTCCTCGACGTCGAGGATGTCGTCCACTACCTGAAACGCCCAGCCGATGTTTCCGCCAAAGCGGCCGAGTTGCGCTACGTCGGCCTCAGCCGCGCCGCCGCACAGCGCGCCCGCCACCACCGACGCGCGGATCAGCGCCGCGGTCTTCGAGCGGTGGATGTACTCCAGCATTTCCGGAGCAATGTCCTTGCCCTCGGCTTCCAGGTCGGCCACTTGCCCGCCCACCATGCCGTCCACCGTGCCCGCCGCCGCTGCCACTTCGCGGATGACCGCCACGCGTCGTGCCGGCTCGACCTGCGCCTCCGCCAGGGTGGCAAAGGCCAAGGTCAGCAGGGCATCGCCGGCCAAGATGGCGGTGGCCTCGCCAAATTTCTTGTGACACGTGGGCTTGCCTCGCCGCAGGTCGTCGTTGTCGAGCGCGGGCAGATCGTCGTGAATCAGCGAGTAGGTGTGGATGAACTCGAGCGCGCAGCCCGCTCGCAGGGCGGCCTGCGACTTCGGGTCGAAGATGCGCGCCGCCTCCAGGCAGAGGATCGGCCGGATGCGTTTGCCGCCGGCAAACACACTGTAGCGGATGGCGCGATGGATCGAAGCTGGCGGCGTATCTTCGCGCGGCAAGAGCGGCTCGAGCGCCGCCTCCACCTCCTGCCGGTCTTCCTCGAAGAAGGAAGGGAATTTCATGCCGGTGACTTGCTCGGGAGTGTTTCCCTTGGGCATGCCCTTTGGCTGGGGTGCGGGCGGGCTCAAGACTCTTCTTCAGCTTCGGGCTCGAAGGGCTGGGCGGCCATTTTCCCGTCGGCCATCTTCAGCAGAATCTCGACGCGGCCTTCGGCCTCCTCAAGTTGCTTCTGGCAGTCGCGGGAGAGTTGGACTCCTTCTTCAAACAGCTTCATGGCTTCGTCGAGCGAAAGATTGGCATTCTCCAGCTTTTTCGCCACCTCTTCCAAGCGCGCCAGGGAGCGTTCAAACTCCGGCTTTTTGGGCGGCTCTGGTTTTTTGCCGGTTGTTGGGTTCACTGGGTTGCTGTCCTTACCGCTGGCACCCCGGACAAAAATAGCTGGATCGTCCACCTTGCTCGATTCGCCGGATGCGGCCGCCACATCGCCGGCAGGCTTCTCCTTCGCGGCCATACACGCGAAGGATTTTCTCCAGTCCCTGAAACCACCATGCCGGGTCGCGAAAGTTTGGGGCCGGATGAAGGCAGTATCTTAATGCACGGCGGAGAACGTTCACAATGGCTTTGTGCAGGCGGCGGGCCTCGCGAGATGTAAGGCGATCGGCTCGGCGCCGCGGGTCAAGCCGCGCGTGCCACAGCACTTCGTTGGAGTAGATGTTTCCGAGGCCGAGCTTCACCGGACGCCGGGCGGCACTGAGCAGCGCCTGCAGTTGTGCGAGTGTGAATCTCGGCGAGATCGGATCCACGCCGAGCGCGCGGATTCCGGGGGATTCATCAGGATGGACGAGCCAGTGTACCCGGCCGAAGTGCCGCCGGTCGACGAAGCCCAGCGTGCCGGCATTGAGTTGCAGCGCGACGTCAATGTGGCCCTGTGTCTCGGGCTTGTCGAACCAGATAAGTTGCCCATCCAGCTTGAAATGCATCAACAAACAGCCACGGCCCAGACGCCACAAAAGATATTTGCCTCGCCGCTCGACGCCTTCGATGCGCTGGCCCTCAGCGCCGCGGCGCAGCTCGGCCGGGCTTTGCGGGCGCACCGCAATGGAGTGCAGCACCTGGCAGCGGCGGATCGTCTGTCCCCGGACCAGCGGCCGCAGGGTGCGCGCGATAGCCTCGACCTCGGGGAGTTCCGGCATGGATGTGAGGCTAGTGGTTTGGCTCCGGCAGCAGGCGCAAACGGTGCTTGCGGGCCTTTTCTTCTGCCGCTTCGCTGAAGGGAGCGGGGATGCCGCGGCCCTCGAACCACGCGCGGAACTGGTCGCGGTAGTGCGGGCTGCCGAACTGGCCCGATTGCCCCAGGGTTACGTTCATCAGTGAGTTGTCGAAATTAGACAGATCGGCCACGTAGCGCATGGCCGGGCCGTGCGACGGCTGTGCTACCTTTACGGTGTAGGTCGTGCCGGCCTGGTCGGTGGGCCCGATACTCAGCAAGCGTTGCATCCAGCCAGTGCGTCCCAGCGGGTGGAGTATTTGCAAGGCGTTGAGCTGGCCCCAACGCCAGCCGACGGGCTTGGGCTGCTTGGTGTCGCTCGCCAGATGCTTCACCGCCTCGTCAGCGGCAGCCATCAGCATTTCCTCGTAGCTATGGAACTCTGGCGGCAGCCAGTGCGCAGGCCGCTCGCGCAGCACTTTATCGAGGAAAATGGAGTCGCGCCACTCATAAAGTGTTATTTCTCGCCCCAGGACCGGGCGTAGCAGGCTTGCCATAAAGAAGCGCCGCGTGTACTCGACGAACGCCGTCTCGATCGATTCTGCCTTTGCGCGCCCGTCCCAATGCACCAGCCGCGCGAGCAACTCCCGGGCCCGCGGGTCTTTCGCGTGGGCGGGGCTGTTGGTGCTGTGACTTGCCCGGACCATCTGCTCGGCCAGAAAGCGATGCGGCAGGCTGACAATGTCGTCCTGGATGGCCAAGCAGTCGGCGGGCTGAAGTTTTTTCTTCTGCGCCAGCAAGTCATAGATGCGCGCCGTGCGCCACGGCGACGCCCAGCGATCGGTCAGATAGTGGGGGTAGCCAGGCCCCACGACGCGCGCATTAGCCGTGGCAATCACGCCGCCGGGGGGGTTGAGCACCTGCGGCAGTTCGTCAAAAGGGATGTAGCCTGTCCATTCGTAGTCATCGGTGTCCCCCGGCACGGGCAAGGCGCCATCACCTTTTTTCCTCACCGGGATGCGCGCCGCCACGATGAAGCCGATGTTCCCGTCCACATCCGCGTAGACGATGTTCTGCGCCGGCCCGGGAATCTGCCGCAAGGCCTCGCGAAACTCCCCCCAGTTCTGTGCGCGTCCCAACAAGGAGTAAAGCCCGGCCAGCCCGCCTGGTTCCAGAGCTGTCCACTTCAGCGCGTACTTGCGAGTTCCCTCACTTCGCACTACAGGCCCGTGGCGTGTGATGTACACGTCCAGCACGGTGTCTTCCTGGCCCAGGACATGAATCCTTTCGGTGCGGACTTCGGCCTGCACGTATTTGCTGTTTACAAGGTAGTCGAGAGGCCGCTCGGGGTGAAACGTTTCGATGTAGAGGTCCTCTACGTCGGCGCCGTTGTTGGTAAATCCCCAGGCGATTCGGTCGTTGTGCCCGATGATGATCCCCGGCGCGCCGGGTAGCGCAAACCCTTTGACGTTCCAGCCCGGCGCGGTTAGGTGGAGGATGTACCAGATGGAAGGCACGCTGAGCTGGAGGTGAGTGTCGTTGGCCAGCAGCGGTCTTCCGGAGGCTGTGTGCTTGCCATCCACCACCCAGTTGTTGCTTCCAATCGCTGCGCGCACTTCCTCATCAAACTGCTCGAGAAATGTCTCCGCAGCATTCCATGCGCGCTGGGTCTCGTCGAATGTGGCTCGTATTCTTGGGAGCTGCGGGATCTGTGCGTGTGGTGCCGTTCGCTTTTTGTGCTTGGCTTTCTTTGCCGGGCTGGGCGCTTCAGGCGCTGTGCTGTCGACGATTACGTGATCGAATGCAGAGTCGGTAAGGAAGAGCTCCCGGGCCCGGTCAGGGCCAGCTAGCTCGGTTACGCGGGCTCGCTTCAGCTCTGCGCCCCAAGTATTGGTCAGCGTCTGGTACATGTAGCCGGCGATGAGAAGCGAATCGGAGGGCTTCCACGGCCGCGGGTTGGATCGCTGGCGGGTGAACTCCCACGGCAGTGCGCCCTGGCGCTCATCGATGTAGCGGTTCACGCCGCGCGCATAGGCCTCAAGGATCCCGCGCACTTCCGGGTTGAGGTTCTCGGCCTCGCGTTCCGCTGCGACGTGCAGGCCCAGGGTGCGATACTGGCGGTCCAACTCGAGCGTCCCCGGGCCAAAGATCTCGGAAAGCTCCCCCGCCGCCAACCGTCGCAGGATGTCCATCTGCCAGAGCCGGTCCTGCGCGATGACGTAGCCCTGTGCCGTGAGGAGGTCACCGAGAGAGCTGGCCCGAATGTGGGGCACGCCCCACGCGTCGCGGTCCACCGTGACTTCGTGTTGGAGTTCGGGCAGAACAGCCGTGCCGTCTACCTGCGGCAGGGTGCGGCGAAGCAACCACCAGCCTGCCAGGGAACCCAGAATTGCGACCAGGAAAATGAAAACCAGGAGGTAGCGAAGCGCTCGTAGCAGGATCCTCACCTCTGATTGCGGAATCGACGCGGAGTGTAAACCACTCGCCCGCCGCAGCGCAACGCTCCTCCAGCGGGGTCTTGCCGGTTGGTAAAGCCCTGCGGCGACTGAGTCGGAACGCAAGGAATCAAAAGATGCCAACGGATTTCGAAATCGATTTTTCGAGGTTTCCACACACGCTCTTGGCCGCCGCTACCCTTACCTCAGGCAGGCTGTTAGAATCAGCGCACCATGCAGGCCCGATCGGTGCAGCCATGATTGCGTTGCGCCTCGTTGCGGTGTTCGCGTTGGTCGGCGTCAACGCCTTCTTTGCCGCGACCGAATTCTCGCTGGTGGCCATCCGCCTCTCGCGCGTCCGGCAATTAGTCGAGCAGGGCGATCCGCGGGCGCGCGTGATCCAGGAATTGATTGACGATCTGGACCGCGTTGTCTCGGGCGTGCAGGTGGGGATCACGCTGACCAGCTTGGGCCTGGGCTTCCTTGGCCAGATCACGCTGGTGGGGATTATCCAGCAGGCGCTGTGGTGGGTGCCGGGGCCAAAGGCAGCGGTGATCGCGCACAGCTTCTCCATCGCGCTGGCGTTCATGCTACTCAGCATGATGCACGTGGTGCTGGGCGAACTGGTGCCCAAAAGTCTCAGCCTGCAGCGCGCCGAGCGCGTGGCTCTGCTGGTGGCCCGTCCGTTCCGCTGGTACCTCCACACCTTCCGCTGGGCTATCCTCCTGCTGGATGCTATGGCCAAGCGGATCGTCCGCGCCTTGGGCGTGGTCGCGCCGCACAGCCATACACTGGTGCACTCCTCGGAGGAGTTGCAGATTCAGATCCAGCAGGCGGGCGAGCGCGGCCTGCTGGCCCCCGGCCAGGAAACGTTTATTCAGCGCGCTCTCGAGCTGGAGCGTTTGCAGGTGCGCGAAATCATGGTACCGCGGCCGGATATGCACGTGCTGCCAGCGGAGGCCAGCCTGGAAGACGTCCTATCGGTCTTCGCCACCACGCAGCGTTCCCGCATCCCGATTTACCAGGACTCGCTGGACCACGTCCTGGGGTTCATCCACATCAAGGACATGCTCTGGGTTTTGTTGGACCGCGAACGCCGTGCCGAGGAAGGTTTGCCCACGCCGGAGTTCAACCTGCGCCGCGTGCTGCGCGAGGTCCTCATCGTGCCGGAAACCAAGTCGGCCGCCGAGCTGTTGGTGGAATTGCGCGCGCGGCACACTGGCCTCGCCCTGGTGGTGGACGAATTTGGCAGTATCCTGGGCCTGGTTACGCTCGAAGATATCGTGGAACAGGTGGTCGGAGAGATTCATGACGAGTTTGATGTTGTCGAGCGGCCGCTCACCCTGTCCGACGGTGCGATGATCTTTGACGCCTCGCTGAACGTGCGCGATTTGGAGACCCAGTACAACATTTCGCTGCCTGAGGACCCGGCTTACGCCACCGTGGGAGGATTCGTGCTGAGCCAGTTGGGTTTCATCCCGCGCGGAGGAGAAAGCTTTGAGTACAACGGCTATCGTTTCACCGTCGCGGAAATGGACCGCCGGCGCGTGGCTCGACTCAAGATCCAGAGGGTGAAGCCGGCCGAGCCGCGCGCCTCGGGCCTCGCGGGAAACGGACCGGAGGGCACTACCGCCCTCCCGGCGGGAACGCCCGCGCCCCCCGAGGCGTCGAATGCTCCGGAAACGCCTAAAGCCCCGAACAAATGATCCGTCATCTCCTTCTCCGCTTTCTCTTCACTCTTCCCGCGCTCTGGCTGATTCTCACCATGGTTTTTCTCTTGGTGCACATCGTTCCCGGCGATCCTGTGCAGCAGATGCTCGGCGAAGGCGCTCGCGCCGAGGATATGGAGCGGCTTCACCGCGCTCTGGGTCTTGATTTGCCCCTGCATGTGCAGTATGGCCGCTACCTAGCCGGTCTGCTGCGTGGGAATTGGGGACAGTCATTCCGCTTCCAGACGCCAGTTTTGCGGGTTGTCCTCGAACGCTACCCGGCGACCATTACCCTGGCCCTGACCGGCTTGCTGATCTGCGCCGCAATTGGCATCCCCGCCGGTGTTCTCGCTGCACATCGCCGCGGCCATGCTGCAGACCGCGCAGTGGGATTCTTTACCTTGTTGGGTCTTTCGGTGCCCAACTTTGCCTTGGGTCCTGTATTGATTCTTCTCTTCTCGATTCAATTAGGCTGGCTTCCCGTCTCGGGCAAGGAAGGCTGGGCCAGTTTGGTTCTGCCCGGCATCACCCTGGGCGCCGCCTTGGCGGCCATCCTTACCCGCACGGTGCGCAGCTCGATGATTGAAGAGCTTTCGAGCGACTACGTGCGCACCGCGCGCGCGAAGGGTCTACCGGAGTCGGCTGTGCTGTTCCGCCACGCCTTTCGCAACGCCCTGATTCCCATCGTCACGATTCTCGGCTTGCAGTTTGGCACCCTGCTCGCCGGCACCATCGTCACCGAGACAATCTTCTCCTGGCCGGGCATCGGGCGGCTCACCGTGCAGGCCATCCAGGCGCGAGACTATCCGCTGCTCCAGGGCTGCATCCTGGTAATTGCTTTCTCTTATGTCGTCGTTAATTTGCTGACCGATTTCATCTACGCTCTGGCAGACCCCAGAATCCGGCTGCAATGACCGCAGCGCCGGGCACTGGCTGGGGACTGACGAGCTGGGTCGCGACATCCTCTCGCGCATCTTCTATGGCGCGCGCGTTTCGATGCTGGTTGGCGCCTCGGTGGTCTTTGGCAGCGGCCTGGTCGGCCTGATTTTGGGTTCGCTCGGAGGCTACTTCGGGGGCTGGCTCGATCGCCTTGTGAACGTCGTCCTCATCAACGCTTTTCTATCCTTTCCCGGCATCTTGCTGGCGATTGGCTTTGCCGCGTTCTTGGGCCCCGGCCTCGGGAAAGTGATCCTTGCGCTGATCATAACTGGCTGGGCTGGCTATGCGCGACTGGCACGCGCCCAGGTCCTAAAAACGAAAGAGATGGAATATGTCCTCGCCGCCCGCTCGCTCGGGGCGTCTCATGCGCGCATACTGCTGCGGCACTTGCTGCCAAACATCCTCCAGCCGGTGCTCATCCAGGCGACCATTGGCATGGCCAGCGCCATCCTCGCGGAATCAACGCTCAGCTTCCTGGGGCTCGGGGTGCTCACGCCGGTGCCGAGTTGGGGAGCGATGCTCAACGACGCCCGCAGTCATCTGTTCGACGCGCCCCATATGGTTGTTTCTCCCGCGCTGGCTGTCATGGCTGCGGTTCTGGCCTTCAACCTACTGGGCGACGCGTTCCGCGACTGGCTCGACCCGCGCACTCGCGCCAACCTGGTCACACTTGAGCTGACTCGCTAGTGTCGTTCCAACTTGATTCGCCTACAGTCCGCGCCGCCTTGTAGCGCCAGCGGGACGCTGACGGTTTGCGATATGCGGCTACTCATTCTGTTGGAAAGCTGGAGAATGCCCTCGCGGGTCGGGGCTAGGCGGACCTACGCCAGGTCTAGGGTAACTTCCGCGCCGCGGTGCACGCCGAGCGCCCGCGCCGCATTGCCCTTGTGCAGCGAAATTTCCAAGAACCCGCTCGACCCCGGGATGGCAAACGGTTCTCCGGGCGCGCCCTGCGCGTAAGTCTGGGCGAGTTGACGAACCTCTTTGCCGTCGATATGAAGTTTGATCTTTCCCTCTGCGGTCATTGCTGGGGGCAGGTCTTCCATGGTCAAGTTGGTCATCAAGTTCCCGAAGTTGTCCACGCGCAGCACTACGCCCTTGAGGGCATTGCCCGACGCTTTGGGTTTGGGCAGAGCGAAGCGCACGTAGTCCGTCACCTCCTCGCCGAAGCTTGCTGTCTGGGAGCCCTTCGAGAGCCACGCCGCCGCTGGCGCGAAGATGTCGCGGCCATGAAAGGTCGAGCTGATTGGGTTGAGGAAGTAGTGGTCCGCGGTGATATGCCTGACGCTCACGCTAGCTTCCTTCTCGTACACCATGGAGAGTACGCCGTTGTCCGGCGCGATGAAGTATTGCGTCTCTCCGGCTACCAGCAGCGGGCGCCGTTGCGTCCCCACGCCCGGGTCCACCACCACTACGTGGATCGTGCGCGCCGGAAAATAGCGGTAAGCCGCGCCGATCGAGAGAGCGCCATCCAGCACGTCATAAGGCGCAACGTGGTGGTTGATGTCCACGATCTTCGCTTCCGGATTGATGTTCAGGATTACGCCCTTGAGCGTGCCCACAAGGTGGTCGCTTGTGCCGTAGTCCGTGGTGAGGGTAATTATCCGTGCCGTCAAAGGTGTCTCTCCCCGTGATACCTTTCGACTCCGCTCGGGGTTACCGTGGGGGCGACGGAGCAGAATCGCAAAGTATCTAACGTTCCGGTACTTGTCAAGGTAACGCACGGCGGGAGGTGCTTCCTGCCGCCTGGCCTTAACAGGCCGCGGAAAAAGTGCCTTTGGCTGCCATGCCGAGGGCCGATCCCGCCTTGCGGGATGTCGGGCCGAGGAATCTCTCTTCGCCGAAAATGACGATTTGCTGCGTTTTTTCAGCACCCTGTTGAACCCCCTGCCCTGACATCATCGCCATCGCCGCGGCGGGGCCGCAGAACCGCGCACCAGCGCAATCCGCAGCCGGGCCTTCGCGGTAGATAGTTGTTGCGGATCACCTAGTGCTGGCATCTAATGAGCCGCCATGAATATCCGCAAACCCAAGCCTGGGCAATTGCCCGAGCGCGAAGTCGCCTCCGAACCCATCTATCACGCTCGGCGGCGGTTCTTGCAGGCCGCGGGAATCGGCGTCAGCGGCCTCGCTTCGAGGTTGGGAGCGGTTTTCACCGCCGGCACCACGCCACGTTCAGCCGAGCTTCGCTCCCTCACCGCCCAGCGCAACCCCAAATTCAAAGTGGAGGGCAGGCAGATCTCTCCGGAAGCGATTACCGCGGGCTACAACAACTACTACGAGTTCCTTACCGACAAGCGCCGCGTGGCCGAACTGGCCGCCGGGTTCCACTCGCGCCCGTGGCAAATCGAAGTCCGCGGCCTGGTGGAAAAGCCGCTGAAGTTCGACGTGGATGATCTGCTGAAGCGTTTTCCGCTCGAAGAGCGCGTCTATCGCTTGCGATGTGTCGAGGCGTGGTCCATTGTGGTGCCCTGGATCGGCTTTCCGATGGCCAAGTTTGTCGAGTGGGCCAAACCCACGGCCAAAGCCAAGCATGTCCGCATGGTTAGCTTCCTGCGCCCCGGAGAATGCCCCGGCCAGCGTGAGCAGACCTGGTACCCCTGGCCGTACTTCGAGGGTTTGCGCCTGGATGAGGCCACAAATGAAGTCGCGTTCCTGGTCGTGGGCAGCTACGGCCACGTTCTTCCCAATCAAAACGGGTCGCCGCTGCGCTTGGCCGTGCCCTGGAAGTACGGCTACAAGAGCATCAAGGGCATCACCCTGTTTGAGTTCACCGATAAGCAGCCGCCTACGTTCTGGAATAAGCTCGTGCCGGCCGAATACGATTTCCTCTCCAACGTGAATCCCGCCAAACCGCATCCCCGCTGGTCGCAGGCCAGCGAAATCGACGTGCCCTCGCAAAAACGCATTCCCACGTTGCCCTATAACGGCTACGGCGAGTTCGTCGCCCAACTTTATCCGTAGGACTGGCATGGGGTGCCGGTGGGTTTTTGTTCGCACAGTCGTATCGCCCCTTGCCACCGCAATCCTGGACAGGCAGGAATGGCTGTCATACTCAGTGCTCTTTTATCCGTGGGGACGAACTCGCCAGCGCTGTGTAGCCCCAGCGCCCCCAAGGCGATCACCTGGCGGCGCCGTCTACAAGCTGTCACTTCGCTAATCGCCCGAATCGGTTGTCTTGCATCATCGTCCCACCTCCGCTAAGCTACTGATTCCCAGCGCGGGCATTTTCTAGTGAAAGGAATGTCATCATGGCTTCTACTGTCTGGAAGGGACATCTCACGTTCGGGCTGATTTCCATACCGATCGATCTGTTTTCGGCTGCCCGCAGCGAGCGCATCAGCTTTAACCAGCTCCACAAAGAGTGCCATACGCGCCTGCGCCAACCTTTGTTCTGTCCTAACTGCAATCGTATGGTCGAGCGCTCAGAAGTCATGAAGGGCTACGAACACGAAAAGGATCAGTACGTGCTTTTCACCGATGAGGAACTGGAGAAGATTGCGCCGCCTTCGGCCCGCACGATGGAAATCCTGGAGTTCGTGAAGCTGGAGGAGGTCGATCCATTGGTTTTTGATGCTTCCTATTTTGCTACGCCGGAAGAGGCCGGAAAGAAGGCCTACCGGCTCCTGTTCGACGCGATGGAAGAATCTGGCTACGCGGCGATTGCCAAGGTCTGTATGCACCAGCGCGAGCACACGGTGATCATCCGGCCTCGCGCCAACGGCCTCACCCTGCACACGATGTTCTACGTGAACGAGATCCGGCAGGTGGCCGAGTACGGCCAGACCGACAAGATCGAGCTGAAAGAACAGGAGAAAATGTTGGCCCGACAGTTGATCGACAGTCTTGCCGCGCCCTTTGACCTCAAGAAGTTTGACCTCAAGAAGTATTACGATGGGTTCCAGGAAAGGCAGAAGGCTTTGATCGAAGCGAAGCTGCAAGGACAAGAAGTGGCGACTGTGCCCCAGCCCAAGCTCGCGCCAGTGATCGACCTGATGGAGGCTCTCAAGAAAAGTCTGGGTGAGCGGCAGGCTCTCGGCAAGAAACCGGCAGCAGCCTCCGTTCCAGCCGTCGCAGAGATGAAGAAGGCGGGCAAGAGGTCCGCTGCTGGTCGCTGAAGTAGAATTTCGCTCTCCTTCCTCTACGCGCAATCCAAACTCTGTTTCATCCGAGAGAATCGCTCGTTCAGAACACTGGATTGATTTCGGATGGCTTCTCAGCGGTACTGATGTGGAATGTAAAACCGGACGATAGCCTTGCGGCCAGTTCTGACGGCGTCTTCGTGGTCGGCCTGGATGGCCTCGTGGGCAATCTCCTCGTCCCCAAACTCTGTGACCATTGAAGTCTCGCTCGCCCTTGCTCAGTGAAACGATACGCCAGCCGGCCGTGCCCCATTTGTGCAGAACTGTTTGCGCGATCCCTATAATTCTAGCTGGATAACAGATACTTTTCGAGTTATTGATGCGGCGTTTCCTGACGCGAAGGCGCCGACCTCGGCGGGGGGTTGGGTGCGTCAAGTTGCTCGAGAATCGCCTGGGCTTGCTTAACCACAACTTGACTCAAGTCATGTAGTGCCCGCTCGGCAACCCACCTCAATTTCGGATCCACCGGAAGAGCCTGCAGCGCCAAGAACCGGACACTCATCGATTGGTCGTTCAAAGCCAGGTCAATCAAAAGCTCCTGGGGGAATTCCACACCCGAGCTTAATGCCAAGTGAAGGGCCTTTGTCCGGACTCCTTCATCGGGGTCTTTTAATGTCTCTCGGACCGCATCCGCCGACTGGCTTCCGTTGCGTCGCACGAAAGCCTCGATGGCGCGCGCACGGACTTCGGGATCAGGCTCAGCCAGCATCCGCTGTAACTCTTGCGTGCTCGCCGCCGACGTGTCTGATGGAGTTGGCTTGAATCCCCGCCCGAGACTCGCCGCATACACCCAAACCGATTTCAAGAGAGCTGAATTCAAGGGGGCTGAACTCTTCTCGTTCTCGTCGACGCCATAAAAGAAAAAGACATCGTAATCTTTCAAGACTTGACGAAGCGCTTCATCCAGGCGGTAGTGGCGGAACTCAACCGAAAGCTTCTCGTCGCCCAAGCCCTCACTAAGGACAATCTTCACGTTGGCCTTGGCTCCGATTTGTCCCAGAATGGATCGGAGGGTCTGGTCGTGGGCGCGGAAGGTCAGCATCCCATTCTCAAAAGCATTCTCAAAAGGGTACACCTTCGTTTCGGCCAAAACAGGGCTCGCCAAGGCCGCTGGGCGTAGGGCTGAAGATTCAGGTCTCAGCATCACGGCGATGTTTCTGGCTGGCCGTGGCGCTGGCTGCTGGGCCGCTTCCCCCCTGCGCGCCTGGGCCGCACTCTTCTCCTTCCTGGTGGGCGTTGGGGGAGCTCCCAGCATGCTAGCTGGGACTGCGTTTGAGGCTGCAAACGCCACGGTGAAGCTGTTGCCTTCTGATTGAACGGTGTATGGACCTACATACTCGAGATCAATCACCACTCGCGTCACATAGGGCTTGAATTGGCCAAGGCGAACTCGACGAACAGGCTGCAAATCGCTCGGGATTGAAGTCCGGCCCACCCTGAGGCGCGCCCCGGAAAAATCCAGCACCAACCGTTCGGGGTTGCTTAGCCGCTCCGGCTGGCAGGTCAACGGACCATTGCCTTCCACGCGCACGATGGTCTGCTGACCACTACGGCCCACCTCGACTTGGGCGACGAAAGTGGCACTGGAGATCGCAGCGGCTGCTGGAAGAGAGGGCTGCGGGCTCATTTCCGTAGAGGAAGAAGGCTTTTGCTGCGGCTTAGAGAAACCCGTAAGGGCTCCAACCGTGAGAATGAGAGTGGCAAGAAGAGCCTGGCACAGCTTGCGTCCGGCCTTCATCGTCTGTTTCCAATGAGACTTTCGGATAAGTGCTTGCGCTCGATTCGAGGCATGTGCGCTTAGCCGGCGGTGACGAGCAGCCTCCAACGGGGAACTGCTGGCTCCTCCTTTCTGCACCTTAGTGTGTAGGTTGACTAGCGTGCCTCCTGCCCGCTGGAGAATTAATTCTTTTTTTACCGTCCATCCTCCCCGCATGCGAGCGTCTCTCCCTCTGTCCCTCAACTCCGGTTAAACTCCAATGCCGCCCCTGCGCGGGTAAGGGACAGTACCCCCGCTGGGTGGACGCTAGATTTTGAGGATGAGAAAGCCCCCGTGGCCCGAACGGAGGGATTCTGGTCTCCTCATCGAAGATTGTCAATCATCTCGCTCAATAAATATAAGAAGGCCTGTGGAAAGGCGAGAAAGCGGGCGAGAGCGTACTTTCAGCCAGTCTGATGGCTTCCGGAGAAACGTCCCCATGATGGCCCGCGAGGGCTCTCGTGCTTAGCCCGCAGCCGCGTTGTGGGTTTCCTCGTCTGCTGTTAGAGGAGCCGATCTCAAAGCAATAACGGAGGGCAACCATGTCAGATGTCGTGTATGTCTCTAGCGTGCGCATTGAGCGGAAGGTTGGTCCGCCCTCTCCCTGAATCTCGCGGAAGTGTACCGCGGGTCTCCATTCGGCTTGCGCGGGCCGCATCCTTCTCCTGCTTGGTGGGTGCTTGGGGATCCGCTCCTGTGCTGACCGGAGCTGCATTCGAGACAGCAAACGCCACTGTGAGGCTGTTGCCTTGGGACTTAACGCCGTACGCGGCCGGATACTGTAGATCAATCACCACTCGCGCCACATTAGGAGTGAATTGACCAAGGCGAACTCCACGAACAGGCTGGAAAGGGCTCAGCATTGAGGTGCGGCGTACAGCCAAGCGTGCTCCGGAGAAATCCAGCACCAACCGTTCGGGGTTGTTCAATCGTTCTGGCTGGCAGGTCAAGTGACCATTACCTTCCACGCGTACGATTGTTTGCTGGCCGCCGCGGCTGATCTCGACTTGCGCAACGATGGTGGCTCCGGACGTGATAGGGGCGACTTGAGTAGATGGCTGCGGGCTCACTGTTATGGGACGGTCTGGGGATGGAGAAGGCTCCTGCTGCGGTCCAGCGAAACCGGCAGGGGTCCCGACAGCGATATCAAGGGCCAGGTCGAGCAACTGGTAAACGAGCGGCTGGGCGAGGGCGATACTGAACACCATGAGGAGAAGAGGGTGGCCGCACGGCCTACCTTTCGTCTTCCGTGGTTGCTTTCCTAGTGGAATTTG
>WNEZ01004442.1_pt1 | contig 14283 bp, 13 predicted proteins | sample 5400521 | NCBI WGS metagenome assembly WNEZ01 (sample SAMN13153339, study PRJNA577476) | soil metagenome | isolation source: 120 cm saprolite under Douglas fir tree site 2 hole 1 replicate 1 | place: USA:California | collected 2015-04-18
TGTGCCGTAACAGCCCCGTGCGGCGCGCCGCGGATCGCCCGTCCGCTGAATTAGGCTGGACCCCATGGACCCCAACGCCCTTCGGGAGAGTATGCGGCTCGCGAGCGTGGTCCTTTGGCGGTCAGCATTATCCGCCACGTCTTTGCGGAATCACGCGCGCACATGATCATCTCGGGGTTCGGACTGACCGAGGGGCTTGGTTTGAGTATTCGCCAAGATCCGCTTTGGGAGGTCCGGCAGCAATTGAAGATGAATGAGACTGACGACGAGATCCTGCGATGACGGCGTCGTAGCCACGGGCGGACTCGGCCCCCGAGCAGCCGGTGCGGGGTTCCCTGCCAGGGGGCGGCTGATCCGACGGCCTCATGGTCGGCCGCAACCGGGCATTCTCCGCCTCGAGGGCGCCGACCCGTTCTCGCAAGGCTTGCATCTCGTTCAGCAGGTCCCGGATCGGGCGATCGAGGAAGGCAGAAGCGTCCCAAGTCCCTGGCGGTTCGGTCGACGAGGGTATGCTCATGACGGGGGCTGGCCCTACGTGTCGGTGCCCAGGTCGGGATCAGCTCACCTCCGAGTCATCCCATGTGCTGTCGGGCCGCAGCTGCGCTTCCTGGTCACCGGCGGCGGGTCGAGCGTGGCGGGTTGGGCAGCAGCGGGGAGCTCTTCAGAAGGCGATCGACCTCGCTGCGGAACGCCACGTGGCGGGGGAAGCGATCCCGGATCTCGGTCACAAAGGCCGCCCCCGCTCCGGGGCCATCGGCCAGGTCGATGGCCTCGGCGCAGCCGGCAGCCAGGAGGACCGCTCTTTGGTAGGCGCTCCGGTGCTTGGCGGTCACGATGGCATCGACGCGTTGGGTGACCAGGTCCCGGCCGATCCTCAGCCACCTGGCTCGGTCGTCGGCGGGCGGCGACACGTGGGCAAGTCGATCTCCCAGCAGTGACGACAGCAGCAGCCGATCGGTCGGATCCGCTGACGCAGTCGCCAGTGGCGCCACAACATCGCTTTCATCGGCAACGAGCCACGCGCCCTTGTCGGGCACCCCTTTGTTCCAGGAGGCGGTGTTGATCATGTCGAAGACGTCGGAGAGCAGGAGATCTTCTGGGGGGACCGCTGCGATGCTTCCGGCCACGAGGAGGTAGGGCACCACGACGGCGCCCGGGTGGGCGGCGCTGCTCCAGCCCAGCGGGCCCTGGCCCCGCAGGGTCTCAACCGCAGGCTCCACCATCCCTGCCAGGAGCAGCAGCTCGCAGGCCTGGCGCAGGCTCCCGGAGAAGCCGTCGGGTGAGCCGGGGGCCGCAGCTCCTGCTCCACCACTGCGGCCTCGGCGGCCAGGATCTCCTTTTCCCGGCCGCAGGCTCGGGCCGTGGCCACGAGAGCCAGCAGGCGCTCTCGGGTGGGCGCAGCTCGCCACGCCTGGCGGCGGCCATCCAGGGCGCCCGCTGAATCCTTGAGCTCCGTGGCCAACCAGGCGAGGGCGTCGCAGATTCTGCCCTGCGCAGTGCCGTGGAGAGGCAGCAACGCGATGGCTTGGCGAGCGGCTTCCGCGGCGGCCTCGAGGCGGCCATCCTGGATCAGAGCCCCCACCCATACCTGGAAATGGTCTGGGTGCTGGGGGCCGTCCGTGAGGGCCAACGCTCGCAGACCTTCCACGCCGCCGCGGAGCCGGACAGCCTCCGAAAGGAGCCGGCGAGCTTGTGCCCCGAAGCCGTCACGATCTGGCGTGCCGCGGAGCTCGTCTGCCATGCCGGCAGGAACGCATTGAAGTCGCTCAGCGAGCCCGGCGTTGCGTCCAGGATGGCCTGAAGGGAGAGGTCGCCGCCGATCCAGCGCAGGGCACTCAGTTCATCCCGCAGCCGGCCCGGGCGCTGCGGTGGCGGTGTCGTTTCGTAGAGCGCCGCAAGGTACCGTGCTTTGGTCTCGGCCAGATCCGTGCCGACCCTCTCGGAGGCCGGGCTGGTTCCTGTGTAGGCGCCAACCTCCTCATCCAGCAGGAAGCCATACAACAGCTTGCCCAGCGCCTGAGCGGCAAGCGCAAGATCGCCGGCCATGAACGCAGCGGACGCCTGCTCGAAGAGATCCTCCATCTCCGGGACCCACGAGTCCGCGACTACGACCCAGTCGTCGTCGATGTCGTCGTCCCATCCCCAACCCTCGACGTACTCCCCGTCGGCCAAGGTTTCCAGGAACCGGTCGATGTCCGCCAGCAGATGCCCACGGGCGTCCGCTGGCCGCTGAGCGGTGGATTCGCCAGCATCGGTCTGCAATGGGGACGCAAAGCGATCAAGGAAGGCGTCCCGATCGCCGGCGGGCAGTTGGCCCGCGAAGGAAAGCACGGCGGCTCGACCGGCCGGAGGATCGAGGGCAACGAGCCGGGCCTCCAGGGCACGGAGAAAAGGACCGCCCCAAGGGGCGATGTTCGGCCGGGCTCACCTCGTGACCTCTCCTTTGATGTGAGCGCCTGATGTGAGCGCCGCCATCATGCGGCCGCAAGAGACCCCCCTCTCCTCGCCGGCTCCCCTGATGCCCCGGTCCAAGGCAAGGCGGGATCGATCTGGCGGGGAAGCTGACGCATCGACGCACGTACACCGCGAGGTGGATTTTTCCTGCCACTGGAGGCTCCCGCAAGAACGGGAAGAGCCGGGACCGGATTTCCCGTGAACAGCGCGGGCGAAATCCAGCCCCGGCTCGTAGCGGAGACGTAGCCTCAGGGCAACGGTCGAGCGAGGAGGTGGTGATGGCACGGACAACCAACAGCAAGCATCGATCTCGCACCTCGAGGAGGGGCCCACGCACACCGTTCCCAGGCGGCGAGCCACTCGCTGTCTTCGACGGTATGTGCCAGAAGACGCTGACCTCTGAGGGACGCGAGGTCTTGGCCACGGGTGACCCGCTGGAGGCGGAGATGTGGGTGAGCCACCTCCTCGGGATGTTCTCGAACCTCCCGCTGGTCGGCGAGTCCGATCCCGCCCGGGCGATCGGGGGCCGCCTCGTCTCCGTCGCCCAGAAGCGCCGCACCCCGGAGGCGCAGATGTGCCTTCGGGCACTCGCCGCCGTTGCCGACGGCGGGCTTGCTGGGCGGGCCGAGAAGGCCATGACCAGCCTGGGGATGGCAGTGAACCAGGTGCCGGCCTGGACGCGGATGATTGGCACGGCACGGGCGACCTCCGCGTGGCGGGCGAGTGACCTGTGTGGGGACCAGGACAGCATCATGGTGGGCTTCCGGTATCCCGACGGGGCGGAGCATTGCCTCTTGGTGCTCGTCGACCACCTGCTTGGCGGCATCGCCAAGGACGCCACAGTCCTGGTGGTACCCATTGCCGAGCTGCTCGCGCAGTGGGAAGGACCGGACTTCGATCTGGTCGAGGAGGGCATCGCCGAAGCGGCTGGCCGGGTGATGGCCGCCGTCACGGTCACGGCCCGCACGATCGAGGCGCCGGTCACCGAGGACTACACGGACACCGTCGCCCTTCTCAACGCGCGCTTGGGCCCGGTCGCCGGCGAGGTCAGCGTGCGGGCCCCCATGGCCGCAGCCGAACGAGAGCGTCTGGCTCGCAAGTTCCTTGCGGCCAAAACGGGGCGGCGGTTTGCTCACGACCCCGATGCCTGCCTCCTTCTCGAGGCCCTCATCGAATGGCGCTGCGATGCGGGGGCCGACCCGCTGCGTTGGAGCGACAGCGCCGTGGAGTTGTTCCTCCTCGCTTGGGTGCCGCGCCGGCTCATCGGGCCAGACGCACTCTTGCGGCGGGCACCCGAGGTGCTCGGAGCGTGGGTTCCCTGGGCCGCCGCACGCGCCCGCCTGCCACAGTTCCTGGCGCAAGAAGCGTTGGACATGATCGCTGAACTTGGCGAGGAGGCCATCGAGGCGCTCTCCGACCAGAGCCGGTGGAGCCCAGCGAAGCAGGTGGCGATGCGCATGCTCGGCGAGGGCATCGACCTGACCGACGACGACGCAGTGGACGAATGGCTGTTGAGCGGGGCCGGATGAGGGCGCGCCGCGGGTAGCGCCGGCGCGGGCCGGGCCGGTCGGTGGTCACACGGAATTGTTCACGGGGGCCGACCGTAGAACAAGTGCCCACACCGCAGTCAGGGAGTCCGGCCTTCCGGGGCCCCGGCAAGGGTTGAGCGTTCAAATGAATCGACCAATCGGCCGCCCGGTCGGGGATCGCGTTGGGGGCATCGACGTGAAGTCCTCGAGCAGGGCCCGGTCGGGACGAGCGGGGTTTCCAGGGCGGCAAGGTTAACCGGCTCGGAAATCCGCCACCTCTGCCGCCGTTGCGCTTAGCATCCTGGTGTCGGGCTCCTGATGTGATCGTCTATCATGGAGGTGCGGGATCGGGAAACGGGCAAGGCGGCGCAACCGGGGGTTGGCCTGGGCTGTCGGTTCTGGTGGCGACCTGCGCCAGGGCAACCCGGGGCACGATTCCGAAGCCAGCCGAAGCCATCCTGACCACCATACGTTCCTCGTCACCAGCGAGCGCGACTTCGCCAGGGACCGGGGGGCGTCGCTGCTCGATCAGGGCAAACTCGCCGATGCCCTCGAGGGGCTGCAGGCGCTGTCCCTTGAGGACCCATCCGACGAGTCCACCCACCTCCTCTACGCCGAAGCCATCCAGCTCGCCTATCGCGACGCAAGCCGTCCAGGCGGCGAAGCGTGCCGCTGCGGGAGCGGGAGGCCCTACCGGGGCTGCTGCCTCGGCCGGCAGCGCCGAGCCCTCCGGCACTTCGGCGACCGCCAGACGCTCTACCGCCTTCGGGACCACCTCCTCGACTACTTTTTGGACAACCCGAATTTCGAGCCCACGCGCGACCTCGCCTTTGAAGCCTGGTTCGGAGAGGGCGGTTCCAGCGTTGAGGACGACCCAACCGAGCTGGCAGATGACGCTCGGGTGCTCGCCCCGTTCGCCTACGAGTGGGCGTTTACCAACCTCCCGGTCCACTGGAACGGCGAACGAGACGACTGCCTCCTGGGATGCTTCGCGGGCAACCCCAGCGAGCCGGCCGCACTCACCAAACGAGCGGGAGCCTGGCTTGATCACGGACTGTACGGGCTGTGGCAATGCTCGGCGCCGGAGGCGGCCCCCGGCGTCTGGCTCACCGACCTGCTCACCGGGATTCGCCGGTACGTGAGTATTCCTCCCGAGCAGATCGAGGCACTGGCGCCCTGGGTGGTGCTGGGGGGCCAGCTCCTTCCAGTGGATGGGGTCTGGCGTACCGGCGGGGTACTGCTCGTGATGAGCCCGAAGGAGGCAGACGTGGTGGCCTCGAGCGTCCGCGACCTTTGGCCTGAGGTCGTCGAGGAGGCTGAGCGCCTCCACGGTCGGCGTCGCCCCAGGGATCGAAAGCCGGTGACCCGGCCCCTCGGCTCCGAGGCTGCGGCCGAGCTGACCTCGCCACTGGTGGGTATGGCCATGCCCGGGATCAAGCAGTCGCTTGAGGAGGCCCGGTCGTGCCCTCCCAAGCTCCGCAACAGCGAAGGCGAGCCGCTCATGTTCATCACCGCCCGGATCAAGGTACGGGACGCTCGGACCCTCCGCCTCGCCATGTCCGACCACCCCGATTTCATCGAGGGGGGCGACTCGGGGGTCATCTGGCTCGGCTGGGAGATGACGAGCGTCGAGGCCGAGACGCTGCGAGCCGTGGCGCGGGCGTATGCAGCGGAGCAAGGTGAGGTACTCGTTGAGGGGGAAGGCCCCCAACGCTACGAACGGGGCCACCTACACTTCAGGGGCAAGACCCTCGTCGCCGAGGTGAACTCGGAAGCCCGGCTCGATAACCTGCTCGAGCTGCTCCGCTGCTTCGGAGCCGATCCGGAGCCGATCTCGACCAAGCGGACCGATCCCCAGGCAATGCTTGAGCGAGAACGGATCCGGCATCAAGAATCGAAGGCGGGGCGGAGAAGCGGCGCAGGAGACCACCCGGAGAGCAGGACCGACGATCTGCCGACCGAGAGGGAGCTCTGCCCCGAGGCGATGCTGGCTTGGCAACGAGCGTGGCTGGACGAGCCGATTCCTGCCTTGGGAGATCTCAGTCCACGGAGGGCGGCCGAGGAGGCGGAGTCTCGTGTCGATCTCGAGGCGCTTCTCCGGCAGCTCGAGTACACGTCGGCCCGCCGCGGGGCACTTGCCGGTCTCGACTGGGCTGCCATCAGGGCGGAGCTTGGCATGAGCCCGGCCTCGCTCTGAATCGCCGGGCAGAGCTTCGGCGCCGACGGTCGGCTTGACCAATGCTTTTGATGGGCGAATGACACCCGGGCGTGTCGGCCCGTGGGGCGGGGCCCGCGCCTGTCAATGGAGCGCCCAGCGCCCACCCCCGCCTGCGGTTCGAGAGGCCTCGCGGCAGGAGTCTCCTCGCTTCGCTCATCGTGGTCGAAGGCATAGAGGCTGCCGGGTGCCTATATCCAGCCGCGGTAGAGCACACCTCGGAAGGATACACAACGTATCTAAACGACGAAAAGCAAGGGAACGCATGACGACGGACTCTCGCCGAATCCCTTGGCCTCGAGTTCGTTACGGCTGACGGGCGCCTTGCCAGAGCCTCTGGCCCGCGCTGTCTCGGTGCGTCACCTCAATGGCAGCCAGGATGCCCAGCATGGGCGAACGTGAGCCGCCCGGCGGAACGTCACCGCTTGTGAGTCCGGTCGGCGTGGCGTATGCCTATTTTTGAACTCGCGTGGCGAATGGCGGATCGGTGCTATTTTTCCCGCACTTGCGGTGGCTCGGCCAATCGCCGAGAATCTCGAACGACATTGTTGTAAGTAATGGATGGCCACCGCGCCGGAACCGTCGAGGTGGTTCAACCCGGCGTGGGCTTCCAGGTCAGAGCTGACCTTAAGCGCAAGGTAAGGAACGGCATGGACGACTCGCAGGGATTCGAGGCGGCACTCAGCACTGTCGAGTCGGACGCCGAGGCGGCCCTCAAGGGAGCGGCCTCCGTGGCCCGGGAGCTGAAGAAGGCGAAGGCCGCCGCCGCAACGGGCCAGGCCCGGGATCTGCGCCGGGCATTGGAGGCAGCCGAAGGCCTGGCAGCGCAACTCGCCGAGACGGTGGGGGCCTTGCGTGGCGGCTACGACTTCGACGAGGCCGCGCACTTGGCCTCCGGTGCCTACGCCAAGGAGTTGCTCGTCGCTGCCGAGGAAGCAGGGCTGGCGATGTTCGAGGAGGACGAGCGCCTCCTGTGCTACCCCTCGCTCGTGCGCATACTGCCGGCCGACGCCGCCATCGAGGTGGACAGGCGCCGCGACCGCCGCATCCGCCCCAGCGTGGTGATCCGCCACCTCCAGACGGCCCAAGCCCGGGGACCGCGCTTCAAGCCGGAGCCGTTTCTCGAGGCTCTCCTCGGGGCCTATGATCTCGTGGTGGGCCGTGAGGGCAAGAAGGCGGATGCCGTCGTGAGGCTCGTCGACGTCTGGTCCGTCCTCACCCTGCTGCCCGGCCAGAGCCGCGAGTACACGAAGCAGGAGTTCGCTCGGGACCTCTACCTGCTCGACCAGTCCGGGAAGCTCGGGGCGCCCCGCGACGGCAGGAGGCTGTACTTCCATGCAAGCACGGGCACCAAGGGTGCAGGCTCCCTCACCACGGTCGCCCGTGACGGGCAGCCGCAACGCTACTGGGGCGTCTCGTTCTCATGACCGCCGCCATCGGCTTGGAGTCGTACCTGGAGTTCCTCTCCAAGGAGTACCTGGGCGATTTCATCCGGCAGGGGGGCGCCTCCGTGAAGTTCCTGGTGAACTCGGACCCCAAGGCGACCGACCGGGTGCATGCCGGACTTGCAGACACGGCCGCGGCCGACGGCTACGTCTATGCCCGCATCGAAGGCTCGGTGACAAAGGTGCACCAGATCGACCAGGTCTTCTTCGCAGTAGCCCGGCAGGTCGACTGGGTGGCCCTCGCGGCACGCTTCGTGCGCTCCGCGTACGAGGCCGTCTCGTTTCCCGTCCCCGACGAGCCCGGTGAGCTGCGGATCGCCGCAGCTGCCACTCGCCACGGAGTCGACCACCGGGAGTTGTACCGCAGCGTTCGGCGGCACCTGGAGGCCCAGGTCCTGGGGGACCACGCCATGGTGCACGAGTTCCGCCTCGCCATGCTGCGAATCTGCCAGGCCCAGCTCGATGCGGGGGACATCGATGACGCCGAGCGGGATGCCGTGCTGGACTGGCTCCGCGGCGACCTCCGGCAGGTGAGCCGTGTGCGCTCGTCGCTCATCTACACCCGCGTCGCCCGCCACAACGCCCGCCACCTCCTGCTCTCCACTGCCCACTGGCTCGTCCGCACAGGTCATTCGGGACTCCTCCTCGACCTCGACATCGGCCGCCTTCTTGTGAGCCGGCGACCCCCGGTCGAGGAACGGGAGGGCCTCTACTACTCGAAGGCAATGGTGATAGACGCCTACGAGGTCCTCCGGCAACTCGTGGACGCAACCGACGACCTCTCCGCAACGCTGGTCGCCGTGTCGGCACCGCTCGATTTCGTCACCGACGAGACCCGGGGCCTGACCTCCTACACGGCCCTCCAACTCCGGGTAGCCGACGAGGTGAGGGACCGGCGGCGCTCCAACCCCTACGCTGCCCTCGTCCGCGTGAGCACCACGCCATGAGCCCCCAGCGAGGATCCTCAACCATGAGCTGGAAGTCCAGAGAAACCGCATGAGCGCAACGATCCTGGATCCCCACGTCGCCCGTCGGCGCGCCATCGAGGCACTGAGATCAGGGGTCCCCAGCCGTGAGGCGGTGGCAGCCCTGGGATCGGCCCAGTCAGAGATCGAAGATCGCTTCACGGCCATTCTGGCGGCCCTGCGCGCCCTGCCGTCCGGGGGACACCACCCCGGGGGCATGCTCGTCGGTGGGGGCTTCGGCTCGGGCAAGAGCCATCTCCTCGAGCACCTGGCCCACCTCGCGATCATCGACGGCTTTGTGGTGAGCAAGGTCGTCGTCAGCAAGGAGACTCCCCTGCATGACCCGGCCAAGGTGTTCCGGGCGGCCGTTGAATCGGCGGTCGTTCCCGGCCAGCAGGGCTCGGCGCTTCCGGAGGTCGCGGCGACGCTGCGCACCGACTCACCCGCCTACTCGGAGCTGTACAAGTGGGCGCACTCGCCGGGCTGCGGGCTCAACGAGCGCTTCGCTGCGAGCCTCTTCCTGTTCGAGCGGCTGCGGTCAGGCGACGAGGAATTCGCCGAGCTGATCGTGCGCTTCTGGGCTGGCGATCCCATCCGGGTGCCGGACCTTCGCCGGCGGCTGAAGGAGGTGGGGGAGGCTGCTACATACCCGCTCCCGCCGGTGAACCAGCGGGAGCTAGCGCTCCAGCGCTTCCGCTTTGTGTCCCGGCTCATGCGAGCCGCCGGCTATGCCGGCTGGATCATTCTCTTCGATGAGGTCGAGCTGATCGGACGGTACTCGGTGTTGCAACGGGCCAAGTCCTATGCCGAGCTGGCCCGGTGGGTGCGGGGCAACTACAATGATCCTGGTGTTCCCCTGGCCGCCCTGCTGGCCATCACCGACGACTTCGAGGCGGCCGTGCTCGCCGCCAAGAGCGACCCGGACATGATCCCGGCACGCCTGCGGTCCCGTCAGAGCCCTGAATACGACTTCCTCGCCGGGCAGGCGGAGGTGGGGATGAGGATCATCGACCGGGAGCTCGTGGCGATCAAGCCCCCCGACGACGCCGAGCTCGATAGCACGTACCGGCGCCTCAAGGAGATCCACTCGGACGCGTTCGGCTGGGACCCACCCGACGTCGCCGGGCTGGAACGCCTCGCCGCCACCCGGATGCGGCAGTATGTCCGGGCCTGGATCAACGAGTGGGACCTCATCCGGCTCGACCCCGGCTTCGTTCCGGAGACCGAAACTGTGGAGATCGCCATGGATTACCGGGAGGACGCAGATCTCGACAGCGAGCCCTGACCCAGGCTCCCTGCCCGTCCCCTGGCGGGTGCCAATTCTGCAACCCCCGGATCGCGACCCGAGGGACATCCCATCTCCTCCCGTCCGGGGGGAAGCACCTCGGTCCAATCGCCTTCGACCGTTCCAGGAGCTCGGTGTTCGGGCGCTTGGTACCTCTCCGGCCCTGCTGCTGGCCGATGACATGGGCCTCGGCAAGACGGTGCAGGCTGTCGTGGCCCTCGGCCGCCTGTGGCAGGTCGGCGATCTGCATGCAGCTCTCGTCGTCGCGCCCGTGGGTCTGCTCGCCCAGTGGCGCCGGATGCTGCGGGAATGGGCGCCCGAGCTCGCGGTGGCGACGATCCGTGGTCCGGCGTCCGATCGGGCCTGGCAGTGGCGGCGCCCTGCCGATGTCTACCTAACGGGCTACGAGACCGTACGTGCCGATCTGACCACGCACCCCGCCTGCCCGCTGGGCCGGCTCTGGGATGTTGTGGTCCTGGACGAGGCCCAGCGCATCAAGAACCGTGGCACAGCAACGGCGATGGCCTGCAAGCGGATCCCCCGCCGCCGGGCCTGGGCGCTCACGGGTACGCCATTGGAGAACGACATCGACGACCTGGCCTCCATCTGCGAGTTCCTCGCACCCTGGGCTCGAGACGAGCCAGTACACCGCCTCTCTGCCGGCCCTGCTCTACGAACGCGCCACGTCGAGCTGCAACTGCGCCGCCGCAAGGTCGACGTTCTTCGGGACCTCCCTCCCAAGACGATCGTGCCGGTCGACCTCGAGCTCGGCAGCGAGCAGCGGCGCACCTACGATCGGGCGGAGAGCGAAGGAATCGTGCGACTGAGGGCGCTCGGCAAGGACGTGCGCGTGGCACACATTTTCGAACTGATCACCAGGCTGAAGCAGATCTGCAACGTCTGCCCAATCTCGGGGGAGTCGGCCAAGCTCGACGACCTCGAGAGCCGCCTCCAAAACCTTGCGGCCCAGGGCCACCGGGCACTCGTGTTCTCGCAGTATGCGGGGGCCGACGGCGTGGCGGCCATCGAGGCCCGGACCGCTCGCTGGCGGCCACTCGTCTACACCGGGGCCATGAACCTCGAGGAGAGAGAGGTGGTGCTCCACCGGTTTCGCCGGGATGCCAGGCATCGGCTGCTGATCCTCTCGTTGCGGGCCGGCGGTCAAGGTCTGAATCTGGCCGACGCGAGCTACGTGGTGCATTTCGACAGGTGGTGGAACCCCGCAGTCGAGCGCCAGGCGGAGGACCGAACCCACCGGATGGGTCAGACACTGTCCGTGACCATTTACGCCTACCGCTGCATGGGCACCATCGAGGAGCGCATCGACGAGATCCTGCGGGCGAAGCAGGCTCTCTTCGACGAGTTGATCGACCCCGTGAGCCTCGACCTTTCCCGGTTGCTCACCAAGAAGGAGCTGCTCTCCCTGTTCGGGCTGGCAACCCCGTCCTGATCGGGCCGTGCCCGACGCTGACTTGCGCTGGGGCGGGTCAGCCTCTCTGCGAGAATCTGTCACATGCGCTACGACACAGCGGTGCGCCGGCTGCGGACTATCGCTGAGAGTTGTGAACGGCCCAACCGGCTCTCGGACGATCCGGTCCTCGTGTCTGCCTACGCGTTCGGGAAGCTCCTCGATGGTCCAGCGGACCTGCCTGGGTCGAGGTGGCTCTTGTGATCGATCGCTCGCCCGAAGAGGTCACGTGGTTCGCGGAGCCGCCAGTTGGAGCCGGCATCGTGTACCTCCTTGAGTTGAAGAAGGGCCCCGTTACGTGGTTCTGGCGCCCACTCGTGTGGCCGTTCTGGAACCACGTCATCCAGGGGCCGGTGAGGTTCTGGTCCGTCGCCGGGCCCGATGAGCAGGTCCTCGACGCCCTTGAGCGGCGCGGCTTGGCCGACCTTCGACGCCTGGTAGCCACGGCCCGGGGAGGAGCCGGCGCCGCTGGAGGTTGGAGCTCGAGGCTGCCCTGGCCCACCTCCGCCGGGTAGACGAGCGGTACTGGGAGCGCGACTGGCGCACTGAGCACAAGGGCCTGGGCGGGTATCCGGAAGACCACCTGTGGCGTGCGGCCCACGGGTACCTGGATCTTCTCCACGCCTTGGCCAGTCGCAGAGCCGAGGTTGACACTCGTCCGAACCTCAGGGAGGAGTAGAAGGGCTGACGACGGCTCCCCCGGTGTGCGGCTACTCTCGGAAGGCAAGCTCGCAACTGGCCTCCACTTCGGGGGCGCACTCGCGCTTCGATGCTTCACCGCCGTGACCGACATCGACATCGGCTTCCCGATCAAGGAGATACGGCCGTGGTCAATATCGGGGGAGCTTTGGGTGCGCGGTCAGCCCGTTGATGTTCCAGCGGGAGTCGCAGAGCACAACTTCGGGGGCATCGAAGACCGGGCAGCCCTATGTCCACCATTGAACTCATCGCGCGAGAGGTGGCCGTCGCCGTTCAGGTCGAGTTGTGGAAAGGCCTCGTCGGTGCCGGCGTCGGATCCCTTCCATCCCTTGACGACCTGCTTGTACTCATCGAAGCCGATCATCCCGTCGCCGTTCTCATCGATCGCGTCGAACATGGAGTTTGCCGTCGCCATGACCTCGGCGTCCATGGAGTACAGCTGATCGACGACGAGCATCACCTCGTCGAGGCTCACCTTGTCGTCACGGTTCTGGTCGGACATGGCCACCAGCCCAGCCCACCACCCCATCATGATTGACCGCATGCGGTCGTAGTCCGCGGAGCCAGGCTCCCAACCGCGCATGCCTACCCAACGGGCTGTCAGCGCCTCGAAGTCCTCTTCCTCAAGGAAGCCGTCGTGGTCCACGTCCATCGCAGTGAACACACCTGCGACTTTCCGCCTCTGGAATTCGCTCGCCATTGGTGCCCTCCCGCTCGTTCGTCGCTGCCCCCGTGGTGTTGGCTCGATTCAAGTGCCTCATGGCTTCGGAAGATTCAACGTCCCTACCATTGGCCCGAACACGTAGCCTTTGATCGCCGTCTCGTCGCAGCCGGTGGACGTCGGGGCGGCGTAGGTGAGAAAAACGCCTGTGAACGTTCCGTAGCCGGTCGTCCCTGCCAGCGTGCCCGCGGCGGACGTGACGGTCCAGGTGCCGCCGAGCGTGCCCCGCTGGGTGCACGACGCAGGGTCGAGGGTGAACGGCCAGGTGCTAAACGAGCCGTGGACCACAACGAGCAACGTGCCGCTGCCGACGGCCAGCTGATCGGTCTCGTCGTAGGAGTCGGTCTCCTGGTGGAAATCGGCAGACTCGGCGGTCAGTGTGCCGAGCCCATGAACCACACCCTGGGCGAAGACCATGGCCGTCGGATCCTCTACTGTTCCTGCCACAACGAAGCGCTGGTTTTGGCGGGCTGGCCCGGCTCCCGCTGGGCAGGCGAGCCCTACGAGGGCGAACCCAAGGCACAGGACAACGCTGCCGGCGCGTCGACCCACAAGCTTGTGTCCCACGCGACTCAAGCTCCCGGCAGGGGTGCCAGCCAGTTCCCCGGAGCCTCTGGGTCCTCGCTGAAGTAGTACTCCTCGAGATTGGCCATCCAGTCCTGTTTGGAGATGCCACCGCTACCTCGCCGGTCGAGGTGCTGGAACGCCTGCTTCGCCTGATCCTCGGAGTGGCTCCACGCGCGGTAGTGCAGGATCAGCTCCTCCTCGCTGAGCAGACCGTCGCCATCGCGGTCCGCCATCGAGTAGAAGGAGTCCACAAGGGTACCCATGCCTCCCAAGAAAGCATCCCGTTGGCTCAGGAAGGCGTCGAAGCCGGCGATGTACTCCTCCAGGCTCACTTGGCCATCCCCGTCGGAATCGAACTGCCGGATCTGGTCCCAGATGCCCAGAGTGTTGCGGACAAGGTCCTCGTACTCAGGTGAGCCGGGGATGAAGCCATAGGCCGCACCATGGTTGTGAACCAGCATCTCGATGTCGCTCCGCTCCACATGCCCATCGCCGTTGGCGTCAAGCTCCGCGAAACCCGAACTGATCTTCTGCGTCCGGAAGTCAGACAGCACGATCGTTCCCCCCTTGGCGTCATTAGCCGTTTGGACTGGTTCACTCTACTCCGGTATGACGCGAGTGACGACTGTGGCAACGTAGAACGCCTGGAACTCCAAGTCCTCTGCTCGTTGCCCGGATCCGGGCCCCGGGGGAACTCTTCAGCTGGGCCGGGCGGAGTTCAGGGCACTAGGGTTGGGTCAGCCTTCAGAATCTGCCGAACCTCGTTGACCTTGTAGTCGTGCCCAACGGTGGCCTCCAGGGGTGGGAGCCCGTAGGCGGAGAACTCCTGCCAGGTGCCGTTGGGCACGAGGGTCTGGCCGGGGACCGAGACCTGGAAGGCGACGGCGAAGGAGGCGGTGACGCTCACGTGGTAGAGGCCCTGGGGGCCGGCCATG
>WNEZ01010135.1_pt1 | contig 14281 bp, 8 predicted proteins | sample 5400521 | NCBI WGS metagenome assembly WNEZ01 (sample SAMN13153339, study PRJNA577476) | soil metagenome | isolation source: 120 cm saprolite under Douglas fir tree site 2 hole 1 replicate 1 | place: USA:California | collected 2015-04-18
TGGCCGCGGAGGCACGGTGGGACGGGGCGGTGGCCCCACCCACTCTGCAATTTTGGCGCAGCCGGAAGGTTGCTTCTCCGGCCGCATCCGCATTACGGAGCAGGGAGAAGTCCTCAACTGGAAGTATGCCGAGCCGGTCTTGGCGGAGTGGAACCTGGAATTGATGATTGCGGCCAGTCTCGAAGTGCTCACCTGGAAACGCGGCCAGGTAGCGGGCGACGATCCACGCTGGGAAGCCGCTATGGAAGAGATGTCAGAAGAAGCCTACAAGTTTTACCGCCGGTGCATCGCGGAAGACCCTGAAGTGATGGAATATTTCGAGCAGGCCACGCCGGTGAACGAACTGGATACCGCCCGCATCGGGTCTCGGCCGTCACGAAGAGCTGAGGGAAGGCGTTTGGAGGACCTGCGTGCGATCCCCTGGGTCTTCGGCTGGATGCAGAGCCGGCATGCCGTACCGGCATGGTTCGGCGTCGGCTACGCGCTGCAAGGCTTCGCGAAGAAGGGAGCCGGCCACGAGGAGTTGTTATGTGAAATGATGCGGAATTTTCGTTTGTTCTCGGATTTGTTGCGCAACGTTGAACTGGGAATGGCGAAGGCAGACTTGAATATCTCCCGTGTCTATTCCGAATTGGTGACCAATGCGGCTCTGCGCCAGCGAGTCTTCACCATGCTCGAAGCCGAATTCCTGCGAACCCGGCGCATGATTCTGCGCATTGCAAAACAGCGTGAACTGCTGGGTGGCAACCGGGTTCTGGCGCGATCGATTAGGCTGCGCAACCCGTATGTGGATCCCATGAGCCTGATTCAAGTAGAACTCTTGCGGCGCAAGCGGGAGGGTCAGTGCGATGCTGATCTCGACTACGCGCTGGGAGCAACCATCAACGGTATCGCCTCAGGTTTGCACAACACAGGCTAGGACGAGGAATTCCGTCAACCCGCCCTGGGTCCAACTGCACGCTAACGAACCACCGGGCTGTTCGTCCGTAGTATGTTAGTCGGTCGGGAAGAGGTCAGAGTGTGCCGTTTGATCTCTTCGCCCACATGGGAACTCGCTCCTCTCAGCATGCGTACCTGCAATCGGCCAATGCTGTTCTATCCCGCGATTGTGCATTTCCCAAGAGGCCAAATGTCCATTTCGAGAATTGCAATATTCGTACTGACTCTAGCCCTACCTGTGGTGATGCTGGGGCAGGCTGCCAACCTAACCATCGCCGTTAGCCCTAACAAGGGTTCCGCCCCAGACCCTCGAGACGAGGCTCCGAAGCTTGAGCACTTCGATCCGAACTCCATCGATAAGAGCCTTGATCCCTGCGAGGACTTCTACAAGTACACATGTGGCAAATGGTTGTCGGCGAATCCGATCCCGCCCGACCAAGTGTTCTGGGGAACGGGGAGCAGCCTGCAGTTGTGGAACGAGAATGTACTGCGCGAGACCTTAGAAGCCGCGAGGGCCAACGATGCGAAGCGCGGGCCGGTGCAGCAGAAGATCGGAGACTATTGGGCCGCGTGCATGGACGAAAGCGGCATCGAAGCTGCGGGCCTGAATCCCTTGAAGCCTGAGTTGGACCGAATTGCTGCCTTGCAGTCCAAGAAAGAAATCACGCTCGAAATTGCTCACCTCCACCATGTGTTTCCGGGCGCCTGGGAGCAGAGCGACAATCAGACTAATTCGCCGCTATTTGGCTTCACCGGACAACAGGATTACGACGATGCTTCGAAAGTCGTGGCGCAAATTGACCAGGGCGGATTGAGCCTCCCCAATCGCGACTATTATCTGAACAGCGATGCAAAGTCAGTCGAAACTCTAAGCAAATATCGCCAGCATTTGCACAGGATGTTCGCCCTGGCCGGTGAGCCCGAAGCGCAAGCTACTTCCGATGCCGCCACGGTTATCGAAATTGAAACTGCCCTGGCCAAAGCGCAGATGGATAACATCAAACGGCGCGACCCGAAGAACATCAACAACAAGATGAGCCTGGCGCAGGTACGCCAACTCACTTCTTCGATCGACTGGGAGGTTTACCTGAAGGCGGTAAAGGCCCCGGCCAGCGAACACTACATCGTCACTTCGCCAGACTTCTTCCGGGCTGAGGAAAAACTCCTCGAGCAGCATCCCCTGGAGCATTGGAAGGTTTATCTGCGCTGGCACGCGATTCACCGCGCAGCTCCTGCGCTGAATAAGGCCTTGGTCGACGAGAACTTCGATTTCTTCGCGCACACTCTTGCCGGCGCCGAACAGCAGCAGCCTCGCTGGAGACGTTGCGTACGCGCCGCCGATCGCGACCTGGGAGAGGCCTTGGGCCAGGCTTATGTTGATCGTGCCTTCCCACCTGAAAATAAAGCCCGCACCTTGCAAATGGTGAGCGCTGTCGAGCAGGCGCTGAGCCAGGACATTCAGAGTGTTTCCTGGATGTCGCAAGCCACCAAGCAACAGGCCATCACGAAGCTCAAGGGTATCGAAGACAAAATCGGTTACCCGTCACACTGGCGGGATTATTCGAGCGTGAAGATCGCGCGCGACAACCATCTCGCTAACGTGGGACAAGCGTCGTCGTTTGAGTTCGAGCGCTGGGTGGCCAAAGTCGGCAAACCCGTGGACCGCAGCGAGTGGACGATGACTCCGCCCACAATCAACGCCTATTACGATCCACAGTTGAACACCATCAACTTCCCTGCTGGCATTTTGCAGCCGCCCTTCTTTGAGCAGGGGAAAGACGACTCCGTGAATTACGGCGCCATCGGTATGGTCATTGGACACGAGATTATTCATGGCTTCGACGATCAGGGACGCAAGTTCGACGCTCATGGCAACCTCCGGGATTGGTGGACTGCGGAAGATGCCAAGCAGTATGACGAGCGCGGCAAATGCATCTCCGACGAATACACGCAGGAAGTGCCCGATGCAGGCCCTGGAGTGAAACAGAATGGCCTGCTGACTCAGGGTGAAGATACAGCCGACAACGGCGGGATTCATCTCGCGCTGAACGCTCTCGAAGCCTCACTCAGGCAGCAGGGCAAGTCGCTGGACGACAAAGGCGACGACGGCTGGACCTACCGTCAGCGATTCTTCCTCTCGAACGCTTACTCGTGGTGTACCAATGTGCGGCCCGAGGTGGCGCGACTAATGGTCACCAGTAACCCACATTCCTTGCCCGTATTCCGTATCGACAATGTGGTCTCGAACATGGCGGAGTTCCAGCAAGCCTTTGGCTGCAAAGCGGGACAACGCATGGTCAGAACGAATGCCTGCCGGGTGTGGTGAGGAAGTCACCTTAGGAAAGACTGCAAATAAAAAAGAGGGCCAGCGTAGGCGGGCCCTCTTGTTTTAGTTCTGGTCTGCGGAAGCGAATCTACTTGTTGATGTCATCTTTCGACTCCAAGCGCTTGACCAATCCCTGAAGCCCTGGCTTAAACGAATCTGGAGCAGTCGCGAGCGCAATCCTCATCTCTTTGGCTGCGTTGTCGAAATCGCCCTGCGAGCTGTAGATTCGTCCCAGCCCCGAGTGCACAAACCATTCGTTGGGATATTTCTTGGCGTTGGAGCGGAAGATGACGAAGGCCTCGTCCTGCCGCTTTTCGCCTTGCAACTGCCGCGCATAAAGATGCATTTGCAACGGACTGGCCTTATCCAAAGCTTTGCTGAGAACCGCCTTGGCCTCATCTTTTTTACCCATCGCTTCGAGGATCTTCGACTTGGTCAGCATATTGTCATAGCGTTCTTCCACTTGGATGGACTGGTCTTCATCTTTGAGCGCCTCGTCCAGATAAACCTTGCTGGCGAGCAAATAGTTAGCGGCATCATCCCAACCGTCCCAGGTATATTGCGCCAGTCCACGCAGTTGTTTTTGCAAGCTGGCTTCCACCACGTCATTCACTTTCACTGACACCTGGAAGGGCACTGCGACTTTCTCCCAGCGCATGGTCGCAACCGCGGAGTCCGGCTTGAGCTGATCGAAATCGTAGGTCAGCGCATTGTGAAAATCAGTTGCCTGGGGTTTTACGTTGATGCGCAAGGCATCTTCTTCAGGCTTGTAGGTAAAACTTCCCCAGGAAGTGGCATTCTTCGAGAAGATGACTGTCCATTGATCTTCGGCGGGAATCATGTGCAGGCCGTAGGTTCCCCTGTCCAAAGGTTTACCCTCAACCGTGACTGGATCACTGAACGTGATGGTGGTGTTTTCGTTGGCTCCCGCACGCCACACTTGCCCATAGGGAATCATGGAGCCCCAAATCTTGCGATCGTTTACAAGGGGACGGTGATAGTTAATGGTGATGTCCGTAATGCCGATGCGCTGGGTAAGCACGGCATGTTGGCTTTGCCGGGGCAGGTCGAGCACCGCCGACTGGGCCTGGCAAATACCTGCAAACCACAGCAGCCCTGGGAGCAAAAGCATACGCACTTTTTGCATGAAAGACTCCTTGAATTGGGATTTCTCGAGGGGTTTGGCCAAGCAGGGTAGCCCGAACTCCCCTACGCAGCACGATGCTTCGTTTAGACGGATGGAAGTTATGCTGGTAAGCCGCTGGAACAAATATCGTTAGAAGGCCAGTTTTTAAAATACCCCACACTACCCCGCTTGACACCGAGTCCCAGGTAGGGCAGAATTCCCCTTAGGCGAATAAAATACGAAAGTGCGCCTCCGGAGTCCTACCCCGGCGTTCCCTGAAATCCTTGAGATATTTATGTCTACCGCAGTGGTTTCCACTTCGGCGGCCCTTGGCCGCCATTTTGTTTTTGATGCAGAAGCAGTTCCGGAACCGCGCCCATTTTCAATTTCCAATTACGAATTGCCCCTCGAAGCGGAGGACGATCTTCGAATCGTCTGCTCCCATCAATCAACAATTAACCATCAACCATCAACCATTTCCCCGCCAACATTCGGCAATCGGAAATTGCCAAGGGGGAATTCCCTTCATATCTCAGACCGGTTTACCGCCATAGACCCGCGTCTGGCGGGCTTGACCCCGGCTTCGCGGCTGAGTGTGCGTCCGGCGCCAGAAATGATTTCTAGCGGAATCGCCGCGATCGATGAGCTTACCGGAGGACTACCGCGCGGGTGCTTAACCGAGATATGCGGCCCCGCATCCTCGGGTCGGACTGCTTTATTGTTAGCCGCTCTGTCCGCCGCCACCCAGCGTGGAGAATTCTGTGCCCTGGTCGACGCCAGTGATGCTCTCGATCCGCAATCGGCCGCAGCTGCGGGTGTGCAGTTGGAGCGATTGTTATGGATTCGTTGCGGCGAAAGTTCGCCACAGAAAACCAGGCAAAAATCCGACTCAAAAAGAAATGAAGGGCGGAATGCGGAAAATCGTTTGGAGCAAGTTCTGCGCGTCACCGACTTGCTGCTCGAAAGTGGTGGCTTTGGAGTGGTCGCCCTGGACCTCGCCGATCTACCGCCACAAGCTGCGCGCCGTATTCCGCTGGCCACATGGTTTCGTTTCCGCCGCGCCGTGGAACCTACCTCTACAGTGCTGCTCACATTGGAGCAACAGCCCATTGCTGGCAGTTGCTCATCATTGGTGATGAAGCTACAAGCCGACAGCGGTTGTTATTTATCCAAATCGCCACTCGCTTTTTCCCCCGAGCGTATACCGATAACCGAGATATCTCATGTGCCGTCACACGCGCAATTGCTGGAGCAGATCGAGATTAAAGCAGAATTGATCCGCTCCCGGCTGGCGGGTAAACCAGTGGGCTCCGCTGCCGTTGCCTTTGCCAGCAGAACAGCTTGGGCAGAGGCAAAAGCAGGATAAAGATTAAAGATAAAGAAATCGAATTCGGTCATGCCTTTCGCTTGTATTTACGTGCCCAATTTTCCTGTGGCGGCTCTGTTGCGCGCAGAACCAGAGCTACGTACCCAAGCGCTAGCCGTGCTAGAAGGCAAACCACCACTAGAAAAAGTTGGGGCAGTAAATGAGAAGGCTGGCCGAATCGGGATTGCACCGGGCATGACCAAAGCTCAAGCACAGCTATGCTCGAAGTTGGCATTGCGTCCGCGGTCTGCATTACAAGAGTCCAGCGAGCTGCCAATGCCGATGCCACCTTGCTTGCCGCTCGAGGCCTTGCCGGGGTGAGCGTAATTCCACTGGGAAAAGAGGCGGAGCCATTAGGCCCTCTGCCGCTAGAAGTGATGTTCGCGGATGGACTCACCGATACACAAAAAGAAAAATCCGAGCAACTGCTGGCCACACTGGATCGCTGGGGGGCGCGCAATTTGCGAGCCCTGGCTGCACTACCCGAAGTCGCCCTAAGCGAACGTCTGGGACAAGCAGGCTTGCGCTTGCAGCAACTAGCTCGCGGAACGGCCTCCCACACGCTGGTTCCGCTGGAAGCAGCGTTAGTATTTGAGGAAGCGATGGAGTTAGAACATCCCATCGTTCTGCTGGAGCCGCTAGCATTCTTGTTGAATCGACTACTCGAACAACTTTGCAACCGCTTGGCAGTACGTGCTTTGGCCGCACAAGAACTGCGGCTCACCTTGGAACTCGATTACCCAGCTGGGGCGAGTGATGAATCCGACGATTTAATCGAGAACCGAGGAATTCCCAGCGAAAGCGATGCGCCGCATCACCAAGAAAAATCTGGCTTCGCCCAAAACGCACCGCATAATAATCAGCACTTTTCTTCTACTCGGCAAAACCATTTCTGCCGCACCCTCCGCCTTCCGCTGCCCATGCTCGACGCCAAACTTTTTCTCAAGTTGTTGCAATTGGATTTGCACGCGCATCCGCCGGGCGCACCCATTGTAAAAATTCATCTGGCCGCAGAGCCCTCGCGCCCACGCTCGGCCCAGGGCGGCCTGTTCCGTCCTCCTTCGCCGGAGCCCGAAAAACTGGAGCTTACTCTGGCGCGTATTGCTGGCATTGTCGGGGAAAACAAAGTCGGCTCGCTTGAGTTGCTGGATACATATCGTCCCGAAGGCTTTCGCATGCGTCGTTTTGTAGCCGAGGCAGAGCAGAAGAAATCCGCTACCGGCCAGAAACACGATGCCGATCAAAAACTAAACTCCCCCTGGTTGACCGACACGGCTGAAACAAAATCCGCCATCACCGCCTTGCGCCTGTTCCGTCCACCGCTACACGCGACTGTAACCCTGCATGACCGTCAGCCTGCACTTGTAGTTTGTGCGAAGAGAAAAGATGTACAAGGGGACGTGCTTTGGAAGGCCGGCCCGTGGCACATCTCCGGCGATTGGTGGGAACGCGAAGCCTGGGCGCGTGACGAGTGGGACATCGCCCTGCAAAACGAAAATGGAGTGGCCCTCTATCGGCTAGTACACGATCTGCTGGGTGGAGCCTGGTTTGTAGAGGGAACATATGACTGAAAAAGTTTAAACCGCATTTCACCACAAGGCACAGAGGCACAGAGAAAACGTTGCAAAGTCTTTGATCTTATCTTTAATTTTTCCCATGTTCTCTGTGGGGAAAGGTTTTAACTGAAGCTGATGTCTTACATCGAACTTCATGCCCGTTCGGCTTTTAGTTTTCTCGAAGGCGCTTCTCTGCCCGAAAGCCTAATTACAACTTGTGCCCACCTGGGCATGCCTGCCATGGCATTGCTTGATTCCGATGGTGTATACGGCGTCCCGCGCTTCCATCTAGCGGCCCAAAAGGCCAGACTAAAAGCTTATATAGGCGCAGAGGTCACGTGCGAAATACTCAACAATGTCATCCGGAGCGATTTCGAGTCACGCTTGCGTGACGAGGATGAGTCGAAGGATCCCTCTTCTCAAAACAATATAACCGGGATAGGGATTCCTGGCTGCGCTCGGAATGACAATTCGTTCCGCCTTCCTCTCCTCGTCGCCTCCCGCACTGGCTATCAAAATCTCTGCCGGCTGATTACCAAGATGAAGTTGCGCGCTAAAAAAGGCGAAGGCGCGGTCCAAAAAGAAGAGCTGGAAGATCACGCACATGGTCTTGTCTGCCTCACCGGAGGCGCCGAAGGACCACTTGCGACCGCATTGCGCCAAGGCGGCATGGAAAAAGCCCTCGGACAAGTCGAGCATTTGGTAGGAATCTTCGGCCCACAGAATGTGTACATCGAGCTGCAACGCCATTTCCAACGTGAGGAAGAAACTCGGAATCGTGCCGCTATTCAGATCGCGCGCAGGCTCAGACTTCCTCTGCTCGCCACCAACGGAGTCAGCTATGCCACCGCCCAAGAACGCGATCTATGCGACGCACTGACTGCCATTCGCCATCACCGCACACTAGCCACTGCTGGACGTTTGCTGTCACGCAATTCCGAACGCTACTTGAAGTCTCCGCAAGAAATGCAGCAACTGTTCTCCGATCTGCCGGGAGCCATTGCCCACACAGTGGAACTCTCTGCGCGTCTCGAATTCACCCTCAAAGATCTCGGCTATGAGTTCCCGCGCTACACCGTTCCCGAGGGCGAAACCATGAATTCTTTTCTGCGAGACCGCACCGGACAAGGCTTTCAGCAGCGTTACGGTCGGGCCGCGCCGGAAACGCAACAGCGCGCTCGCCGCCAGATCGAACGCGAACTGAAGCTCATCGAGAAGCTCGATCTCGCCGGCTACTTCCTCATCGTGTGGGACCTCGTCCATTTCTGCCACGAGCGAAATATTCTGGTGCAGGGACGCGGCTCAGCCGCCAACAGCGCCGTTTGCTACTCGTTGGGTATAACCGCCGTCGATCCCGTCGGCATGGACCTGCTTTTCGAACGTTTTCTTTCTGAAGAACGCGGCGAATGGCCTGACATCGACCTCGATCTGCCCAGCGGCGATGAGCGTGAAAAAGTAATCCAGTATCTATACCGCCGCTATGGCGAGCGGGGGGCGGCCATGACGGCCAACGTCATCACCTACCGCAACCGCATGGCAGCACGCGAAATGGGTAAAGCGTTAGGATTCGATCCGGAGACGCTCAACAAAATTTCCGCCGCCGTCGCCACCTGGGAATTTCGCGACGAAAACGATGCGCTCGACCGCCGCTTTCGCGATGCCGGGCTCGATCTCCGGCATCCACGCCTGCGCAAATACTACGAATTATGCATTGCCGTGCAAGACTTGCCGCGCCACTTGGGCCAGCATTCGGGAGGAATGGTCATCTGCCAGGGACAGCTCGACTCCGTAGTTCCGCTGGAACCTGCTTCCATGCCCGGCCGCGTGGTGGTGCAGTGGGACAAAGAAGACTGTGCCGACATGGGCATTGTCAAAGTGGACCTGCTCGGCTTGGGCATGATGGCCGTGCTCAAAGATTCGCTCGAACTGATTAGCAATCACTATCACGACCAAGTGGACCTTGCACATTTGCCGCAGGACGATCCCGCCGTTTATTCCGCATTGCAGCAGGCCGACACCGTAGGCATGTTTCAGGTGGAGAGTCGCGCGCAAATGTCGTGCCTGCCACGCCTGCGGCCAAAACGTTTCTATGACATTGTTGTGCAGGTGGCAATCATCCGTCCCGGCCCAATCGTGGGCGAGATGGTGAATCCTTTTTTGCAGCGCCGCCAGGGACGCGAAGATGTCACCTATCCGCATCCGTCGCTCGAACCTGTGCTCAAGCGCACCCTGGGGGTGCCGCTTTTTCAGGAGCAATTGTTGCGTATGGCCATGGTCGTGGCCGGATTCAGCGGCGGCGAAGCGGAAGAACTGCGTCGCGCCATGGGCTTCAAACGTTCGCAGGCCCGCATGCGTGAAATTGAAGCCAAACTCCGCACCGGCATGACCCGCAATGGAATTCCACCACAAGCGCAGGAACAAATCATTCTCTCGATTACTTCTTTCGCGCTCTACGGATTTCCCGAATCGCATGCCGCCAGCTTCGCGCTAATCGCGTATGCCAGCGCCTATTTGAAATGCCATTACCTGGCCGCGTTCACCGCCGCTCTGCTCAACAATCAGCCCATGGGTTTTTATTCTCCCGCAGCCCTGGTCAAAGATGCGCAACGGCACGGATTGAAAATGCTGCCGGTAGACGTGACCCACTCGGAGTGGATGTGCACGCTGGAAGCCGTCAGCCATCAGCCATCAGCCGCCAGCCAAATCGCGCTTCGTCTCGGCTTGCGCTATGTGCGTGGCTTGCATGCAGAGGCCGCGCAAGCTCTGGTGCAAGCACGCACGCGGGCCGCTTTCACTTCTATCCACGACTTGACTCGTCGCGTTCCCGAACTGCGCAAAGACGAACTCACCACGCTGGCAGAAATTGGCGCATTGAACAGGATAGGAGGCTCACCGCCGAGACTGCACAAGCAATTTCCAATTGACTCTGCTTCTCACCACTCTGAGTCAAAAATCGGCAATGGGAAATTGGATATTGGATATTCCACCTCGCTCCACCGCCGCGACGCTCTCTGGCAAGTAGCACGCGCCGTACGCGGCTCCGGCCCGTTGCTGGAAAACCTGCCCGAGCCAGATTCGCCTTCGCCCCTCGAACCCATGAACAATGAAGAGCGTCTGGTAGCGGATTTTCACGGCACGGGCCTAACTGTCGGGCCTCATCCCGTCGCCTACCGCCGCGCCTGGCTCGACGCTCAGGGCGTTCGCCGTGCCAGCGACCTCCGCACTATTCCAAGCGGCAAGCGCCTGCGCATCGGAGGCTGCGTCATCACTCGCCAGCGTCCCGGCACTGCCAAAGGATTCGTCTTTGTCAGCTTAGAGGATGAAACCGGGGTAGCCAATGCGATCATTGCCCCCGATCTTTTTCACCAGAACCGTCTTCTGCTGGCCAGCGAACGTTTCCTGGCCATCGAAGGCATCCTGCAAAATCAGGATAATGTGATTTCAGTAAAGGCGGAACGCATCCTTCCGCTGTTCATAACCCGGGCGGAAACCACCTCCCACGACTTTCACTAAAATCCACGCATAACGGTAACCGCAGAGAGCTACACATCAAATATTCGATACACCCCAGAAGGCTGCTGCGCTTCGAGAAGAGTAATGGCCACATTGTGTACGGGCACTCCCGTTGCGGTGCGTCCGTTAGGAGCTCCGTTATGTGCGTGCCCATGGACCACCAAATCCGCTCCATGCCGGTCCACGATCTCGGCTAAGCGGGATGTTCCAAGAAAGGGATAAATCTCCGGCGATTCTCCCTGAACTGTCTCAGCGACGGGCGAGTAGTGCAACACGACCACCCGCTTCTTAGCGCGCAATTGAGACATCGCCCGCTCCAGCTTAAGCGCCTCATCAATCGAAGCCCGCACAAAATCCTTAACTTCCCGCTCCCCAAATGCAGTCAGCACCCCTCGCCCAAAGCCTCCCACAAAGCCCTTGGTTCCTGCGAAGCCCACTCCGTCCCGCTCGTAGGCGCTACCATCGAGAACTTTGATCCCTTCAGCCACCATCATCCGCTTCAGTTCTTCCTCTTTTCCACTCTCGTAGTCATGATTGCCGAGCACTGCAACCGTTGGCAATCGAAGGCGGACCAGGACATTTAAAAGCGGCTCCATTTCGCTGGGCTGGCCATAGTTGGTGAGATCCCCCGCCAGAACGAAGATATCGGCTTCATCGCGAACGCGTTCAAGCTGGTCTTTCAACTTGGCATAGCGTTCAGGACTGAAGTGCAAATCGGCGGTCGCCGCGATTCTCATTCCTTTATTCCAGACTTTCTAAGCCATGACGATCGGATGCCCCACTTTGCGACACGTTCACGCTCGCATCTTTCGCTTAATCTTAGACAAGCGCAGCCTTCGCGTCTCCTCCAGAATATTGTCAAGGCGCCACTCGTTGACGTCGATGGCAAACATCTTTTCATCCACCAGACTGCCACGAAATCGCAGGCTCGAATCGCTTCGTTCCAGGGTCTGTTGGAACCGCCGCAACAGCTCTTGCCAAACCCCTGATGGAACGTAATGGCTCTGTGCCGGGTAGACGTAGCCGAACAGCACTAGAGACCAAAGCAACAGCTGCCAGTGTTCCCCAACGAGTTCCATCTCCCGGTTCCAATCGAAACTGCCGTAGGCACCGTAGATCACGTGTGCAATGTCAGCGCCGTCAAAGCGCTCACGCATGGCCACGAAAAGCTTTGAGGCAACCAGTTCCTCCGGCGCCAATACTCGGGTTTGTACTTCATGCACCACCGCAGGGTGTGCTCGCTGAATCCACGAATCGTCGACCACAATGACTCCATTGCTCATGCCCGTAATAAGATCCACGAAGAAGCCGTCGCGATGGGCTTTGGCCAACCACACCGGGTCGCAAACCTCGCAATGGAATCCGCGCTCAGTCAAAGAGGACAGTGCCCGGGGGGCGTTCTCCGCCGTGAGGAAGACATCCAGATCTTTCGTGAACCTGCAGATCCCGGTGTGATGACGCAAGGCGAACGCTCCCGAAACAGCGTAGGGCACGCGTTTCTCCTCGAGCACGGTGAGGACTTCGCGGTATAAACTAGCCTGCTCCTCAGGCACGTCCATGGGTGTGGAGGAACTGACCGGAAGCGTCTCGGGCGCTTTGTCAGGCTGTGCATGCACCAACCTTGGATGTGTTCCCCCGCTTTGAGGTTGGTACTGATTGAGTGTCAATTACTTACAGGCTGCTGGCAAGAGGCATGCCGCCCGGGAGTGGGGCGATTCCGGCGATCGCCCGCTACCACGCGCCGGCTGGACAGGATCAGGACTTTCGATTCGTTACATCGGTTTTTTGCACTCTGCTCTTGCTCCATCGGGTGTATAAAAACTACTCCATGATGCGCTCCCTCCGAGTATCGATCGCGACCATGACTTTGATTAGCACAGCAATTAGGAGTGCGACACGCGATCCGGCGGGGTGGATCAGGTTGAGCTAAAGCAGCAAGGCGAGATCGACCTAACCCACCGGCAACTCCGGTGGGCTTTTTATTGTGAACGACTCGCCACATTCAGATGACGGAGTGCAACCATGCTGGTCATGAAGTTTGGCGGGACATCCGTGCAAGACGCGGAAGCCATTGAGAGAGTCGCGGGCATAGTACGGAGCCGGATGCGACGCCGACCGGTCGTCGTGGTAAGCGCGTTCCACGGAGTCACGGACCAATTACTCACCCTCGGACAGACCGCCGCCTCTGGGGACGGCGAATCTGCGCTGGCTCAAGTGCGGGGGCTGCGGCAGCGTCATTACGACACGGCGGGGGAGCTATTGGGCGAAGATCGTTTCCGCGGAATGCGCCTTAAGCTCGACCCGCAGTTCGAGGTCCTGGAGCAGTTCACCCGCGGCATTGCCGCCATCCGCGAACTCTCGGCGCGCAGCACGGATTATCTGCTTTCTTTCGGCGAACTTATGTCCAGCCAGATTGTCGCTTCTGCCTTGTCGGCACGAGGGTTGCCCGCACTTTGGTTGGATTCGCGCGAGTACATCCTGACCAATGGAGATTTCACCCGGGCCACGCCCCACTACAGCGACACCTACGACCGCATGCGAGCTGGGATTCGTCCTCTTCTGATTAATCAGCAACTGCCCGTACTGGCGGGTTTCATTTCCGCGACACGCGATGGCATTCCGACCACGCTGGGGCGCGGAGGTTCGGATTTTTCCGCCGCCCTGGTTGCGGCGGGAATCAATGCCTCTTCCATCGAGATTTGGACCGACGTGGATGGAATCATGACGACGGACCCGTTATTGTGTCCGCAGGCTCATTGCCTGCGCCGCGTCAGCTTCCGCGAAGCCCAGGAGATGGCGCACTTCGGCGCGAAAGTTCTCCATCCCGCCACCTTGGTGCCGGCGATGGAGAAAAACATCCCGGTCCTGGTTCTCAACTCCCGCAATTCCAAGAGTCCTGGAACGCGCATCACGGCACAGCCTCCGCGAGGACGCTCTGTTTTCACCGCCATCGCGGCCAGGAAAAACATCAGCACAGTTACACTGACCGCCCCGCGTGAGTCGGCGCCGCATTGGTTTCTCCAGGAGGTTTTTCACATTCTGCATCGAAGTGCGTGCGGCGCGGACTTGGTTGCCGTTTCCGAGGCCAGCGTTTCCTTCACCCTGCGGACGGGCCAGAGCACAGACGACTTATTGGCCAATTTGCAAGAGATCGCGGCGGTCACCGTCGAGGACAAGCAAGCGATTGTCTGCCTGCTGGGAGAAAACATTCGCGGGCGCGCTGGGATTGCGGCCCGGGCATTCACGGCACTGGGCGATGCCGGTATCAATGTACGGATGATCTCGCAGGGGGCTTCAGAAATAAGCTTAAGTTTTGTGATCCACGAACGCGACGTCACTGAGGCAGTTCGCCGCCTCCACGCCCGCTTCGCCACGGAGAAGAGTAGTCATCGACGCCGCGGACAGCGAAAAACACGCCTGATACCGGTTGAACCTCCGCTTCAGTCGGACTCGGT
>WNEZ01011723.1_pt1 | contig 14281 bp, 14 predicted proteins | sample 5400521 | NCBI WGS metagenome assembly WNEZ01 (sample SAMN13153339, study PRJNA577476) | soil metagenome | isolation source: 120 cm saprolite under Douglas fir tree site 2 hole 1 replicate 1 | place: USA:California | collected 2015-04-18
GGCGGGGCGGGTCTGGCTGCGTCAGCACTGTTTCAGTGGGAGAACCGGCACCCCCCGCCGAGATAGGCTCTCCAACGCCGACCGGGGCGCGTGCGCAAGCAATGGCCGCGCGTCCATCTGCACAGTGAATGTCCAGCGAGGGGCGACGCCCCGAGGGCAACTCGCGTAGGGCCTCCCGATGGAATCACCGAGGCGGGATTTGTGTTCATGGTCCTATGGCCTTGCCCCGTCGCGCTGCCCTCGAGGCTGCGCTATTGAGATCCGGCGATCCGTCGAACCTGACTCGCGTTCAGCGCTTGCGCCTGTTTGTACTGCTGGGCAGCCTGACGGCCTTTGGGCCTCTCTCGATTGATATGTATCTCCCGGCCCTCCCGGCGATCGCACGCGACCTGGCGGCCAGTGAGTCCGTCGTCCAACTGACCCTTACCGCTTGCCTCATCGGGCTGGCGCTCGGTCAGTTAGTCGCCGGGCCGCTCAGTGACAATCTCGGGCGCCGCCGGCCGTTGCTGATTGGCGTCGCCGGATACGTGGTTGTGTCGCTGCTCTGCGCGATCGCACCATCGGCATGGCTCCTGGTTGTCCTTCGGCTCATCCAGGGCCTGACGGGCGCCGCGGGCATCGTGATCGCCCGTGCCATCGTCCGTGATCTCTACTCCGGGTCAGCGGCCGCCCGCTATTTCTCGCGGCTCATCCTCGTGATGGGGCTGGCGCCGATCCTCGCTCCGGTCCTCGGAGCTCAGGTTCTCCGCTTCAGCAGCTGGCGCGGCATATTCCTGGCGCTGACGATAGTGACGGCCCTGCTCTGGCTCGGTGCCGCGCTTGGCCTGCCCGAAACACTGCCAGCCGCGCGTCGGCGCGCGGGGAGCCTCGCCGGGACGTTCGACATCTTTGGTCAGCTCATCAGGGATACGCCGTTCGTTGGCTATGCGCTAGCCGCCGGCCTTGCCTTTGGTGCGATGTTCGCCTACATCGCTGGCTCACCGTTCGTGCTGCAGGGCATCTTTCACGTCTCGCCCCAGACCTTCAGTTTGATCTTCGGGATGAACGCTCTCGGGTTTGTGGTGACCAGCCAGATTAACGGCAGTCTCGTCAGTCGCATTCCACCGACACGTCTTCTCACCGGCGGTTTGGTCGCCAATGCCACCGCGGGCTTGGCGCTGCTGTTTGTCGTCGTCAGCGGGTTTGGACTGCTGGCCGTCCTGCTGCCGCTCTTTCTCCTTGCGTCGAGCGTTGGGTTCATCGTCCCGAACGCCATTGCGCTGGCCCTCTCCCGACGCACGGACGCGGCCGGCACTGGATCCGCGCTGCTTGGCGTCATCCAGAGCGGGCTCGCGGCGCTCGGCGCGCCAATCGTCGGCATCGCCGGGACCGGCACTGCGCTGCCGATGGCCGGCGTGATCGCGGTCTCCGGCCTGGGCGCCGTCACGGCCTTTGCTCTTACCTCTGGCCGGGCGTCGTCGGTCGCAACCCCCGATAGCGTCGCCGCGTCACCCTAAGCCGCTACTAGAGGTCCCTCGGCTACCGCGACGGTGTCGTCCCTGGAAGGCTGCCTAGAATCCTCGACGGGTCGCGTCGCCCAGGGCAAGGACGCTCGAATACCGGGTTTTCACCTCGCCGGGCATGTGGAGTTCAAACTTGTACGGTCGGGGACACCAATCATTCGTCAGGCTCGTTCAAGGATGCGGCCGAAGGCCTGCAAGTAGCTCGGGTCGCCGGCGCGATCCCGCAGCACCCAGTACTCTGCGCCCCAGAATAGGTAGGCACGCAGCGCTGGTCGCGCCGCTGACCACGCGATCGCCGTGTCGTAGTTTCGGATCAGCTGCTCGGGCGGGCAGCTGTACGAGGTCTGCCGCAGGGGGTTTGGTGGCACCGTGACCGCCTCCCAGGGCTCGGCTTGTCCCTCGGACACCATCAATTGCTTGCCCTGTGCCCGCACCGATGCGAACAGACGCTCACGCCGCGCTCGCTCCCAGGGAAGGTCGGCGGTCTCGAGGTACACGGTGCGGCGTCCAATCCGCCGCATCGCATGGCGCGGATAGTAATCGATGCCCACGATGTCCGCCAGTCGCGCGGCGAGGTCTAGCGAGTCACCCTGGTCGCGCGTGCGCCACCACTGGGTGAGTTGGACGATTGATGACATCGGCAGGAAACCGTTCATCATCACTGGGCGCGAGCCATCCGCCGCCAGCAGTGCCTGCAGCTCCCGCTTGACAAAGGAAACCGAAAGTCGCCAGGAGTGCTCGACGCCGAGCGGGTCGACGGCCTCGTGCTCCAGCTGCCAAGCGACGATCGACCGGCGATCGCGATACCGCGTCACCAGCCGTGCGATGAACTCTGTCGCACCGGCGAGCAGCGCTGGGTAGGCGTCCGGCTCGATGAGCGAGCCTTCGCGGAGCGGCTTTTCGAGGTAATGGGAAGGCGCGAAGAACTCCGGATAGCCGAAAGTCTTCACGGCACCGACGGCAAGGATCACCTGTTTGCCCGCGCGCTCCGCAGCATCGAGCTGCCAATCGAGCTCGCCGGTGTCGAAAGTGCCCGCCCGTGGCTCAAGGCGATTCCAATATGCCCCCAGTCGGATCATGTCGAAGGGAAACGCGAGGAGCGTTTGCAGCGTGGCGGGTCCCTCCAATCCGAGGGCTTCGACCTGCCGCGGGCGGAAGCTGATGCCGAGGATCGTCGAACCGCGCGGCGCGATGGCCAGCTCGCTCCACGCCGTGGTCAGGGCTTGTTCGGGTCGCTTTAGTCGCAGCTCGACCATCACGACACTTCGGCGAAGTATTCGAAGGGCCACCCGGTAACGGCGAGCCACGTTGGCACCAGCCGGCTAAGTCCTTTGCGAATCGCCCCCCGCTGACTGCGATGCGCCTGCCAGGCTCGCACTTTCGGCACGACGGCGGTTCCGATGAACAGCCGGTGCGTGGGTAGCGCCCGGCTCGCTTCGACCGCCGGGTCGCTTGCCATCTGGCCGATCAGGCGCAAGGCGCCGAGCACCCAACCGGGTAGCGTCACGTACCACATGGGAACGTTGAGCAGCGGTGTCTTCAGCTCGGTCAGCATCGCCGAGCAGGCGACGTGATCCGGGTGGCCATCGAGGCCGGCTAGGTCATACGTCAGGATGAGATCAGGACGGATTTGCGCGATCGTGCGCGCGAGAGCCCGCATAACCTGCTCACGCTGCTCGCGCAATTGACCATCGCCGAAATCCTGGTGGATCACGCGCGTTATGCCGAGAATATGAGCCGCACGGTCGGCTTCACCTCGACGGGTTGTCCCAAGGGCGTTGTCCAGCGCGCCCGTCGGAGTGCCGCGCTCGCCGCCGGTGAGCAGCAGGAGGGTGACCGTGGCGCCGGCGTCGGCGAAGTGACGTATCACGCCGCCGCAGGTGACGGTCTCATCATCGGGATGCGGAAAGACGACCAGGATGTTGGTGAACCGTCGAAGGTCCCGGGCGGCGTTCCGCACCCTCAGCGCGCGCGACGGCGGCGGCGGCCCAACCAGGCGAGCGGGGCTAGGACACGCCTGACCAGGACGGCCGGCACGTTTGGGACCGAGACCTCGGGCTGATACTCGAGTAGAACCGCCGCCAGATCCGAAAGGCGTGGCAGCCGCGTGCCCAGGAAGTGGCCGGCGTGAGCGATGGCCTCGTTCGCCTCGAAGAATTCCTGGGTACGGAGCGCCGGGCGTACTTCGACCCGCGCAAGAGACGGCTCCGGTCCGGGATTGCCGAACCAATGCGCCTGACCTTTCGGCACAACCACGCTCTCGCCTGGATTCACCAGGATGGTGTTGCCCGCAAAGCTGAACCGCATGCGGCCCCGCATAACTGTGAAGCGCTCCTCCTGGATCGGATGCGCGTGGCGGGCGGGAACATGTCCACCGGGCGGCAGGGAGAGCTCGAAGACGAGCAGCCGGCCGCCGGTTTCCGCGGCGCTGGTGTGGATCACGATCCGCTCGCCGCTGATCGGGTTGTGGATCACGCGCTCGGCGGCTTCGGGCGGGCTGCGCCATCCGTCGCTCATCGACTCCATGCTAGGCGGCCTGTAACGGGACCGCGTAAAGGAAGGACGATGGGGAACTTGGCCTGGAAGCCTTCCCTCGTCGCGGTGGCGCTTGGTGCGCGTCATGGTCATGCGGTCGTCCGCTGTGATTCGCGAGCCCGCTAGTGATGAACCCTGTCGGCCACGAGCGGATTGCGGTTACGCATGACTACCTTGACCAGTACGGCGGGGCCGAACGTACCCTCCTTGCCATCTGCCAGCGCTTCCGCTCCGCACCGCTCTACACCTCCGTATACGACCGCGCTGTCATGCGCCGGCTGGGCTTCAGCGAGCCGGCGCAACGGATCGTCGTCAGCTTCATTCAACGCTGGCCGCTCCGGCGACGCGTCCCTCGCCACTACCTCACGTGGCTGTATCCACTGGCCTTCCGGACTTTCGATCTGCGCGGGTACGAGCTGATTCTGTCATCAGCGAACTTTGCCGCCAAGGATGTGACGCTTTCGCCTGGCGCCGTCCATGTTTCGTACTGCTACACGCCACCTCGCTTTCTCTGGGGCTTCGACAGCGATACCGCCTGCAGGACGATGCCATTGCACGAGCGGCCGCTCGCCACGCTGGCGAAGGCCACGCTACGCCGCCTGGACTATCGAGCGGCACAACAGGTGAACCTGTTCGTCGCCTGCTCGAACGCGGTCGCCGGCCGCATCCAGCAGGCCTACGGCCGGAGCTCCGTCGTTGTTTATCCGCCCGTTGAGACCGAGCGTTTCGTCCGCCATCCGATACGCGACGAGGGGTTCTTCCTGACAGTGTCACGCCTCAACGCCTACAAGCGGATTGATTACGTCATCGATGCGTGCAATCGGGCCCGGCTGCCACTCGTCGTGGTCGGGACTGGGCCCTGGGAGACGCGGCTGCGCTCGCGCGCGGGTCCTACCGTCAGACTCATGGGGCACCTTCCGGATGACGAGGTCGAGCGGCTGATGTCGAGCTGCCGCGCGTTCGTCTTGCCCGGCGAGGAGGATTTCGGCATCGCCGCGGTGGAGGCGATGGCGGCGGGCAAGCCTGTCGTGGCGCTCCGCCGAGGGGGCGCGGTTGAAACGGTGATCGACGGCGGCACAGGCTTGCTCTACGAAGAGCCGACGGCGGAGAGCTTCCTCGATGCCGTGTCTCGATTGCCCTCCGCTCGCTGGGACGCCGGCGCGATCCAAGCCCGTGCCCGCAACTTTGACAAGGCCCGCTTCGTCGAGCGGCTCGATGGGGCCATCGCGCACGCGATGCAGCGCCGATCCTCCGTGGTCCACTAATGATTGAGCCGGCGCTGCGGATTCCCGCGCCGACCTACTCGGGCGAGTCCCTGCGACGCGCCATCCTCGTCACGGTGATCTACGCCGACCTCTTCGATCATGCGCTAACCCGCGATGAAATCCACCGTTATCTCATCGGTCAAGCCGCATCGGCGGCAGAGGTGGTGGCGATGCTCGAGGACGGTGCCGAACTGCGGTTCGATATCGAGCAGACCGAGGATCGGTTTCAGCTACGCGGTCGACCCCCGCTCGCCAACATCCGGCGAGAGCGAGTTGCGGCGTCGGCCGCCCTCTGGCCGGTTGCCAAACGGTACGGTGCGTGGATCGCCCGACTCCCATTGGTTCGGCTGGTGGGCGTGACGGGAGCCCTGGCCATGAACAACGCTCGCCCCGATGACGACATCGATTTGTTCATCCTTGCCCAACCAGGCCGGCTCTGGCTCTGCCGGCTGCTCGTCCTGGGTATGGTGAAGCTCGCCGCCCGGCAGGGGTACGTGTTGTGCCCCAACTTCTTTCTAAGTACCGACCACCTGAGGCTCTCGGAGCGCAATCTGTTCACGGCTCACGAGGTCGTGCAGATGGTCCCGCTCGAACGGAATCGCTGGTATGACGCCTTCATCGAGGCGAACGGCTGGGTTACGGACTTCCTGCCCAACGCGTTTGCCCGGAGGACAGCGGACGCGCGGCCGCCTTCCATGAAACGGTTGGCGGCTCGTCTCGTCGCGGGCTTCCTCTCAGTCCGGCTCTTCGACCCGGTCGAACGGTGGGAGATGCGCAGGAAAGTGCGGCGTCTCACCCGGCGCCTCGAACATGACGGTGGCAGTGTCGCGTTTTCACCGGGCGAATGCCGCGGGCATTTTGCTGCACACGATGCGCGCATCCTTGCCGCCTACCGCCGACGCCTCGCCAAATACGGTGACGGGACTCGATGAGCGACGTCCTCTTCGGCCAGTCGTACTATTTGCGCTTCGATCCCAAGCTCTTCGAGGCGATGCAACCCTACCCGCCGCTCGGCACCCTCTACGCCGCCAGCTACATCCGGAGCCGCCACTACGAGGTGGCCCTATTTGACGCGATGCTGGCCGATTCTGAGCTCGAGTGGGCCGAGGCGCTGGATCGCGAACAACCGCGTTTTGCCGTCATCTACGAAGACAACTTCAATTACCTCTCGAAGATGTGCCTCCTCCGAATGCGGCAGGCTGCCTTGCGCATGATCCCGGGCTGTACCTGGCGGGTGGCGCGGACTTCGTGCTAAACGGTGAGGGCGAGGCGACCCTCGGTGAGCTCCTGGATGACCTCTCTGGCCGGACGCAAGCGCCGCCGCATACGATTGCCGGCCTGTCGTTCCGCCCTGCAGGAGGGGAGGACATCGTCGTCACCCCTCGCCGACCCGACATCGCCGACCTCGATGCCTTGCCCCCGCCGGCATGGGACCTGGTCGATGTCGGCCGCTATCGGGACATCTGGATGACCCGCCATGGCTACTACTCGATGAACATGGCGACCTCGCGCGGCTGCCCCTACCACTGCAACTGGTGCGCCAAGCCGATCTGGGGTCAGCGCTACAACGTTCGCAGTCCTGAAAGTGTGGTGCGCGAACTCCGCTGGCTCAAGGAGAGCTATCGCCCCGATCACATCTGGTTCGTCGACGATATCCTGGGCCTCAAACCTGGTTGGATCCAACGTTTCGCGGATTGCGTCGAGCGAGCGGCGCTGCAAACCCCGTTCAAGAGCCTCGGTCGAGTGGACTTGCTTCTCCGGGGCGACACCATCGACGCCTTACGGCGCGCCGGCGCCGAGGTGGTCTGGGTGGGCGCCGAGTCGGGCTCCCAGGCGATCCTCGATGCCATGGACAAGGGAACCCGGGTCGAGCAGGCCGAGGAGGCCACCCGGCGTCTGCATGCGGCCGGGGTCCGGGTCGGATTCTTCCTGCAGTTCGGCTACCCTGGCGAGACTCGCAAAGATATTGCGGCGACGCTTCAGCTGGTTCGGACTTGCCGGCCGGACGATATCGGCATGTCGGTCTCCTATCCGCTGCCGGGCACCAAGTTCCACAAGGCCGTCAGCGAGCAGCTCGGCCTGAAGCAGAATTGGCTCGACTCCAGGGACCTCGCCATGATGTACCAGGGGCCGTTCAGCACCGCGTTCTATCGCAAGCTGCACGTCGTCCTTCACCATGAATTCCGGATGCGCAACGCCTGGATGGCGTTGACGGGGCACCCGAAGCGCGCCTCCCGATTGACCGCGCGACGAGAAGGAGGGCCCAGGAACCGGAGATGGCGCGCGCTGGCCGGCATGGTTTACCATCTCGCGGCGCTGCCGCTGGCCCGGTTTCAGCTCGAGATCGCCGCTCGCGCCCGCCATCCCGGCCTGCGGGCGCTGCCGCGCTTTATGACGCCGGAAGCGGCAGCTCATCCGACACCGCAGCCGGACGCGCCGACCCGCACGTAACGGCGTATACCGTTAGGACCTCGTTCCCGAAATCTTTGCCGACGGTGGGGCGGACGATGAAGCCGAACGACGCGAGCGCGTCGAGCATCGCCCGCCACTCGCCATCGGTGGAGAGCACGATGCGGGCCTGGCCGCCGGGGCGGAGCACCTGGCCAAGACCCCTGGCGAACCGCTCGATCACATCGGGCGCGCGCCACGCCTGGTCGAGCCGGTCGGAGGGCACGCCGCGGAAAAAGGGCGGGTTGAACACGACCAGGTCGAAACGCTGGCCGGCAGCCGGCGCGAACAGGTCGCCCGGCACGACCTCGACCAGCTCGTCGAGAGCATTCAGTAGGACATTGATGCGTGCGCAGCGCACCGCCTCGGGGTTGAGGTCGACCCCTATCACCTGGTAACCAAGGCGCGCCGCGAAGATGGCGCCGATGCCCGAGCCCGTCCCGACGTCCAGCGCTCGCGGGCGCATCGAATCCGGCGGGCTGGACGGCACGGGCGCCGGTAGGTTGCGTGCCAGAAAGACGCCTGACCGCAGTAATACAGGGTTGAAGACATCCGGAAAGATCACGAGCGGTACGCCGTCGACCCGCTCGAGCACCAGCCGCCGATAGCGCCGGCCGATGACCTGGTGACGCAGCCGTAACCAGGCCCGCCAAATCCAGCGCCGCCACGGCCGGGGCGCTCGTCGTGTCATGTCGCCCGGCCGCCGAAGCTCCAGATACCGAAACTAGCGGGTTGCCGTCGCAACCTTCGCCCAGCGAGCCAGCGCTTGAGCGCCCATCCGGGTCCACCTCGGGACGGGATCTGCCGCAGCGTCAGGCCAGCCTCCGTGGCGGTCCGCGCCAGCGCGTCGCCGGTGAGATAGCCCGCGCCCCATTCGACCGGTCTGCCGATCTGATCTGCGAAGCGCCGCTGCCGCTCCGCCAACATCCGGCGGCCGTCAGCGTCCCTGACGAACACCGGGGAATCCATGACAACCAGCGCCCCGCCGTCCGCCAGCGCCTTCCTCGCAGATCGGAGGGTGGCGATCGGGTTCGCCGAATAGTGCAGCGAGGCGTTGAAGATCACCAGGTTGAATTGCCCAGCGACCACCGGGAGGTGGTCGAAGTCCGCCTGCAGCCGGGTGAACGTGGTGGGGTAGTGGAGAGCGGCGCCGAGCCCATCGTCGGGGTCGTCGAGCCAGTCGACGGCGACGCAGACGTTTCCGAGCAGCGTCAGGCGGTGGGACAGCCACCCGTTGCCGGCTCCCAGGTCGAGCACCCGCAGGGGGCGTCGACCGAGGCCAGGCAAAACCCTGCCGCACAGGTGGCGAAAGCTTTGCTCGCGGATCCGCCACACCGCGTGCTGCGGATCGCCGCGGGCAACCTCGGGAAGCTCGCGATAGTACGCCGCCCCGCGCTGTCGATAGCCGTCCTGCTCCCGCACTCGCCGGTATTGCGCGATCAACGGTTCGACCTGGGTGAGCCGCGCGTCGGAAAGGAAGCGGACGATGCCCCGACGGCAGGCGACTTCGGTGTCGCAGGTTCGGCAGATCCAGGGACCCGTCGATGCCCCCGCCGTGGCCCGGGCGACCAGCGTCGATCCGCATTCCGGGCAGGCGAACGCTGGGATCCAGGCGGGCTCAGGCACGACGCTCCATGACGACAAGAAAATGATCGCCCCACGCGCGCACGCCGGGCCAGCCGGCGATCCGGTCCTCGATGACCTGCAGACGGGCCACCAGCCTGGGATGCCGGTCGGCAAAGGCGACCGCGTACGGCGGAGGCACGAGGAGCCCCAGGGTCCGCAGCGACCTGAGGCCGAAGCCTGCGGCGGTGAATGCCGAAAAAAACTCCGAGGGCGAGTAGTACCGCGTCCACACCGTGCGTCCATTTAGCGGCACGGCAACCGGCTCCCTGGACCATCGCGCAGCCGCCCGCCGCCACTCGCGTTTCCGCGCGAAGATCGCGAGCTCCCACGGGCAGACCCGGCCAATCACGGAGGCAATCAAGACGCCGCCCGGACGCAGCCGGGCGGCGATCGAGACCGCGGCCAAGCCGAGATCCGGAACGCAGTTCAACGCGCCGAGGTCCGAATAGGCGCCATCGAACGTGTCGGCCGGCAGGCGCTCCAACTCGTGGATGCCAACCTGGTACACGGCGACCATCCCGTTGGTGCCCGCGCGCCCGGCGCGCTCGCGCGTCTGGCGCACCATGTTCGCTGACCAATCGATCGCCGTCACCCGGTATCCCTGCCGCCCGAGCGTGGCCGCATCCAGGCCGGTCCCACACCCGAGATCGAGGAGCGTCGCACCGGGGGCGACGGATCGCGTGACGGCCGCCAGCGTTCGGGCTCGCACCGCCTGGACCAGCGTGTTGTTGCCCAGTGGACCGTCGTAGCCCGCGGCCGCCTCGTCGAATGCGCGCTGCGTGTCCGCCAGCTGCCGAGCGTTCATCGCAGCGACCGGGTGACAAAGACTGCCGTCAGGCCGGCCCCAAACAGCTGCCGCAGCAGCACCGCGATCGCAATGCCCACCGCGCCATAGCGGGGCGCCAGCGACAGACCCAGCGCGGCGAAGACGATCAATTGCAGCACGTCCCCGCCGGCGATCCAGCGGGGACGCCCCAGCGGATAGAGGACGAACGCCGCGGGCTGCGCGTTCAGGCCGACCGCGAGGCCGACGAGGAGGATCGCAAACGGGAGCGCGGTGCCGGCATAGGCCTGCCCATACAGGCCCGCCACCAGCAGACCGGAGAACGGCAGGATCAGGAGGAAGCCAATCGAGGCCACGCCGGTGAGGCGCAGGGTACGGGTCACGTAGGCGCGCAGCTCGGCGCGGCTCCGCTGCCGGCAGGCCTCTGGGAAGCTCGATGTCAGGATGGCGTTCTGCACCACCTCGAACTTTGCCAGTAGTGCCAGCGCGGCGCCGTAGAGCCCGACCTCGGCGGCCGGTCGGAAATGTCCGAGTAAAAGGACGTCCAGGCTGAGAAAGATCGTTGAGGCAGCGGCCGCGACCCCGATCCAACGGCTAAACCGCCAGAGCCGTCCGAAGTGCGCCCCGAACGAGGCGATCAGTCGCGGTCGAAGCCCCGGCGGCAATGCGCGCTGGGCAAGGGCGAGCAGCGCCAGCGGCAGGACGACCTCGATGCCGACGAGCGGCCAGAGCGCGAGGCGGCCGGTGAAAAACAGCGCCCCGATGACGCCGGCGCGCAGGAGCGCCTGGGTCACACTGATCAGGCTCAAGGCACCGAACGTCTGGCGCGCCTCGAGCAGGGTTTGCACATAGTTGAGCAGGCCACCGGTCAGCAGGGTAAGCGCGGCCAGGCGCACCAGCCCGGGCTGCACCGCTCCGTGGTACCAGCCATTGACGATCCAGCCGGCGAGCCCGGCCAGCAAGGCGGCGGCGACTGTCCCGAACACGAGCTTCGCTATGAGGAAGGAGCGCGCGACCGCCTGGGCTTCGGAAGGCGTGGCGGCTCCGGCGATGTAGTTGACGGCGGCGTCGCGGAAGCCGAACTCGGCGACAAACGAGAAGAGGCTGACCAGGCCCATCACAATCGCAAATCGGCCGGCGTCGCCGGGTCTCAGCGCGCGGTAGGTTAGCGCCGAGGCGACGAAGCCGAACCCGAGCTTGACGACGTTTCCGGCGAGGAGCACCCCCACGCTCCGCGCCGGGCGGAGGAGAGTGGCGACCTCAGCCGACACGCGCCACCATCGCCAGGTCTCGCACCGTCTGAGCGATCGCTCGTCGATGCCAGTGATAGCGCGCCGAGGCCAGCATGCTTCGGCGGTGGATGCGACGCGCCAGGGCGATCGACGCCGGGCGATGCTGGAGGCACCAGTTGAGCGCCTTGCGGGTCACCCGGAGATTCGCGGCGTACATCGACCCACCCGGCGCGCGACTGACGCTGTCGGCGGTGATCCCGATGTCGATCACCGTCCGGGCAACGTGGACCGCAGCGGTCTGAGCGGCCAGCCGCAGCCAGTAATCCCAGTCCTCGGCGGGGCTGCAGTTCGGATCGAGCCTGCCGACTGCGCCCAGCAGTGAGCGCCGGAAGAGAACGGCGCCGGTCACGAGGAAATCTGATTCGAGCAAGCGATCGAAGATGTCACCGGCGGGCGGCAGGAGCGGGCTTCGAGCGGGATCCGGTTCGTAGTCGCCATACGCGAAACCGGCTGCCGGATCCGCCTGCAAGGCGGCGGACAGGTCCTCGAGCGCGGTCGGCCTCAAGGTGTCATCCGAGTCAAGGAAGGCGATCGAATCGCCACGCGCGCGATCGAGACCAGCGTTGCGCGCCACCGCGGGGTTGCCGGAGTGCGGGACGCTCACCAGGTGGACAGGTTGCTGACGGAGAAACTCGGCAGTGCCGTCGGTTGAGCCATCGTCGACGACGATGGCTTCGTAGGCAGCCGTGGTCTGCGCAAAGACGCTGGCGAGCGCGCTCTCGACCAGCTCTCGCCGTTCGTAGGTGGTCAGGATGACGGAGATCACCGTCGGATCTTCATACGGTCCGAGGTTTCGAATCGAACCGACGCCTGTAACGTCGGTCCGTAACCGCATCCGGGGATTGCCACCCAGCCACTGTTGAGGCACGGAGGTGTGATGAAGGTCGTCCTATACAACCCCAGGAGCAACGCCTCCGGCAAACGCATTCTCCCGCTATCACTCCTTGCCCTTGGCGCCGTGCTCGAGGGGCGTCACGAATACACGATCGTCGACGGCAACGCCGAGCCGGAGCCGCTGATGGCGCTGGACCGTTCGGTGCGCGATTCGGGCGCCCGCGTGCTGGCTATGACGGTCATGCCAGGCCCGCAATTGCGCGACGCGGTGCCGATCGCGCAGGAGCTCAAACGACGGCATCCCGGCGTGACCATGGTCTGGGGCGGTTACTTCCCGACCCAACATTACGAGGTCTGCCTACGGGCGTCGTACGTCGATTACGTGGTACGAGGGCATGGCGAGATCAGTTTCCTCCAGTTGCTCGACCTCCTGGAGCGCGGCGGCTCGGCCGCAGGCGTGCCCGGGCTGGCATACCGGGTCAATGGCGACGCGGTGACGTCGAATGCCCTGCCGCCGATCCCGGATCCGCAGGAGCTGCCGGATTTTCCTTACCACCGGGTACCGGTCGTGCGGTACGTGCGGGACAGCTTCCTGGGGAAGCGAACCCTTCCGCACCACTCGAGCTACGGGTGTCCGTTCTTCTGCAACTTCTGCGCGGTCGTCAACATGGTGGGTGGCCGCTGGCTGCCACAGACGGCCGCGCGGACCGCAGCCGTCGCGCGATACCTGCATGACCGGCATGGCGCCGATGCGGTCGAGTTCTACGACAACAACTTCTTCGTGCACGAGGCGCGCACCGTGGAGTTTGCGGAGCGGATCCAGGACCTGGGGATCGGGTGGTGGGGGGAGGCGCGAGTCGACACGCTGCTGCGCTACCGTCCAGCCTCCTGGCGGGCGATGGCGGATTCCGGTCTCCGGATGGTCTTCATGGGCGCGGAATCAGGCTCCGACGAGACGCTGAAGCGGATGAACAAAGGCGGGACCGCCGCCGCGGAGAAGACCCTGGAAATGGCCGGCCGAATGCGCTCCTACGGGATCGTCCCCGAGTTCTCTTTCGTCCTTGGGAATCCGCCCGATCCAGACGAAGACACGAACCGAACCATCGAATTCATCCGCAAGGTCAAGCGGGTGAACTCACGGGCCGAGATCGTGATGTACGTGTACACGCCCGTACCCCTGGCCGGAGACCTGTACGACGCGGCGGTCGCGCAGGGGTTCAAGTTTCCCGAGTCGCTGGATGAGTGGGTGTCGGCGGACTGGTCCGAATTCTCCCAACGCAAGGGCGCACACATTCCGTGGCTGCGCGAGGCGCTCCGCACTCGCGTTCGCACCTTCGAGCGGGTGCTCAACGCCTATTACCCAACGGTCACCGACGCGCGAATGCTGCGAGGGCCTCTCTGCTGGATCTTGCGGACCTTCAGCTCGTGGCGCTACCACCTGCGGCGCTACGAGCTCCCGGTCGAATTGCGCATCCTGGAAAAGCTCATCGGCTACCAGCGACCGGAGACGCGCGGCGCGTAGGCCGTTCAGACGGCTAATGCTCGAGGCATACGAGGCGGCGGCGCCCGACTACGACCGGCAGGTCCATGGCGACGGCTGGATGCGGAACGCGCTATGGGATCGATATGCGCGCCTGTTTTGCGCGGGACAGACCGTCCTAGACCTCGGCTGTGGCACGGGGATCGACGCCGTCTTTTTGGCGCAGCGTGGCATTCGCGTGATGGGAATCGATGCCTCCCCAGCGATGATCGCGCAGTCCAGGGCCAAACTGGTCGCCGCTGAGCTCGAGGAGCCGGTGGATCTCCGGGTGATGGATATCGCTCGCGTCGGCTCGCTGCCCGAGGCGGCTTTCGATGGAATCATCTGTGCCTTTGCCGCGCTGAGCACCAGCGCTGAGCTCGATGAGGTCGCGACGTCGGTTGCCCGCCTGCTTGTGCCCCGGGGAATCCTGGTCGTTCACCTGCTGAATCGCTGGAGCCTCTGGGAATGGCTCG
>WNEZ01004743.1_pt1 | contig 14279 bp, 12 predicted proteins | sample 5400521 | NCBI WGS metagenome assembly WNEZ01 (sample SAMN13153339, study PRJNA577476) | soil metagenome | isolation source: 120 cm saprolite under Douglas fir tree site 2 hole 1 replicate 1 | place: USA:California | collected 2015-04-18
CGCTGTTCGTCGGTCAGCCGCTCCTCCGACTCCACGGCGGAGCGCCCCTCGGCGATACCCCGCCGATAGGCTTCCCAGGCGCGCAGGTTCCAGCGGCGCGTCGTGCCGTCGAAGGAGTGCGCGGCCGGACCGAGACCCACGTATGGTTGCCCCGACCAATACGCCGAATTGTGCTGGGAGCGGAAGCCGGGCAAAGAGGCATTCGAGACTTCATAGAACTGATAACCGACGACCGACAACCGCGCGTGGGCGGTCAAATACTCTTCGGCATAGCGCTCGTCGTCGGGTGGGTGGGTCGCACCGCGCGAGATCCACCGGTCGAGCGGCGTCCTGGGCTCAACCGTCAGACCGTACAGCGACAGATGCGTCGGTCGCAGCGCCAGGGCCATGTCGAGGTCGCGCTCCCAGTCACGGTGCAGCTCGTCGGGCAGCGCGAAGATCAGGTCGAGCGAGATGTTCTCGATGCCGGCGCCGCGCAGGGCGTGCATCGCGGCGCCGATGCGCGCGGCGTCGTGCGAGCGGTGCATCCATTTCAGCACGGTGTCGTCGAACGACTGGCCGCCGAGGGAGACGCGATTGATGCCGGCGGCCTTCCACGCGCGCGCCGAATCAACGGTGACGTCCTCAGGATTTGCCTCGATGGTGATCTCTGCGTCATTGCGGATTGTGGATTGCGGATTGCGGAATTTCGGGGGAAGCCCGCGCAAGAGGGCATGAATCGCTTCCGAGGGAAGCAGGGATGGCGTTCCGCCACCGAGGTAGATCGTCCGGATCTCGCCGGCGCTCTCGACCGCTGTCGCTTCCTTCATCACCGCATCCAGATACTCCCCAGCTGGAATCCGTTTTCGCACCGCAATGGAGAAGTCGCAATAGGAGCAGCGGCGGACGCAGAAGGGGACGTGAAGGTAGAGGTGTTGCATTGGGGGGAAAGGTAAGGCAGGTGTCCCGGTCTTTTAACCCCGCGGCGTGGCCGCGGGGTTGGTCTACCTTGGTGGGATCAGGTTCGGATGATGGCGGTGCTGCCGGGCGATGTAGGTGCGCACGGCGCCGATATGGCTCCTGCAGACAGAGCCCGCATAAATAGCCGCGGCACCACCGAACGGTCTCGGCTCGTCGAGACGACTCGGATTTTGCATCGCGAACAAACGACGCCAATTGCGAATCAGGTCTGAAGCTGACGAGCACATGCACGTGGTCAGCGAGCACAGCCTGAGCGATCACGCGCATTTTCTGTCGTTCCGCCGCGCGCAGGATCGCCTGCGCAATGATCTCGACATGGCATTTGGTGACGGCCTGCTCACTCCACCGCGTCCGCCACGTGATGTGCGCGTAGAGCTCAAACGCCTTGTGCCAATCGTGTTCGTAAGACACAGCCACTCCGGGTCGACCAACCCCGCGGCCATGCCGCCGGGTTCACGAGACTGGGAAGCCCGCCTCTCGACTCAACACAGCCCAAACACCATCCCCGGCCCTTGCCGCACCAACCCCCGCAGCTCCAGCTCAGTCAACGCCCCGAGCACATTCGCCGCTCCGCTCTCGGTCGCGGCGACCAGCGCATCCACATGCTGCGGCTCCGCCGTCATCCGACTCCACAGCGTCAGCTGCAATCCCGTGAGGTCGATCGGAGGCACGCGCGGCGCGGGGGTCGAGAGCGCCAGACCCAGCTCGCGCATCCCCGCCGCGAGGCCGAGCTCCTCCAGGATATCGGCCGCACAGAGCGCGGGCTTCGCGCCTTGCTGGATGAGCTTGTTGCAACCGGCAGACGTGCGACTGGTAATCGGGCCCGGCACGGCGAGCACCGGCCGCCCTTGCTCGAGGCCTTCGTTCGCCGTGACGAGCGCGCCCGACTTCACGTCGGCTTCCACCACCACTACCGCGCGTGACAGGCCCGAGATCAAGCGATTACGCCTTGGAAAGGAGCCCGCATGTGGACGCTCGCCGGGTGTATGCTCCGTGACGAGGCAACCGTGCGCCACCATGCGGTCGTACAACGCGCGATTGGCGGCGGGATAGATCACGCCGAATCCGTTGCCGAGGACGCCCACTGACCGGCCGCCCGCGTCGAGCGCCGCGGCGTGCGCGATCGCATCGATGCCACGCGCCATTCCGCTCACGATCACCGCCCGTTGCGCCACCGCCGTCGCGAGGATGCGGGCCGCTTCCGCGCCGTACGTCGTGTGATCGCGGCTTCCTACGAAGGCTACGCTCGGCCTAGTGAGGAGCGACGTGTCGCCCCAGACGTAGAGCACCGATGGCGGCTCTGGAATCTCCTCGAGCCGCGGCGGGAATTCCGGCTGGCCGCAGATCAGCGCGCGTGCGCCCATCGCGCGCAGCTGCGACAGGACGCGCGCACCGTCGTCCGGACGCGCCTCCGTGATCGCCGTCGCCGCGGCGCGGCCGATGCCTTCCAGTGTCTGGAGCTTCGACTGCGGTGCGGCCAGGGCCGCCTGCGCGCTCCCAAACGTCGCGACGATGAGTCGCAGGCGCCTGAAATGCTTACTACCGGTGCGCCCGCCTCGGTACGGATCGTGGGGAGTGGGGTGTGGGGAGTGGTCAAATCAGCTTTGGTGAGCACCACGACGTGCGGCTTCCCCGCCAACTCCTTGGAATACGAAGCCGCTTCGCGTCGTAAGAGATCGTACGTGGCCTGTGGGTCCGGGCTGTCCACCGGTACGAGCACCGCCACGGCGCGGGTGCGTTCGACGTGCTGCAGAAAGCGCAGGCCGAGGCCCTTCCCTTCGTGCGCGCCTTCGATGATGCCCGGGATGTCGGCGACGACGAACGAGCGATTGTCCGACAGCCCGACAACGCCGAGGTGCGGCTCCAGCGTGGTGAAGGGATAGTCGGCGATCTTGGGGCGGGCCGCCGAGATCACCGAGAGCAGCGTGCTCTTGCCGGCGTTGGGCTCACCGAGCAGGCCGACGTCGGCGATGAGCTTCAGGACGAGCTCCAGGCGCCGCTCTTCGCCTTGTTCGCCGGGCTCCCACTCGCGCGGCGACTGATGCGTCGGCGTGGCGAAGTGTTGGTTCCCTCGACCACCGCGACCGCCCTTGGCAACCAGCAGCATCTGATCGGGCTGGATCATCTCACCGAGGATTTCGCCGGTGTCGGCGTCGCGGACCTCGGTACCCGGGGGAACCGGCAGATAAATATCCTCCGCCGATTTCCCACTCATGTTTTTGCCCTTCCCGTGCTGCCCGCGTTCCGCTGTCCAGTGCGTGTGATACCGGTAATCCAGAAGAGTTCCGAGATTGTGGTCGACCTTGATATAGACGCTGCCGCCTTTGCCCCCATCGCCGCCGTCGGGCCCGCCTTTGGGGACGAATTTCTCGCGACGAAAGGAAGAAGCCCCGGAGCCGCCTGTGCCGGCGGCCACCTGCACGATGACCCTATCTATGAACATTGGCTTCGCTCACCCCGGGCCGGCGGCCCGGGGTTAAACAAGGTTCCTCTCTCTGACATCAGCCCACATCTCCCACAGCTTCAACGCCCGCTCCTTGGTCAAGTCCGTCTCCACAATCGCAATCACCTCATCCACCTCTTCTCGGCTCGACCCCGTATTCAAAGCCCCCCGCAAGTGAGCGTGTAGCTGTCGGGGCGCATTCTGCATGGCGATCGCCGCAAGCGTACAGAGTTCTCGTCGTTTCGAATCGAGCCCCGGCCTTCCTAGAATCTTCCCGTATGCATCCACGACAACCAACGGTTCGACGGCCGGATGCAGCGCCCGCAGATTCAGCATCAGCTTGTGGAACGTGCGCCCGTACACTTCGGCGCACGCCTCCACGCCGCGCTGGGTCCAGCGCTCCCACTCCGGATGCGCGATCGATTCGCCTCGCTCACTGTCCAGCACCGGCCCCGCGACGCTGCGCCACACCCCGAACGCGACCAGCGCGAGCGGATACCCGACATTCAGGAAGCTCTGCAGCAAGAGCTCGTCGACCCATTGCGGCGGCACATGCACCGCCCGCGCGGCGACCATGCGATCGCGCAGCTTGGTCTCGTCGCCCGTCGCCGTGGCAGCGGCGATCCGCACCAGGGCAAGGGTCTGGGGATCGAGGCTCATAGTACCACTCCCCACTCCCCACTCCCCACTCCCCCATCCTTTCACCGCTCCAACCCCCCATTCACACGCATCTCCCCCACCGTCTCCCCGCGCGAGTTCGTGATCGACTTCGTGAGCAGCGACGCCGGCTGCGGCTTGAGGCCCAGCTCGGCCAGCACCGACGCGATCGCCAGCGCCGACGCCAGGCTGTGGCCGTCTTCGACCTTGAGGGTGACGCCAAGGCCTTCGCGAATGAGGGCTGCGCTATAGACACCTTCAGCACCGACCTTCGCGACCACGCGTCCCGGATGCGCACGCATCAGCTCGGTACAGGGTCTGCCCTCACCTGCTACCAGCTCAGGATGGTGCAGCATGGCCTCACCAATTGCGGATTGTGGATTGCGGATTGCGGATTTGACTTCTCCCTGTGTAATCCGCGATCCGAAATCCGAAATCCGCAATCGGGCGTAGGCCAGGGCCATGTTGCGCAGCGGCAGCGCGAAGCACGCCACACCGCACCCGTCCACCGCGACGCCGATGTCCGGGACCGGCACGTCCGTGAACTCGCTGACCGATTTCAGACACCGCTGCTGCACCGGGTGCTCGACGCGCGCGTAGAACTCCGTCGGCCAACCGTGGTGCTTCGCCAGCGCCAGCATGCCCGTGTGCTTCCCCGAGCAATTCGAGTACACCGCCGTGAGCCGCACGCCGCGCGTCTCGTAGTCCCTGGCGACCGCGTCCGACAGCGGCCGGTGCGGGCCGCACATGAGGTCGCGCTCCGAGCATTGGGCGCGCTGCAGGAACTCGCGCACCAGCGCCACCTGCGCCGGCTCGCTCGAATGCGAGGCGCACGCCAGCGCGAGGTCCTGGCGCGTGAGCCCGAAACGCTCGACGACACCGTCCTCCACGAGTGGCTGCGCCTGAAACGGCTTCGCGGCGGAGCGCCAGAAGGTGACGAGATCCGGATTGCCGGCGCTGGCAACGACCCGCCCGTTGCCGTCTACAACCGCAACGTGGACGATATGGCGCGACTCCACGACCGAGCCGCGGCGGTTTTCGACGTGCATGGGCGGGGAAGATAATGCCTTGTGGACGGCTACTCGACTCAAAGCACCCACAGCCCCAATATTGGCCCCGCCATGCGCACCGCTCTTCTGACGCTGCTTCTCGTGCCGGTCGGCGCCGCCGCGCAGGAGGCCTCGCCGTATCTCCCCCTGAGCCACTGGTCCGTCCCCTTCATCGAGCATTTGATCACGGAAGGACGCATCGTCGACCCCACGCCGCTCACGCGCCCGTTTCGCACCGACCAGCTGCTCCGCGCGCTCGAAGCGGTCGACAGCAGTGTCGTCACCGGCGCTGAGTGGGGCGTGGTCAAACAGATCCGGTCCGACCTCACGCGCCAGGAACGCGGCCCCTCGGCGCGCCTGGATGTGCACGCGGGCACTTCGGCGAGCTCGCATGCGCGCCGCGATCCGTTGCGGGAAGCTGGTGTGGGGCACGCGACATTCGCGGGCGGCGCGGCGCTCACACTCTACCTGGGCCCGGTCGTGTTCGTGTCGCATCCCTACTTCGATACGCGATTGAAGTACGATCCCGACTGGTATGGCAAGAAGGACCGGGTCGTGGCCGGCAGATTCGCGGAAGCGTACCTCAGCGCGCAGTTCACATACGCGGACCTCTTCTTCGGCAGTCTCGACCGGAACTGGGGACCGAGCGCCGTCCCGGGATTGCTCCTCTCCGAATCACCGTATGGACCAGATCACCTCGCCATCACGATCGGCACCACCGGCGTCAAGCTGGAGGCAATCGCCTTCCAGATGAACGACCTCACCGATACGGCGGGGGCGACGGTCCATCGCTACATGGTGCAGCACCGCCTGTGGATTCGCCCGCCCGGACGCTGGACTCTGGCGCTGTGGGAAGGATCGGTGCTCTCGGGCGTCGCCCGGGAGCTCGAGCCGTGGTACCTGAACGTCGCGAAGCTGGGGTTCTTGTCGCAGCTAAATACCCGCACCAACGTCAACTCGTTTTTCGGATTCGACGTGCAGCGTTCTGGCAAGGTGACGCTCTTCGCGCAAGGCATGCTGGACGACATCCAGGTCGATAAGAAGACCGCGGCGGATCGGAAGCCCGCGAGCTATGGGTTGACGGTGGGCGCCCAGGGACCTGTGCTCCATAGCGCCGCCGCATGGACGCTGTTTTACACTCGTGTCTCAAACCTCACATATCGGAACGAAGACAACAGCCAGACGCCGATTTACTTCGGGCTTGGCACCGGGCGCAATTTCTCGGACTACGACCAAACGTCCCTGAAGCTGAGCTTCATGCCGTCGTCGTCCGTGCTGGTGCAACCCGAGCTTACGTTCTTGCGCCAGGGAGAAGGAGACCTGCACCTGCCTCATCCACCGGTGAGCGCGTACCCCTCCACTCCTGCATTCCTCGCCGGCATTGTCGAGCGTACGCTGCGGCTTGGAGCCGGCCTTCATGCCGCGCATGGACGTTGGATGGTGTCGGCCGACGGCGGTGTGCATCTGATCTCCAACGCCGGGCACGTCCCAGGCGTGAGCAAAGCTCGCTGGGTGGGGAGCATCCAGCTCTCGTGGCGCACTAAGAAGGAAGGGCGGATTCCCTGATGCCGGAAACGCGGCTCACCCGCGATCGCATCGAAGCGCTGCTCAAGCGAATGGCCACGACCAAGGTCGTCGTGATCGGCGACGCCATGCTCGACGTGTATCTCGTCGGCGAAGTCGATCGCGTCTCCCCGGAGGCGCCGGTGCCCGTCGTCACGGTACACGCGAGCCGCCACGGCCTCGGCGGCGCGGCCAACGTCGCGGCCAACGTCGCGGCCCTCGGCGCCGAGTGCCGGCTCGTCGCCGTGGTGGGCAACGACACGCGCGGCGCGTCGGTACGCACCGAGCTGGAGGATCTGCACCTCAGCTCCGACTTCGTCCTCACCGACGCGGGACGGCCCACGACGTCCAAGACGCGCGTCGTCGCCCGCGGCCAGCAGATGCTCCGCATCGACGAGGAGATCGAGGACCCGATCTCGGCCAAGGTCATGGATCAGCTGGGCCGCTCACTGGAACGCGCGCTGGCGGACGCCGATGCGCTGCTGATCGAGGACTACAATAAAGGAACGCTCGTGCCGCAGGTGATCGAGCGTGGCATGGCGATCGCCAAGAAGCGCAGCCTGCCGGTGGTGGTCGATCCCAAGTTCAAGAATTTCTTCGCCTATCGCGGGGCGACCGTCTTCAAGCCGAATCGCCGCGAATTGGAGCTGGCGATGGGGGCGGCACTCGACCTCGCCCACCCCGACGCCCTGCCCGACGCGCTCGGCAAGCTGGCCGTCGACAATCTGCTCCTCACCCTCGGCGGCGAGGGGATGATGCTCGTGACGAAGGATCAGGAAATCACGCGCATTCCGACGATGGCGCGCGAGGTGTTCGACGTCTCGGGCGCCGGCGACACCGTGACCGCATGGGTGGGGACGGCGCTGGCGGCGGGCGCGAGCGTGCGCGAGGCGGCGCACATCGCGAACTTCGCGGCGGGGATCGAGGTCGGGAAAGCGGGCGTCGCGACGGTGTCGGGGCCCGAGGTGCTGGCGGTCCACGAAGCGTACTACGATCAGTTGGGGAAGTTGCGACGTGAGGGTCTCCTCTAAAACAACAGGCCGCCAGAGACTCTGGCGGCCTTCAAGCAGTCGACGGTGACGGTTACCTCGTCGGCTTCTGCATCTCGGCGCGCTGCGCCTCGGCGGCATCGCGCCGCGCCTGACGTTCCGCGTCCTCGGCTTCTTTCGCCGAGAGACCGAGGCCCTGCAGCGTCTGGCCCATGCTCTTGCCGCCCTGTAGGCCGCTCAAGATCGCCTGGGTCGTGATCGCCGGATTCTTCGAGCTCAGGTTGTGCGCCACCATGTTCGCGGAGACGAATTGGCCGCGCGTCAGCTTTGGATTCGCCTGTTTCGCGGCGTCATACGCGCTCTGGAGCGCGTCCGGCGTGGTGCCGAGCTTTCCGGCGATCCCCTTGAACGAATCGCTGCTGTTCCCCTTCGGTGCGGCATTCGCCGGCGTGGACGGCTTCGCGTTCGACGGATGCGACATCGGCCGTGCGTGGGTCGTCGGTTTCCCCTGCGCCCGCACAGCACTCGCGGCGCCGAGGGTGAGGCTCGCGGCGACCGCGATTCCGATAACAACATTGGTAATTGGCTTCATGCACTCCTCCAGTTAGGCCGGCATTCCTACCGCCGGCGTTGTTCTCCCCTGGCATGAGGGACTCCCGCAGGCCGGAAAACGTCACGTTGCGAGACGGAGGAGGTGTGACCTCAGGCCAAACAGCGGGTCTGGAAGGTCGTGCGCGGTCTCCTCTGCTGCCTCATTCTCGCTGCTCCGCTCGGTGCGCAAACGCCCCTCACCGCCGGTGTCTCGGTGGGCTCGGCCAAGCTCACCGATCGGCGGTCGGAGCGGGCGCTTTCGGGCGTGCTGCAATGGCAGGCGGCCCCCTGGCTCAGCCTGTCGGTGCTGCCGTCGTTCGTGCACGTCAGCGATAGCGCCAAAGCAGGGTCGGTGTCGAGCAGTGGCATCGGCGATGTTCCCGTCTCCGCGGCCGCCGTGCACGCATTCCCCACCGCCGGCGCGCCCACTATTGCCGCCGCGCTCACGATCGTGCTCCCCACCGGGAACGCGGCCTGTGGGCTCGGCAACGGCATGACGTCCGAAGGTCTCGACATAGGGGTCGGCGCGTCCCCCAACGCGAAGCTGCATTTGTCCGCCGATGCCAGCCGGACCCTCAGTAACGCTTCCAGCCAGTCGACCTTGAGCCCACCGCGCGCGACCTCGCTGCTCCTCGGCGGCGGCTACGACGTCTCGGCGCGTTGGCGTGCCGACGTCTCGTTGGGCATCGATGTGGGCCAAGCGGATTCGACGCAGGCGCTGAGTCGCGTCGTCGGCGGTGGCGTGAGCCACCGGCTCGGCAACGCGCTCGCGCTGACGGTGGACGGCAGCGTCGGACTCACGGCGGGATCACCGAAGTGGGTCCTCTCGGTGGGCATCGGGAGCGTCTTTGCGGGTACGTCGCCCGTCGGGCTCAGCGCGCCGCTCAAGCGGCTGCGATCCGGATTTACGGGCGGCGTGCGTGGGAGCAGCAAGATCGGCTGCTGACGAATGATCAATGATCAATGATCAGTGACCAATGATCATTGATCGTTCCGCAGGCGGGGTTGATCGTTGCCCATTGATCACTGATCATTGATCGTTCGCGCGCCTTCAGGCGCGCGCGGGCCCTTAGCTCAGCGGTTAGAGCAGCGGACTCATAATCCGTAGGTCCCAGGTTCAAATCCTGGAGGGCCCATTTGGAATGATCAATGATCGATGATCAATGTTCAATGATCATTCGCGGGACCCAACCCGCGCGGGACCCAACCCGTTGCGTCGTGCAGTTCTGATACTCGGCCCAAGGATCGCCAACAATTCGTCACATTCACGAAGCACAGGATCGAGTGACTCCAAAGAGGAAAGCTCCATCTCGCGGATGAATTTCAGCCAGGTGCGAGTCTCTCGGAGTTCCTTGAGACAGATGCCGAGCTTGTGGATGAAATCACGGCGAGATTCGGCAGATTGGACTTCACCATAATTTGCAAAAGTCGATGTACTGCTGCGAGCTAACTGGAGAGCGACATGCTGGCCGAGCGGCGTTCGAGGGAGTCGGTTTCCCAACCGGCACGCCGCACCGCCGAAGTGCACCAGTCGATCTTCCAGGTCATATGTCACCACCGCGCAGAATGGAACAGATGGACCTGAAACGCCAACCAATCCTACGCGAAACTCCTGCACATTAATTCAATGATTATTCATCATTGATCACTGAGCATTGATCATTCGTAGCAGTCCCGGGTTCAAATCCTGGAGGGCCCACTCGCAAGACGCCAATCGCAAGACGCCCCCGACTGGCCGCAAAGTGTGGCGGGCCCTATCTGGGAGACCCCATGATCTCGAACAACAAGAGTTGCTGTTTCCAGCCGCTTGCGACTGGTGCACCGCGCGCGCGTAGCGTGCCCACCCCACCGTAGGAATAGGAGAGCTGGGGCTTGAGCAAAACGTGTTGTCCGGCGTCGATCTCCCAGCCGGCGCCGATGCTCGTGCCGAACCCCTGGCCCAGGTTGATGATGGTCTGTGAGCTGGTGCTGTAGCGCGCCAGGCCGAGTCCGCATTCGACGAAGGGACCCCCGTGCCGGCGCGGATAGTAGGATGCCACAGCATTGTAGGCCTGGAGCAGCGGCACCGTGTCGCTGACGTAGCGAGCCGAGTATCGCCATTCGACGCCGACACGCACGTGCGGGTTGGGCGTTATGCCCAGGGCGATCGCGAAGTCCAGGCCGCGCCAGGAACGGGTGCGACAACTGTCGCAGGACACGCGCACCAAGCCTCCGCCCATGCCGGGCGCAATCCAAAAGCCATGCCGATCCTGTGCGTTCAACGCCGCCGCGAACGACAACAGCAGCAACGCGGAACCTGCGAGCGGTCGCTTCATGGACACCCCCCGCGTGAATCCGCAATGTAGCATGATCATTGATCATTGATCATTGATCATTGATCGCTTTACATTGGACATTCCGACGGGCCTCGGCCCGTCGGCCCGGGTGGCTAGCTCATCTGGTTAGAGCGCCGGTCTCACATACCGGAGGTCACAGGTTCGAGTCCTGTGCCGCCCATTCTGCGCAGAGTCCTCGTCCTTTCGCACGCGTATCTCCAACCCGCTCATCGGGGGAAACTCCTCGCCCTCGCTGCGCGGGGGCTCGAAGTCACCGTCGCGATTCCGCAGCGCTGGCGCGAGCCGTGGTTCGGCCGGCCGATCGACGTCGCGTGGGAGCGCCAGGGCGGCCTCGAGGTCTTCCCCCTCCCCGCCAGCGGCATGGGCGGGAAAGGCGAAGTCGCCAAAGCGAAGTACGGCGGCCGCGCGCTCCGGGCGCTGCTGCGCGATCGCCGCCCCGATCTCGTCCAGATCGAAGAAGAGCCCAACACGCACGCGGCCCACCAGGTGCTCGGCGCCGCCCGCCGGCTCGGCATTCCCGTCGTGCTGTTCACGCACCAGAACGTCGAGCTCGAGCAGGGCTGGTGGGCGCACTGGAAGCAGCGCCGCATGTTGCGCCGGCTCACGGGCCTCGTCGCGGGCTCCGATCTCGCCGGCACCATCGTGCGCCGCGACGCGCCGAGCCTCCCCATCGCCGTGATCCCGCAGCTCGGCGCCCTCGCGCCGCACGAGCCGCAGCATGTGCCCCACGAAGGTTTGGCCATCGGCTATGTCGGCCGGTTGGTCCCGCAGAAGGGACTCGATACCTTGTTGCAGGCGCTGGCGCGGCAGCGCGGCGCCAAGTGGCGCCTCACGATCGTCGGCGATGGCCCTGAACGCGAACGCCTGGAACACCTGGCCAGTGAGCTGCGCCTGGCGGCGCGGGTGCGCTGGACCGGCGGGCTGCCCCCCGAGCAGGTGGCGAACCTGTGGCAGGACCTCGATGTGCTGGTGCAGCCGTCGCTGGCGCTGCCCCATTGGCGCGAAGCGAATGGGCAGATCCTGATGGAAGCGATGGCGAACGAAGTCGCCGTGCTCGGCACCGACAGCGGCGTGATTCCCGAGCTGGTCGGCGACGCCGGACTCGTCGTGCCGGCCGGCAATGCCGAGGCACTGGGCGCGGCGCTCGAGCGGTTGAGCGATTCCGCCTCGCGCCGCACGCTGGCACAGGCCGCGCGCGCGCGCGCACTGCGGCTGTACTCGGATGATGCGATCGCCGAGCGGACACTGGAATTCTGGAGGCAAGTGGCGAAGTAAATGCCGAGCGTGTTGCTGGTCCCCGATCTGCCGCTCGAACGCTGGGCCGCGATGGACAAGTACGCCCACCGCTTGCACGACTGGTTGGAGAGCAGCGACTTCGGCTTTCAAGTCCGTCTCGCCGCCCACATCGGTGCCCTCACCCGCGACTCCGTCGGCCGGCGCACCTCGGGGGGGACGGCCCAGCAACGCTGGTGGACGCAGCCGGTCGATCCGTCGCGCCTCATCCTGCCCGGCCCGTTCCACCGCCCGCAGCAGTGGGCCGCGCGCTACTACTTCTATCGCTGGCGCGTGAAGCGCGAAGCGAAGCGCGTCGATCTCGTGCATGTGCTCGATCACAGCTACGCGCACATGATCGAGACCGCTGGGCGCAGGCCGGTGGTGGTGACCGTACATGATCTCATGCCTGTCGTCGTGCTGCGCTCGCCGACGGGCGGGGGCGGCTGGCGCGAAGGGGTGCGCAATCGCGTCCTGCGGCAAGCGCTGAAAGCGCTGCGCCAGGCCGACGCGTATATCGTCGGCACCCAGTGGCTGAAGTACGAGCTCGCGACCTGGCTCGGCACCGACAAGAACATTTCGGTCGTGCCGTTCGGGGTGGATCGCGCGTTCTATGGTGAGTCGAATGTGGCGCGGGAGCGGGGCCGCCGCGACTGGCGCATCCCCGAGGACGCGTTCGTCGTGCTGCACGTCGGCAGCACCGTCGATCGCAAGAATGTGCCGCTCGTGATTCAGACGCTGGCGCGGCTGCGCCAGCAAACGGATGCGTATCTTCTACAAGTAGGCGGCCGGTTCAGCGCGGAGCAGGAGCAGCTGATCGACCGGCTCGACCTGCGGCGCGTGGTGCGCAGTGTGGCGTCGGCGGACGAGACGGCGCTGCGGCGCGCCTATCGCGCGGCCGACGTGCTGCTCTTTCCTTCTTTATACGAAGGCTTCGGCTTCCCCGTGCTCGAGGCGTTTGCGTCCGGGTTGCCGGTCGTGACGTCGGGCGCCGGTGGGCTCAAGGAAGTCGCCGGAGGAGCCGCGGTGGTAGTCGAGGGACGTGATCCCGGTGATTATGTGCACGCGCTCGAGCGGCTCGATGATCCGGAGGAGCGTGAGGAGCTGGTTCAGAGGGGTTGGGCGAGAGCAAGGGAATTCACCTGGCAGAAGACGGCGGCACTGACAGCCGAGGTGTACAAGCCGCTGTTCTAGACAAGGATTTGCTCAGCGCTGATCTCAACATCCGGAAGTTGCAGTGGCCGCAACAGCTCATCCGAGAATCTCGTCTGCTGTGATCTCTATGTCTGGCACCTGCTCTAGACGCAGCCGTTCGCCTCGCTTCACAATCCTGGTTTCGGTATAGCCATTGGGTCTGGGGTCGCGATAGCAGGTAATCCTCTCATTGTTCAGATCAATCAACCATGCTTCAGCGATGCCCTCGTGCGCATAGCGGGGAATCTTCATGTCGCGATCGCGCTCGAGCGAACTGTCCGCGACCTCGATTACGAGAGCGACATCGCGCGCTGTCGCCACCCACTCACCGTGGAATCCGCCCGGTCGCCGCAGCAAAGCAATGTCCGGTTGCGGCTCCCAGAGTCGATCGAGGACGAGGGGATTCTGAGTGCTGACCCCCATTTCTGACGTCGAGTACCGGGCGAAGAGGTTGGTGAGCCGGAATACGCAGCGCGCGTGTGCGTTGCCGATCGGCGTCATATCGACGATCTGCCCGTTGAGCAGCTCCACCCGATCGTCCTCGTGGAACACGCCCATAACGCCGAGCTTATGGTACATCTCGACCGTGAACGGGCCGGGGAGGAGTGTCGCCATTCGCACAATATCGGCTCGGCGAGAGAGGCGGGTCAAGCAATGACACGGAGCACGGAGCAGGGAGCAGTGAGCGCACGGAGCACGGAGCAGTACTTGTGCATGTGCGGATGATAGTGACGGTGCGGGACTACTCTCGTACCGAGTTTCTGCGGGCGGTGTCTTTTCTGCTCAGTGCTCCGTGCTCCGTGCTCCCTGCTCAGCCTCTTCTCTTTAGCATCTCTCGCATGACTTCCACATCCTGCCGATCCTGCGGCCTCCCCGCCGCTTCCTTGGAGCGCATGATGTCTTCCAGTCGGGCGGCAAGGATCGTGTGACCGTACACTTCGAACCGTACGGCGTGAGGCGCCAGATCGGCGAATCCGGTCGTCCCCGAGGGATTGAACGCGAGATCCACGCGTCCGGCCTTGGTGATCAGGTTCCAGACATCGGCGCGCGCGAGCATCTGCGGACTGCAATCGAATGGCAAGCCTTCCGGGATCTGCTGGGTGTAAATCCGCGCGTCCAAGTCACGCAGCGCAGCGGCAAGGCGTGTTACGTTCGTCGCGTCGCGCGCCGGCGTAATGTCGGCATCCGCGGTGAAGCGTGGAAATCCCTGCAGTCGGGCCGCGAG
>WNEZ01004418.1_pt1 | contig 14277 bp, 13 predicted proteins | sample 5400521 | NCBI WGS metagenome assembly WNEZ01 (sample SAMN13153339, study PRJNA577476) | soil metagenome | isolation source: 120 cm saprolite under Douglas fir tree site 2 hole 1 replicate 1 | place: USA:California | collected 2015-04-18
GCGTCCGCGAAATTTTCAACTCTCAGCATGCAAGAAGAATCAGCGACCTCTAATTTCGCCGTATCACCTGTACCTTCGGTCAGCTGTACCACCGGACAGTCGAATTCCACAGCGGTTATCTCTTAGTGAAAATCCGCCCGCTTTCTCTCGCAACTCTGGCAACCAAATTAGAGTCTAATTAGATAGGGACCTGGCCCGAAGTAGAAGAACAACAAACTATGGCCGAGTCCGCGCTCATTAACAGCCGCAGTCGCGTAGCTCCCATCCTGGCGAGTGTCTCGGGGTTCATCGTCCTTTTTTTCCTCGCTATGTGGCTCCGCGTCGTGCCACTCGAACCCGACCCCGTCTTGCAGGGCTATCTGCAGGTCACCACCGGTTTGCTCGCCTTCGTTTTCGCCGCCGTCATCCTCGTCCGCTTTCAGGGCACGCAAGACCGCATCTCCCTGATCCTCGGTGCCGGATTTCTTCTTTCCGGCGCGATCGTCACCGCATCCAGTCTTCTTTTCTTTCAGTTCCAGCAGGGTACGCCGGTGGAATTGCGCTGGGCGCCAGTTTCCTGGTGGGTCAGCCGCATGGTTCTCGCCCTCCTCTTGGTCGTCGCGCTTCTCGTTGAGCATTTCCTGCCGCGTTCGCGCCACACTGGCCGCGAAATCGCCGGCGCCCTGCTCACCGTAATGGCCTCGACCTATCTCATCACCGCCGCATTGCGCCGCCTTCCCCCCGAAGTTTCCCCGCATCCTGGCGCAGTTTTCCCCAACCCGCAGCAACTCCTGCCCGCCGCAATTTTTCTCGTCGCCGTAATCTGGTATCGTCGCCGCCTGCAACTCGAAGATTCCGCTTTCGACCGCACCATCTACGCCGCTGCCTGGATGAATCTCGGCGCGCAGCTCGCCGCCTCGCAGTCCCTGCGCCTGCTCGACTCCCCTTTCGTTCTCGCGCAAGCCCTCACCGTCACCAGTTACGCCGTCGCGCTCGGTGGCGCCCTCCTCGACAACGCGCGCCTCTTCGAACAAGTTAGCCACCTCGCCGTCAGCGACCCGCTCACCGGCCTCGCCAACTACCGCCGCCTGCTCGACGTTCTTGAAACAGAAACCGAGCGCACCAATCGCAACGGCCGCCCCTTCGCCGTTCTCCTGCTCGACCTCGACGGCCTCAAGAAAATCAACGACACGCACGGCCACCTCGTCGGCAGCCACGCCCTCAATCGCCTCGCGCACATCTTGCGTATCCATTGCCGCGCCATCGACACCGCCGCGCGCTACGGCGGAGACGAATTCGCCCTTGTTTTGCCGGAAACTTTGCACGCTGAAGCCGAGCGCGTCGCCAATCGCATCCGCGCCGTCTTGGCCAGCGACCTCGAGCAGCCGCAGCTCTCGGCCAGCATCGGTATCGCCATCTACAACGGCAATGGTGAGCGCATCGAAAAACTTCTCTCCGATGCCGATGCCCAGCTCTATTTCGAAAAAGCCCGCCGCGACAAGCGCCACCCCACCCCGCTAACTCCTCGCCGACGCGCCCAAAAAGCCTAATTTGGAGTGCGGCGGTCTTGTATGGACTGCGGCGGTCTTGCCGCCGCTTTTACAGTTGACCCCGCGCCACAGACTCAAACAACATCACGGCGGCTGTCATCCTGAGGTTACCCGACTTGTCCTGAGCGTCTTTGGCGAAGGGCGAGGATGCCCGAAGGACCTCAACCACACGTACTTGGCGCAGAATTCTCTTTCCGCACGCGCCGACGGGCCTAAAACACCGCCCTTCTCTCTACCGTCTCCTTGCTCGCCAACGAAAACCGCGCCTCCTCCGCCACCCCACCTAAAATCCGCCCGGCCACATACTCTCCCACCGCCGGTCCATGCTTGAACCCATGCCCCGACCCGCCGCCAACAAACCACACGTTTTCTATCTCCGGATGCCGGTCGATCAAAAAATCTCCATTCCACGTATTTTCGTACTGGCAGACCCGCGTCTCCACAATCGGCGCGCTGCGCAGCGCCGGAAACCGCTGCTCCACAAAACGCCGCGCCTCTTCCGCGCCTTCCGCGCTCGCCAAGCGCGATTGCGTATCTGGATCAACGCGCTCCCCGTGTCGGTCCACTGCAATTTTCAGCCCTCGGCTCTCCAAATCCGGCATCCCATAAATCTCATCTTCCTGAAACAACCACGTCGGCAGCGCAGGCGGCGCAAATCGCGCATCCCCCGCCGGAACGCCAAAGAAAAACACCTCCTGCCGGCTGGGAAAAATCCGCGAGCCCAGAACGTCCGGAAAAATTTTCCCAAGCCAAGCCCCGCACGCAAACACAAACGTGTCCGCCTCGATGCGCTCGCCGGAATTCGTCGTGACTGCAGAAATCGCTCCCGAGCCTCGCGGCTCCGCAATCTGCGCAACCCGATACTCTACGCCAAGGCGCTGAGCTGCCTCAGCCACCACCGCCACGGCCCGACGCGCCATCAGCACTCCACTGTGCAACTCCAGCAGCCCCTTCGTGATTCCTTCCAATCCGATCTGCGGATATCGTTTCTCCAACTCCTTCCTGCTCAACTCCACGAACGCAACACCGCATCGCGCCAGCACCTCTGCAGCCTGCCGCACTCGTGAATCGTCCTTCCCCGCCAGCCACAAAACTCCCGTTTCATGAAACAGCCGCTCCCCCACCGACGCAAAAAACTCCTTCCACTGCGCTAGCGACATCACCGACCATCGCGTATACAGCTCATCCGCTCCATATCCCATGCGAATAATCCGCGACTCCCCCGCCGAACTCGCCCGCGCATTCCCCGGCCCATAAGCGTCCGCCAACAACACCCGCCGCCCGCGCCGCCCCAAATGCCAAGCGGTCCACGCCCCAAACACCCCAGCCCCAATCACCGCCACGTCGTAGCGCGTCGTCATATCCGCCGCATCTTACTCCCTCTTGCTCTTCTCTGTGTCCTCTGTGAACTCTGTGTTAAATTCTTTTCTTCTTCCTCTGCTATATTCATTCCCATGACCCTCGCCGAAAAAATCCAGAAAGACCTCACCGACGCCATGCGCGCCAAGGACGAGCTCCGCCTCAGCGTCCTCCGCATGGTCAAGTCCGCCATCACCTATAAAGAAACCGAAAAGCTACGCAAGCTCGACGAACCCGAATCCATCCAGCTCCTGCAAACCCTCGTCAAGCAGCGCAAGGAATCCATCGAGCAATTCACCAAAGGCAATCGCAACGACCTCGCCGAAAAGGAAACCAAAGAGCTCGCCATCATCGAGTCCTACCTCCCCGCCGGCGCCAGCGATGCCGAAATGGACGCCGCCATCTCCAAAGCCATCGCCGAAACCGCCGCCACCTCCATCAAGCAAATGGGTGCCGTAGTAAAAGCCGCCAAGGCCACCCTCGAAGGCAAGACCGTCGACGGCAAAGCACTGAGCGACCGCGTCCGCTCGCGTCTCTCCTGATCTTGAAACTCTCCGCGTTAGTTTTCTCCGTGCCCTCAGTGCTCCGTCCTCTGCGCTCTCTGTGTTAATCCTTTTTCTTCTCCCCGCATCCCCAACCACCACACTCCCAAAATCATGACCACGCAAGGGTATTGGCATATCGCGCACACGTAGTACTCCCGCTCTATCGACGCATCTCGTCGTCACAATCAGAATCGACGAATTAGGAAACCCTTAGTCGGAAAACTGGCCTGAGCCGCGACAATGCGCGCCTCGGCAAAAAAAGAAAGCGAGTGCCTCGTGAAACCCTTTACCTTCTATAAGTTACCAATCGTCCTGCTTTGCCTGGGCGGTGCTCTCATCCTCGCTCCCCAGTCTCGAGCTCAATCCGAAGTTGCACCCGATCACTTCGACGGCACCGATTCCTGGGCCGCCGCCGCATCGGCCAAGGCTCCGGCGCAAAGAGCCAAGCCGCAATTTGCATTCGCGCCTTCGCAAGCCCGCAACAATAAGCCCGCCGCCCCCGCGCTCCAACCCGTGGCCGCGCGCAGCGTGGCCGCACCCCGCCGCTCCGACGCAATCGCCGACAAAAATCGCAAGCTAGCCGCTCCCAAATCCAACAACTAGTTATTCCGCTGCTTGCACGCAACCCGGCTGACCTCAAGGTCGAGAGCCGTACCTAAAGCTGTCGTCATTCGAGTGCTTCTCCGCGCTCGCTGTGTTCCGACCTCCGCGTCCTCCGTGTTAAATCTTTTTCTTCTCCCCAGCCCCATGCTTTGACTATCATCCCCCCGTGCCTCTTTCCCCCGACGCCCAAAACTCGCGCGCCCTCGCCATCCTCCGCATCGGCGTCGGCCTCTTCTTCCTCATCTTCGCCCAATACAAAATCTTCAGCACAGAATTCACCCTGCACGGCGGCTTTCAATTCTGGATCAACAAATTCCTCACCGAAGGCGGCGCCTACCCCTTCATGGTCTCCACCCTCCGCAACTTCGTTCTACCCCACGCCACGCCCATCGCCTTCCTGGTCGCCTACGGCGAACTCGCCATCGGACTCGCCCTCCTTCTCGGCGTCTTCGTCCACCCCGCAAGCGTCGCCGGCCTGATCTTCATTCTCACCCTGCTCTTCTCCTCCGACTACCCCGGCTCCTCCGCCCCCCTCTGGCAATACTTCGGCGCCAGCCTAAGCCATTCCGTCTTCGCGCTCTGCTTCCTCACCTTCCTCCTCGGCCGCGCCGACGCCGTCTGGTCGCTCCCATCGCGCCGCAACAAGGTCTAGACCCCGCAACGTCCTACCCCGTTCGACGGACGGACCGATGACCGCGCCACCAACTTCCTCTCGATGCCCGGCCCAATACTGCTCCCTCCCCCCCGGCCCCCGAACCTCTAACGTCTTACCTCCAAAATGGTCCATAATCCCCGCGCCGGTCTCGGCTGCCCGGCTGCGAGGGAGGTCCGTGTGAGCAAGCCATCTGCAACTTCCGACCGTCCATGGAGTTCCACGGCGCCCCCTGGAGAATTTCGCCCCTACATCTCGCCCGAAGAATCGCTCAAGGAATTCACCATTCGCGCCGTCATACTCGGCGCGCTCTTCGGATTGCTTTTCGGCGCCATCACCGTCTACGTCGGCTTGCGCGCCGGCCTCACCGTTTCCGCTTCTATTCCCATCTCCGTTCTCTCCATCAGCATCTTGCGCGCGTTCGGACGCTCCACCATCCTGGAAAACAACATTGTGCAAACCACCGGTTCCGCGGGCGAGTCGCTCGCTGCCGGCGTGATGTTCACCATTCCCGCGCTGATCTTTCTCGGCTTCGGCTCCGAATTCACCTTCTGGCGTATTTTCCCCCTCGCGCTTCTCGGTGGCTGGCTCGGCGTTCTTTTCATGGTGCCGCTGCGCCGCCAGCTCATCGTGAAAGAACACGGCAACCTCGCCTTTCCTGAAGGCACGGCCTGCGCGGATGTGCTCGTCGCCGGTGAGCGCGGTGGTTCCTTCGCCGGACGCGTCTTCTGGGGACTCGGTCTCGGCGGCGTCTACACCTTCCTGATGAAAACCGTCCTCGCTTGGACGGAACAGCCCGAGGCCCGCCCAAGGTGGTTCCCCGGCGCAAGCTTTCGCGTGAACATCACCTCGGAATATCTCGGCGTCGGCTACATCATCGGCCCGCGCGTCTCCGGCATTCTCTTCGCCGGCGGGATCATTTCCTGGCTGGTGATGATGCCCGCCATCAAGTTTTACGGGCAGATGGCAGGCGGCACGCCGATCTATCCTTCCACGATTCCGATTCCGCAAATGACACCCGACGATATCTGGCGCAGCTACATCCGTCCAATGGGCGCCGGCGCGGTCGCTGCCGCCGGTTTGATCACGCTGTTGCGCACCTTGCCCACCATCATTTCCGCGTTGCGCGCCGGCCTGAAAGACGTTCGCGCGGAAGGCAGGGACTCCGCCGCTGCCAGCCGCACTGAGCGCGACGTGCCCATGCGCTGGGTGATTGTCGGTTCCATCGTGATAATCGCCATGATGTGGGTGCTGCTCACCTTTCATCCCATGCAAGGCGCGGAGACGCGCTGGTACCAGAATCTTTTGGCTGGAGTCTTCGTGGTTGTCTTCGGCTTTCTCTTTGTTACCGTCGCCGGACGCATCAGCGGCCTCCTCGGCAACTCTTCCAATCCCGTCAGCGGCATGAGTATTGCTACCTTGATGGCCACCTGCGCCATATTCTTCGTTGCCGGCTGGACCGCGCCGAACTATTCCGTCCTCGCGCTCATGATCGGAGGCGTAGTCTGCACCGCCGCCGCCATTGCTGGAGCGACTTCACAGGACTTGAAGACCGGCTACCTCGTCGGTGCCACGCCGTTCTGGCAGCAGATGGGCCTGCTCATCGGCGTCACCGTTTCCACCGTCGCGATCGGCGCCACGCTGAACTTGATGAACAAAGGCCTCGAGCGCTACCTGCCCACAGAGATCCCCGTCAGCATCCAGTCCTTGCCCTCCGGCGTAAAAATCGAACGCGACTCCTTCACCTATCAAGGCAAGAATTACGCGCTCATCAATTCGCTGGGCTCGCACGAAGTCCCCGACGGCGAATATCTCTATGACCCCACCACGAACAAAATCGAATACCAGTGGGCGCAAGGCATCGGCGGCGACAAAGCTCCCGCTCCCCAAGCCCGCCTGATGGCCACCGTCATCAATGGAATTCTCAATCAGCGTCTCCCGTGGCATCTTGTGCTGATGGGAGTCGCTCTGGTAATTGCCGTCGAAATTCTCGGCGTGCGGTCCCTCGCCTTCGCCACCGGTTCCTATCTTTCCATAGCTACCACGGGCGCCATGTTTGCCGGAGGACTCGTCCGCGCGCTTGTCGAAGCCACCACCAAAAAGAAAGACGAAAGCGAAGCCAGCCCCGGCGCTCTCTATTCCAGCGGATTAATCGCCGCCGGCGGCGTCTTCGGCCTCCTCGGCATCATTATCAATCTCTTGCAGGATCCCGAAATCTCCACCCGCGTGCCGCAATGGCTGACCTCCATCCTCCGCCTCCCCTGGCGCCCCGATTTGTTCTCCTTCGGCCCCAAGCTCCTTGGCCCCTTGGCCACCAGCCATCTCTTCGGCGTAATCATGTTCGTCCTTCTAGCGGCTTCTCTCTTTTATTTCGCCCGCAAGAAGCTGGATTAGGCGGAGAACGACTTTTGACTGGCTTCTAGCTGAGCCGTACACTGGAACGACCATGGGATCGCGCCCGGGAATACGAAACTACCGCTTCAGTTTTAATTTTTTCGTTACGCCAGCGGTCCAATGGCTGCTGATCGCCAACGTAGCGGTATATATTCTCGAGATCCTGCTGCAAACATTTTCCGGAACCTCCGCCTACAACTGGTTCGTGCTCATGTTTGGGCTGGTCCCTTCCGGCGTAACGCACGGCCTGCGCATCTGGCAGCCCTTCACCTATCTGTTCCTCCACGACGCTTCCACCATCTGGCACATCCTCACCAATATGTTTGTGCTTTACATGTTCGGCCGCGAACTGGAGCTCGCCTGGGGACGCAATCGTTTCCTGCAATATTATTTCCTCACCGGTGTGGGCGCTGGGCTAATCAACGTCATCGTCAAGACGGTTCCAGTCTTCTGGGGGCATTCACCGTCCGATACTCCCACTATTGGCGCGTCGGGCGCTATCTTCGGCGTTTTGCTCGCCTGCGCGATCCTCTTTCCCGACCGCCAGGTCATCATGTTCCCCATTCCCCTCAAGATGAGCATGCGCACGTTTGTAATCATCATGACCGCGCTGGAATTTTTGGGCACGTTCGGACTCGGCGGAGACAACATCAGCCACATCTGCCACCTCGGAGGCATGCTGATTGGCTACATTTACTTGCGCCGCGGCTCCTTCCTCTACAGCGTGCGCAACACCGTTAGCGACTGGAAAATGCAGCGCAATAAAAAACGCTTCCAGGTCTACATGAACAAACACAAAGACCCGCCATCGCGCCCCGACCGTTGGGTGAATTAGAAGTTCGAGGTTAAAGGTTGGAAGTTAGAAGCGAGAGAAAAGAAGACCTACTCGATGCCGCCGATTACGTGGAACTTCATGAAGTTGGTCGTGCCGCGAATGCCCATCGGCGTTCCCGCGACAATGCCGATGACGTCGCCCTTGCGCACCAGCCGCTCTTCGACCAAGCGTTTCTCGGCGACGACCGCGAGTCCGTCGACTTTGCGCACATCCGAAATGGTCTGCGGGTGCACGCCCCAGATCAGCGCCATGCGCCGTCGTGTCTCTTCCTCCGGTGAAAACGCGATGATGGGCACCAGCGGCCGGTAACGCGAAATCAGCCGCGCGGTAAACCCGCTGTGCGTGAATACCGCGATTAATTTCATGTGCAGCTCGCGCGACGCGTGACACACCAGTTCGGCAACCGTCTCCGCAACTTTTAAACGCTCCTGCGGCGCCGGCCGCGGAAATTCCGTAATGCTGCTTTCTGCTTCTTCGATGATGCGCGCCATCATGCTCACCGCTTCCACGGGATATTTGCCGCTGGCGGTTTCCGCGGAAAGCATCACGGCATCCGAGCCGTCAAAAATGGCGTTGGCCACGTCGGAAGCTTCCGCGCGGGTGGGGCGCGGATTTTCCGTCATGGATTCGAGCATCTGCGTGGCGGTGATAACCGGGCGGCGAAATTCGCGCGCGCGCTTGATGATTGTTTTTTGTACCACGGGGACGCGCTCCGGATTCATTTCCACGCCGAGATCGCCGCGCGCGACCATCACACCATCGGCTACGCGCAAAATCGCGTCGAGATTTTCGATCGCTTCGGGCTTTTCCAGTTTTGCGATCACCGGAGTATCTTTTCCGGCGCGGCGCACCAGCGTTTTTGCGAGCACCACATCTTCGGCCCGACGGACAAAACTCACCGCGATGTAATTTGCGCCGTGCTTCAGAGCGAAGAGCAAATCTTCACGGTCTTTCGGTGTAAGCGCGGGAACGCGCAGCTTTACGCCGGGCAAGTTAATTCCTTTGTGTTCGCCGAGCGCGCCGCCGTTCACCACTTCGCAGATCACTTCGCGGCCGCGCACTTGCTCGACACGCAGCTCAATCAATCCGTCGGAAAGAAGAATGCGGTCGCCGCGATGAACCTCGCGCGGCAACGGCTTGAAGACGGTGCTGACGCGCGTGGAATCTCCGAGGACGCGCGCGGTGGTGATTACGAATTTTTGCCCCGTACGCAGAATTACCGGCGCGCCGCCGGCAAGCGGCCCGGTTCGAATCTTGGGGCCTTGCAAATCGGCGAGGATGGCGATGGGTTTGTGAATTTGCGTGGCCGCAGCGCGCAGCATGGCGATGCTCTCGGCGTGATTTGCGTGCGAGCCGTGAGAGAAATTGAGGCGTGCAACATCCATGCCGGCCCGCAGCAGCCGATCAATGATTCGCGGCGACCGGCTGGCAGGCCCGATGGTGCAGACTATTTTGGAGTGGCGAAAAGCCATCTATTTCGTGACCGCAAAGTCAGAGACGATGTTCAGCAGCGCTTCGACGCCTTTATTGAAGGATGCTACGGATAGGCGCTCGTCATCGCCGTGCATGCGGGCTAGATCTTCATCGGTGACCGGAAAGGGCCACAAGCCGTAGGCTTGCACGTTGTGCAAGCGCAACTGGGAAGAATCGGTGGCCCAAGGCGATTGATACGGCAACACGGGAGCGCCGCCGAACTCCTGCGAAACAACTTTGGTGATGACCGCATAGAAGTCGGACTCGAGGGAAGAGGTCGGCGCCGCGAGCCCGGCGTTGGGCTGGACTTCGAAGCGCACCTGCGGATCGTTGACTAGCTTGCTGAGCGCGCCGAGCAGCACGTCGATCGTGTCTCCCGGCAGCAAGCGAATGTTCAACATGGCGCGCGCTTCGCCGGGAATCACGTTGGCGCGCACGCCGGCTGACAACAGGGTGGGCGCGATGGAATCGCGCATCATGGAGGCCCACTGAGGATTCGCATCGGAAATGACGCGTTGGGCGTGTTCGCCGCGATCAGTGGTTTCGAGGGAATGCATCCACTTGGCGATTTCGTCGTCGGAGACGGCGGCGAGTCCCTCGAAATAGCGGCGCACCACGGTGTTGAAGTGCACGGGCGCGGAGTACGCGCCGATTTTAGCTACGGCCGCAGCCAGGTGCACGACGGCGTTGTCTTTGGTGGGAATCGCAGCGTGTCCTGAGGGGCCTTTGGCGATGACCGCGACGTTGACGGAAACCTTTTCGCTGGCTTGCACGGCAACGTATTGCACTTTGCCGCCCTTGGAAATCACCTCGCCGCCCTCGTTCAAGGCGTAACCTGCGGCGAACTTGTCCCAGTTTTTGGCAATCAAAGGTCTGATGCTGGCGTCGCCGCCGGCTTCTTCATCGTCGGTGGCAAGAAAAATCACGTCTCGGTTGAGACGAGCGCTGGAACGCTTCAGCGCGATGATGGCAGCCAGGTTCGCGGCCAGCATGGACTTGTCGTCGAGGGCGCCGCGGCCATAGATGTAGCCGTCCTTCATAAGCGCACCAAATGGGTCGACCGTCCACCGGGCACGCTCGACGCCGACAACGTCCATGTGCGCTACCAAAAGCAGCGCGCGCGACGGGTTGGAAATGGCGGAACTGCGCAGCCGGGCCACGACGGCGCTGCGGCCCAGCGCAACTTCCAGAATCTCCGGGGTAATTCCCTCTTTCTCCAAAATGCCGGCGATGTATTTCGCAGCAGCCTGCTCGTTGCCGGGAGGATTGGTGGTGTTGATCTGGATGAGCTGCGCAAGCCATACCAGCGCTTCCCTGGAGAGCGCTTCGGTATCAGCGAGAGGAGAAGGGTTGGCATGAGCCGGCGTAGGATTTGGCGGGATACCCTGCGCCGCGAGCGGAACCACCGCTGTGAAGAAAATCACTCCCGCTTGCAACAGCATGCGTGTTCCGCGATTCGAAATCAGCAAAGCCATCCTCCATTTTTCCACGTGACAATCCCTTGGCCCGTGGGCATTTGACCCATCTGCCTTCGGCGCAGCAGCAACGCTTTAAAGCAAATGTGCTTCATACTAACATGCGCGGTGTAGGGAACTTGCCGCGCGCGGCTCTGAGCGGTTACGTAAGCTCAACGAGTTGGAAGCAGAGCCGCTATGCCGGAGCGCGTTGCCGCGCCGGCGCAAGTCCGACTATCATTGTAAATTGAGGGACCGAGCATGAGAGCGAATCTTTCCAAGTTTTGGCTGGTATTTTTTGCTGGCGCGCTGGCTTTTGGGGTGGGCGCAATGAATGCGCGCGGGCAGGCGCCGGAAGGACCGCAAGGCGGCCAAAAGCAGCCGGGCGCTCCGCCCGTGGAGCCGAGGCCCGTGCCTCCGCAACAAAAGCCGCAGGAGGCCGGGGCCAGCATCTCCGTGGAAGTGCCGGTGGTCACTATGGATGTAATCGCCGCCACAAACCGTGGAGACCTGCTGACGGGCCTAAAGAAGGAAAACTTCCGAATCATTGACGACGGAACGGCGCAGACGATCAGCAACTTCGGCTCCAGCGAGGCGCCGATCACCATCGTGATGCTGATGGAGTTCAGCAGCCGCGGTTACTACGACTGGTTTGCATACCAGGCAAAGTATTGGGCCGATGCGTTCTTCCCGAACCTGAAACAGAAGGATTGGGTAGCGCTGGTGACCTTCGACATGAGATCCCGGGTGGAAGTGGATTTCACGCAGAACAAGGACGAAGTACGGAACGCGCTTTATCATCTCTATTTTCCCGGTTTCAGCGAGTCCAACGTATTCGACGCGATTCTGGACACCACGGACCGCTTGAAAGATGTAAAGGGCAAGAAAGCGATTCTGGTGCTGGCCACCGGCGTGGATACATTTTCGAAGCACACGCTGGACCAAACGATGAAACTGCTGCGTCAGACCGACACCACAATTTTTTGCGTGGGCCTGGACAAGCCGTACATAAACTTCCTGGAGTCGCACGGCTCGCTGGGCTCGCACATTAACTACCTGCAGGGGGAAAACCAGCTCAAGACGTTTGCGCAGATGACCGGAGGATATTCCTGGTTCCCACAGTTCGATGGCGAAATTCCGGGTATTTTCCAGAGCATCACGGCGTTTTTGCGCAACCAGTACAGCCTGTCGTACACGCCAACGACCGGTGCAAACGACGGGAAGTTTCACAAAGTAAAGGTGGAATTGGTAGCGCCGGACGGCAGCCCGCTGGAGGTTAAGGACCAGAAGGGTAAGAAACAAAAGGTCGTCGTGTACGCGCGCGAGGGATATACGGCGGTTAAGGGCGGCGTGGGGGATTGAAGGAGTTTTTGGTTCTTAGTTTTTAGTGGGGGATTGAAGGAGTTTTTGGTTCTTAGTTTTTAGGTTCAACCTTCCTATCCTGGACTTTTCTAGCAACCATTACGTTGAGATCCTTCGGCTATCCGCGTCGGATAGCCTCAGAATGACACCTTGCTAGATGGGTTCTGCTGAGCCAAATCGACAATCCCCTGGAAGATGAATTTGCTCTGCAACTCTGGCTGGGCTAAAAGCCCAACCCTTACAGCTAATAGCCTCGGGTGAAGTCCACTTGGTTGAAGAGCTCGCGGCCGTCGAACCATCTTTCCAGTAATTGCACGAGAATGTCCGCTTGGCGGACCCATAGGCGATCGCTTACGCCGCTGGTGTGCGGCGTAATGAACAAGTTGGGCGCCTTCCACAACGGATTATCGGGCGGGAGTGGCTCTGTTCCGGTCACGTCCAAAGCCGCGGCCGCCAGGGCGCCGGATTCCAGTGCGCGCAGCAGCCCTCCTTCATCGAGCAATGAGCCGCGGCCCACATTGACTAGGCGGGCGCCACGCTTCATTTTTGCGATGCGCGCGGCGCTCATGAGCTGCGCGGTTTCCGGAGTTTCCGGCGCGGCGACCACGACGTAATCGGCTTCGGGCAGAACCTCGTCGAGTTGCGCCGTTGGAAAGATTTTCTCCGCGTAATTTGCGTCACCTTTTCCGGAACGCGTGACGCCCCAAACGCGCATATCGAAGGCGTGCGCGCGGCGCGCCAGCTCGCGTCCAATCGAGCCGTATCCCACGATGAGCAGAAGCTGCCCGTTCAGCTCGGTGAGATGCTGCGGCTTGTCCCACAAATCCTGCTGGCCCCAGTGAGAATTGTTTTGATAGCGCACGGAATCAGGAAAATTGCGGGGCTGGGATTGGTGACCACGATTCCGGAATCGCGCAGCTCCGGGTACATCAGTTGCGCGACGCCTGCGGCGGTGGAGTGCAGCCACTTTAGCTTCTTGGCGAGCTTGAGCTGCTGCGGGCGCAGCGAGTAGCCGACGAAGATGTCGGTGTCGGGCAATTCCTGCGGCAGATGATCGTAGTCGGGTAGATGCAGGACGCGCATTTCCGGCCAACGGCGGCGGAGCGTTTCGGGAACGACGGGTTGCGGGCGCCAGTATGTAAACGGGTGCCAGACGCAGATGACCAACTTTGTCTCGGCTGGGTAAGTCCGGCTCATTCGCTCGATCTATTGTGTCGCCAGAGGAACAGGCCCACGATGAGGCCGAGGCCGACGGTGCCGACGATGAAGGGACGAGCGATTGGGATGGCAAGCCACGCGACAACAACCAATCCAATGGAGACGACAGCGCCGGCGCGCGTTCCCGGCACGCTGAGCCCGCCGTATCTGCCAATGTAGCTTGGTTTGCCTGAGCTCGGTTTTTCCTGCATGCAAGTTTACCTCCGCAGTGAGTGCATTATCTTATTTTTGCCGCAGGTCGCGGCCGGTCATATCTTTTGGCTGGGGTTGGCCGAGAACGCCGAGCATCGTTGGGGCAATATCGCGGAGAGCGCCTCCGGGCTGCAGGCGAAGATGACCGTCGTCGGTTACGAGAACGAAGGGAACAGGATTAGTTGTGTGATAGGTGTGCGGTCCGCCCGTCTTGGGATCGATCATGGTTTCGGCGTTGCCGTGGTCGGCGGTGATGATCCAGGCGCCACCGCGAGGCCGCAGCGTTTGATAGAGGCGCGCGAGGCCGGCGTCGACGGCTTCTACGGCTTTGATGGCGGCTTCGAGTTTGCCGGAATGGCCAACCATGTCGGCATTGGCGTAATTCATGATGATGGCGTCGAGCTCGCCCTTTTCGATGGCTTTCACTACGGTATCCGTGATTCCCTCGGCGGACATTTCCGGTTTGAGATCGTACGTGGCGACCTTCGGCGAGGGAACGAGGATGCGCTCCTCGCCGGCGAAAGGCTTTTCCACGCCGCCGTTGAAGAAATAGGTGACGTGCGCGTATTTTTCGGTTTCGGCGCAGCGCAGATTTTTGTAGTGCAGGTCGGCGAAGACTTGCGCCAGGATTTGCTCGAGTTTTTCGGGACCGATTACGTAT
>WNEZ01005944.1_pt1 | contig 14275 bp, 8 predicted proteins | sample 5400521 | NCBI WGS metagenome assembly WNEZ01 (sample SAMN13153339, study PRJNA577476) | soil metagenome | isolation source: 120 cm saprolite under Douglas fir tree site 2 hole 1 replicate 1 | place: USA:California | collected 2015-04-18
ACTTGAGCATCGCGCCAAGCCGCCCGCCCGGGTGGAATCTGCTGAAGTCGACCGCGGTAAAGCCGCGGCTCTCCAGCAGCGCGACGGCGAGCGCGTCGCCGAGCGCGGCCTGCATCAGCGTCGAGGTGGTGGGAGCGAGATTGTGCGGGCAGGCCTCGCGCGCCTGCGGCACCGCCAGCACGACGTCGGCCGCTCGGCCGAGCGTGCTGTCGCTGACCGCGGTGACGGCGATGAGCCCGATGCGGAAGCGGCGCGAGTAGTCGATCAGGTCCTTGAGCTCGACCGTCTCTCCCGACCACGACAGCGCCATGATGACGTCATCGGGCGTGATCATGCCGAGATCGCCATGGCTGGCTTCGCTCGGATGCACGAAGAAGGCGGGCGTGCCGGTGGAGGCGAAGGTTGCCGCAATTTTCCGCCCCACATGCCCGGATTTGCCCATGCCGGTCACGATCAGCCGGCCGCGTGCGCCGGAGATCAAATCGACCGCGGCAATGAAGGCACGGCCGAGGCCGTCATGAATCGCGGCCGAAAGCGTGTTGATGCCGGTCGCCTCGACCTCGAGCGTTCGCACCGCCGAGGCGATGAGTTCGCCGGCGCGGGCGCTCGTTCCTCGTTGCGTGCTCAGCGGCTTGGGCATGATGGTCGGATAGCACGGAAGCCGGCCGCAGGCGACCCGCGGCTCGGCCGAGCGGTCTTTACCATATCTGCTTTCGCTTGGTTAACCAAAGCATAACTGGCTCAGCCGGCTCTGCGGCGCCCATCCTCACGCTAGCCGTCGCCGAGCAGGCGCCTGAGTTCGGCGCGCATCGCCGGTGCGATGTCGCTGCGCTCGAGCGCATAGGCGATGTTGGCCGTAAGAAAGCCCACCTTCGAGCCGCAATCGAAGCTCCTGCCGTCGAATTCGAGGCCATAGAACGGTTGGGTCTTGGCGAGCTCGATCATCGCATCGGTGATCTGGATCTCGCCGCCCGCGCCGCGCCTCTCGGCGGCAAGAATGTCGAAGATCTCGGGCTGGAGGATATAGCGGCCGGTGATGATGAGGTTCGAGGGCGCGCGGTCCCGCGGAGGCTTCTCGACCATTTGGGTGACCGAGAACAAGTTGCCTCTGCGTTCACCGATGCCGACCACCCCATACATGTGGATGCGTTCGGCCGGCATCTTCTCGACTGCGATGATGTTCGCACTCTCGCCGAGGTTGTGCGCGGCGTCGATCATCTGCGCCAGGCAGCCGCGGTTGTGCTGTACCAGCACGTCGGGCAGCAGCAGCGCGAACGGCTCGTGGCCCACGAGCTCGCGCGCGCACCACACCGCATGGCCTAGCCCCAAGGGCACTTGCTGCCGCGTGAAGCTCGCCGTTCCCGGCCCCGGCAGGTCGCGCGCCAGCGCCTCAAGGTCGGCGCGCCGCTGGCGCTCCGTGAGCGTGTGTTCGAGCTCGAACTGGCGGTCGAAATGGTCCTCGATGACGGCCTTGTTGCGGCCGGTGACGAAGATGAAATGTTCGATGCCGGCCTCGCGCGCTTCGTCGACCACATGCTGGATCAACGGCCGGTCGACCACCGGCAGCATCTCCTTCGGCATGGCCTTCGTGGCCGGCAAGAACCTGGTGCCCAGCCCGGCGACCGGAAAGACGGCTTTGCGGATGGGTTTCATGAGCTCGTTGGGATTGTAGTCGTAGTCGTGGCGGCGTCCATCTGTCTCGGTATTGCCGAAGTTTGGGCGTTGCAATGGGGGCTGGAACGCTGGCAGCAAGGCCATTAAGTCCTACCCGGTAGGGCGCCGGCAAGGGTCCGTTAAACGTCCCGCGACCATCCGAGTTCCCCAAAAACTTGACAGGCAACGACCGAGTCGAGACGAAACGCGATGCCACGATTTGCCTCACCGACGGGTTTCCTCAGCGCGGTAGCTCTGGCCGCCACCGCCTGGGCAGCCCCGGCGCCGGGCCAGGGGTTGGACATCCGCACGCTGTTCAGCGCGCCGAGTGCGAACACCGCTGGTGCTCCCGCGCCGGCGGCGGGGACCCCAGACTGGAGCGGCGAATCCGGCGCCTCTAATCACCCACTGATGACGGCGCAGGCGATCCGCGTCGCGGCTGCCAATTTCCGCAATTGCCTCGCCGGACTCTGGCCGCTGGCGGAGCGTCGCGGCGTTTCGCGCGCGCTGTTCGAGGCCAACGTTGCGGGCCTCACTCCCGATCTGCGGATCATGGATCTGCTCGATGCCCAGCCCGAATTCACCAAATCGTTCTGGGACTATCTCGACATCCTGGTGAACGAGGATCGCATCCAGAATGGGCGGGCGATTCTCGCCCAGCACCGCGCCACCTTCGACGCGGTCGAGAAGGCGTTTGGTGTCGATCGCCACTTCATCGCCGCGATCTGGGGCGTCGAATCCAATTACGGCACGCAGATCGGCGAGCGCTCGGTGATCCGTTCGACGGCGACGCTTGCCTGCATCGGGCGCCGCCAAGACTATTTTCGCGAGGAGTTTCTCTCGGCGCTGGAAATTCTCGCGCGCGGCGATGTGAAGGCGGATCATCTCAAGGGCTCGTGGGCCGGCGCTTTCGGCCCGACCCAGTTCATGCCGACCTCGTTCAAACGCTACGCCGTCGACTTCGACGGCGACGGCCGTCGCGACGTCGTCGACTCCGTGCCCGACGTGATCGCGTCCACCGCGAACAATCTCAAGAAGGACGGCTGGGTCACCGGCCAGACCTGGGGCTACGAGGTCGTGGTGCCGAAAGATTTCAATTTCATGCTCGCCGATCGTTCGCGCGTGATGTCGGTGCAGGAATGGGAACGAGCTGGCATCCGCCGCGCCGGCGGCAAGGCCTTCCTGCGCGCCGACGACCGCGCCTACCTGCTGGTGCCGGCGGGGGCGCAGGGGCCGGGCTTCCTGATGCTGCAGAACTTCCGCGTGATCATGAAATACAACCCGGCCGAAGCCTACGCGCTCGCCATCGGTCATCTTGCCGACCGGCTGCGCGGCGGGGAGCCCTTCGTGCAGGCCTGGCCGCGGCAGGAACGCGTGCTCACGCGGGCGGAACGCTACGAGTTGCAGCAGCATCTCGCCGCCCGCGGCTATGATGTGGGCGAGCCCGACGGCCGGCTCGGGGGCAAGACCCGCAACGCGTTGCGGCAGTTCCAGTCGTCGGTGGGTCACGTGCCCGACGGGTTTGCTTCGGCCGCGATCCTAGAGCGGCTGCGCAGCCGCTAAATGGGCGCCTGCAGGGGTCGCAGGGGGCCAAGTCGGGCTCAGGTCGGGCTATCGTCAAGTTGCCATTTTTGCCGTATTAATAGCCAGTTAAGGCTTGCTGCCCATCGCCCGGGTCGGCGTGGCAGCGGCGCAATGGCGGACGGTAGTTGATCATGAGCTCAACCGGCGTGTTTCGAGGATGTATCGCGGTCGCAGGCGTGAGCCTCGCGCTGTTGCTGCCGGCGCAAGCGCAATTCTGGGGGGATTGGGGCAACCGTCCGCAGCGCCAGCAGCAATGGAACAACAACTGGTTCGGCGGCGGCGGCTGGAATGACCGGCGCTATTACGACCAGCGGCAGGAACGGGAGGCGCCGGTCGACTATTCGCGCGCCCCGGCACCGTCACAGAAGAAGCCCGAAGCCACGACCCCGATCGTGGTGATGGGCGACGCCAACGCCGACTGGCTGGCCTACGGGCTCGAAGATGCCTTTTCCGAGAACCCGGACGTTGGCACCGTGCGCAAGCATCGCACCGATTCCGGCCTGATCCGCTACGATCAGCGCCGCGATCTCGAGTGGCCGCAGGTGGTGCGCGAAATCAGGCCGGCCGCACCCAAGCCGAATACGCAGGCGGCACAGCCGAGCCCGCCCGCAACTCCACCGATTCCGGCCCCGCCGATTCCGACCCCGCCGCCCGACGCGGAGCAACAGCCGCCCGCCCCCTCCGAGGCCGCCGAGCACGCCAACATGACGCCTGAGCAGGCGCGCCAGGCATCCTATGGACCGTGGGAGTTTCACACGGAGAAGTGGGAGCTCGCCTATATCAGGCGCATCGATGCGACCATCGCCGCCCTCAAGAGCGCAGGCGTTCCGGTGATGTGGGTCGGCCTGCCGTCGCAGCGCGGCACCAAGGCGAGTGCCGATTCGTCCTATCTCAACGAGCTCTATCGCAGCCGAGCGGAGAAGGCGGGAATCGTCTATGTCGACATCTGGGACGGCTTTGTCGACGAGGCGGGCCGCTACTCGGCGCAGGGGCCGGATTACGAAGGACAGATTCGCCGCCTGCGCAGCGGCGACGGCGTCTATTACACCAAGTTCGGCGCCCGCAAGCTTGCCCACTACGTCGAGCGCGAGATCCAGCGCAGCATCACGAACCGAGGCATGCCAGTCGCGCTGCCGGTGCCGGTCGATCCCGGCCCCCAGGCGCCGAATGCCAAGCCGGACGGCCCCGCGCAGCGGCCGTTGGCCGGACCAGTGGTGCCGCTGACCGCCATGCAGGCCGGGCCGGAAGAACTCATCGGCAGCGGCCGCGCTGCCCCCGCCGCCGACGCAACCGCCTCGCGCGTGCTCACCAAGGGCGAGACGGTCGCGGCTCCGAGCGGACGGGCCGATGATTTCAGCTGGCCGCGCGGCAGCGTGCTCAACGTCCAGCCGACGGCGGCTGATCTCGCGGCTGCGCCCGCGACTGCACCGAACGCTTCCGATGCGAAGCCAACGAAGCCCGACGCGGGACAACGAACTTCGGATTCCACTCAGGCCGATGCGTCGTCAGAGCAGAAGCCGGAGCAGCGCCGCCCGCGCCGGCCCAATCCCTCGAATCCGCAACGCTCCCCCTTCTTCTTCCAAAACTTCTTTCGATAGAACAGGTTCATGGTGACTGCGGCGGGCGCGAGCGGCCGCCCGCCACCGGCGCCGCTCAGCGCGGCAGCGTCGTCGATCCCATCAAGAACTTGTCGACGGCATGCGCCGCTTGGCGGCCCTCGCGGATCGCCCACACCACCAGCGACTGACCCCGCCGCATGTCGCCGGCCGCGAACACTTTCGGATTGGAGCTCTGATAGGCCAGTGTATCGGCCTTCACGTTGCCGCGCTGATCGAGCGCGAGCCCGAGTTGTTCGAGCATGCCTGCGTGCACGGGATGCACGAAGCCCATGGCGAGCAGCACCAGATCGACGTCGATCTCGAACTCGGTGCCGGGAATGGGCTTGATCTTGTCATCCACGCGCGTGCAGTGAAGTTTTTTCACCTCGCCGTTCTTGCCCGAAAATTTGGTGGTCAGCACGGCAAAATCGCGTTTGACGCCTTCCTCATGGCTCGATGATGTCCGTAGCTTGAGCGGCCAGTCGGGCCACGTCAGCATCTTGTTCTCGTGCAGCGGCGGCTGCGGCATGATCTCGAAATTGGTGACCGACAACGCACCTTGGCGGAACGCCGTGCCAATGCAGTCGGAGCCGGTGTCGCCGCCGCCGATGACCACGACGTGCTTGCCGCCGGCCAGAATCGGCACGCTGCCGTCGTCCGCTTCGCCGCTGATGCGCCGGTTCTGTTGCGGCAAGTAGTCCATCGCAAAATGGATGCCTTTGAGCTCGCGTCCTGGAATCGGCAGATCGCGCGCCTTTTCGGCGCCGCCGGTGAGCACCAGCGCGTCATAGTCGGAGAGGAGCTCCTTGGCCGGCACGTTCACGCCCACGTGCGCGTTGTAATGGAAGGTCACGCCTTCCGCCTCCATCTGCGCGACGCGGCGCGCGACGATGTGCTTCTCCATCTTGAAATCGGGGATGCCGTAAGTCAGCAATCCGCCAGCCTTGGCGAACTTCTCGAACACATGCACGTCGTGGCCGGCGCGCGCCAACTGCTGCGCGCAGGCCAATCCGCCCGGACCCGAGCCGACGATGGCCACTTTCTTACCGCTCCTGTCGGCGGCCGGTTCCGGTTTTATCCAGCCTCGCTCGAAGGCGCGGTCGGCGATCGCGCATTCGATGGTCTTGATGGTGACGGGATTGTCCTCGATGTTGAGCGTGCAGGCGGCCTCGCACGGCGCCGGGCAGATGCGGCCGGTGATCTCGGGGAAATTGTTGGTGGAGTGGAGGTTGCGCGTAGCCTCCTCCCAGTTGCCGCGATAGACGAGGTCGTTCCAGTCCGGGATCTGATTGTTGACCGGACAGCCGGTGTGGCAGTAGGGAACGCCGCAATCCATGCAGCGTGCCGCTTGTTTCTTGTTCTCCTCCTCCGGCAGCGGGCGCACGAATTCGCGCCAATGCTTGATGCGCTCCTCGACCGGCTCGTAGTGACGGTCCTCGCGCTCGTATTCCAGGAAGCCGGTGATCTTGCCCATTCGCACTCAGCCGAGGGGAGCCCGCTACTCCGCCGCTTCCACGATCTGCGCACGCTGCAGCTCGGCGAGCGCGCGTCGGTACTCGACCGGCATCACCTTGCGGAACATCGGGCAATATTTCTTCCAGTCCGCAAGGATCCTGTCCGCGATCGTCGAGCCGGTGAAGCGGGCGTGCCGCGTGATCAGGAGGTTGAGGCGCTCCAGGTCATGCTGGGTCATGTCGCCCATGACGTCGACGCGGCCGTGCGAGCCGAGATCATGGGTCTGGTGATAGATGCTCGCGCTCGCTTCCTCTTCCTCGGGCAACGGCTCCAGCTCGACCATGGCGAGGTTGCAGCGCGAGGCGAAGGTGCCATCCTCGTCCAGGACATAGGCGATGCCGCCGGACATTCCGGCCGCGAAGTTGCGGCCGGTGCGGCCGAGCACGACCACGATGCCGCCGGTCATGTATTCGCAGCAATGGTCGCCGGCGCCCTCGATCACGGCGACGGCGCCGGAATTACGCACGGCGAAGCGCTCGCCGGCGACGCCGCGGAAGTAACACTCGCCTTCGATCGCGCCGTAGAGCACCGTGTTGCCGACGATGATCGATTCCTCCGGCACGATGCCGGCATCGGCGGCCGGACGGGCGATGATGCGGCCACCCGATAGCCCCTTGCCGACATAGTCGTTGGCGTCGCCTTCGAGCTCGAAGGTCACGCCGCGCGCGAGCCAGGCGCCGAAACTCTGGCCGGCGGTGCCCGTGAACTTCACATTGATGGTATCGTCGGGCAGCCCTTCGTGGCCATAACGCTTAGCGATTTCGCCCGAGAGCATGGCGCCTACGGCGCGGTCGGTGTTCTTGATGGGGGTCACGATCCGCAGCGGTGCGCCGCGATCGAGCGCGATCTGCGCCTGCGCGATCAGCTTGCGGTCGAGAATGGTGTGGATCTTGTGATCCTGCGCCTCGCAGTTGTAGATCGCCACTCCCGGCGGCGCGTCCGGCTTGAAGAACAGCCTGGAGAAGTCGAGCCCCTTGGCTTTCCAGTGTTCGACGACCTGACGCTTGTCGAGCATCTGCATCTGCCCGATCATTTCGTCGAACGTCCGATAGCCCAATTCGGCCATCAACTCGCGGACTTCGTCGGCGACGTAGAAGAAATAATTGATGACGTGCTCGGGCGTGCCCTTGAAGCGCTTGCGCAGCACCGGGTCCTGGGTCGCCACGCCCACGGGGCAGGTGTTGAGGTGGCATACCCGCATCATGATGCAGCCCGCCGCGATCAGCGGCGCGGTCGAGAAGCCGAACTCATCGGCGCCGAGCAGCGCGCCGACCACGACGTCGCGCCCGGTGCGCATGCCGCCGTCGACCTGCACCGAGATGCGTCCGCGCAGCCGGTTGGCGACCAGCGTCTGGTGGGTCTCGGCGAGCCCGATCTCCCACGGCGAACCGGCGTGCTTGATGGAGGTGAGGGGAGAAGCCCCGGTGCCGCCTTCGAACCCGGCGATGGTCACGTGATCGGCGCGCGCCTTGGAGACGCCGGCCGCGACCGTGCCGACGCCGACCTCGGACACGAGCTTCACCGATACCAATCCATCGGGATTGACGTTCTTGAGGTCGAAGATCAGCTGCGCCAGGTCCTCGATGGAATAGATGTCGTGGTGCGGCGGCGGCGAGATCAGGCCGACTCCGGGGGTCGAGTGGCGCACCTTTGCGATGATCTTGTCGACCTTGTGCCCGGGGAGCTGGCCGCCTTCGCCGGGCTTGGCTCCCTGCGCCATCTTGATCTGCATCATGTCGGAGTTGATGAGATATTCCGTCGTCACGCCGAAGCGGCCGGAGGCGACCTGCTTGATCGCCGAGCGCATGGAATCGCCGTTCGGCAACGGCTTGAAGCGGTCGGCTTCCTCGCCCCCTTCACCGGTGTTGGATTTGCCGCCGATGCGGTTCATGGCGATGGCGAGCGTGGTATGCGCCTCGCGCGAAATCGAGCCGAACGACATGGCACCGGTGGAGAAGCGACGCACGATGCGCTCCGCTGGCTCGACCTCTTCGATCGGCAGCGGCTTGCGTCCGTCCTCGCGCGCCGACTTGAGCCGGAACAGGCCGCGGATGGTGAGCAGTTGCTCGGACTGCTCGTTGCTGACCCTGGCATAGGCCCGGTACTCGTCGGGGAGGTTGCCGCGCACCGCGTGCTGGAGCGCCGATACCGTAGCTGCGGTCCACGCATGGTCCTCGCCGCGCAGGCGAAACTGATACTCGCCGCCGACGTCGAGGGCATCGCGATAGATCGGCGCGTCGCCGAAGGCGCCGCGGTGCCGCCGCACCGTCTCCTCGGCGATCTGAGTCAACGCCACCCCTTCGATCCGGGTCGCGGTGCCGGTGAAATATTCGGCGACGAAATCGGACTTGAGACCGACGGCATCGAAAATCTGCGCGCCGCAATAGGACTGGTAAGTGGAGATGCCCATCTTGGACATCACCTTGAGAATGCCCTTGTCGATCGACTTGATGTAGCGCTTGACGATCTCCTTTTCGTCGAGCTTTTGCGGCAGATCATTTTTTATCGCTCGCAGCGTCTCGAAGGCGAGATAGGGATTGATCGCCTCCGCGCCATAGCCGGCCAGGCAGCAGAAGTGATGGACCTCGCGCGGCTCGGCCGACTCGACCACGAGCCCGACCGAGGTGCGCAGGCCCTGGCGGATGAGATGGTGATGCACCGCCGCGCAGGCGAGCAGCGACGGCATCGGAATATTCTCGGCCCCCGCGCGGCGATCGGACAGGATGATGATATTGATGCCTTCGCGCACGGCCGCCTCGGCGCGCACGCACAGCGTGTCGAGCGCGTCCTTCAAACCGGCGGCGCCGCATTCGGCCGGCCAAGTGGTGTCGAGGGTGCGCGATTTGAAATGGCCGTCGCCGACCTCGGAGATGGCGCGGATCTTTTCGAGGTCCGCGTCCGTGAGGATGGGCTGGCGCACTTCCAGGCGCTTGAGGTGCGAGGTGCCCTCGAGGTCGAACAGGTTCGGCCGCGGCCCGATGATCGACACCAGGCTCATGACCAGCTCCTCGCGGATCGGATCGATCGGCGGGTTGGTCACCTGCGCGAAGTTCTGCTTGAAATAGGTGAACAGTAGCTTGGGCTTGTCCGACAGCGCCGAGATCGGCGTGTCGTTGCCCATGGAGCCGACCGCCTCTTCGCCTTGAATCGCCATCGGCGACATCAGGATGCGCAAGTCTTCCTGGGTGTAGCCGAAGGCCTGTTGGCGATCGAGCAGCGTGAGATTTGACAATGCCGCTTCGCTCGGCGCGGCGGGCAGATCCTCGAGCACGATCTGGGTGCGCTCGAGCCACTCCTTGTAGGGGTGGCTCTTGGCCAGCGTCGCCTTGAGCTCTTCATCGGGAATGAGGCGACCTTCGTCGAGATCGACCAGCAACATCTTGCCCGGCTGCAGCCGCCACTTCGTGACGATGTCCTTCTCGGGGATGGGCAGGACGCCCATCTCGGAGGCCATGATGATGCGCTCGTCGCGGGTGACGAAATAGCGCGCCGGCCGCAAGCCGTTGCGGTCGAGCGTGGCGCCGATCTGCCGTCCGTTGGTGAAGGCGATCGCCGCCGGGCCGTCCCACGGCTCCATCAGCGCGGCGTTGTACTCATAGAAGGCGCGCCGCTCCTCGTCCATGAGCGGATTGCCCGCCCAGGCCTCGGGGATCATCATCATCACCGCATGCGCGAGCGGATAGCCGCCCTGCACCAAGAACTCGAGCGCATTGTCGAAGCAGGCGGTGTCGGATTGCCCCTCGTAGGAGATCGGCCACAACTTGTTGATGTCGTCGCCGAACAGGTCGGAGGATACCGACGCCTGGCGCGCCGCCATCCAATTGACGTTGCCGCGCAGCGTATTGATCTCACCGTTGTGAGCGATCATGCGGTAGGGATGCGCGAGCGACCACGTCGGGAACGTATTCGTGGAGAATCGCTGGTGCACGAGCGCGAGCGCGCTCTCGAAATCCTTGTCGTGGAGATCCGGGTAATAGGTGCAGAGCTGATCGGCCAGGAACATGCCCTTGTAAACGACGGTGCGGCAGGAAATGGACACCGGGTAGTAGCCGGAAAGTCTGCGCTCCTTGCGCGTGTAGATCGCGTGCGAGATCGACTTGCGCAGAATGTAGAGCCGCCGTTCGAACTCGGTTTCGCTCTTGATCCGCTTGCCGCGGCCGATGAACACCTGCAGGTGCACGGGCTCGGTCGGCTTCACCGATTCGCCGAGCGTCGAGTTGTCGGTCGGCACCTCGCGCCAGCCCAAGAGCGTCATGCCCTCGCGCTTGATCATCTGGGAGTAGATGTCGCGGATCACCTGTCGCCAGTCCGGATCGCGCGGCATGAACAGCGCGCCGACCGCATATTCGCCCGGCTTGGGCAAGCTGAAGCCTAGCCGGTCCGCCTTCTTGGCGAAGAACTTGTGTGGGATCTGCACCATAATGCCGGCGCCGTCGCCGGCGCGCGGATCGGCGCCGACCGCCCCGCGATGTTCGAGATTGCAGAGGATGGCGAGCGCGTCCTCGATCAGCTTGTGCGACCGCCTGCCCTTGATGTCGGCAATAAAGCCGACACCGCAGGAATCCTTGTCGCGCGCGGGATCATAAAGGCCCTGCGCCGGCGGCAGTCCCGGATCCGCGCTGTCGCCAAAGCCAAGCGCTCGCTCGCTCGGCGCGACCCGCTCACCTCGTCCCTTTGCGCGATGTCGTGCCGCGCCCATCCTTGTCCTCGCCTCTCGCCGGCGCAAACGCTGCGGGAGCGTTTGCTGCTTGGCGCATCGCTCGCGTCCGCAGCGCCGATCGGCGTCACGGCCCCAAGGACACCGCTGGTCATTGGCGGCCTTCTCGCTACCGCGCTTCGGCTCCGGCGCGTATGGCCGCTCGTGTCAGGCAGCCCCGCGCTGCCCGATGGCCCCGCTTATCACCGTCCAGTGTGGCCGGGATGACAAGCCTGCCGCGGAGCACCAGGCGGGTCGCCAATTGGGACAGCAATACTGTCCTACTTTACCCTGCCAAATTCTAATCATGAACGCAAGAGTTCGCCTATCGAGAAAATCAACTTTTGCGTTCGAAGTTTCCTCGTCCGTGCCTAAAAAGCCATCGGAGCAAGTTCGCGCCCGGGCGCGCCTGAACCGAGTTCACCCGGCCGATCCGCGGGCATCATCGGGCAAGCGTTGCGTTGGTTGAACACTTTTCGCTGGTCCCGCGGGTCAGCAGGATGAGGCCGTCCAGGCCTGCCGGAGGCGAGGCATCTTTCCCTGAAGCAACGCCAGAGAGGCAGCATGAATTTCGCAAGTGACAACGCGGCCGGGATCGCGCCCCAGATCCTTGCCGCGATTTCGCGCGCGAATTCCGGCGCGGCGCTCGCGTACGGCGGCGATCCCTGGACGCAACGCGTCGAAGCGCGTTTCGCCGAAATCTTCGAGCGCGAGGTCGCCGTCTTCCTGGTGCCGACCGGAACCGCGGCGAACGCGCTCGCGCTGGCGCATCTCACCCCGCCTTGGGGCGCCGTGCTCTGCCATGACGAGGCGCACATCGCAACCGACGAATGTGGCGCGCCCGAATTCTTCGGCGGTGGGATCAAGCTCGTGGGCCTTGCCGGCGAAGCCGGCAGGATCACCGCCGATACGCTGCGGCGCACGCTCGATGCGGGGCCTTGGGGCGGGCCGCATCACGTCAGCCCGGCGGTGCTCTCGCTGTCGCAAGCGACCGAAGCCGGCACCATCTATCGGCCCGAGGAAATCCGCGAGCTCGCCGAGATCGCACACGCGCGCGGGCTCACGCTGCACGTCGACGGCGCGCGCATCGGCAATGCAATCGCGCGCATGAACGCTTCGCCGGCGCAAGCGACCTGGATGGCGGGCGTCGACGCGCTTTCGTTCGGGGCCACCAAGGGCGGCGCGCTTGCCGCTGAGGCCGTGGTGTTCTTCGATCCGGCGCGGGGCGCAAAAATGTCGGAGCGGCGCAAGCGCGGCGGCCACCTTGTGTCCAAACATCGCTTCCTCGCCGCCCAAATCGAAGCCTATCTCGCCGACGATCTGTGGCTCGAACTGGCGCGCCACGCTAATGCGATGGCGGATCGGCTTGCAGCAGGACTTGCTGCCGCCAACCTCGTCCCGGTGTGGCCGGTCGAGGCGAACGAGGTGTTCGTGGCGTTGCCGTCGCAGATCGACGCGCGGCTCAAGGCGGCCGGCGCGAGCTATTATCCGTGGACCACCGATGCCCTCCCCAACGGCGTTGCGTTCGCGCGCGATGCAACGCTCGTGCGCCTCGTCACCTCGTTTGCCACCACTGCGGACGAGGTCGATCGTTTTGTGGCGATCGCACGTGCTTTTTGATGCCATGCCAACGCCCAAGCTACGCCCAATTCCCGGCTATCGTTGCAGGCATACGCGGACAAGCCATGCGGTCATCGGCCGCGGTGCGTTTCGGGCGTGCAGGTAATCCGATCGGGGATCGTGTCTTGAAACAGCGAGTTCCACTTTGCGCGAGCATCGTCGCATTCTCGCTTGCGGCGTTGTCAGCTGGATTGGCGCAACCGGGTCCGCCTCCCTACCCCGGCACCGTCTATCCGGGCGAGGGGATGATACTGCCGCCCTACGAGGTCGCCGCGATCGTGCGCTCGACCGGGCTCGAGCCGCTCGGTCGCCCGGTCCGTCAGGGACAGGCCTACGCCGTGCGCGCGATCGATGAGGCCGGTGAAGAAGTTCGGGTGATCGTGGATGCCCGCATTGGGCGCATCGTCAAAGTCATCCCGCTGATGGAACCGCGCTATGCCATGCCGCTGTTGCGGCCTCCATACGGACGGCCGCCACGGCCGGTCGCCATGATTCCCGATAACGGCATCGAAGGTCCCGAGTTCAACGGTCCAGGCGTCGGTGGATCGGCGGCAGGACGCCCGGCAGGCGCGCCGCACGAGCCCGCCGCGCAGGCCGGACCGCCGCTGCCGCGGCCGCGGCCGAAGGTGGCCTCGACCGAGTCGCCAGCCGTTACGCCGGTTCCCGCTGCGCGGGCGCCCCAAGACGGAGCCAAAGAAACCAAAAGCAACGGGACCCCGGGTACCGTCACCCCGCCGGCCAATCCGGCGGCGACGCCCGCGGAGCAGTATGACTACGAGTGAGATCCGCAAAATGAAAGCGCCCCGGAAACCGGGGCGCTCCCTCGGATCGAGCTGAGCTTACGCAGCCTTGACTTCGACCACCTTGGCCTGGCCATTGCCGATTGGGATCTGGCGGGGCTTCTTCGCCTCGGGAATCTCACGCACGAGATCGACGTGCAGGAGTCCGTTCTCGAGAGCCGCGCCCTTGACCTGGACGTAGTCGGCAAGCTGGAAGACGCGCTCGAACGCGCGGGCCGCGATGCCCTGATAGAGCACCTCGCCGCTGTGCTTCTCGTCCTTCGTCTGTTTCTCGCCTTTGATCGTCAGCGTGTTTTCCTTCGCTTCGATCGAAAGCTCGTTCTCGCTGAAGCCGGCCACCGCCACCGAGATACGATAGGCGTTCTCGCCGGTGCGCTCGATATTGTAGGGCGGATAGCCCGGAGCGGCCTCGAAGCCGTCGAGCATGGAGAAGAGCCGGTCGAAACCGACGGTCGAACGATAGAGGGGAGCAAGATCGAAAGTTCGCATGGCATAACCTCGTAGTTGAGCGAAATGCGGGTGGTCCGCCCCAGCGGGCCGGACCGGTTGCTCGCGCAGCCCCGAGGGGCCTGCGCGCGACGCATATGGGGATCGGGTCCGGCACCCGCAAGAGGCTCAATAGATTGAAAAGTATGAGAGATTTCTTTAAGTTCCGACACGTTACAAACCGTCCCGTCGCGCTGATTTCTGGCTCCCGCTCGCATTGAGGGAACCCGCCGCCCTGCTATAAGGCGTGCGCGAGCCTCCCCGCATGAACCTCGTTTCCATCCCTGCCAATCCGGTGCCGGACGCCGCCGTCACGGGGACCA
>WNEZ01012465.1_pt1 | contig 14275 bp, 8 predicted proteins | sample 5400521 | NCBI WGS metagenome assembly WNEZ01 (sample SAMN13153339, study PRJNA577476) | soil metagenome | isolation source: 120 cm saprolite under Douglas fir tree site 2 hole 1 replicate 1 | place: USA:California | collected 2015-04-18
CGCGCCCTTCAAGTCCAAGATGCTTTCCGAGTTTTCCGGCAACTTCCTACATCCATTTTGGGATTATGAATGCGAACTGCAGAGGACCTACAATGCTCGCGACAGGAATCCGGTAGAGGTCCACAAATCGACCAGCGAGCAGACATGGCAACGGCAGCAGCAGCAAATCGGGGAAACGAATACTTACAGACCGGCAGGGCCGCCGGTCCTTGCATTATGGTGCTTTTCGGAGCGGCTGGCGACCTGACTATGCGCAAGTTAGTTCCGGCGCTTTATAACCTGGTCAAAGCGAAACTGCTTCCTATGAATTTCGCGGTTTTGGGCGTCTCCCACGACGACTTGAGCCTGGAACAGTTCCGTGATCAAGCGACCCGATTCCTGCACGCTGAAGATCACGGGACTGACGCGTGGGAGTGGTTCACCGAGCGGCTCTACTACCAGCGCGGGGACTTTGCTGATCCAGCCACATATTCCATACTCCAGGACCGGCTCAGCGAGGTGGACCGGGAACACAATGCCGAAGGGAATTATCTGTTTTACCTGGCGACGGCGCCCAAGTTTTTCGCGCAAATTGTCCAGCAGTTGGGAAGGGTTGGCCTGTTTAACCAAGAAAATGAGTGTTGGCGGCGGGTGGTTATCGAGAAGCCGTTCGGAAACGATCTCGAGTCCGCTAAGGCCTTGAACCGTCAGATCAAGGGCGTGTTGTCCGAAAACCAAATTTACCGCATCGATCACTACCTCGGTAAGGAGACCGTGCAAAACATAATGGTCTTCCGCTTCGACAATGCCATCTTCGAGCCCATATGGAACCGACGTTACATAGACCATGTGGAGATCACGAATGCGGAAACCGTTGGCGTGGAACAACGCGGCGGATACTTCGACCATGCGGGCACACTGCGCGACATGGTTCCTAACCACATGATGCAACTCCTCAGCCTGACTGCCATGGAATCCCCCGTATCTCTTCATGCCGATGCGGTCCGCAATGAGCAGGCCAAGGTTTTGCGCGCTGTTCAGCCCCTGGATGCTGAAGATGTGCTACATCGGAGCGTACGCGGTCAATACGGCGAGGGTGCAATTGCGGATAAGGGAGTGCCCGCTTATCGCATCGAACCCGGAGTTTCGCCCGAATCCAGGACGGAGACTTTCGTGGCCCTGAAAATAAACATAGATAACTGGCGATGGGCAGGCGTGCCATTTTATTTGCGAACCGGCAAGCGCCTACCGAAACGTCACACGGAGATTACCATTCAGTTCAAGCGCACTCCAACCGAGTTGTTCCGAAACGCTCCATTCCACAAGTTGCACACCAATCAACTGGTCATACAGATTCAACCGACAGAAGGGATATCCCTAAGTTTTGGCGCCAAGATCCCAGGTGCTGTCCTTCGAGTAGGATCGGTGGACATGAGTTTTGAATACTCCAAGTATTTCGGAGCGGACGCGAATACCGGGTACGAGGTTTTGCTGTATGACTGCATGATCGGTGATGCCACGCTTTTCCAGCGTGCAGACATGGTCGAAGCCGGCTGGGGCGTCGTCGACCCGATACTTGACGTCTGGAAGGTACTACCGCCGCGCAAATTCCCTAATTACGCAGCAGGTACGTGGGGGCCGAAGGATGCCGACGAATTGATGGAACATGACGGCCGTGAGTGGAGGAAAATTGAATCATGATTCTCGCAGGTGAAATCGGCGCTACTCGCATCCGACTAGCGGCCTTCGAAACTGAGGGCAACAAGCTGCAACGTGTGGTCGAGAAGATCTACATGAGCCAGGAGCATAGGGGCTTGCCCGACATCATCGCCCACTTCATCAGGACAGAAGGGATACCGGTGCAAAGCGCATGCTTTGGAGCAGCGGGACCCGTGCGCGGCGGGCGAAGTAGGATTTCTAATCTTCCTTGGATCATAGATTCCCGCGAATTGGCAGAGCAGCTCAAGCTCAGTTCGGTGGGACTGATCAATGATCTCGAAGCTTACGCCTACGGGGTCGACGCACTCGAATCGCAAGACTTCGTCACTCTGAGTGAAGGCTCAGACGATGCGGAAGGAAATAGAGCTGTAATCTCCGCGCGAACCGGTCTTGGAGTAGCGGGTCTTTATTGGGATGGTTACCGGCACCATCCGTTCGCGTGCGAGGGTGGGCACACTGATTTCGCCCCCAGGAACGATCTCGAAGTCGAACTATTGCAGTATCTTCTGAAAAAGTATGGTCACGTGAGCTGCGAGCGAATCCTTTCCGGCCCGGGGATTAAGAACATCTACGACTTTCTCCGAGACACCAAGAAAGCCGAGGAACCCCAGTGGCTGAGAGAACAAATAAACGAGGCGCAAGATGCTCCGCCTCTAATCTCACAGCTTGCCTTGGAAAGCAAGGTCGCCATCTGCGAGCAGACGCTGGCTATTTTCGTGAGTGTATACGGAGCCGAGACTGGTAACTGCGCTTTGAACTTCATGTCCACAGGCGGCATTTTCATTGGTGGCAGCATTGCGGCAAAGATCGTGCCCAAGATGAAGGATCCGATCTTCATGCAAGCATTTTCGGGAAAGGGCCGCATGCAAGTGTTGCTTCAGGATATTCCAGTTAAGATCGTGCTCAATGATGATTCCGGAATAATCGGAGCAGCCCGTTACACGCTCATACAAAAAGCTTTTGGGAGAGCGAAACGTGTGCTACGCAATGACTCCTCCGAACTCGCAAGTTGAAGCAAACGCCTTTCATTCAGCGAAATGCGTGACATGAGTGTCTCCGTAGGAACCGTATAATAATTTACTGTGGATAAAGTTCACGACAGTCGCAAACAGGAATTGTCGCAACACATTGAATCTCTTCTTTACACGTGGTGTGACCGTCGCTGCCTGACCGCCCTTCGCTATTTGTTGCAAGCCTGGCCAATGTCGTCGGGTCTCACGGATGACTGGGGCAGCTTAAGCATGTCGCTCAAGGACGTCCGGGCCTTCGCTCGCGACGAAATCACTCCCTTTGAAATGGAGCAGTTGGAGAGACTAATCCGAGCAGTCGATGCGATCACATATCGTGAAAGTTAAGATCATCGGCGCTGGACTGGCTGGATCTGAAGCGGGGTGGCAGTGTGCGCGGCGAGGCGTGTCTGCCGAACTCTTCGAAATGCGGCCGCTGCGTTCAACGCCGGCACATCAGACGGGCGACTTCGCGGAACTGGTCTGCTCGAATTCGTTGAAATCGGATAGCGAGAACACCGCGCCTTGGTTGCTGAAGGAAGAAATGCGGAGGGCGGGATCGCTGCTGATAGAGATCGCACACGAGTGCGCGGTTCCAGCCGGACATGCGCTGGCCGTGGATCGCATAATATTTGCAGCAAGAGTTACCGAGGCGATTTCGCGCGAGCCGCTGATTACCGTGCATCGCGAAGAAGTCACGGGAATCAATGACGATCAAATTACTATTATTGCTACTGGCCCACTGACCACGGAAGCCTTCTCGCGGGAAATCGCGCACCTGAGCAACGCTTCGAACGGCGCTTCACTTGGGGCTTCGCCCCTGTACTTCTACGACTCGATCAGTCCGATTGTGGAAGCCGATTCCATCAATATGCCGAAGGTCTATCTGGCGGCGCGCTACGAGAAGGGATCGGCGGATTACATTAATTGTCCGATGACGGAAGAGGAGTACGACCGGTTTTACGACGAGCTGATCTCGGCACAGTCAGTGGAAGAGCGCGACTGGGAAAAGCTGAACTACTTTGAAGCCTGTCTGCCGATTGAAGAGATCGCGCGCCGGGGACGCGACACGCTGCGCTTTGGACCGATGAAACCGGTAGGATTGAAAGACCCGCGGACTGGGCGCATGCCGTATGCTGTGGTGCAGTTGCGGCAGGAGAACCTCCGGGCGGATTCCTACAATCTAGTCGGCTTTCAGAATCATTTGAAGTTCGGCGAACAGGCGAGAGTGCTGCGGCTAATCCCCGGCTTGGAGAATGCGCGTTTTCTGCGCTACGGGCAGATCCATCGCAACACCTATATCAATGCGCCTTCTTTGCTCAGGGAAACACTCCAGATGAAAGAGCATCCGCGCATTTTGTTTGCCGGGCAGATTTGCGGAGTCGAGGGTTACGTTGAGTCGATTGCCACGGGGCTGATGGCGGGGATTCATGCCGCAGTACTGGTTTCAGGCACAGAGCAGGTTCCGCCGCCGCGTCCTTCAGCCTTTGGATCGCTGGTGCACTACATTACGCAGGCGGACCCAAGGAACTTTCAGCCGGCTAACATCACGTTTGATCTCTTGCCCCCGCTCGAAGAAGAAATTCGCGACCGGAAGGAGCGGCATCGGCGGCAATGCGAGCTGGCGCTGCGAGAGTTTGATGGTTGGCTGGAGAAGGTGGCGGTGATTCCAGCCGCTAGCTGAAGATCGCTGTGCCTGCAAGCTACGACCTGCCAACTGGCACCTGCGACCTGCTGTTCCCGCCTGTTAGAATCGAGACTAACAAGACCCGCATGGACCGCGCCTTCATCCGTAATTTCGCGATCATCGCACACATTGATCACGGCAAATCCACGTTGGCCGACCGCCTGCTGGAGTTGACCGGGTCGGTTTCTGCCCGTGAGATGCAGGCGCAAGTCCTTGATGCCATGGATCTCGAGCGCGAGCGCGGCATCACCATCAAGGCCCATGCTGTCCGCATGATGTATCAGGCGAGGGATGGCCAGATTTACCAGCTCAACCTGATTGACACTCCCGGTCACGTGGACTTTTCTTATGAAGTCTCGCGGTCGCTGGCATCCTGCGAAGGGGCACTGCTCGTAGTGGACGCCTCGCAAGGTGTAGAAGCACAGACGTTGGCCAACTCCTACCTGGCAATCAATCACGGGCTGGAGATCATCTCTGTCATCAACAAAATTGACTTGCAGAGCGCCGATATCCAGCGCACTAAAGAGATGATCGAAGGCGCGGTCGGCCTCGACACCACGGATGCACTGCTGATCAGTGCCAAGACAGGTCAAGGCGTACCGGAGGTGCTGGAGGCAATCGTCAAACGTATTCCCCCGCCTAAGGGCTCAGCCGACCGCCATCTTCAGGGCTTGATTTTTGATTCGTGGTTCGATCCATATCGCGGCGTGGTCGTATTGACCCGGATATTCGAGGGCACAATGCGACGTGGACAGAAGATCCGACTTTGGTCAAACGGGCGCGTGTCTGAAGTGGAAACGCTTGGCGTGCTCACTCCCAAACCCGTCGAAGTCGATGAACTGCGCGCGGGGGAAGTTGGATTCCTCTTTGCCAATCTCAAGAATGTGGCGGACACCAAAATCGGCGACACGATCACCGATGATGAACGTCCCGCTATCGAGCCGCTGCCCGGTTTTGAAGAGATCAAGCCCATGGTCTTCGCCGGGCTGTACACGGTGGACGCGCACGAACACACGCTATTGCGCGAGGCGCTGGAAAAACTGCGGCTCAACGATTCGTCATTTTTCTTCGAGCCGGAAAGTTCGGTGGCGTTGGGCTTCGGCTTCCGCTGCGGGTTTCTCGGCCTGCTGCACATGGAGATTATCCAGCAGCGGCTAGAGCGCGAATACAACCTCGATCTGATTACCACGGCGCCCGGCGTACGTTATAAGGTCACCAAGACCGATGGTGAAGTCATTGAGGTAGACAATCCTTCAAAATGGCCGAACCAAAGCGAGATTGCCAAGGTCGAGGAGCCGGTGATCCTGGCCACCATCCTGACCAACGAAGAGTATGTTGGCGGCATCCTGAAGCTGGTCGAAGAAAAACGCGGTAAGCAGAAAAGTTTCGAATACGTCAGTTCATCGCGCGTGATGCTGCAGTACGAGCTGCCGCTGAACGAAATCGTGCTCGACTTCTACGATCGGCTGAAATCGGTTTCGCGGGGCTATGCCTCTCTCGATTACCACTTGGCCGGGTATTGGGAATCGCCCATGTCCAAACTGGACATCCTGGTCGCCGGAGAACCGGTCGATGCGCTTTCGATTATTGTGCACCGCGACTTTGCCTACGAGCGTGGCCGTGCCCTGGCGGCCAAGATGAAGGAACTGATCCCCCGGCAAATGTTCGAGGTTGCCATACAGGCAGCGATTGGCGCAAAAGTCATTGCTCGGGAAAGCGTACCTGCCATGCGCAAGAACGTACTCGCCAAGTGTTATGGCGGCGACATCACCCGCAAACGCAAGCTGCTTGAAAAGCAGAAGGAAGGCAAGAAGCGCATGAAGCGGATCGGCCGCGTGGACATTCCCCAGGAGGCCTTTATGGCCGTGCTCAAGGTCGGCGAAGGCGGTGGTTGAGACCGCTTCGCCAGACCTAATTCTTCCCCGATACTCCCACTCTGGTACTCTTAATTCCCAATACAGGAATTGGTGTATGTGCAAATCTCAACGGTTGCACGAAAAATGCGGCACTGTCATCAGTGGACTGCTGATTTATAACAGCCGCGTTAACTCGTTTAATGACAGAGACTTATGGCAACCAAAAATGCCAAGAAAACAACCTAGCGAAGGATTATTCAGCCTCCGATAATAGCTTGGACCTTCGCATCCACAAGCTTTTCCACAGAACTCTGGTATTTGGGGGTGACGAACGTTCGCGCGCGGTGACAAATGTCGGGCGCGCAGGATCAAAGATTTCGGACTTGCAAATAGGTGACATTTCAGACTCTTAGTGTTTTGTATATTCGCCGCGCAGCTGTTTATTCCGGTGGTTCCGGTCCGCCTTCCGCCATCGATTCGAAGCGGGTCGAATTCTTCAGGAACGCCAAATTCAATTTCCCCGTAGGGCCGTTGCGCTGTTTGGAAATAATGATCTCGGCGCGTCCGCTAAGATCAGGATCGTCGGGTTTGTAGACCTCTTCGCGGAAAATGAACATGACGAGGTCGGCGTCCTGCTCAATCGAGCCGGATTCACGTAGGTCGGCGAGCTGAGGACGGTGATCGCCGCCGCGGCTCTCCGGGGCGCGGCTCAGTTGTGAGAGCGCGACCAGGGGCACTTTCAATTCCTTCGCCAGTCCTTTCAATCCTCTTGAGATCGCCGACACTTCCTGGGTGCGATTCTCATAGCGCCTGCTGCCGCCCGACATGAGTTGCAAGTAATCCACGATAATCAGATCGAGAGAGCCCACTGATTGCTGCAGGCGGCGTGCTTTGGCGCGCATTTCGCTGAGCGAAATCCCGGGCGTGTCATCTATGTAAATCGGCGCACTGGCTAACTGTTCCATCGCGTGCACCACTTTCTGCATGTCGTCTCGCCATAGGGAGCCGGTGCGCATCCTATGCGAGTCCACCCTGGCCCGTGAGCAGAGCAGGCGCAGCAGCAGCGCTTCTCGCGACATTTCTAATGAGAACATCCCCACCACCTTCCGATCTTCAATAGAGGCATTCTCTGCGATGTTCATCGCGAAGGCGGTTTTGCCCATGGACGGACGGGCGGCAATGATGACCAGATCAGAACGTTGGAAGCCGCTGGTCATCTCGTCTAGATCGGTGTAGTGCGTTGCGAGGCCGGTGATGCGCTGGCCGCGCTGCAGCAGGGCATCGACTGAGCCGAATGACTCCTTAACGATTTCTTGCACGCCCATGAAGCCACGCCCGATGCGCTTTTCGGAGAGCTGAAAAATGGCGGCTTCGGCGCTCGATAAGCGTGATCATGTCGATCGGCCGCGAGGACTCGGCCAGATCCATCATGCGCGAATAAATGCGCCGGTGTGAATCGAGTGAAAAATCTTCCGGACGCAGATGCTCGGCAGCTTGGTTGTACGCGAGATTGTCCAGGAGAATCGCGCCCAGGATGGAGCGCTCGGCTTCTACATTAGCGGGAAGACTGGTTGCGGGACTGTAGTCGGTCGTGGCCACTAGTTCTTCTTGCCGCTAACGCTAATTGAAAAAACCGTATGGGAGCGCGGACGAGATAGTAGCTGCGAAACCCTTGTGGATTGCGGAAGCGTCTTAGGAAAACGAAGAACAAAATCAAATTTTTTCGGCTGCATAAGTGCACATCACCGTGAATGCAAGCGCGAGATAATCGTCCGTAAAAATTCACCAGGAAGTTTAATTTTGGACGTATTATGTCACAGGCGAACAGAAAACGAAACAGCTTTGCCGTTGACTTCATTAGAACCGGAATGCCCAGTTTATTCGCTTCCCTCAAAATGAGCGGATTGGAAGCTGGGTTCGGAAGGTACTCCCAGATTTCGCAGAAAACTAATGCGGCCTAGGCCAGCCACCTTGGCCGCATTGTCGATCGATGTCCTGCCTGCCTTCTCTCTCGCCTGACGCGAGAGAGTGTGCTTCGGGTTGGCCGCGTTCTCGAGGAACACAACCTGCCGTGCACTCTGCCGATCATGATCTTGAAGATCATAGATCTACAGTCATGGCGGAGGCCAGCGGCTCAGTCCTGCCGTGGGGAGGACTTTCTGAGGAGGCCGCAACGCCCGGGCATCCATTACGCGTCAAACGCGTTCTGGGAAACCCTCCGGCGATTCACCCTCGAGAACCACCGGAAACCACTGGTCTGCCACAATGCTTTGGCAGGGCGCTCAGAACATCTCACGCTTCGAATGCGAACACTTTGCGCGAAGTCGGAAGCGTCCGCAAGAAAAAACTAACTCGCCATTGTGCAGAAGCTGTGCAGGATGGAAACTTTTTGTGGAAAGCGCAGGAAAAGAGAGGAAAAATCCCAGCATGAATTTACACGCACAAATACCAATCAACAGAATAAGTTCGTGAGTTGATTCCTTTGTGGTGAAAATAAAGGCACAGCCCGGGCCATGCCTTAAATATGCATCAATCTGCGTTGCTCTCAGGGAAAGAAAATTCTAATCCCGCACGCCGTCCAGAAAAGCCCGCAGCTTGCGCGAACGCGATGGATGGCGTAGTTTGCGCAGGGCCTTAGCCTCGATTTGTCGAATGCGCTCACGAGTGACCGCGAACGACTGGCCGACTTCCTCCAGGGTGTGCTCGCTGCCATCCTCCAACCCGAAACGCATCTTGATGACTTTTTCTTCGCGCGGAGTCAGCGTGCGCAGCACCTGCGCCGTCTGATCTTTCAGATTCACATTGATCACAGCCTCGGCAGGCGAGACCACGGCGCGATCTTCGATGAAGTCGCCTAGGTGCGAATCTTCCTCTTCCCCAATCGGCGTCTCCAGAGAGATTGGTTCCTGCGCAATCTTCAGCACCTTGCGCACTTTAGCGACTGGAATGTCCATGCGCTTGGCAATTTCTTCTGACGTAGGCTCGCGTCCCAGTTCCTGCACCAGTTGTCGCGAGGTGCGGATCAGCTTGTTGATGGTTTCGATCATGTGCACCGGAATGCGGATGGTGCGGGCCTGGTCGGCAATAGCACGCGTAATGGCTTGTCGAATCCACCAGGTGGCGTACGTAGAGAACTTATAACCACGGCGATATTCGAACTTATCTACCGCTTTCATCAGGCCAATGTTGCCTTCTTGGATCAAGTCCAGAAACTGCAAACCGCGGTTGGTGTACTTTTTGGCGATCGAGACCACCAGTCGCAGGTTAGCTTCGATCAGCTCCCGCTTGGCGTACTCCGCGTCCATGTCGCCCTGGATGATCTCGCGCTGAGTGCGCTTGAGCTCCTGAAACGAGACACCAGCCTCGGCCTCCATTTTCTCCAGTTCCATGCGGAGTTGGCGGGCTTGGCGGCGGTATTCCTTGCGCTGCTCTTCGCTGCGCGTGGCATCGGCCTTCTTTTCGAGGCCTTGAGCGTGGCGATCGAGCGAGCGCATGCTATCTACGGTGCGATTGACACGCTCGATCAGCCGCTTGCGTTCGGTGTTGGTGAATCCCAGATTGCGCACCGCCAGCGAGACCAGCACCATGCAGCGGGCTAGCGCCATGCGATAGCGGCGGTGGTCCTTCGGGCGCTTCTTCTGCGAAACCGCAGCGAATTTCTCCGCGATCTGGTTGGATTTTTTGTAAAGCCTGGCTAGCTCATCGATTTTCCCGGTGAACTCATTGAGCCGGTTCTCAAGGATTTCATCGGTGAGTTCTTCCTCATCGAACGTCACCACTTCCTTGATCGAGCGGACACCCTTCTTGAGGTCTTCGCCCATGGCCAGCAATTCTCGAATTACGATTGGTGACCGCGACAAGGCCTTGAGAACGCGGAGCTGCCCGCGCTCTATGCGCTTAGCGATCTCCACTTCGCCTTCGCGAGTGAGCAGCGGAACCGTGCCCATTTCGCGGAGATACATGCGGACGGGGTCGTTGGTTTTTTCCAGCGCACCTGGAGTTAGATCCAGCTCAACGTCTTCGGAGCCTTCTTCTACTTCTTCGAATTTCTTGTCGAGCGCAGAGGAAGGGAGCTTCGGCCCCTCCAGCACGTCAATGCCTTGCGTGCCAATCGTGGTCAGCAGATCGTCCAGGTCTTCAGGAGAATGCACGTCGTGCGGGATGAGGTCATTGACCTCACTGTACGTGAGATATCCCTTCTCCTTACCTGCATCGATCAGCTTTTTGATATCGTCGTACTTGTCATCTAGAGCCAAGGATTCCTCGATAACTAAATCGTCCTACGAGAGAGGACGGCAAAAATCATCAGCGGGTGGGAACTTTGAAAAGTGCGGAGTTGCGCGCCGGGCACAAACTTTTAGATGATAGCACGAAAGCCATCACCCTGCCTATCCAGTGTTTTCCAGATCGGCAACCCGCTGTCGTGGATCACCCTCCCCGCTGATAACTTAGATGGTCTTACTCCCTGTTTTGTTTCAAGATCCCTAGCCCTTAAGTTGCCCCTGCGGTCGCTCCGTCCTCGAGGAGGCGAGGGTCCATCAAGGCCCGCTTAATCCGCACTTTCTCCTGCAGTAGCGCTTGCATCCGCCCCGGGTCTTTGCTCCGAGAGGTTTGTAGCTCCCGCTGTACCTCCTCCAGCTTCCGTCGTAGCTGCATGCGGCGGAGTGCCCGAACCGCGCCCTCTAACCGCTCGGGCGTCTGGTCCTCCTCTTCTTTCATGAGGATAGAGGCCAGCACGCGCCGATCAGCATCGGAGAGCGGTGCTTCCATTACATCGGCGAAGTCCGGCCTGATGTTGAGCAGGTTATCGATCAGAGACTCTGTTGCCAATGCTTCATGCAGACGCTCGTTCTTCAGCACAAATTGTGCCCGCCGTGCAGGGTCGAACTCTTCTTCGGCACCGTCACGGGCAGAGGAGTGCTCCCCGCCAGTCTGCATCTCGGTCGCGGAGGCAAGCGCCCGAATCAGGATGCGCTCGGCATCCGTCACCTGGGCTTCGAGCGGAGCCTTAATCGCTCGAACGGACCTGCTGGTGACGGCATGTCTCAGTTCCTGCCGCAGAACCGCCGAGTCGATGCCCAACTTTTGTGCGATCTCGTGGGAGAGTTCGTCCCGCACAATCCGGCTCGGCACGCGTTGAATGTGCGGCAAAAGATAGTTGACGGCCTTTACCTTGCCTTCCGCGCTGCGGATGGGGAATTGACTCCGGGCACGCTCGATCAGGTAGTCGAAATAGCGCTGCGAATGCTGCAAGTCGTTGGCATAGGCATCTTTGCCCTTACGCCGGATGAAGAGGTCAGGGTCAAAGCCGGCTTGAAGCGTAAGTACCTTGATCTGAAATTCTTCTTCGACCAGCAGGCCGAGCGTGCGCTCGGTGGCTTTTGCGCCCGCAGTGTCAGGGTCGAAGTTCACAACGACATTCTTGCTGAAGCGGCCCAACAAGCGGGCCTGCGGCTCGGTGAATGCCGTGCCCGAGCTGGCGATTACATTCTGGAAGCCGGCAGCGAAGACTGAAACACAATCCATCTGGCCTTCGACCAGAATGGCGTAGTCCAGTTTGCGGATGGCTTCCTTAGCGTGGTCGAGGTTAAATAGCACCCGGGACTTTGAGTAGATCGCGGTCTCGGGTGAGTTCAGGTACTTGGGACCGGCCTTCTCGTCCGTGGACAAGGTGCGCCCCGTGAACGCGATTACTCGTCCAGCCTCGTTGTCGATCGGGAACATAACCCGATTGCGGAATTTGGAGTACATTACCGCCGCCGAGACTATTGCACTCTTAGCGTTTTCGGCCCTCTCGGAATTATCATTCCGAGTGGGCATTTGCTTTTCCTCATGGCTGATGGCTGACGGCTGACGGCTGTCTTCCTGTTTCCACGAAAACAGTCCACTCTCCCTGAGAACTTCCTCGTCGAATCCAGCTCGTAGCCTGTCCCGCAGCAGGAACCCAGAATCCGGCGCGTAGCCGATACGGAAATCCGCGATAGTTGCCTCGTCCAACCCTCGCCCGGCGAGGTATTCTCGGGCACGCGCCCCATCCGGTTTTCTAAGCTGCTCCTGGAAGAAAGCGCAGGCGCGCTCGTGGATTTCTAGCAGCGCAGTACGCTGCTTGGCTTCTCGCGCCTCGGCGGGGCTGCTGTAGCTGACCTTTGGCAGCGGGAGGCCGAGCTTCTGCGCGACTGCTCTCATGGCTTCCGGGAAAGGAATGTTTTCGATCTTCTGGACGAAGCTGAAGACGTCTCCTGAAGCCTGGCAACCGAAGCAATGAAAAAACTGGCGTGTGGCGTGCACCGAGAAAGACGGCGTCTTTTCATTATGGAAGGGACATAGACCTGTGTAATTCTGCGCCCCGGCTTTCTTTAGTTTCACGTAGTCGCCCACGATGCGAACGATGTCCGCCTGCTGCTTGAGCGCGTCTTTGAAGTCAGAGGAGCTGGTCATGGCTGGGTTGCGGTACGCAGAACTTGCGCAGGAATTGTGCGGCAGAGAATCGCTAAGGGGAATATAGCAGAAGGGGATTGCTGTGGAGAAGCTGTGGAAGTTGAAGCTAATCGGTTGAAGTTGTTGGAAAAACCGGGTTCTAACCTGGTGTGAGTCGCAAACGCAGCTTTCACCCAGATAGAGAATCCCTGACAGGCCCCCGAATATCGCGCCCCGTGCCGGTCTCATCGGCGCAGTGATCGTGCTCGCGATCGCGGCCCTGATTTACAAACTCAAATGAAGGGGGCTACCTCAAGCGGCTACTCGACGCAACAAATCCGACGCTGGAGCTTTTCAGCTCTGAGAGGTTACGATCCCAGGCTGAAATTCTAGGGCCGGAGACAGTCAGATTAGCTTCCGAGTGGGGACAATCCAGTCATAATCTATTGCCGCTTTGCGGGAGCGTGCGAGCGAAGCGCAAGTGGAGCCCCGGGGCCAGAACCTAACAGAAGTTTTCAGGCCGTTGTTGCTCGTGAAACCCGGTAAAGCTGCCAGGCAAACGCTCCCAACCCCAAGCAAACCACGACCAGGCGGATCAGACCTCCGAGATACGGAATGAAGCCGATGATGGTTAGGATAACGAGGCCCACCAGTAATCCCAGCAGCCACTCGCGCTTCGTCGTGACGGCTGATTTCAGAACCATTCGCCCAAGGAAAGCCCCGACCCAAATCTTGGCCAGGTAGATCGCAGCCAGATACAACGCGAGCAACATCAGCGATACGGGCAGGCCTACCAGCGTGATGGCTATGACGATTAATGCCACCGGCACGCCCGCTAGAACCCCAACTCCCAGCGCAAGGCTGCGCCAACCTGACCCTACCGCCTGGGTACTGGACTGGAAGAAGCCCGGGAATAGTGCTAACGCCAACCATCCGACGATGAGGGCGGCAGCGAGCCAGAGTGCCTGGCCGAAGTAGAAGCTAGGACGCGCGAATCGGCTCTTCCTTACATGCACCTTGATGTCGCGCTTGCCTACGATGCTAGCGCCGTCGGCGATATGCACGTCTTTGAGGCGATGGACATGAGCCGTCAGATTGCCGCCGATCCGGGCCGTGCTATCAAGGGTGAGGTTGCCTCCAGCCATGCAGAGATTGCGCCCAATATTTCCGCTCACGTCGGCATTGCCGGTGGCGATGGCCACGCTGCGCGCTACTTGGCCTTCCAGAATAACGTCACCGGCGGCAACCACGATGCCGTCCCCCACGCGGGCTTGGTTATCCACGCGCAAGGATCGGACCAAGGCGTAGATGCTGCGGCCCAGTTGTCCACGCAGGTCCAGCGACTGCGAAAAGGTGTAGATGTGGCCTTCCACGGTTCCGCTGACCTCGGTTCGCTGCGCCCATGTCAACAGGTCACCCTTGACCCTGCCCCGTACTTCCACCGTCCGGCCTCCAGCCAGCAGGTCCCCGTTTACTACACCTTCCACCCGCACGGTATCACCGGTGGCGAGAAGAGTGTCGTCCACCGTCTCGTTCGCAGCTACGGTGACAACCCCACCGTGACGCCCCTCCAAGCCAAAGCTAGGCAATGATAGCGCCAGCAGCACGAT
>WNEZ01003123.1_pt1 | contig 14274 bp, 10 predicted proteins | sample 5400521 | NCBI WGS metagenome assembly WNEZ01 (sample SAMN13153339, study PRJNA577476) | soil metagenome | isolation source: 120 cm saprolite under Douglas fir tree site 2 hole 1 replicate 1 | place: USA:California | collected 2015-04-18
GAACCAGCAATGCGCAAGCAGCAAAGAGTGCTGCAACAATCGCTGCGCAGAAAAAGCGGCGCGAGAAATGCAAGATGAAAGCTGCCCTCTTGCTGACCCCGGTGTGCGAACGGTTAGGGAACATTTGGCTCGTGGCGGCAGATACAGGCTTTGCCGCGCTCCTTGTGAACTTCCAACAGTTGAAAATAACGTTGGGATCATAGAAAAATCCCGCTCACAATGGAACGCAGTGATACCTCATCGAGCAGCACGCGTCAACCTGCTTCCGTGCGGCGAAATTCGAATGAGGCGGCTGGGAATTAGCGTTCCCACGATTGGAGCCTCTGGTTTCGAGTATATGAGCCTCTACCACGCGGGCAAAACAGTGTTAGAGTCCGCGCTTCAGACTGACTTCCTGGAGGAGTCCATGAGCAGATTCGTTCGTTTTCCTCGCCGCGCGCTTGCCTGCGGAACATTTCTCGCTGTAGCCCTTTTCCTCGTGGGAGTTGCGGGTTGGGCCTGGCCACATTCCGCGAAACCAACGCAAGAAGCTGCGAAGCCGAACGACGATGCTTCATTGCTGGATGGATTCCGGCATGTCGAAGCCGCTTCCGTTTCGGATGCGCTGGAACAGATCAGCGGACGCAAGATGTACATGTCGCATCGCATGCGTCCGATTTTCCCGACGAAATTTTCCGGATTTGCAGTTACGGTGATGCTGAAGAAAGAAAGCAATCATGATCCGGACGCGCTCAAAGGGATGCTTGCGGCGATCGACCAGGGGTCGGCGAATTCCGTCTACGTCATGGTGGTCGAAGACGGCGCCGACATTGCAGGGATGGGCGGCCTGATGGGAACGGCCATGGCATCGCGCGATTTTTCGGGCGCTGTGATCGATGGGGGAGTACGGGACACCGCCTATCTGCAGAAAATTGGCTTCCCCGTGTATGCCTTGGGAATCGTGCCGTCCACTTCCGTCAGCCACTATCGCTTCGCGGGAGCGAACATTCCGGTCGTGTGTGACGGGGTCGCGGTGAATCCCGCGGATATTATTGTGGCGGATGCCGATGGCGTGGTGGTGGTTCCTCGCGCGACGGCGGCGCAAGTCCTTGCGCTGGCGCAGGAGATGGACTTCAAAGAGCACTCCATGTATGCGTGGATCGAAAAGCTCAAGTCTATCCAGGAAGCGGTGAAGAAGTTTGGGCGTCTCTAGGACAACGTAAGCGAGATTGATTCGATTTAAACACTGAGATTCGGGCTGGAACTTGGAAGCGGGCTGTAGTATAGACACTTTTACAATATGGTTGATACTTTTATGTTTCGGGCGAATGCACGGGATTTCTTCGTGCTGGTGCGCGCATTCTCGCTTGTAGGTGCTGTGCTTTGTGCCAGCTTCTTTCCGCGGCAAACGCGGGCACAAACGCCGAGTTCATCTGCTTGCCGCATCGAAAACAAGAACTTTGAGGGCTGGCGCGCCGAAGAGATGAGCAATGCGTGGGTGAAAGTCACGATCGTGCCGCAGCTCGGCGGACGCGTGATGCAGGTCACGTTTGCGGGCCATCCCTATTTGTTCGTGAATCCAAAGTACAAAGGGCAATACGTCCCTCCGGGCGGCGAAGCGGCAAAAGGGCGCTGGATAAATTATGGCGGCGACAAGATTTGGCCGATGCCGGAGGGAACGCAGGACGAGCAACATTGGGCTGGTCCCGTCTCGGACGCGCTCGACGACGGAGACTACTCTTTTAAGATTCTCTCTCAGGATTCCACGTGCAAAGTGAGGCTGGACGGGCCGCCTGATCCGAACACGGGGCTGCAATACGCTCGAGAAATCAGCATCGGCGGGAATTCGCCGGAGATTTCGTTCCACGCGGTGATGAAAAACATCACCGGTCACGCAATTCGGTGGTCGGTGCAATCGGTCACGCAATACGACACGGCGGAAGCTGGAAAGCCCGGAGAGTTCAATCATGAGTTCTGGGCCTTCACGCCCGCAAACCAACACAGCGCATACTTCCGTCAGTATCAGGTTCGCTCCGGCCTTGCCGATGATCCTTCCTTTGCGGTGAAAAACGATCTGTTCACACTGCACTGGCAGTATTTGCAGAGCGAAGTGTGGGTGGATTCGCCGGGGGATTGGCTCGCGGTGATCGACGGCTCGGCGCGTTACGCCATGGTGGAGCGGTTTCCTTATTTCGAAGGAGCGGAGTATCCAGGCAAAGCAACGGTGATTTTCTACAAGAACGGTCCTTCGCTGGAGCTGGACGACAAAGGGATTCCCTACGTCACGACTGCGAAGCCGGAAGACCGGCTGCACTACATGGAAGCCGAGGTGAACAGCCCGATGGTGCGGCTGCAGCCCGGGGAGACGTACGCGCTGGACACGCATTGGTTTCCAACGCGGATGGGGAAAGAATTTAAGACGGTGACGGATGCCGGCGTGGTGGGGAGCTCGTTGGAGGTTTCCTCCACGGCCAGCGGTATTCTGCTCTCCGGGATTTTTGGCGTTTTCGTGCCGGGCAAGCTGGAGGCGCGGCTTTTCGACAGGCATGGAGCGCCGATTGCGAACATTCCGTTGCAAACCGTGATTCCTTCGGAAATAGTAGAACTGCGCGTGGAACTCAAAGTTCCCGCGCAAACCGCGCGAGTTTCTCTTCACGTGATGGATACGCAGGGAAACGACCAAGGTTCGCTCGGAGAAGCCCGGGTCTCCGCAACGGACAGGAGTTCGTAAGAAGATGCAGTTCGGTCAAGGGGCGCTCTGGATGACAGTCGTCTGCGGATTCCTGCCGGCCGCGCAGGCGCAAGAGGCAGGCAGCGTTTCCGTTTCCACTTCGATCCAAGTGACTTCAGAAGCATTGGCTGCGCAGCCCGTGGGGGCGAATTGGCTTTCCTACAATGGGGATTACACGGGCCGGCGCTTCAGCAGCCTCGAGCAGATCAATCTGAAGAATGCCGAGCAACTGCGCGCGCAATGGGTATTCCACGCGCCCAATTCGAATAGCCTGGAAGTCACGCCGGTGGTGTTCGATGGCCTCATGTTTGTCACTTCCGCGAACGATGCCTATGCGCTCGATGCGCAAACCGGCCGAGTCATTTGGCATTACTCGCGGCCGGTCACCGAAGGGCTGATCGACGACGCCTCGCAGCATCACAATCGCGGCGTGGGGATTCTAGGCTCGCGCATCTATATGGAAACGGACAATGCCCATTTGCTCTGCCTGGATGCGCGGTCCGGACATCTGCTGTGGGACGTTCCTTACGCCGAGGGAAACAAGAATTACGGAGCGACGAGCGCGCCGCTGGTGGTCAAGGACAAAGTGCTGGTGGGAACGTCCGGGGGCGACGACGGAGTGCGCGGATTCGTGGCTGCCTATGATACCGAGACGGGGAAACTTCGGTGGCGATTCTGGACGATTCCCGGGCCAGGCGAGTTTGGCTCCGCGAGCTGGCCCGGCGAACTGTACAAGCGCGGCGGCGGCACCACCTGGATGCCCGGCACGTACGATCCGGAACTCAACACGATTTATTGGGGCACCAGCAATCCCGCTCCGGATTTCGATGGCGGCCCGCGCCCGGGTGATGACCTCTATACCGACTGCGTGCTGGCGTTGGACCCCGATACGGGAAAGCTCAAGTGGTATTTTCAATTTACTCCCCACGACCTCTTTGACTACGACGCGACGGAAACTCCCGTTCTGGTCGATGCGAGCTACCAGGGTCAGCCGAGAAAGCTGCTCGTGGAGGCGAATCGCAACGGTTATTTATACGTGCTGGACCGCACCAACGGAAAATTTCTGTCTGCTTTTCCTTTCGTAGAAAAACTGAATTGGGCAAAGGGAATCGACGCGCAGGGCCGGCCGGTTCGAACCGGCGTGCAACCCACGGGGGAGGGCATGCGCACCTGTCCCGGATTCACCGGAGCTACCAACTGGTACTCGCCTTCTTACAATCCCTCGACTCGCCTTTTCTATTTCCTTGCGGAGGAAAACTGCGATCTCTTCTTTTTGAAGCCGGAGGAGTTTTCCGAAGGCAAGACGTATTACTCGACGGGAGCGCGGCACAGCCCGGGCGATCAAAGGCAGAAGATTCTGCTCGCCTACAATCTCGAATCCGACAAACCGGCGTGGCGATTTCCCCAGGTGGGTTCGGGGCATTCCGCGGGTGGAACGATGACCACCGCGGGCGGCCTTGTCTTTTTTGGCGATGATGCGCAATCCTTCGAGGCTGTGGACGCGCAAACGGGCAAGCCGCTGTGGCACTTTAACACCGGCCAAGGTATGCATGCTTCGCCGATGAGCTACGCAGTGAACGGGAAGCAATACGTGGCGATCGCCGCGGGGAGCGACATTTTCAGTTTTGGTTTGCCTTAGGGAACGATCGAATTCAAATTTCAATTACTCGAAGGAGGAATGCGAAATGTTTTTCACTCTGAGCACAAGAAGGAGTTTTGCCGCTCGACTGGCCGCGCTTTTGCCGGGCCTCGGCTTTGCAGGAATGGCGGCTGCGACTCCGGCGCCGGCCGCGCAGAACACCGGCGGCGTGCAGAAACTGGACGGCGATGGAAAACCTGCCGGCAAAGGGTTCATCACTCCGCTGATCATTCACAATGGGTTGATCTATATTGCCGGGCAAGGCGCTCATTCACGCGGCGACAAATCCGACGCCGGCAAAACTCCTACCATCGAGATGCACACCCACATGGTGATGGAAGGCGTGAAGGCCACCGTTGAAGCGGGCGGCGGCACCATGGACAGCATTCTGCAACTCACCGTGTTTTTGGCAAAGCTGGACTATTACGACGGCATGAACTCGGTGTTCAAGACTTACTTTCCGAACGGAGGGCCCGCTCGCACTACTGTGGCTGTCGCTGGATTACCCGGCGAGTCGCTGGTGGAAATTAACTGCATCGCTGCGGTGGTACGCGACGCTAAGAAGGGGGCGTAGCACGATGGCATTCAAAGATCGCTGGAATCGCAGAACATTTCTGGGCACTCTCGGAGCGCTGGTAGGGACGATTTTCAGCGGACGCAAGGCGTTTGCCCTACCATCTGCCGCGGGTGGCAAGGCCGCTTCCGTCTCCGGCTTTGGTGCAACCGGAAACGTTTACGAAGAATTAGGCGTAACCACGGTCATCAACGGGCAGGGAACCATGACCGTGTTGGGTGGCTCCCTGATGCGTCCCGAAGTCGAAGCCGTGATGGCGTTGGCGGGCCGCCACTTTGTCAGTGTCCCGGAGCTCGAAGTCGCCGCCGGCAAGCGCATTGCAGAAATGCTCAAGCTGCCGGAGGGATACGGCGCCATCGTCACCTCGGGGGCCGCCGCCGCCATGCAATCAGGGCTCGCGGGCATCCTCACGGGTGATAATCCGAAGTTCATCGAGCAGTTGCCGGATTTAACGGGCATGAAATCGGAAGTCATTCTTCAAAAATCACACCGCAATCCTTTCGACCATCAGTTGCGCTCTACCGGGGTGAAGCTCGTGGTCATCGAATCGCACGACGATCTGAAAAAGGCCATCACGCCGCAGACGGCGATGATGCACTTTTCAAACTTCGCGGATACGGAAGGGCAGATCGAGGTGGAAGAATGGGTCAAGCTGGCGCATGAAAATCAGATTCCCGCGTTCATCGACGCCGCGGCAGATACGCCCCCCGTCTCGCACTTGTGGGATTACGCAAACATGGGCTACGACCTCATCGCCTTCAGCGGTGGAAAAGCGATTCGCGGGCCGCAATGCGCGGGTCTGCTCGTCGGGAAGAAAGATCTGGTCGCCTACGCCCTGCTGAACAATAGTCCGCACGAAGACACCCTCGGCCGCAGCCAGAAAGTGGGGAAAGAGGAAATCATCGGGATGGTCAAGGCTCTGGAATCTTATTTGAAGGAAGATCACGAGGCGCTGAACAAGGAATGGCAGCGGCGTCTGGATTTCATCTCCGGCCAAGTGACAAAGATTCCCGGGGTGACAACTTCGTTCCCCGCCCCGGAAATCGCGAACCATGTCCCCCACATGCACATCAAGTGGGATGCGGCGCGCATTGCGTTGACACCACGCGAAGCGAGCGCGGCTCTGCGCGGCGCAACACCGTCCATCGTTCTTGCATCGGGAGAGCATGGTGAAGCCTTGTCGATGAATTCCTTCATGTTGCAGCATGGGGAAGAAAAGATCATCGCCCGGGAATTGGTGAAGGTCTTGAAGTCGCACGCAGCGTGATCGAATCGGGACTGTTGTCCGCGAGATCGATGAAGCCGAATTCCTGGAGCCGGCGCATGTCCATCCTCTGTCCGCACCGAGGGAGTCTGCATGGCTGAACGTGCGGAGAGCCGCGTGCGCTGGTTCCTGGTATTTGCGCTATTTATTTTGAGTGCGGTTGCTTACCTCGACCGCGTCAATATCTCCATCGCGGGGAGCTCCATCGCCGCCGAGTATCATCTGAGCAACGTTCAGCTTGGTTGGATATTCAGCGCCTTTCTGGTGGGCTACGCGCTCTTTCAGACGCCCGGCGGATGGCTCGCCGACCGGCTGGGTCCGCGGCGGGTGCTCACGGCGGGAGTTTTGTGGTGGGGAATCTTTACCGCGCTGACCGCTGTCGTTTCTGCAAAAATCGCCTTCGCCGTACTTTTGTTTGCGGCGGTGCGATTTCTTCTTGGCGCCGGCGAAGCGATTATTTATCCGGCATCCAATCAATTCGTTTCGCGCTGGATTCCATCGGCGGAGCGGGGAATCGCGAACGGTTTGATTTTCGCCGGCGTCGGCGTGGGAGCTGGCGCTACGCCAATTCTGATCACCCACGTCATGGTCCGCTACGGCTGGCGCTGGTCCTTCTGGATGAGCGCCATCATCGGATTGATTGCCGGCACAGTCTGGTATTTCGTGGCGCGCGACACGCCCGAAGAGCACTCGCACGTTTCCACCCCGGAACTGAAGCACATTCAGGCTGGGCGAACTGCCAAATCTGCATTGGACTGCCGAATTCCTTGGAGCACCATCTTTCGAAGCAAGGAAGTGCTGGCGCTGACCCTCAGCTATTTCAGCTTCGGCTATGTCGCTTGGATTTTCTTCAGCTGGTTCTTCATCTATCTCGCCAAGGTGCGCGGATTAGACCTGAAGGTGAGCGCCTTTTACACCACGCTGCCTTTTCTGGCGATGGCCGCGTGCAGCCCCGTGGGCGGGGCGATCAGCGACAAGCTCACGAAGCTCTACGGAAAACGCGCCGGACGATGCGGGATCGCCGTTTTCGGGCTCCTCTTGACGTCTGTCTTTCTGGCATTTGGTTCGCAAGTGCAAAGCGCGCGGCTGGCCAGTGTCGTTCTTGCCGGCGGCGCGGGTGCGCTTTATCTTTCGCAAAGCTCTTTCTGGTCGGTAACTGCGGATATCGCTGGTGGATCTTCAGGCTCCGTTTCGGGTTTCATGAATATGGGCAATCAATTTGGAGGAGCCCTCACCGCTTCACTCACACCTGCAATCGCGTCTCGCTTTGGCTGGACCACTTCCTTTTGTGTCGCCGCGGGCTTGTCGGTGCTTGGTGCCGTAGCCTGGCTGCTTGTCGATCCCGAACGCGCTCTGACGCCCGCAACGAAATTGTCGCCATCACCAGAAAAGACTTGAATCCGAGGAAGATCAAGCCAAGTGCGCCAACCTTGGATGGCGCGGCATCAACGACCTAAAATTTGAATGTGATGTAGAAAAAACTTGATTACATGGGCGCATTGCAGCCCGTAAGATTCCCCTGTATACTTTTTGCCATGTCATTGAGCCTTCATGAGTCCCAGAGGAACGCACATATCTGTTGTATGTGTTGTACACCCCTGTCCTCTGGCACCGGGAGGCTATTGATCTAGGAACCGTAACCTAGCCTAGCTGCAGTGAAGCCCACCGCCAGAGTCGATTGGCAGGTGGGTTTTTTGTTTTTGGGCCGCATCTTTTTTCAGAATTTGAAAGGAAAGGCATGACACAGGCAATTCCCGAACTGCTTCCCGCAGCCGGCCGACGCACGGGATGGAGCAAGGAGGTAGCAACTTCTGCATTCAAGAGGCTCAACCATCTACAAGCCCTGGAGGCAGAAAGCATCTACATTCTCCGCGAAGCAGCGGCGGAATTTGCCCGGCCGGTGATGCTGTATTCCATCGGCAAGGACTCATCGGTGATGTTGCGCTTGGCGCAAAAAGCTTTTTTCCCCGGGAAAATCCCGTTTCCTTTGCTGCACGTGGACACCAGCTACAAATTTCCCGAGATGATCGAGTTTCGCGATTCGAAGGCGAAAGAAACCGGCGCCGAGCTGATCGTCCACCAAAACCGCGAAGCGCTTGAGCAAGGAGCAAATCCCTTTGTACTCGGGACCCAGAAATGCTGCGGATTGCTGAAGACCAAGGCGCTACTGGACGCGCTGGCGGCGGGCGGCTTTAATGCCGCATTTGGCGGCGCACGGCGTGACGAAGAGAAATCGCGGGCAAAGGAACGCATCTATTCCTTTCGCGATTCTCACGGACAGTGGGACCCCAAGAATCAGCGCCCGGAGTTGTGGAACATCTTTAACTCGCGAATCGACAAAACGGAAAGCATTCGCGTGTTTCCACTGTCAAATTGGACCGAACTGGACGTTTGGCTTTACATCCACGCCGAAAAGATTCCCATCGTGCCGCTTTACTACGCACGTGAGCGCAAGGTGGTGTTGCGAAACGGCTCCATCGTGTTGATCTACTCCAAAGACCAACTTCTTCCCGGAGAGAAAACCGAATTTGTGAAATGCCGGATGCGTTCGCTCGGTTGCATGCCCTGCACAGGTGCGATCCGCTCCGAGGCGGATACCGTTCCGAAGATTATCGAGGAGATGATTTCCTTCCGCCGCTCGGAACGTGAAAACCGCGCCATCGATCACGACGAAGAAGGCTCGATGGAGATTAAGAAGCGGGAGGGCTACTTCTGATGCTGTCCGCACTCGACACCGGCTTCCAAGACGGTTTCCTGAGTTTTCTCGATCGGGATATCAACAAGGAACTGCTTCGTTTCACTACCGCCGGAAGCGTAGATGACGGCAAGTCCACACTGATCGGCAGACTGCTGCACGACTCTAAAGCCGTCTACGAGGACCAACTCGCCTCTGTGAAGAAAAGCAAGATCAACCGCTCGGGAGGACCGATTGATTTTTCCTTGCTGACGGATGGGCTGCGAGCTGAGCGCGAACAAGGAATCACCATTGATGTCGCCTACCGGTATTTCAGCACCTCTCGAAGGAAGTTCATCATCGCAGACACACCTGGCCACGAGGAGTACACCAGGAACATGGCGACGGGTGCTTCGACGGCGGACCTCGCGGTGATCCTCGTCGACGCCACCAAGGGCTTGCTCCCGCAAACCCGGCGCCACACGCACATCGCTTCGTTGCTGGGTATTCCGAACTTGCTTGTGGCGATCAACAAGTTGGACCTGGTGGATTGCAGGGAGGACGTGTTTCTCCGCCTGCAGGAGCATTTTCTCGCTCTTGCCGAGCGGCTGGAGTTTCCGGCCGCGCAATGCATTCCCATTAGCGCACTCGGCGGAGACAACGTGGCGGTCCGGAGCGGCAGGATGCCCTGGTATTCGGGGCCAACGTTGCTGGAACATCTGGAAACCGTGGATATCCGTCCGTCCGTCAATGGCGATGAGGTGCGCTTTCCCATTCAGTACGTGATTCGGCCAGACGCGAGTTTTCGCGGATTTGCGGGGCAAGTCGCGGGCGGCATCCTGCGTCCAGGGGACCCAGTGCTTGCGTTGCCGTCCAGGCAGAAAACCCGGGTCCGCTCGATTGTTACGTATGACGGGGAGCTACGAGAAGCCGGCCCCTCAAAGTCGGTGACGGTAGAGCTGGAGGATGAAATTGATCTGAGCCGCGGCGACATGCTCGTCTCCCCCAGTGCGCCCCCGCAAGTCTCACGCCGCTTGGAAGCGATGGTGGTCTGGTTCGATCCCCGCCCACTCGAATTGAATCGCGTGTATCTCGTGAAGCATGCCGGGCGTCAAGTCAAAGCAAAGGCAACACAGATTCGTTATCGCGTGGATGTAAATACTTTGGCCCATCTGCCCGCACACCAACTGGAGATGAACGGCATCGCAGCTGTCGAGTTCGAGACCAACGAATCACTCTTCTTTGATTCGTACCGTCGCAACCGGACAACCGGCAGTTTCATTTTGATTGACCCCCTAGCTAATGCCACGGTCGGCGCCGCAATGATCTGCCAAGACCAGCATCAACCGCAGCGAACGGTTGAGTCTGAAGATGCGGGAACTGCAAGCGTTGCCGCTGGCCAGGGAGCAGTCACTCTCCTGGAACGACAGCAGCGCCACGGACATCGCCCTGGAATTCTCTTGATAGAGGGCCGCGAGGCTCTCGCGAAACAACTGGAACGATCCTTGTTCGAGCGAGGATTCGAAGTGCTCGTTCTGGAGGGCGACACACTGTCATCCGAAGTCCTCCCCCTACTCTTAAAACCGCTCTGGTCCGCGGGGCTGCTGGTCATCTATTCCTGCCAGTCAATCGCGCAGGCGGACCGGGATGCGATTGAGGCGTTAGCAGCAGATTACGCATTCGATTTAGCAGCCCTACACCTGTCGGCTGACGACCGCGAAGCCGTCAGGCAAGTTTTAGCGCTTACGAAGTCACTCTACACGGAAATCCGATCTGAGAATCAGAGAACGGTGAATTGAAATGCAGCCTAATGTGAATCTGGAGAACGTTGAAGCGCTTGGCGCAGAGGAAGTCTTGAGTGTAGTTCTGAGCGCCGGCCCGGGACCGCGTGCGTGTGTGACGTGCAGCTTCCAGGCGGAGGACATGATCGTGCTCCGCATGCTGAAAGCGCGTCTGCCGGAAATTCCCGTTTTGTTTCTGGATACCGGTTATCACTTCGCCGAGACATACCAATATCGCGATCGCATGACGAAGGAGTGGGCGCTCAACCTGACCAACGTGCTTCCAAAAAATACCGTGGAACAACAGGAATCCTTGCTTGGAATTCTCCATCGCACGGATCCCACACAGTGCTGCCAGCTGCGCAAAGTGGAACCCCTGATGGAGGCTCTCGGCCACTTCGAGATCTGGTTTACCGGCCTGCGCAGAGAGCAGTCGCCAACGCGAAAAAATCTCAAGAAAGTGGAGCAGCATCGCTTGCCGGGCGGCGAGACCCTCCTGAAGGTGAGTCCTCTCGCAGATTGGACGTGGGCGCAAGTGTGGGAATACACAGGGGCGAACGGCCTCAGCTATCTTCCGCAGTACGACGAAGGATACGCGAGCATCGGCTGCCAGCCGTGCACGGCCATTCCAGATGACCCCAACAATCCCAGATCCGGCCGCTGGAACGGCAAAAAACTGGAATGCGGAATCCACACTTTCTCGGAGCGCGCGGAATGATCCACCTCTTGCTAGGGTTCTTCATCGCTTTGGCTGTGGGACTGACGGGGGTCGGCGGGGGGAGCTTTACAGTACCCGCGCTCCTGCTCATCGTCGGCCTTCCGGCGGGCGAAGCGGTCGGAACCGCGTTTGTCTTTGCCGGCGTGCTGCGGCTCATCGCGGCCCCGTTCTATTTGCTCGGACGGCATGTCCACTCGCGCTATTTTCGCCTCTTACTCAAGGGGGCGGTTCCAGGCCTCGTGCTGGGAATGTATGCGCTGCATTCTTTGGCCGGCCACGAAGGCAGCCCGTGGGTAGTCATCTTGCTCGGTCTGTTGCTGGCCGCATCGTCGAGTGTGACGTTTGTTCCGCGGATGCAGAACCCAAAATTCGCACGGAAAAACGCGCGTTGGCTGCCGTGGCTTGCCTTTCCGATCGGAGTTGAGTCCGGATTTTCCTCGGCCGGAGCAGGCGCTCTCGGGACCGTTCTTTTGCTCAATTATTCGGAAATGACGCCTCCGCAGGTAGTCGGCACAGATCTGGTATTCGGACTCGTCTTGGCGATCATCGGAGGCGCCGTGCATTGGAGTTTTGGCTCCGTCAGCACGGCGGTTTTGTTGCAACTTCTTGCAGGAGGCGTGCCTGGAGTCATTATCGGGTGCTTGCTGACACGCCACTTGCCGGCACAAAGGTTGAAAGCCGTGGTGGCGGTCATCGCCATTTGCGCTGGCTTGCAGTTGGTCTGGTCAGGGACGCGGTCCCTCGTGACCGAGCGCCCGGCAAACACAGCCACATTGACCGGCAAGACACGCAACGGTCAACCGGTGGTGCTTTTCTCACCCGCAGTAAAACCGGGCCTTGTTGCCGAAAGTATCTTGGAAACAAAATGAAAACCGCCGTTCAGATGACGATTGCCATTTCATTAAAGCAGAGCTTCGCGCCCGTCATCTTCCTGCCGAGTAGCCTCGCCCGATTCCGTTGTTGACCCCTGCTTGCTTTTCCCTTGCGCAGCTGTGGGCTTGAGCCCCGCTCCAATTGTCCAAGAAAGCCGATCGAATGCCGGGCATGGATGCATTTACTCTAAATTAGGGAGTCAGAAAATGAGTTCTCGCAAAGTGGTTAGTTCGAACCTTCAAAAGTTTTCCGTCTATGGCCTTTTTGTGATCTTTCTTGGTGCACTCCTTGCATCATCGGGACGCGCACAAGCAGAGGCCTCGCTCTGGGGTTTCGTAAGCGATGCTTCCGGCGCAGGCATTGCCGGAGCCGATGTCAAAGTCACGAATCTCGAAACCGGCGCAGAGCGTTCCCTCGTAACCGATGAGGCGGGGCGCTTCAACGCCCCTTCGCTTGTCGTCGGCCGCTATGAAATTGCGGCGTCCAAGCCAGGGTTTCGCATGGACACAAGGACCGCGGTAACCCTGGGCGTGGGTCAGCGTGAGGAATTGAACCTCACCCTTCGTATCGGGGACATGCATCAGAGCGTGGAGGTCCCTGAGTATTCCGGAATCGTTGCCGTAACCACCGAGGATATTTCCGGCTTGGTCGGAGAACGCCAGGTGAAAGACCTGCCGCTCAACGGCCGAAGTTACGATCAGTTGCTCACCCTGAATCCTGGCATCGTCAACTACACCTCGCAACGTTCCGGCAGCATCGGGACTTCCAACTCTGTTCTCGGCAGCATGTTTGCCGTCTCGGGCCGCCGCCCGCAAGAAAATCTCTTTCTCCTCAATGATGTCGAATTCACGGGAGCTTCCGAGATCAACAACACGCCGGGAGGGGCGAGCGGGCAATTGCTGGGCGTGGACGCGGTCCGGGAATTTGCAGTCGTGAAGGACACTTATGGCGCCGAGTATGGAAAGCGCCCCGGAGCGCAGGTCAGCATCGTCACGTCCGGTGGAACCAACCAGCTCCACGGCAGCGCTTACGAGTTTCTACGCAACAACGCGGTGGACGCGAGAAATTATTTTGATCAGGGAGCCATTCCGCAATTTCAGCGCAACGTATTCGGCGGTTCCCTTGGCGGACCTATCGTCAAGAGCAAAACATTCCTGTTCGGAAACTATGAAGGCTTCCGACAGCACCTCGCACTAAGCGGCGTGACGCTGGTGCCGGACAACAACGCGCGCGCGGGGCTCCTGCCATGCGGCGCTGTCACTCCCGCGCCTAACCCCTGCCCGGCCTCCGGCCTGGTAAACGTCGGCACAGCCGCAAGCGCCGCTCCGCTCCTTAATCTATGGCCGGTGGCGAATGGTCCCGACCTCGGACAGGGGATTGCCGAAGCCTTCAGCCATCCTCTGCAAATTGTCAATGAGGACTTCGGCACCGCGCGCCTCGACCATATTTTCCGAGACAGGGATTCACTGGCTGCCGTTTACACCGTGGATGATAGCGCGGCGAACACTCCAGCGGCCAATCCCCTCAGTTCGGCCCTGGTGTTTCTGCGGGAACAGGTAGTCAGCTTGAGTGAAACGCACCTGATATCCTCTGCCGTCGTTAATCAAGCTACCTTCGGCTTTTCGCGCGGGGCGTTCTATTTCACTGGACAGACATCCGTCAGTTTGCCCGGATTTGTACAGGGCCGCCCCATCGGTGCAGTCGTCGTTGGCGGCGGAACCACTCTCAATGGGGCGTCCCAGATCTCCGCAGCCGGAACAAATGCGGGCAGCAACTTATCGGCCGTGCGCAATCTGTTCACTGGGCAGGACCGCGTCACGGCAACCCACGGCATCCATACAGTCGAATTTGGCGTGTGGGTCCAGCGGCTCCAAGCCAATGACGCACTTGCACAAAATCAGTATGGGCAAGCGTCATTTTCGACTCTGCAAGGTTTCCTGCAGGGCACGGTCTCCACGTTTACGGTCGCCCCGGTCGCAACCCCGCTTGGCTGGCGTTCTTTTGAAGGAGCCGTGTTTGCTCAAGACGCTCTCAAGCTGAC
>WNEZ01020159.1_pt1 | contig 14273 bp, 20 predicted proteins | sample 5400521 | NCBI WGS metagenome assembly WNEZ01 (sample SAMN13153339, study PRJNA577476) | soil metagenome | isolation source: 120 cm saprolite under Douglas fir tree site 2 hole 1 replicate 1 | place: USA:California | collected 2015-04-18
GACCGCTATGATTGCCACACTTCCCAGTTCCGAAATGTGGAGATCCGCCGCTAAAAGGTTGCTATGTCGCCGTTGCCATCGGGCAATTGCTCTAACCCGAGGTCTGCGGTGCGGGCCCGTGAACACAAACCTCCACACGACCAGAGCGAGAAACGCGATCACAGATAGAATTGCGGGCGCCATAAAATTCCGCCGTTGCGGAAATGGACGGCCGCTAGCGGCCGATTGAGCCCTATGCCAGCGAAGTCTCACACTGCCAGCCGGGATCATGTCGCCAGCGGCCAGCGCGCGGTCAGCCGCCTGCGATGGGAGGAACCATCAAGACTTCGTTCTGCTCGCGCGTAACTTTCTCGAGGCGTTCACCGCTTGCCATGTCAAATGGCTGCGCGCCGGTCTTGGCTTCATAATCGGCAATCAATTTGTTCACTTCTTCCATGTCGGCAGTTGCCGGATCGTATTCGAGAAGTGTGGTATCGCCGTGAGTTGAAAATGTCAGAATTTTGGCGTTCATGTTCGGTCTCCTGCGGGACGTCCGTTTGCGGTCTTCTGTGGAACAGCAGTCAGTGGGTTTGGGTCCCTGTATGTCATATCGCACCGTTTCCGGGAGGTGTCAAGATGGCATTCTCGCGATGGCATTCTCGCGGTGCAGATGGGGATCGCGACATGGTTCATCAGTGGACCTAACGGTTGGTGGTACAGGAAATATGCATAGGCATCTAGCGCCTTAGCAGAATTGAGGAAAGCAAAATATGCCGCCCTTCCCGTTGTCGCGTAATTGACGACAGGAAGAAGGCGCCCTGGCAATTTTGTCTTGGGGGCTGTTCACTGTTTGTGGAAACGGGCGTCTTGCCAAACTCAACGCGAACAATCCAGGTGCTATTGCCAATTCCCGTTGCTCGGTTCAAAGCCGATATTGCCGGTGTCAAGCGGCGGAGTGCTTGCGTTCTTTGCACTCGCGGCAGAGCCGCGTCCAGGGCACCGCTTCCAGACGAGCCTTAGAGACAGGTTGCTTGCATACCTGGCACACTCCGAATGTACCCAGCTTGATCCGAGCGAGTGCCTCCTCGATTGCTCGTAAGAGAGGAGCGTCGGTTTGGTGTAAACGGATCTGAAGTTCCGCTTCCGCATCGGCATTGGCTTGGTCAATTAGATCTCCCTCCAAGCCACCTGCGGCTGGCACACGGGCTCCCGCGTCTCCCTGGACAGACAACAATTCACGCTGCTTCTCCAGCAACAGTCCCTTGTACCGTTGCAGATCTTTCGTGCTTGCCACAGGCTCACCAATCATGAGCGAGCGCCCCGGTCGGAAGTCTCTCCTCGAGTCCCTTGTGGAGGATCCGTCTTTTAGCTTTTCTTCGAGGTCACTGCATAAAAGGCTGCCCACCGCTGCTCTATGTTTTTGCTTTTGCAGTGTGGGCAGACGATCCCGCCCTTCTCATATTCAGAAATAGTCAGGATTTTCGAGAATGCTTTCTTGCAGGCTAGACAGAAAAAATTGTATTGGGGCATAGCTCCCTCCCCATCGCGAACCCTTATTGCCGAGATGCTAGACGCACGTCCCGCTGGCGTCAATCAGGACCTGTGGTTCGCCAAAACTCTGGGCGACTTTGAAATCAATGACATAGCCGCCCTCCTATTGCTTTTTCGTCATCAGTCACGACCGTCGGCGTATCCTGCACTTCAATATCACAAAGCATCCGACAAGCTCATGGATCGTGCAGCAGTTGCGAGAAGCATTTCCATTTGGATCCGCTCCGAGGTTCGTCATCTTTGATCGTGATGCCAAGTATGGACTGGAGGTCCCCGCAGCGGTTCGCTCCCTGAGGGTGAATCCTCTCCGCACTTCGTTCGAAAGTCCTTGGCAGAATGGAGTCGCAGAGCGTTGGGTAGGGAGTTGCCGGCGTGATCTCCTGGATCACATCATCGCAGTTGACGAACGCCACCTGAAACGCCGGCTCTCTGAGTATATTCGCTACTACCACGAGGACCGCACACATCTCGGACTAGGGAAGGGAACGCCAGACGGAAGAACTCGCACCGTAGCCGCCGGTCACGTCCTTTCTCATCGGCGACTGGGGGGGCTGCACCACCGGTACGATCGGGCTGCCTAATCCGAACCAACGTCGCGTCGTGAAAACGTCCGGGTTCCTCCATCCTTTATATATACAGGTATACCGCTCGGGTTCACCGGGACAGATTCTTGGCGTTCGAGGGTGAAGGGATGACCTGGATGAGGCAGCCATCGTGGCAGGGAATCGCACTATTTTCAGTGCGCATGGAATTTTGGCGAAGCACAGCGAAGCACAGGTTGCGCCGCATGGCGGACGAAGAATTGATTACGTTCGGAAAAGATGTACGCAGACTCGCTGAGAATCCGTTTCAGAAGCAATTGTAAGAGGCGTGAGCGGAATGGAAGCGCGGGAAACTACAATCAAAAGAGAGCGCATGACTGAACGCCAATTTGGGGATGGGCACTTTTGAGGCAGAAGAAAGAAGAACAGAAAGCCCGTTTTGTGAAATCGGGCCTTCCGGTTTTTTGGCTGAATGGAGTCGGCTATTTTGTTGCGGCTTTGGCTTTTCCGACTTCAGCGACGATTCCGAGCTGCTGCATCAAGCCTAGAGCGTCCCAATTGACCCAACCTTCGATCATCTTGCCGTTCGTAAAGCGGGCAACGCTGATTCCAGAAATGGTGAATTGCTTTCCCGTTGGCGCAATACCGCTGAGACCACCTTTATGTGTACCCTTGCAGGACCAACGTGCCGTGACTGTCTCGCCTTCGGCAATGATGTCCTCGACCGTTAATCGAACGTCGGGGAATGCAGTGCGGTAGAGAGTCGCTCTCTTTTTTTCACTCTCGGGACCTCGCCCAAATTCGGGCGTCGAAGAGTCATGGTGAGAGTAGTTGTCTGCAAAGAGTTCGTCTGCCACCGCCAGATTGCCCTTGTTCCAAACTTCTTCGAATAAACGACGGACAACATTTTTGTTTGCGTCAGACATAGTAATTCTCCCTTTTTAGAAAACCCAGATTCCTACTCGCGCGAAGCGAGTCGGCTTGAGTGGTGTGGCTTGTAACCGCTGGCGTCTTGGGTGGGTACGTCTACCGGGCGTGTCTACCTGTACGTCGGACAGGAAGTCGGGCTCTTAAAGAAACTGCATTTGGACTGGGAATCGGGAATCTCGCCTTAAACGGCGAAACCTCAAGATGAGCTTGTTCTTATCGAGTAGGAGTGTCAAGGACAATCGAACGTTTCTTTTGTGCAAAAAGAGCGGCGGGAATTCGGGGCGAGCGATGTCATGCCAAACTATGCCCGTACCAGGAGTTTTCTTTCTTCGATTTGCCGTCTACGTGTACCACTGATTGACAGGTGGGCAGCAGGGTGAGCGCCAAAAATCGGTTGTGGAACGTTCTGATAGAATCAACCGATGCCCAAAAACGAAGTTGATAGCAAAAAGGGAAAGCAGGAATACCACTACTGGCGCGTGATCGTCACTTAGGAGCGAGTCGCGGGTTAGAAACAATTGAGCGGAAACCGAGAACGACGTATCGTAATGACATTTTGTGTGAGGGTCAGTTATGCGAGTTCTTTCGCCCTACGACGATCCTGAGATTATGTTCCGTATTTACCCGCAGGAGCATTGCGACAAGGAAGGATAGCCGTTCCTCTGGCCTGAGATTTCAGAATACAAAAGAAGACATGCAAATTACTGGTGTAGGGCTCATAGTGTTTTGCTGGTCATGCCACATACGAGATCACACGTGCCATCACGGACTCAAACATTACTACTGCCGTCGTTGCAAGCAAGGCGGCTTCTTGGGCTGGGAGCACTACGGGCGACATCTTCGTGGCATTCACGGAGTACTGTTTGACGGTAGCAAGATAAAGAAGGCGGCTTGAGGCCGTTACGCACTTTCGAGAATGTTCAACACATCTAATCTCTCTTCAATCTCGGTGAGAGATTGGCGAACGATAAACCTAAAGGCCCAATCATGGTTCCGGTTGATGCTGCCGCCGTTCCGAAGGTGGCCGCGCAGCGCGTAATCGTAATGCTCAAGCCTTTCGTTCAATTCCTGGTGCAACCATACTAGTTCATCCCGCCATTCGAGCCTATAAACCCAATCCACGATTCGATTCAGGAATCCGGTTAAGGTCATGTTTCGTTCTCCCGACTGCGTTCCCATTTGGAACCGATGTTCTTGAGGCCGATCCAGGCGAGGACGAAAATACTACACGCTCCAGGTCCAACAATCGCCGCAAGTGGCTTACTTTCTAATGAGTTTCGTTTGGCAGTTCCTTTGCTCCTGTAGGGATCGAACTGTCCAGGGCCCTCAAGGTCGAAACATGAGAAGAGAACGAGACTATCGCGATCTTGCTTCCGTTTTCCTTCGTCTCGCTACGACACCTCCGCGGATGGCGGAGAATTGGGCAGAGGGATGCTCCAATGCCTCAGACGATAAAGGACACCGAGTCGTGATCGGGAAAATCGTAGATTGTAACGAGATGTTTTTCCTCACAGAAGAGTCAAGCCCCCACGCGTACGTACTAACCAATATTGCCCGCGTGCAGACATTCCTCGGGAGGAAAGTTCGGATTACAGGCGCGTTGCAATCGCCGCACGTACTCACTGTCGAAACGGTTGAGGAACTGCACTGAAGGGCGCACAAGAGACTGTCACAACCTTCGATGCTGGAGGACTGCTGAGGGTCTGAAGAAATCTGGCGCGCTCTGCCTGAACTGGCTCAAATCGAGTTCTTGTAGCGGACCGACAGCGATCATCTTCCACATTCGAAGTCTAGAGCAATGCCTCCCAGATTGCCGATTGTGTTGGTCACACCGTATTCTTTACAGACGCGCTTGAGCAGGAGAGCTAGAAGTTCGGTATTCGAGCGGTCGTAGATAAAGGCAACCCGGGGACGCAACGGCGCCATGGAAGGCGTGCTGAATAACAAGGTTTAGATTGTCCGTGAAAGACGAATTGATTCACGAATCTGAGCGCGACCGCTAGTCCAATGGGACCAACTTGTTTTTGCTTGAGCAGTTTTTGGTATTCGGGACATCGCGCTTGGACTGAAGGCTTGTTCCTCATTTCCTTCCTCAAAGTGCCCGCAGCGTTAAACTCGCTTCGAACTTTCAATTGTTCTGAATGTCCTCCGCTAAGCGGCGTAGGCGGTGGTTCGGACAATTTCCCGTTCCATTTCGTGTTTTTCCCAACAGCTTCCTTCCTGTCCTTCGAAGGGTTCAGCGTGATAGCAGTGGTAACTTGGATCACGGCTATTGAGCGCAGGGTCGTAAATCTTCTCCCGTACCCATCTTTGCCCTGAGACGATTGATGACCCGCAATAATCGCATTGGCTCGCGAAGTAATCGATCACTTTTTCTCTCCCGGATTGCATCCCTCGAAAAGCTAGCTCTGCAATCGCTGTGCCAATGCTATCCGCTACCGCACTCTGCGCAATTTACTGGATTTGGTTGTGATCGTCGGTTTTTAGGTCGGGAGTAACGGTACCCAGATAGTTCCCAGTTGTTCGCTCGCCTCGGGAGTTTTTTCTAGACGCAAATCGAAAGGAAGGTAGTACACAGTTCGCGTCCTACGGCAAAGACCCGCGCACAACATTAAGACAGGCGGAGGTTCTTGAGCGACGCACGAGCGACTCCGCCACTGATATTCGGATTGATGATCAATTCAAGTACAGTAACAGCTGAAAGCTCTACTTGATATTTTTCCACCTCACGGACCGAGTCAGGTGGATTGAAATTCCATTGTTGTCGCACAATTTCTTTAACTGAGTTTCCGCCGTCCGGAGACCACCGCAAAACGAACTCCTGAGTGCGAGCAGTTTCATTTTCCTCAAACACAAGCGATATACACCGGAGCCGTTGCGGCTCATCGAAGACCAGCCGAATCGTTTGGCTCCCCGACGCTGCCGCACGCCAACCCAGCGCATCTCCCGAGACGAAGGCAGACTCGACCGGGTAATTTTTCTCTTCCGACGTAACCTCTACGACAGCTTGGCGCTCGACGTCCAGCCAACTTTCGCCGCGAGTCCGAGTACTCTCTGGGGCCGGAGTGATAAGGCGCTTTCGCATAAATGCAGTTTACTACCGTTCAGGAGGCGCTCAGGGTGATCGCTTCGTAGTTGGCGTTCTCCGATTGCAGCACAATGGTGTGGTCAAATTGATTCAGGCGGGAAACCGTCAGTCCTTGGTCGCGATGCCAGGCGATCACGATTTTCCCGTTCAGGTCGCTAACTTCGGTCTGGGAGGAATCGACCGCAAGAATATAGCCATCCTGAATAAGCGGCGACATCGAACTGCCGCGCACACGTAAGCAACTCGTTGTGGATGGGTTCGGGCACCAGTCCTTCGGCGCTGCGATCATGCTTTCAATAGCGCCGTCGTGCAGCAACCCCTCGCTCTCGCATTTTTCGCCGTGTGACGCGGCAACGGTTTTCAGCAAGGGAATAGTCACTAACTGAAACCCTTCGGGCTTCTTCGCTCCACCACCGGCCCTCGCGATTTCCAGATGTGGCATCTGCGCTTGCCGCAGACGTTCTCGCAGGCGCGGTACCACGCGCAACAAGTCTTCCTTACTCAAACCGGCTCGTCCCCAGAAATACCAGCACAGCGGGTCTCCGGCGAGGTTTCCCATCTCAATGTAAATATGCGACTGCGGCTCTGAGACTCCTCGTTCCCATCGCGATACTGCCATTGCGGAACAGTGAAACGCATGACCGAAGGCACCTTGATTCAGAACCAATCCCGCGCGTAGGCGGACGACCGACTTTGCCCACTCCGGCTGGGGAATCGATTTGCGTATCGCTCTCGGCATAACAACCTACTTCTTTGGCTGGGAAATGAAGTTGTCCAGCGGACTAACCATCAAACTACGCTCGCGCGGCCTTAAGACTGTGTCAGGCATCGCAAGAATGGAATACACAGTTCTCCCATACCCAATAAGTACGCTGCCGTACCGCCGGAAGGTATAATTGACACTTGATTCGAGCGATTTCTAAATTAGCCTGACAGGGAGCGAAGTTGAAACACGATTTCCGAGAAATGTCGAGACCACTGCCGGAATATTTTGTCACGATGCTGGCGGAACACGCTCACGTAGCAACACGAGAAATCGAAGATATGGTTTCGAAATGTATTTTGTGTAGTCGGGACTCTGCGGTTTCAGTTGTGGGTATCGACAGCAAACTTTGGCGACACAAGTCGAAATCAGGAAAGTTTGCAATCGTGCTTTGTGGTTTGTGCAAACCGTGTTCCGATTTGCCGGACGCAGTCGAGAAAGCCGAAGCCGCCGCAATCAAGGAGTCCACAATACTCCCTAATTGATAATGCTAACCGTCGCGAGTTTTCCTCGAAGGGACACAAAACAGGAAGTACCGGAAATGTCTCCCGCGCCGACTTTAGAATTTCCCGAGATTAACACACGAATTCAGTTCGCTATCGATTGCACAAAGCAAAGATTCAATGCCGTCTTCTTTGCCGACTACACATCGGATTCCAATTCGGTTAGCTTCAAGTGCCAGCTCATCCGTTTTGTAGAGCGTGAACATTACAATTGGGACCGTCGGCATCACTCTTAGTATTCCATCAGCAGCTGCAATCCCGTCCGAAGTTTGCAGTTTGTAGTCCAATACAATTAAGTCGGGACGCAGTTCGGCGGCTTTCGTAATCGCTTCTTTCGCGGTCTCTGCTTCACCACAAACAACCCAACCTCAGGGCGCTGCGCATGGATTCACGGTCATCTGCAATCATAATTCGAGGCACAGACAAACCCCCAAACCCGCAAGACTCCTGGCGGAAAATACAGGTTAGTACGAGCCTTTCGCGGTTTAAATACAATGAACGCCTTAACACTCAAGCTCAGGTTGGTTTCGGGTGCGTTTTACCGTGAGAGGCCGCAGCTGCGTGCATATTGCCGTTGAGACTCGAAGTCCTGTGAAGTACTCTTTTGGGGAGCGAGGAGGGTGAGAAAAGGGTTATCGGCGACCGTCTAAAAACACTTCGTGAAGCAAAGGATTTCTCGCAGGGGGACATCGAACAGCGGACAGGATTGCTCCGTTGCTACGTTTCTCGGGTCGAGAATGGTCACACCGTTCCGTCGCTAGAGACTCTGGCAACCGCTCGCATGCGAAGCTTCGTGTCCGGCAGACAGTGCAAAGCAAGAGAACTTTTGCATCCTGCCCCACCTGGTTTCCAAGACTTGCTTCCCCTTCTCGGTTATGACCGTCGGAAGTGGCTCTTTTCCGGGTGAGCGCAATTTGATTCCGATGTAACCCGACAGATATAGCTCTCTGATAGTAGCTGTGTTTAGCTTCTTACCATCCGCGAAGACTTGCAAAAACCATTTTGCTTGGTCGATGTCCATAGGCCGGGCCTCACCTGTGCAAGTGACGCCTGCCAATGGTGCATTTCTATCGCCAATAGAACCGATAAATAAGTGCAGGGCAGGACGCAAGCTTTCTCGCTGTGCGTCCCGCCAATGAAGTATTCGGGTGTGATTAGCCCAAGTATTTGTGCCGACGTTGACTCAGTCAATCAGGTGAATTTGTTAGCCCTCGGATTAGCGGGAGCAGTAATGGGACTGTCTGCCGGACGCATTCCCGCGCCAATTTGGGGATGCTCGGTTTCACTGGTTCCATGCTGGTTTTAACGATGGGGTCACGTCGAATTCTACTGTTTGGATGCCTACCACAGGGTTGCTCCTTCGTTCGGGAGAGTTGGCGGTAGCAGCGGATCAACACGTTCTAGCAGCTTCGGAATACCGTCCACTTTTGAAATGAAATTAACGCCAATGGCCGAGCACAGAGAATCGGCATGCAGGTCGGTATACGTAAATAGGATGACTGGCGTTTCCGGCAAATCATTTTTCAGATGGGATGAGAAGGCCGGTCTCCAGCGGGATGCGATACGCTCCCAATGTTCGACGTGCTCAAGGCACAAAAAAGGAGACCGGCGATGAAGAAGATTAGCACTATGCAGGTATTTAGTAATGAAATTTTGAAGGAGCAAAAGCTAACCATCGGTGTGGATCTGGGAGATCGTTGGTCGTTCTACTGCGTTTTGGATGAAGCAGGCAAAATCATTCTGGAACAGAAAGTACCGACGACACCAGAAGCGATGAAGCAGACGTTTGGAAAGATACCGCGAAGTCTCATCGCCCTGGAGACAGGAACACACTCGCCGTGGGTAAGCCGGCTGTTAACCGAGTTGGGACACGAAGTGCTCGTGGCGCACGCACAAAAAGTGGAATTGATCACCAAGAGCAATCGCAAAGATGATCGACACGATGCGCGGACCCTGGCGCGGCTGGCGCGAATCGATCCCGAGCTGTTGGGACCGGTGCGCCATCGCAGTGCAAAGGCGCAAATCCATCTGACGGTGATCCGGGCGCGAGCTGAACTGGTGAGTGCTCGAACGGCGTTGGTGAATGCAGCACGCGGGTTGGTGAAGTCCTTTGGTCAACGACTCCCCAAGTGTGGCACGTATCAGGTGAACGAGAAATTGGCCGAGGGAGTGAACGCGGAGTTGCGTGATGTCCTGGCGCCACTTTTGCGAGAGGTCGAATCGCTGAACGAGCGCATTAAGGAGTACGACGAACGGATGGAGAAAATCGCCAAGGAAGTGTACCCGGAAGTGTTCTTGCTCCAGCAGGTGAAGGGTGTAGGAACGCAGATCGCGCTGACCTATGTCCTGACGATAGAGGACCCGTATCGGTTCGCGAAGAGTCGCGCGGTAGGTTGCTTTCTGGGGTTGCGACCTGGCCGGAGGAACTCCGGGGAGAGCGAACCACAGAAGAAAATCAGCAAAGAAGGAGACCGGTATCTGCGAACGATGATGGTGCAAGGAGCCCATTACATTCTGGGACCGTTTGGAGAAGACAGTGATCTGCGGAGATGGGGACTGAAGCTTGCAGAGCGAGGAGGAAAAAATGCCAAGAAACGAGCAGTAGTTGCTGTGGCTCGAAAGTTGGCGGTACTACTCCATCGGTTGTGGGTGAGCGGAGAGGTGTACGAACCATTGCGCAATAGCCAAAAAGCGATGCGCGCTGTGGCCTAGAGAGTTTTAATCCGAACAGCTGAGCTCGACCGCCGAGTCCAGGTGACTGCGACTAGGTCCTGGGGCCCAACTCCCACCCAAAAGGTAGGAGGAGAGGTCGATTATCAGGTAGCAGCACCTACTGAACGAGAACACCCACCTTGCACCGGGCGAATATCGCTCACAAAGAGTGCGAATGGAAGGATGGCGACAGGGGCGGCTTAGCTGCTGAATGGGAACAGGCTGAAAGAAAAAAGAAAGAAAAAGTGTGCCTTGACATCAACCGGCCTTCTCATGGAAGGACCGTAGCCGCTTCTGCTCTGTTCAACCGAGGCATGGCAAGGTCCAGAAATATCAAATCGGGTTTCGATTTTTTGGCCTTTTCGATAGCATCCATGCCGTCAAACGCTTCGCGCACCACGAGTTCCTTGTGCCGACCCTGAAGCAAGAGCCGCACCGATAGACGGACGGAGGCGCTATCATCGGCGATCAGTACTGTTTTAGCCACGAATCGAGTTGATGCTCATTTTGGGTCTGACGCAATACAGGAGACTCTGTACTGGAATAGGCTTCAGTCGCCTTGCTATTTCGACCAGTTCTTGGCTACTGGTTTGGCACGCGAACCACGCCGATCCCGATCTTCCTAGCGACGCTGTCAGGATATTTCAGACGCGCCTTCTCCGCCAGTGCTTTCGTCTTGAAAGGTTTTGACAAAATGACGAGTTCGAGACCGTTGTATTCGAACAGCAGCCATCGCACGGTTGTTTTCATCCGAGAATTTTAGAGCACGGTTGATTGCGCGTTCAAACGACAAAACGTATGTCGGTTCTTGCAGCTCATGCGTTGATCTAGGTTTTCTGCCAGAACCGAGCAAATCCGACTAATCGTCCACTGAAGCCCCGAGCGGTTCGCCGAATCTGGCCCTCGAAGCCGCCTCGGCACTATTGCAGCTTTGCGTACTCGGCCTTCGCAGCGATGAGGATGGGGATGTCAGTGTCAGCGTCTTTCCAGAGCGTGAGGAAGTCCTGATAGGCCGCCTTCGCCTTGCCAGTGTCGCCCTGCAATACATAGGCGCGGGCGAGACCGAGATGCGCCAATGCCCCAATTGGACAATTCAATATGAGACCTCGGTGGTCCAGAATCTTCTGAAATTCCGCAGCCTGTCCCTCGCCAAAATGATGACCGACTTTGAAATTCAACAGCTTGTGCATAGGCCTGTAACATTGTTAAAGGGGTGAAGCTCAGTGCTCCCAGAGTTTTGGCGAGGGACAGGCTCGTGGAACATCCACTTTACCGTGAGATACGACACATCCAGCACCTGCGGATTTTTCTCCAATCGCACGTATTCGCTGTGTGGGATTTCATGTCCCTCTTGAAATCGCTTCAAGCTTGTCTTACGTGTGTCGAGACCCCATGGCTGCCTAGCCCGTATCCGAGGTCCCGCCGGCTCATTAACGAGATCGTGCTCGGCGAGGAGAGCGACAAGTTTGGCGACGGGTACATCAGTCACTTCGAGCTCTATTTGCAAGCTATGGTCGAAGCGGGAGCTGATACATCCGCCATACGCAAGCTGGTCGATGAACTAAAGAGCGGACTTGCGCTCCCAGATGCGCTCTCGGTCGCCGGACCGCCAGCGGAAGCCGTGGAGTTTGTACGAACCACGTTCTCATTCCTTCAGTTAGACAAACCGCATGTCACCGTGGCAGCGTTCACCATCGGCCGAGAAGACTTGATTCCCGATATGTTCCATCAGATGGTGAAAGATCTGCGGCAAAATCTTGAAACAGTGAGTCTGTTCGAGTACTACCTGGACCGCCATATCGAGGTCGACGCAGACAGCCACGGTCCGATGGCGCTGCAGATGGTCGAGGAATTGTGCGGCCCCGACGAAAGAAAGTGGGTAGAGGCGGAATTCGCAGCGGAGGCCGCGTTACAAGCGCGACTCGCTTTGTGGGATGGGATTCTCAACCGCATTCGAAGAACAGGATGATTGACAGACTCATATCCAAGATCTCAGATAGGCGAGTAGGCCACACGTTCAGTTCGATGGGCAAATCATCGAAAACCCCGCTTGGGATCAGCTCCATGCCGAACAATTTTTCCGTCATTAGGCGATTACAGTCCCTAGTCACAGCAGCAATCGGCCAATTTCGCGGTAATTGTCGGGTCGACTGAGACTGGGATAGGCTCAGGTTGCTAAAGCCAAGCCTGTCCCTCGCCAAAATGATGACCGACTTTGAAATCAACAGCTTGTTCATAGGCCTGTAACATTGTTAAAGGGGTGAAGCTCAGTACTCCCAGAGTTTTGGCGAGGGACAGGACCATATCTCCGGATAGGTAACAGCTAGGGGATGAAAGGCTAGAGTCACTCGGAGAGATGTTATCGTGGTTGAGCCGCTCGTTGTATGTCGGCGAGCTTCTTGCGCACGTCAATAATCTCCGGAAGCTCAGGGTCTGCTTGCCCCCACAGCTTCTCGGCTGCGGTGAGTTCTTTCCAAGCCGTGGCGGAATCGCCTTTGTGCTCAGCGACGATAGCAGCGATGTAATGCCCGCCTGCGTAGCTCGGGTCAAAAACGAGCAACTGCTTGGCCGCGGTATCAGCTAGATCCCAATTGTCAGCAGAGCGGGCTTGCTGCCCGATATACAGCATATTGAAGAGATAGTTTACCGCGTCCCCGGAACGTCTCGCGGCCATCAAACCATTCAAGACTTCCTTCAACTGCGCATTTGCCTTCGTTGCACTTCCTTTGCGGAGCGCGATTTCTCCGCACAAAATGTTCTGCTGCAAGTCAAGCAGGTGGCGCGGTTGTGGCATCAGAGGTTCAGGATCCGATTCGGGGACGTTCTCGCTTTCCTTCTCTGCTTTCGCCAACTCCTGCTGGGCCTCATCTGCGCGATTTAGGGCCACGAGCACCCGCCCGGCAAACAAATGTCCCATGGCGCGCTGCAGCGGGAACTTCCCCTCAGTCATCTGCCCGGCGGCGGACAGAGCTTCCGCGTAGCGGCCGCGCGAAAGCAGGAATCGCGGCCAATCGCCTTGATAGCTCGCAAACAAACCATCATTCGCAGGGAGTGAAAAAAACTCTCTCAGCAGCTCTTCTGCTTGCTTGACTTGGCCTTTGAACTCGTACGACCCCGCCAATAGGTCAAGATTGTGAATGCGATGCCAATCATACCGGGCAGGAATTTTTTCCGATTCGTAATAGCTGAGCTCCAAGGCGTTGGCTTTTCGGAACTGCGCGATGGCCTCATCGTTCCTTCCGGTAATGCGCAGGTCGTGGCCGTACATATGTTGGGCGTGGGGGACAGAGGGGCAAAGCCGGGCGTAAATCTCACCGTGTTTCACGGCTTCCTCGGGGTGTCCGATCGACTCGAGAGCATGCACCAGATAATGCTCGGCAGCAAAATTGTCGTGAGAGATCGCCAGAGCTGCCTGGTAGTAGGCAACGGCTCCCACCAGCCCGCGCTGGCCGCGGCCTGCCGCGGTGGGCTCCTCGGCGTTTCCGCGCAGCAGCCAGAGTTCAACGTCATCCGGGTATTTCGTCAACGCGGCGTCAATCGCTGCTATGTAGGCCTGGTGCTTGCTGCTGTTGACGATGTCGTTTATGGCCTCTAGTTGTGTAGCTCTCAGCGACACCCGCGATCGCTCGCGTTCACTGAGATTCGCAGCCAGCGCCTGTGCCTTCTCAAGGGCGCTCTGCGCCGCTCCCTGATCCTCAAGCCCGGAATAGGCCCGGCTAAGGCAGACATACGCCAAAGCCAGTTTTGTGTCGATGCGCAACGCTTGATTGCACGAACGGGCAGCCTCGATCCAAACGTAAGAATGCAGATACGCGAGACCTTGATTGTAAAAAGCCTGCGCTTCCGATGAAGAAGTCGTGACCGGATCGTTGATTTTTCCAATGCCTTCGCGCAAAGCTACAGGCCGCTGCAGGATTTCGCGGGGAACCCAGCCCACGGAATTCTCCTCACCGTGATGTTCATGTTGAGCTAAAGTTGCTGTTGCCAACGGAAGAACACAGATCAAAGCGAAGAATGAGGCGCGGGACATAACTTGCCTTCCTCCTCGGCGCTGGACGCTGGCCCGCGTACTCTTTAAGCGATGCCGGGGAACCAGCGCCACCGAACTTCCTGCAGATACGCCGCGTAGCCTGCATCCTCTCGAAGGAAGCGCTCCTCGACTACGCCCCTGAGCATAAGCAGAGCGATCAAGACGACTGCCATAG
>WNEZ01010954.1_pt1 | contig 14271 bp, 14 predicted proteins | sample 5400521 | NCBI WGS metagenome assembly WNEZ01 (sample SAMN13153339, study PRJNA577476) | soil metagenome | isolation source: 120 cm saprolite under Douglas fir tree site 2 hole 1 replicate 1 | place: USA:California | collected 2015-04-18
TTGGCAGTTAGCTGAAGAAGAGAAGTCGTACACACGTCACGCAATGGAATATCACCGGCAACATCCGGATTAGATGCGCGGTGATGGCGTAATCCTGCTGAAACCCTCAGGCAATTAGCCAAGCGTTACCTCATTGCTTGTCCCGTTTTTCCGGCCCGACCGGCCTGTCTGGCGTCGGTTGCTTAATCGCCCGCGGATCTGGTTTCCAGGCTGTCGGATTTGCTGGCGCGGAGGGGTTCACCCCAAAATCCCAGACGAAGAGGTTCATTCCTTCCTTCCCCAACATTTCCACCACCGCATATTCGCCGGGAGCTAGACTGGCCGTCGGAGTCACCTTCACCCAGCCGCCGGAAATCGGTTGTGAAGTAGTGGGCACGAGCTTTTGCTCCTGGCTCACCTTCCCATAAACCGCGATCTTGATGTCGCCGGCAATGCGCTTGTCGGACTTGACCTGCATGCGGACGATGCGGAACCGATCTATCGGCTGCTCGGGTTGCTGCGGTTTTTGCGGCTGCTGAGGCGCGGCGTTCGCGGCCTGATTCTGCCCAGCACTGTCCTGCTCGACGTTTACGTAGATGGCTGGCATGGTGACGTGCGACTGCACCTTGGCATGCTGTCCCTTGAGTTCGATGGTCTGCTTAGCACTGGCAATCGGGTTGATGGCCGCCCGCAGAATGTTGCCTTTCATGTTCTTGTTGAGCTCGCCGCCACTCTGCTGGAGTTCGTTCAATTGTGGTTGGCTTTGGAAGTTGTCCAGCAGAAAGATACCGCCCTCTTCAGGCAGCCGCAATCCGGGCGCGACCTGGGGAGACTTCAGCTCTTCGGCTTTGCGCTCGGCCTCAAGCTCTTTGTCCAGCTCGACGGCTTCCGGCGGCGGCGCGCCAGCAGCGCGATCTTTTTCATATTTTTCGGTTGCTGCCCAATCGATCAGCGAGTCCGGGATCTCTTCCCACTCGGCGCGTTCCGCGCTGTAATAGCGAATGCGGTTGCCCTTCTTTTCCCACTTGGTGGCGAGCTGGTAGGAACCATCTTTGAGGATTAGGCGTTTGGCCAATTGCTGGGCGGAAACTGGCGGCAAGAACAGGAAACAAGCAGCGGTCAAGGCGAGCGCAACCAGCGAGAAGGGCCGCATCTTATAAGCATTTCGCAGAATATTTATCACGTATTATGACCCGATTTTTCTTTGCGTTGTATAAATTAGATGCAAGATGACCCTCGTCCGTCAGCCCTATTAGGCACGCCAGATCCCGACTTTTGATTGAGGAAGTTTTGGAGTATAGACCCTTGCCGCTTCAGCCTGGATTGTTGCGTCCAAAGCCCGGACGCTTGTCGCGAGACTTCGACGTGTGGGGTTCGTTAAGCGGCAATTCGGGCCAGACTGTAATCTGCCGCTGAAATCTTTGTAGCTCACGAGAGTCAAGAGTAATACGCCTGGAGCGTTCAACCCGGTACAGGAAGTCCCCCAATAGACCTACAGAGAAAACTTGATTCTCAGTTCAGCCGTACTGGAGTCGAATAATCCAGTCCTTTCGCCGAAGGGTACCGAAAGGAAATTTTCCGAGGAGTTTATGATTATGGCGGGAAAGAACACAGCAGTGTTCGACATTTACGCGAAGCAACCGGATTTTAAGAAAGGTCTTTATCAACTAAAAGAATCGGGATTCCGGCATGAGGACATCTCCGTACTCGTACCGGAGAACATGGGCACGAAGGAGTTAGCCACGGAGAAGGCGACTAAGGCCCCAGAAGGCGCCACGGCCGGCGCGAGTTCCGGAGCGGTCGTGGGAGGCGTGCTGGGCTGGCTAGTTGGGATTGGAACGCTGACCATCCCGGGCGTAGGCCCGCTGCTGGCGGCGGGGCCGATCGTGGCCGCTCTTGCGGGTGTGGGTGTAGGTGGAGCAATTGGCGGTTTCACAGGCGCCCTGATCGGCATGGGGTTGCCGGAATACGAAGCGAAACGATATGACGGCCGCATTCGCGGGGGCGGCATTCTGCTTTCAGTCCATTGTGATGATTCTGAGTGGACTAAGCGTGCGAAAGAGATCCTCCAACTCACGGGGGCAGAGGACATTTCCTCGAGCGGCGAAGCTGCGGCAGATTTTGCGAAGAGTGACCATCCGCAGCCGGCAACCGGCACTTATGGAAAGTAGGTGGTAGCTGTCAATACTCATCCGCTGATTACACACAACGGGGTCGGCGGATCACAGGGGAGGAGCTAACAAGTGTTCACCATTCTGATTATCATCCTGATTCTGCTGCTGATCGGCGCTCTGCCGACGTGGCCGTACAGCAGCGGCTGGGGGTACTACCCAACTGGCGGGCTGGGATTGGTTCTGCTGATCGTGATTATCCTGGCCCTGATGGGGCGGGTATAGGCGGGACTCCGTCGGCACCAGGAAAGATTTTCAGGTATCGTTTTGCAAATGTAGACTTGCATGTCATTCTCCCTGGGGGCAGGACCCTCCTGCTTTCAGGGAGTAGACTGTTATCTGAAACTGCCGTCAGCGCTATCTTTCCGCGGTTCGGTTCGCTTGCGGTGAGCCGATCCGCGGGTACCATGCTGCGTCGCATCCCCCGCCCATTGGAACCTCAAGCCTCTTTCATTGCTAGACTATTCCGCGACCTTGGAACGCTCTCAACTCAAGCACAGGAGCGAAGTGATGAACACCAGACCCACTCTGGTTGCGGAACTGATTGCTGAGTTTCTCGGCACGTTCGTATTGATCCTTCTCGGCACAGGCGTTGTTGCCATGGTTGTACTGTTTCCGTCACGGACTCCGGGCGAACTCGTTCACGGCGGCTATACCAACATCACTCTTGGCTGGGGACTGGGAGTGACCATGGGCATCTATGTCGCCGGAAAAATCTCGGGAGCACATCTCAATCCGGCGGTGACAATGGCACTGGCAGTGTTCCGCGGCTTTCCCTGGCGTAAGGTGTTGCCCTATTCCATCGCGCAGACGGCGGGAGCTTTCGTTGCGGCGGCGCTGGTGTATCGAAATTACCTGCCGGCTTTCAAGCAAGTAGATCCCCAACTGGAAAAAACGGCGGGCGTGTTCACAACTTTTCCAGCGTTCCCCGCATTGCCGCAGGCCGGGTTTTTGGATCAGGTGATTGGCACGGATTAACCCTGCTCGCGATTTTGGACCACGCCTGTTCACCGTGCTTGCCGGCTTTCGCAATAACGGCCTAACCGATGGGACTGGCTCCTGGTGGGTGCCGGTGGTGGCGCCACTCTTGGGCGGCTTGGTCGGAGCTGCCCTTTATGATTTTGGTATTCGGCGCTTCCTGTGCGTCTCGTAGCGGAGTCGTGAATCCTCCGGATCGCGCCTTGTTGAGAACTTAGACGAAGCGCTCACTGCTCCCAAGTGCCGGCAATTCTTCTCTGAGACTGTAGCCGCTGGCCCGCAGTTTCATCATCCGCCCAGCGAGATTTAGGATTCGAGCCACCGCATCATCCGTGCGCACCCCGCGAGCGTGGATATTGGAGATCAGATTTCGGTTGGCATCGGTGTGAGTGCCTTGCGGCCGATATCCTATGTACGCCGAAAGGCTCTCGGCGGTCGCGAGTCCCGGCCGTTCGCCGATAAGTAGAATCGCAACCTCGGGAGTAAGTAATTCACCAATCTCGTTCAGGATCCCGACGCGGCAATGACGAATAACAAAGGTATGGCCGACACTCCATCCCTTAGCCTTGGCTCTCTCGCAGAGCGCGGGTAATAGCGGAGGGACTTGCCTCGAAACGGCAGTGACCGACAAGCCATCTCCGACAGCAATCTGCAGATGGTTACCTGTAGGACAGCGTTCCAACAGCTTCTCTCGAGACTCGTGGCTGAAACGTCGGCCGAGATCCGGCCGCAGGAGGTATTCATCCTTGCATGTCGCTTGTGTAGAAACCTCGAAGAGGTTCCACTGCTTCACGAACGTTGTTCCAAAATCAGCTTGCAGATCCAGTTCAGTGCGGACCGCGTCGCGTGCAGCCGCATGCGCTTCACGTAAATCCAATTGAGTGCCGGTCCGGTACGAGGCTCCTGCGCGACCAACCAGCAAACGCGCCGGCGTCCGTGCCCGAATCTTGCGCACGATCTCGGGCCAATCCGATGAAGCAAGGGACTCGTCTGGTTCATCTGTCATCTAGATGATCCTCTCTAACGATGACTGCAATCCCTGCATCAACCGGCGCCGCGCGGTTGCATCAAGTAACGCCGGTTGGGCATCGCGATAGATGCCCATTTCTTCCAGCCAGCTCAGAAACTCAGGCGTGGGCCGCAGCTTGAAGATCCGGCGCACTGCCAGTGCATCATGGTAGCTGGTGGATTGATAGTTCAGCATTACATCATCGGCACAGGGGACTCCCATGAAGTAGTTGCATCCCGCCGCCGCCAGCAGCAAGAGGAGATTATCGGCAGAGTTCTGGTCAGCAGCCGCGTGGTTGGTGTAACAGACATCGCAGCCCATCGGCAGACCGAGGAGCTTACCCATGAAGTGGTCTTCCAGCCCGGCACGAATGATCTGACGTTCGTCGTACAAGTATTCCGGACCGATAAAGCCGACCACACTGTTCACCAGAAAGGGCTCGAATACGCGCGCTACCCCGTACGCCCGCGCTTCCAGAGTCAATTGATCGACTCCATTGTGCGCTTCCGCCGAGAGGGCGCTCCCCTGACCGGTTGCGAAATACATCAAATTGTTCCCCTTCCAGGACCCATTACGTCGGCTGTGATGTTCGAGGACCTGCTCCCGGCCCTCCCGCAGCATCTCGAGAGTGACGCCAAAGCTGCGATTGGCCGCTTCCGTACCGGCAATCGATTGAAAGAGCAGGTCAACTGGCATTCCACGATTCAATGCGGCCAGTTGGGTAGTAATGTGTGCCAGGCAGCAGCTCTGGGTAGGGACTTTGTATGTTTCTACCAGGCGATTGAGCGCGTGCAGTATGGAGCTGACCGTCTCTACCGAATCCGTAGCGGGATTCACGCCAATCACTGCATCGCCGCAACCATAGAGCAGCCCCTCAAAGGCCGCCAGCAGAATCCCGCCGAGATCGTCGCTGGGGTGATTGGGCTGAACGCGGATGCCTAACACGCCGCGTTCCCCCATAGTATTTCGGCACCTTGTGATATTCCGAATCTTGGCTGAAGTCAGTACCAGGTCTTTGTTGCTCATGATCTTGGCGACCGCCGCGACAATTTCGGGCGTGATTGCCCGCTGCAGTCGTTTCAATTCTGCTTCATCGGTGGCATCGTCGAGGATGTACTCGCGGAACTCTCCTATAGTCATGCTTCGGAAGGTGCGAAAGGCTTCTTGATCAAACGTCTCAAGAATCAAGCGACTGACGTCATCATCGGCAGGATCTATCAAAGGCTGCTGGACAATTTCAGCAAGCGGTAGATCGGCGAGCTTGTACTTGGCCGCAATCCTTTCCCGCTCCGATCGTGCCGCCAACCCTGCCAATTGGTCCCCGGACTTTTCCTCATTGGCCTTAGCAAAGAGCTCACGGAGGTCGGAAAAGATAAATCGCTCAGGCATACAGCAGCATTGGAGCAAAGAGGAGTATTCTATCCCCGCTGGAACTTACCATTAATCGAGCAGTGAGGAAAGGCTGATCGAAAGCAGCGTTGCGAGCGCAGGCAGAAATTCGTCTTGCGTGCAGGTCACATCCTATCCTGTGCATCTCGGGCTCTTTCGATCCTGGCACCCGCAGGTGAACTCGGTAATCCATCAACCCATGTGAAGTGGACCGGCTGGACTACGGCAAGTGCGCAACATTGTGCAACCCCCGACGCAACTGGGCGAGAACGCCGTCCCTGCCAATAGTTGACGAGAATGGTGGCGGCGGTTGGACTCGAACCAACGACCTACGGATTATGAGACCGTCGCTCTAACCACCTGAGCTACGCCGCCAAACGTCTGCTTTCAACACTTTGCAATCATCTTAACATCTTGGCACTGCTACTGTGGGACTACTTCTGTGTTCCGGTAAGAAGAGAGCTAGATGCTGGTGGGGGTCTGGAATGTCCTGTATGGGAACGTTATTGCAGGAGATGCATCACGATTTCGCATGCTGCACAAGAAGCCCAGGCTTCACGGTCACAGGTTACTGGCATTGGGCATCGGCGCAGACACTGCGATCTTCCGTCTCGTACTCCCTGCTGCGCGCGCTTTTCGAAGGAACGTCTCTCACCGTCTAGCGGTATATCAAATAGATAACCAGAAGCAAAATCGCCAGTTTTTGGTATTTTCTTGTTGCGTGTTCGAGCCGCCCCTGCTACCGTGTCGCCAAGAAGTGTGCTGATCATGGGCAATTTGCCGGTATTTGCGTTGTATACAGACCCCGGGGCGGGCAGCATGATGCTGCAACTCGTGCTGGGCGGCCTATCTGGCTTGTACGTTTACTTCCGTATCTTTCATCAAAGAGCACTAAACTTCTTCTTGGGAAGACCATAGCAACATCTTCCCGACGCCAATCACAATGTAGCTTTGCGGTCCGGTAGCCTAGACCAGAGTGCCAAGGTAGTCGGGGAACATTCATCTCAAGCTGCGAATCCTGCCCAAAAACTGTGATATCTAGTTTCGACCCAGCCTCCTTCCGTGATCCGGCAGGGCATGTTTTCAGCCTTCAAGACAGAATTTTCCGATACGTTCACGCAGCTTCGGTGCAAGACTGGCGAGACTTGTGCAATTCCGGATTGTTCGCCCATTTGCAGGAGAAAGGGTTCGTTGTTGCCACACGAGAGGTCCAAGTGGACCCTGCTCTCGACCCCGATCTGCCGTCCAACTCGGTCGTCCTCGAGCACGAGAAGGTCCCGTTCATAAGCTATCCCTACGAGTGGTCTTTCGAAATGCTGCGGGATGCCGCCCTGCTGCATCTCGAACTCATGGAAACCTGTCTGGGGAAGGATTTCATACTGAAGGATTCGTCCGCATACAACATTCAATTCATAGGCACCCGTGCCGTCTTCATCGACATCCTCTCGTTTACTCGGCCGAAGCCAGGTGAACCCTGGCTGGGGTACAACCAGTTCTGCAAAATGTTTCTCTTTCCTCTGATGCTGCAGGCCTACAAGGAAGTTCCATTTCAGAGCTGGTTGCGTAGTGAGTTAGAAGGCATTGATCCTGTCCTATTCTCGAAACTGATGGGAACCCGTGATTTGTTTCGACCGGGAGTACTAATGCACGTCTGGCTACAAGCTGTGCTGCAGAATAAATTTGCCGCAAAGAAACGCAGCATACGCACCGAGATAAGAAGCGCACAATTCAGCAAAGCCGCGATCTTAAATAACGTTCGTGGGCTATCCCGGTTGATAAGAAAGTTGGATACCAAGCCACCCTCGGGACAGACCTGGGTGAATTACTCCGATCAGCACAGCTATCGGACAGAGGCCTTTGAAAAAAAAGAACAGTTCATCCGTGAGGCAATTGGGAAAAAGCGATATCGACTGGTTTGGGATCTAGGATGCAACACCGGTCACTTCACTGAATTAGCTGCCCCCTTCGCCGACTATCTGGTTGCGATGGATGCCGATCCTTTTTCGATCGACCGTCTCTTCTCCTTGGTGAAAGAAAAGAAGATACCGAACGTTCTAGGTCTCGTGATGAATCTGGCCAATCCTTCGCCCGACCACGGCTGGAGGGCTTGCGCGCGACAGGCGTTGGTTTCACGTGGCAGGCCCGACATGATTTTCTGCCTCGCTCTGGTTCACCACATGGCGATTACGGAGAACATTCCTGTCCGCTCATTCTTGCAGTGGCTGTCCCAGCTCGGAGGAGAGCTCATCATCGAATTTGTGAGCAGGCAGGATGCCATGGTTCAGCAGCTACTGCTCAACAAGGAAGATACCTACGAGGACTACCATCAATCGCACTTTGAAAGCTGCTTGCGGGAGCTATTCTCCATTCGAACCCATCTTATGCTTCCGAGTGGCACTCGCTTTCTATACTGGGCTACGCCAAAAGAGAATTCGGTTGCTAGGGCAGGACAGCGGACGCAATCGGAAGCTTCTTCCTTCGAGATCCCACGATGAAAGAACCGAGCTCGACAGTCACCGACTCGACTACCGCTTTCTCTTATGTCGTAGTCGCGTCCTTGACCTTGGTCAGTTTTCTCATGGCTCAGTCTATTTATGAATTTATAAGCGCGAACCTTGAGTTCTTAACCTTGCGGCACCACGCAACCCAGGTGCAATTGCTCCTCATGATTTTTGCGTTCCAGTTCATACCCGCATTGTTCTTGTCCACGGTATGGCTCATAGTTAAGAAGCTCAATTCTACGCTGGCAAAGTGGTTTTTTAATGGCGTCGCATTCATCCTGTTCTTAATTTTCTTCTTGCAAGTACACAACAAGCTTTTTAGCAGTCACCGGTTATTCGCACACAGTTCTGTGCTCGCCCTTGTACCGGCTGTTTTGCTTGCGCTCCTCTGCGCTAGCCATCCAAATGCCTTTAGGAGTTTCGTTTTATTTCTGTCTCCGTTTGTGCTGATCTTTCCCGCGCTTTTTCTGTTTCATACCTGGCAAACGGTTTCGGCAGCAAATCAGAAGGGGGTTCCCGCGGTATCTTCAACTTCAGATAACACAGGCATGGAAAGGCAACGGCATCCTCCCGTTTTTATGCTCATCTTGGACGAACTGACGCGGAGCGCCTTGCTAGACAAGAACGGCGAGATTGACGGGGACCGTTATCCGAATTTCAAGAATCTGGCAGCGAGCAGCACTTTTTTCCGGAACGCGACGGCAAATGCGGATAGAACGGTTCGATCGTTGCCAGTAATCCTCACGGGAAATTTCCCGATCGGCAACGATCCTTCCCTTAGCGCCTATCCCGACAATCTGCTGTCTCTGCTGCGGCCATACTATCGCATCCACGTTCGCGAGTTGACGACTAGATTCTGCAGGGAGCCCGACTTTGATTGCCCTGATGGGAAATACTTATCCTCGTCATCCGAACTGCTAAAGGATACTCTTCTGTTCTACGCCTCTGGTGTCGTGCCCACATTTCTCGACTCCTATTTAGAAGCACTGGAGGTGGCCGCTCATCGTGACCGGTTCGACCGCTTCGTATCCGCTCTCACATTGCATCCTGGCGATAATGATTTCTACTTCGTCCACCAGTGGCTGCCCCACTCTCCCTATATGCTTGACCCGCAGGGAAAAATTCACGCGGGTGGCCCGCCTGCGGTATTCGGTCATTCCCACGCACGAGATCCCGGTACTTTGGCCTGGGTCCGAAGCCGCTATCTCATGCAGATTGGCTATGCTGATAAGCAACTGGGTGCCTTTATTGGGAAACTGAAAGATTCAGGTGTTTACGACAGTGCGCTCGTTATTGTTACGGCCGATCATGGCGTCAGTTGGCGCGTGGATTCTCCTGGTCGAGATCTAAGCAACAGAAATGCGGAACTGATCATGTCCGTACCGCTCTTTATCAAAATCCCCGGCCAAAGAATCTTTGCTGTCTCGGACTCTGACGTGCAGCACATCGATCTACTTCCGACCGTCACCGACGTTTTAGGAGTGCAGATCCCGTGGAAGCATGTGGGAAGAAGCATTTTGGATAAAGATCCCGCAAGTAGAAAAAAAGTAATCTATGACGCAAACGGGAAGCGTTTTGAATTTTCCGATCATTTCGGGATGTCGGGGCAAACGCAAGAAACACAGTAGGGGACTTTGGAAGGCCACCAAACGGCCCTTACCTATTCTTTTCTGCTGGTTATGCCATCTGGATGGGCCATATTTCGTCGCCACACCTCGCCGTCGCAAGACGAAGCGCGCATACCTACACGTGCCGACGGATTTCCAAAAGCTGGCGCCCGCACGGCAACCGGGCACGCCAAAGCCGTCCCCCTCGGAGGGGAACCTACTTCCTACCCTTATCTAAACAGTTAACAGGCTTTTGTCGAGGGTAGGCTTCGTGATATAACCGGACCACTAAGCACGGCGAATTTGGCTCCGCCAGGAGATGGCATATGAAGCTGGCTTTTGCACACAAACAAGGCCAGGACAGAGGAGGTTTTGTGTCCGAAGCACGGACCGGAAAAAGATTTCCGCTGGAACTGCCGATCAAAATCCACAAGGAGGATTCTGAGGGGGAAGCCCGCGGAGTAACGGGGAACCTCAGCGCCGCTGGCGTGTACATCCGCGCCGATGCCATGCTGGAGGTGGGCTCGCCCGTGGAATTTGAAATCACGCTGCCGCCGGATGTGACGGGCGGAAAAGAGGACGTCGTCATCCAGTGCCGGGGACGTGTGATACGTACCGATGAACCGCCTGCGAGTAGTCCGGCAGAGGCTCGGGGCGTGGCCTGTGTCATTGATACTTACGAGTTCGTTCGCAACTCCTAAATTGGGAGCGCTGACAAGATGCTCAAGCTGATTTTGGCTGATAACCAAGCAATCTTCCGCGCAGGAATCGCTAAAGTGCTGGCGGTCGAAGATGAAATGCGCATTGTGGCGCAAGCGCAGACTCCGGAGCAAATGTTTATGGCGCTGGATAAGTTCCGTGCCGCCGTACTCGTCATGGCCGGGGGATTTCATTCCGACTTCAACGTCGCGGTGCAGGCGGCGAGCCGCAACAAAACCCGGATCGTGATCCTCGCCGACACCGGCGAGAGCGCGCAACGCTATATGGCCTCCGGCGCACATGGCGTGGTTTACCGCAACGTGACCAGCCCGTCGCTAGTGGACTGCGTGCGCAAGGTAGCACGCGGCGAAACGTGGGTACAGGACATCGCCGTCCCCAGCGAGCTGACCGAAAACGATATGGTTGGCCTGCGGGTGCGGGACCGCTTGACCGCCAAAGAGCTGCGCATCGTCGCACTGATCGTACAGGGATACAAGAACAAAGAAATCGCTTCGCAGCTCGGTACCACGGAACAGGTAATCAAGAATTATCTGCGCAACGTGTACGACAAGATCGGCGTCTCCGACCGCCTGGAGCTGGCGCTGTTTACCATCCATCATAGGATTCTGAACGAGGCTGCCGCCGCGACCGCCGCCGCGTCGAGTCCGCCGACGGGAGCCGGAGTTCCGTCGTAGATTTGAATATTGTTCGAAAATGGGGCCGCCCGCCCGGGGCGGCCTTTCTGTTTGCGCAATGTGTAACCCCACCCTGCGAATGCAGGTGTGCCCGGACTTTTTCCAGAAGTTCGGATGCGGCCTGGCCCGCATCCAGTGTGGAAAATTCATTTCCGAGCTCCACTACGGGCACAGTGGCGCAGGCGGCCCGGAAGGCTTGCTGGGTTCCGGGCGACGCCATCAGGTTCGGACCCAGGATCAGCAAGCCAGGCCGCGTTGCCCGGCTCAGGATCAATGAATCATGCAGGTTGCTATTGGTGAGGACGTTGTATCCGGCACCCCGCAATAACTCCCGCAAGTAAGCGAGCACATCGGCGGACTGATCCACGCACAATACGTTGAGGCCCGCGAAAGCCACCCGCCCTGGAGTGGTGTTGCGGCTATAAAACGCCAAAACCGCGCCCTCTTCGGATTCGTGCGTATCAAACAACGTGATCAGGTTTGTCATCTTCAGGACCTTATGGACGTCCGGCGGCACGTTACACAATTTCAAGTCGCCGCGAACTCTGCGCGTGGTGGTCAGCAGCCGTACGAGCGTTCCCAGTCCGCTGCTGTCGATGAAGACCACCTCGCCGAGATGCAGGACAATGTCCCTGCGATCCTGCAAGAGCCCGCTGACATGGTCGCGCAATGACTCTGTTTCACCGCCGGCCACGATGCGCCCAGTGCACCGGACAATCGTGACATCTCCCACTCCGCGCGTGTTCAGTGACAGCCGCACCTGCGCCCCTTGCCGACCTTAGTGAAGGTCACACGCCCGCACAGAAAAAACCGGAGGCTTTCGCCTCCGGCTCTTCCAAACAGTTCAGACTAAATGATCTTCTCACCCACCGATTTGCCCTGGGTGAACAGATACAGATAATCGGGCCCACCGGACTTCGAGTCGGTGCCGGACATGTTGAATCCGCCAAACGGATGCGCGCCCACCGTGGCGCCCGTACACTTGCGGTTGATGTACAGGTTGCCGACATGGAACTCCTCAATGGCGCGCTCGATCTTCTCCCGTGACTTGCTGTAGACCGCGCCAGTTAGGCCGAACTCGGTGTCGTTCGCGATCTCGAGCGCGTGATCGTAGTTCTTCGCCTTGATCACCGCCAGCACCGGCCCGAAGACTTCTTCCTGCTCCAGGCGCGACTTGGGAGGGATGTCGGCGATGACTGTCGGCTGGAGGAAGTATCCCTCGCCCGCGTTCTTAGCCGGGCCGCCGCCGGTGATCAGCCTGCCGTCTTTCTTGCCGATCTCGATGTACTGGAGGATCGACTTCATCGAGCCTTCGTTGATCACCGCGCCCATGTTCGGGTTCTCTGTGGGATCTCCGACAGTAATCGTCTCCACCCGCGCCTTCAGCTTTTCGAGGAACCTGTCGTAGATGCGCTCGTCAATGATGGCGCGCGAGCAGGCTGAACACTTCTGTCCCTGGAATCCGAATGCGGAAACCGCCACGCCCTCGACCGCCGAATCAATATCGGCGTCCGCGTCCACGATGATCGCGTCCTTGCCGCCCATTTCGAGAATCGTACGCTTGATCCAGAGCTGCCCTTCAGGTTTTTCCGCGGCACGCTTGTTGATGTCCAGCCCGACTTCGCGTGAGCCGGTAAAGGCGATGTAACGGGTCTTGGGATGTGCGACCACTGCATTGCCAAAGCTGGCGCCCGCTCCAGGACAGAAGTTGACCACGCCGTCCGGCATGCCCGCCTCTTCCAGAAGCTCGACGAATTTTGCGGCGATAGTCGGCGAGTCGCTCGACGGCTTCAGAATCACCGTGTTGCCTGAGACAACCGAAGCCAGCGTCATGCCCGCCATGATGGCCGCAGGAAAATTCCACGGCGGAATCACCGCGCCGACGCCCAACGGAATGTAAAGCAAGCGATCACGCTCCCCGGGCAACTGCACTGGCAATTCCGTTTTCGCGAGGCGCAGCGCCTCGCGGCTGTAGTACTCGCAGAAATCGATGGTCTCGGCGACGTCGCCATCAGCTTCCGCCCAGTTCTTGCTGACTTCGAAAACCATCCACGCGGAAAACTCAAACTTGCGCTCGCGCAGCAGGTCGCCGACGCGGAACAGCAGGCTGGCGCGCTCCTCGACCGAAGTGCGGCTCCACGTCTCAAATGCCCTGAGCGCGGCATTCATCGCGGGCTCAACGTGTTCCTTCCCTGCTTTCTGGTGGAGTCCGACGACCTGCGAGGGTTTCGCCGGATTCAAAGACTTGATCTTGTCCGTGGTCTTGACGCGCTTTCCGCCAACGATCAGGTCATATTCGCGCCCCAGCTGCGCGCGCACTTTCTCAATCGCAGCGCGCATCTTGTGGGCATTTTCTGGGTTGCTGAAATCAACCAGCGGCTCATTTGCGAACGGACCTTCATGCAGGCGGACCTGCGGGCGAGTGGGGGCTTCAACCGTTGCCATCGATGCACCTCGAGGAGATATTTGGAACCGTGGGAAGCGGCGATCGAACAATTAATTGTAGCATCGGGGAACACGCCAGGATTGTCCCCAATCGCTGTGGGGACGCTCTCACTGAGAGCCACACTTTGCGTTTTTCCGGGCCTCAGAATCCGTAAGAGATACCAAGGGCGAATTGATGCCGTGCCTGGAGGTTCACCCCGGGCATGACAGTGCCGGCAGCCTGGGCTACACCAAAGTCGATGGTAAGCTTCGGGTTCTCCACGCCCCAACCATGGAGGGGCAGAGCCCCTGCAGGCACAATGCGAATTGCGTAAGTTATGGTGGTCGGTACCACCGCGGCTGGCAAGTTTTCAACGCTTCGTGGCTCCTGCAGGAATTCAGAGCCCAGCAAGATCGTACTCCTCCCTGGCCCTTTAAGGGCGAACGCGGCCGCCCCGAACAATCGTCCCTTATAGGCTGGAGCGTTTCCCACGAGCCCCAGCAACGAGGCATTAGTGGCTTTGTAACCGAGATTGAACACCAACGGAAGCTTCCGAATCTGGGTTACCGTCTTGGTGGCTACGGCGTAGAAGTCTGCGTTGGTCGTGTCCTGGCCTTGGATGACGCCCCCTACATTTCGAACCTGGCTGCGCGCCACAAAACCCACCGACAAGGCGGGCTGCCACGCTCTCCTTTCCGGTAAGAAATTGAGTTTTCCGTGAAAGGTATTGAAACCGCTGCTCCATAGGTTACTCAGGCCGGCCGTACTGCCATCCTGATGGAGATTTCGCGTGTACCCAAACTCAACACGGTTGAATG
>WNEZ01003875.1_pt1 | contig 14270 bp, 17 predicted proteins | sample 5400521 | NCBI WGS metagenome assembly WNEZ01 (sample SAMN13153339, study PRJNA577476) | soil metagenome | isolation source: 120 cm saprolite under Douglas fir tree site 2 hole 1 replicate 1 | place: USA:California | collected 2015-04-18
CTGCCCGGCGGCTGCCAAATCCGTAAACGGCGATACTTACGAGATCACCGGCGCGGGCACGTTCAACGCGCAAACCAAGGCAGTAAGCGCCGCCGGCACTTTTACCCACAAAATCCCGAATGGCACCGTAATCGAATCTGGTGTCTGGACCTCGAATCAGCTCATTAGTTTTGATTCATACGGCGCCGCGCCGAATGCGCTTCGGCAACGAGGCATAGTTGCAGGAGTTCCAGGCTTCCGCCCCAATCCATCGTCGATGTCCTTCAGTCCGATACCCATCGGCGGCCTGGCGGTATTCCGTATCCGCATGCTGCCCGCCGTGGGAACGCCCATGAGCGCCGTGCTGCAGGTAAACTGCGCTTTGGCGGACGCGCCGCGCGATCGCTCTGCGGACGGGATCCGCCTCAAACTGGACAAGAGTCCCACCGAGTTCTCCGAAGAATTGGGCGGAAGCGTGATGTTCCTGGTGATGCCGCCGCAGCACTCTGCGCAGGGCAAGAGTAAACAGCAAGAACCCAGCGCGGAGGCGACACCAACTCCAAATAATTAGAAGCCGTGTCCACAAACGATCTTTGCGAGAGCACCGCTTTTTCGGTCAACAGCAAGTCCTGGTAAACGCGCGTACCGGCAAGGTGGATTTGCGATTAAGGCTAAGCCAGGAACAAAAGCTTTGCGAGCTTCCTCCCGCGTCAAAAACGAGGCAATTTTGGAGGGATTGTCGGAAAAAATGTTGATTTGGAAAACGGCGAGCGAGCTGAACTGCAGTCGGCCGACTCGACTCCTATGCATCTTTCAGCTCAAAACCGAACCACGCTTTTCGCTTTCAACCGAGTCGTTCAGTCCGGTCCGTAGTTGTGCAATCCCTTATGAAATGGCTAGCGACAGCAAGGGTGTACGGCCACCCGTGACACCCGCCGAAAAGGAAACCAAGAAAGACATCGCCGCTGTGGAATACGTCCGGACCGACTTCCGCACCTCGAACCGGCTCGCGGTCCTGGTGCGCAATCGCAACCACGGCGAAACCATTCAACGCATCGCGACCTCGCCAAGAGTCGCAGAGCCTGCGTTTCAGGGATGGCTTCAGTTCGAGAATGAAAGTGAATTATGCGTCTCATATCCGACGCCGGTTCGACGCACAAGGAAAAAATCCATGTCACGTCGGATCGCACAAGATGTGGAAACGGGCAAACCCACGCTTCGCCAGCGCGGGTACGTCTATCAGAAAGGAAAAAAGAAAGGCGACTCGTGGAACCCTCAAGAACGCGCGTACGGTCGTTATCGAATCGACGTTCCCGGGAAACACGGGCAGAAGGAAGTCCGGGCAGCTCTCGGATACTGCCGCGACAAAATCGACGCTGTGCTCAAACTCCGGAACGAAATGTATAAGGCAGGGGTGCTGGATCTAGCCAAGGTCCGGGAACGCGCCTCGCCGGCTGCTACGTTCCGTGGTCAAGCTACATGGTGGATCGAAGAGATGGTGCAGGGTCACATCGTTCACGCAAAGAAACGGGAACCGATTGATCCAAATACCATCAATTCTTATCGGAATGCCGTGACCTATCTGAACGAACTGATCGGGGACATTCCGCTAGCTTCCATTGATAACCCCCAAGCGAAGACTCTCATCGCTCAGATGAAGTCTGAGCGCGGGAAAGACGGAGAGCGACGCTTTTCCGAAAAGACCATAGTCGAGCACTTCCGCGAAAATGTGGCTTTCTCTTTCGGACGGCAAACGGAACCATACTCGATCCACGCAGCATCGGCAGGAACAATCTTGACCTCATTCTGAAACAAATGGGACGGGATCAGACGGGGACACTGTTCAAATATCTTCCGTCGTTTCCGTGAAGCCGTTCTGCAACGTAGTGAGGCACGGCAAATCCTGATCGATTACTGGATGGGCCACTCCAACCCAAGTATGGGAGACCGCTATGGCAAGCAACTGGTGGAAGATGGCTACCGGCAAGACCAAGGAGTTGGACTCGGTTTCGAGCTTCCAGAATCGTTATTTGGGCTACGTGAGACACAAATTCTGGACGCGACGGCAGCAGCGTAATGAGTAACCCGATGACAACAAGGGAGAAAGTGGCCGCGACGATTGGATTTGAACCAACGGCCTCCTGGCCCAGCACCAGGAGGTCTTCGCCTTGATGGCGCGTCGTAAGTTATTGATTACGAGAAGTGGTCGGGGCGAAAGGATTTGAACCTTCGACCTCCTGGTCCCGAACCAGGGACAAAAATCACCTAAGTCGCTGTCCTGGCGTCAGTTACAGTTTTTCGGGCCGCTCTCTGTTGGACAAGTTTTGGACAAGTCTTTCGAGCGGGCGTGTTCGCAGGTAATGGCGTATCCCCGCGACACTCCAAACCGCAGAGCGTGGCCGGCTACACACCGGAGGATTCTTGTTGAACGTGGCCGATCGCCAACCGTTCGAGCCCTTATTGGACGATACGGTCAGCAGAGGCACTAGCAAGAACACACAGATCCTTAAAAACACGAGCAGAATACAGAGACGGAGAGCCAGCTTGTCGCAAGATGATAGGGAGACTCTTTGACATTTCTCGATAGATGACCCACATCTGCTGAATGGAAGGCTGGCGATCGCTTCGAACAAACATATTGCGAAGCTCCGTAAAGACTCCGCCGATGGTTCCACGATGAATGTACGGATCAGTCCCGTTTAGGTCGCTAAGCGACTTGGCCAACCTAAAATTCATCGACTCGCAGACAAACCACTCGTGCTTGCGCTTCTTCGAGCTCTTTTCGTAAGCGACGGAAAGCCCGAGTTCAAACGGCATATTGAATCGTGGCGTCCGCGGCTTGTGGGCATCCAGCTCTACTCTCGAAAGATCATGGATGGCGTACGCGCATGACCGGATTAATTCTAGAATTCGATCCAAACGCCTAGCACCACCGGGGATTTCAAGCGTCGCTCGCGGCACAAGTCCAAACGCACTGAGACCACAGATGTAAGCCCGAAAGAGCCGGTCGAATTTCTGGTCGTAGGGAAAATGTTTAGAAAGACTTCAGCTGGCCGTTTTGGCACGAGAACGCCTTTTGGCCGAGTGGCGAGACTTCTTGCCGACTCTTCGTTTCCCCGAACTGACTCTTTCTTTGGATTTGGCAGAGTCTGACGCCCGTCGCGCAAACTCAGAATAAGTTCTCATCTGAGGACCCGTGTCTTTTCCCACAGATCTGGAGATCGTCGCCGACTTAAACTTGACGGTGCTATCCGAATGGGCGAGTCTCTCAAGTACTTTAAATCTCGACTCTGACACGCCGAGAACATGCGCGGTTTCTTTGGCAGACGCGAAGCGTGATTTGATTCGTGCTTTCATTTCTGAAGTTTACATCGATGTTCCAGATATTTCTATAGCACTCTCTCGGCGCCGCGAATTCCAGGGCAGCCCGCAAAGTAGGAATGACTTTGATTTTTCTCGTCGGCCTGAAAAATCTATTCTCTTCGTGCAGCGTTATAGTGGGATGTATTTGAGATTCTGAGATCTGTCGGTTGCCCCCGAACCTTTTCACCAACCGTTAGCCGTCCAGCCGTCGCGCAACGTGGGACGATAACGCGCACCGAGCCTGTTCCACGCTGAATCCGTTGATCCGTTAACGAGTACTCAGCGCTAAGGCGTAACCCGTCGTGTGCGGTAGAAGGAGTTGGTGAGAGTAGACGCAGTATCGAGCATCTACACGCTCTCTAGTTGATCTTGAACGCATCGTCCAAAGGATAGTCATCACCATCCGGGTTCGTCACCGTCACACGTACCGGTCCGGCAGCGAGGGCTGGCACAATCGCCTTGAGCGTGTTGGAGTCTACAACAGTGGTCGAAGTCTCTAAGGTGCCAAATTTGACGGTTGCTCCATTCCGGAAGCCGCTGCCACGCAAAGTTACTGTAGTGCCAGACAGCCCGGACGAAGGATTTACGGTGGCCAACCCCAAAGGTACCTCATCAAGTTCAGCCGCTGTGATCCCACTGTTGGAGATCAAGAACATTTTGCTACCCGTTTCGTCAAGGACGAGAGCATTGCTATCGAACGGAATCGGTTCGGGCAAAACGACGTGACGAACCAAGCGGCCCGTGTGCACGTCGAATATGTAAACACCGGAATCTTGTGGAAAGAAAAGCAGGCTCCCGGATGCGTTCAACTTTTCCCCGCTGACATTATGCAGACTCTGGCTCCCGGAATCGGCGTAAGGCTCGAATGCCATGATTGAAGTGCGATTTAACTGAGCATCTGAGATCCCGAAAGTAGCGGCGAAGACGGTGCCGTCGGCACTGGCGGCCGCGTCTGAAAAAGACCCCGCAAAACCAGTTTTTAGAGTATTAGCAATCAGATCCAACAAACCAACTGTCGCACCAGCGAGGAAAATTTTGTTGCCATCAGGGGTGGATGCCATGGCGGCTAGGCCGAAACCAAAGCTGATGTCTGTGCCATTCGATCCACATCCGGCAATGCCAGTGCAAGTCAAACTGCCAGTATCCAAGTTCACAAGATGGAAGGTGCCTCCAAATTCCGAGGACGTGCACTGAAGATCCACAAGCATTCGATGGGGAGCCGCGGGGGTAATATTAAGGACTACCCCGCCGCATCCGACTTTGTCGCGGTCCGCGGCGGTGAGCGCGGAATATGTTGCGCTAACCTGCATTTTGACGGGGTCCACGACGGAAATTGTGCCATCGGCGCGATTAACGACGGCAAGGAGGTTACCGTCCGGTGTCAGAGCCAGAGCGGTAGGAGCATTGCCCACAGAGACCGGGGATTCGGAAGCAGGGGACTTTCCGTGCGCTGAGGATGGGCAGAGCACCGCCTCCGCACCCACGTTCACCCACGAGCTTCAGGGGGTGTTGCACGCGGACCTTCCTCCGAAGGCTATGTATATAGCTTGTTTGGTTCCCGCGTCGGCTATATTCCGTTTTTCATCCTTCTTAGTGGCTACGCTCAACTGGATCGCAAACTTCTCGGGTTCCACCCGCCAAAGCTTTAACGGTGAATTTAGGAACTCGGGGACGGCCCACTTCCCGTACCGTTCATCTATCGCCGCCTTGATGTCGTCGAGGGGGACGGATTTATCGAATAATGCCGTCATGCCGTAGAGGCAACTTTGGTTCATATCGATGGTGACTTGCTTCGGGTATACGGCCTTTGTTTCTGCGGATTTCTCTAACCACATCTGGGAGCAATCGGAAGATTTGCATCTCAATAGTTTCGGGTTTGGCAGCACGATGCGGTTGCCGTTCTCTTCCGTAGCTGTTTGGCCGTAAGCTATACCTAGCATCAAAACCACTGCGGTGAGGACTCTTTTCATTCCGCCCCCCATGAGAAGGTCGCCACAAAGTTCAGCGGGTCCGCGAGCGATGATAGCATTTGGGCGGATGACAACCGGGCGTGAGCGTCTCAATGAGTGATGAATTGCGGGGCGCGATGTATTCGCTCTGGCTCGTGTTCTTGGGCATCTACTTTCTTCAGGGTGCGGTAACAGGTTCCCTGCGACGGCGCCGCGGGCGGTCTGCTGATGCCGTTTGGCCGATTCCAAACTGGGCGAGATTCGCGTGCCTAATTGTCGCTGGTTTATTCGCGGCAGCCGCAGGTTTTGCTTTCCTTCGTGCTTTTCCAAAGTGACTGTGGAGTCCGGACAACTTTCGTGCCGGATTCCATATCGACGATTACGGCGTTATGACATCAGTCAGGACTTGTCCTCGGAAAACTGAAGAAAGGCCCGGGATTGAGTGTCTGGGGCGATCAAGGATTCGATTAAAATCGCCCCAAGCTCAATGTCCTGATTTCACGCGACACATTCTTCGGTCAAGACCAAGAACGGTTATGTCACTTGGCAGGTTCCTTCGCGACGCTTTCCTTGAGGAGCACTTGAATCTCTTTATCGAAAGCGTCTTTGTCCACCATACCGACATGTGAGTCAGCGATCTTTCCGTTACGATCTATTAGCAGAGTCACAGGCAACGAGGTACCGCCGAAACGCCCCGCCAAATCCCAATTGCCGATAACAACGGGGTAGTTGACTTGTTTCGCTTCTATGAACGGCTTGACCGATTTCCAGCCATCATCATCTACAGAAACGCCAACGACCGACAGTCCCCTCTCTTGGTATTTCTTCTGGAACTGCATGTACCAAGGAATTTCTACTTTGCAGCCCTCGCACCAAGTAGCCCAGAAGTCCAACAACACCACTCTGCCTTTGTAATTGGACAGCTTGATTGTGGCCTCTTTCGAGTCCGCAAGAGTGAAGTCCGGGGCAGCTTTTCGGGAATTTACCTCGACCAAATTAGTCTGTGGCCTTACGGGAAGCGCGAAGCACAGAACAACAAACACTATTTTCACTAACGAATGACGCATCATCTGTAATTCCTCCTAAATTCCTCGTGAATTTAATTTATAATACTTCAATTCGAATCGTCTTCTGGAAGTGGCTGTTTAGCTGGGTCTCTTGAGAACCGCGAATCCAGTGGACCAGAAGTTTGATTCTTCTCATCGTCATCGGAAATCGTAACTTCGACCCTCGTTTGATGCATTGCGTGCAGAAGTTCCTCGATCTTCTCTTGGCTCATTCCAACGCCAAAGACCGGGTGCCCTCCAAGGGCAATGCATAAGAACACTATGCGTAATAAGTTGCGCGGCGACATGTATCTTCTACCACACAGCAGTTTCAGCGGCAGATGTTGCTGAGTGCGGTGGATGCCAGAAGCGAAGCGTGCAGATTCGCTCTGCCTATTTGAGACGGGCCGTTATGTACGCAGGCGGTTATCTAGCTGGGGGCGGGCGAGGCGAGAAAACAGGCAGGGATGGAAAACGAAGCGGGATGCATATATTCGGAACGACAGCAAGCGGAACATTGACGACAACAGCAAAAAAGAACCAAAACGGGATTAAGAAGAGAAAGAGGAGACCGAGTACGGGCTGAGCCAGAGCGGCAAGCAAAACTATCGCCACGCAGATTAGGGCGACGAGCCGCAGCGCAGAATAGGTGGTCTTCATTTAATGTCATTTTACGCGGGCCACTTGGATTTACAACCCTGTTTTGGACCCGCTGCTTGGCTAACTCCCGTGAAGCGCTGATGTTATCTGATCCTCACTGCTTGTCGTAAACAGTTTCCGAGTGGAAATCCTTGCCGTCCACTGTCTTCCCCTTTATCTTGACGGTTGAGACCTTCCCGTCCTTTGAAACCTCTGCTTCGGCTTTCGCGACCTCTTTCCCGCCCTTTTTCTGTGTCGCTTCAGCTTTGTTGGTTCCGACAAGCTTAATGGCGATGGTGTCGGCTCCTGCGGGCATTCCCGTACCCGTAACGGGGTAATCCTTCCCGTCGTACTTGACAGTAAAGCTGTATGAAAATGGCGTGCCATCAGCGGCGACTCCATCAAAGGTATATTTTGCTCCGTCACCTTGCGCTACAACCGTCCTCGTCTGACTCTTGGGTGCGGGTCCGGGTTCGAATTTCGATTTTGCAAGATTAAGTTTCCAAGTACCCACAAAGGGATTGTCTTGAGCCAGCAGCGGGACAGAAGAGAGCACAAGAAGAGAAAGCGCGAACAAAACGCGTTTCATTTGATTCTCCTTAAGTTTCGCCTCGGCTCCGATTCTGTTGGCTTCGGCGCTGGCGAATTATGGTGATCTCCACCCTTCAAAATCAAGCTCTTTATATATCGATTGAAATGAGTGGCGGTTCAAACCCTGAGCACTTGTGAAGTGTGCGGTCAGCCGGGGAGCCGCCGAGAAGGCGACTGCATTCGGACGGTGTGCGATCGGCACGTCAACATGTGAGCCGATGGTGTTATGAAGCGCAGGATGCTCGCTTCCAACTGTTTTGTGTACCGGGCTGCGCAAGAAGAAGAATTAACCATTCGTCCTGCCGTCTCAGGTCACAAGAGCGTTTATCAGGACCCTCCCTATTTCTTGGGCGGAACATCGCCTACAGTGGAAAATGGGATTCTGGGAGAGTAAGTGAAATTCAATTCGTTCATTGCCTGCTTGTATGAATCGAAAACGAAGACCCTTGGCGCGGCGGCATAGCCAGCCTTTGACAAGATACCAAACATATTGTTGACCATTGCGAGCGTCACTTCTTTGTGCACCAGTAGAATGATTTCAGGCTCGGGGAGATGCTCGTTTCTGTGCTCGGACAATGTGAGCAGCAGGTCCTTAACCGTAACCTTCTCGGAGTTCATCGTGTATACGAAGCCGTTCGAGTCGTGGTCAATCATTAACACAATGTGGTCGGATTTCTTGCCCAGATTCGCGAAAGCTAACGTGCTGAAAAGGACGAGAATGCAAAACAAAACTGACGAAAACCTTTGCCTTCTGGTCATCGCACTAGCCCCTTTCGACGGGACGTACCTGCCGCACAGACTAAACTGAGATTTCCATCGTTGTGCCCGATCAGTCGGACGGACATCTGGTTTTTGGGTCAGCAAAACGCTCCAAGAATCTGGCAGACTATTCGGCGAGTTAACAATGCCGGGAACACGACACCAATTCGAGTTCGTTGGCAAGCAACCGCTGGTGTTTCGGGCCATTGCTATGCTGCTCTTTGTGAATACATTTCTCTTTCTGTCGCTGAGCTTTGGTGCCAAGTACTTTCTGCCGAAAGCATCAGTCAATCTACGGCCATGTGAAGCGATAGCGTGGAATGGAGTTCAATACCATGCTCCAGAGATTGTTTGCTGGTACGCGAGCCGTTCAATCGCCATCCAGTTTATTCTCTTAACGATGATGGTTGCTGTATGCATAATATTTCGAAGACAGGTTCGCTACATTCGTCGGAAGTAGCAAACCTTGGATTGCTCTGCTATGCCTTTCCTTTCTTGCTTTTTTCAGCCCTAAACTTTGCCCACCGCGCCTTTGATGCCTTTGAAATCTTCGCCCTTGCAGCAGCGGACATCACGTGCTTCTTGACCTGAGCGACTTCTCGGCTCGCCTTGCTGCCGAGTGCTTTTGCTGCGGCTTGGACTCTGCTCAATTTATTCTGCAACTTGCTCAACTCTTTTTCGAGCTTTCGCACTTCACGCTTGATTGCCGCTAGTAGGTCCATGATTCCTCCGGGACGCAATTTATCCTAGTCAGGAGGGGATACGCCAGACGTACTCTGAAAGGAAAGTAACTTGGGATGGACAGTGCACCAGGGAGATACCGAGCGGCGAAGCAACTGCTCAATCTCAGAGACTCAGGGGTAGACTGAATAGCAGTGAAATTACTAGGAATCGGGCTTCTCTCAATTGCCTCAATCATCGTTTTCATCACCATGGTCCTTCCCGTCGCAGCGAGTCGGATTCTGGGACTCGGCATCCAAGTTCCGCGTTCTTGGGCGCGTAGTGGAAAGGTTCATCTGATTCTTTTTCATCCTTGGTTTTCTCTCTTTGTGGGTATCCTGTTGCTCGCAGTCTTTGGATGGGGCATTTGGAGATTGGCAAGAGGGTGAACCAGCGCGGATTCAGTCCCACTTTACCGTCGCTGAGCATGTCCAAGTGGATATAGCAGAGAAAATCGATCACACTGAATCCGATCGGTTCACGACCCGCGTGGAGTGAGGTAGAAACACGATGGCCGTCTTCTTGATGGCCGCCGCTCTCTTGGGGGCAGGGCTCATAGTGTTTTGGATGGAACCTCTCTCTGTCCTGAGCGTGATAGAGCGACTGACGCCCAATATTATTTATCGAGTTCGGACTCATCGCCCTGTGGTTGCGCTTTCCTTCGACGACGGCCCACATCCAACTTTCACGCCCGAAGTGCTGGAGATACTTCATCGGCATGACGCCAAGGCAACTTTCTTCCTCATCGGCGAACGAGCCTTGCGGCACCCCGAGATGGTTTCTCAAATCAAAGCTGCGGGACATGAGGTTGGCAATCACTACTTCAGAAACGGACCCACTTTGGGCCACTCCGATGCCGACTTCGTTGATTACCTAGCGCAGACTGAGAAAGCGATCGGGATCGAGGCGGGACTGAAGCTATTCCGCCCGCCCGGCGGCGTGGCGTGGCCCAAGCAACTCCGGCTTGCCCGAGCGCATGGTTACAAGTGCGTCCTTGGCTGCGCGTACCCTCATGACCCCATGCACCCTTCGATGCGGTACATAACGTGGCTGATTGAAAAAAATCTCGTCCCGGGAACCATCGTCATCCTTCACGACGGCATCGCAGACCCAAGGCACAGCATTCAGGCCCTCCCGCACATTCTTACCGTGGGGCGCAAGAGGGGGCTACGCTTCGTCTCGATCGGTGCTCTAATGAGGGAAGCGGCAGAACACGTGGAAGCAAGCTGACTCGCCCGCTGCCGTTGTCTTCATAGGCTCGGATTGTCGGACATGTCCCCGAGCCGACTGATCTGTGAGGGCGGTCTCAGTTCTCCGGTAACCTCATTAATCAAGACGTGGACTCCTGAATCGAAAGAATTTCTATGTTTCCGTCGAAACCGCCTTCGATGCACGCTGAAATAGCATCAGAGAACTCGTCAACGAGTGCGAGCCCGTTCGAATCGAAATCATTCTCCGCTTGCAGAATGAGTTGGGAGCCGTCCCAGACGCACGTTACGTTCGCATGCCATGGCCTGTGCGCGAACTCCTTGGAAATGTCACGCGCACCTGCTACGCCAGCGTGCGTGGGAACACCCTTGCAACCGAAAACTATTTGGTACATATGGGCAAACTCTATCTTTTGGTCAGTGGTGCTTCTCCAGCAAAATCAAATATTCACCAGTTCGTCCGCGCCATTCAGAGGCAGCGTATGCAGTCTCGTTCGGGAACTGGTCTAGTTGGATGGGTTTCATCGGGTCGGCAATCTGAGGCCGAACCGTTTTCCAGAACTCAAACCGTTCCTGCATCGGTATCCAATTCAGCTTCGCCCCACAGTCGGCAACGATAAATTGCACCTGTCCTATCCCCATGAGCCCTCGGATGAGGTTCTCGTCAAGGTGCCGGATACGCTCGCCGGGTAGTGCGCCCGTCTCGTCCCAAAGTTCAGTGAGAGGTAGTTTCGTGACAATGCGCTGGTCAGGTCTCATTAAGAAGCTCGAATTTATCATCGATTTAGCTCAAATGCCCGGAAGTCCGTTATTGGACACTACGGGTCAACTTCCGACGCCAGCCTTTCCATTTCCAGCAATTCTTCAGCGGAATAATTGATGAGAAACCTTGCGTGCGTACGTGCGCCCGCAGCTATGGCAAGGATGCTGAGTATTGCTTGAATATCTTCGAAGTTCGTCGATTTCAAGACCTCAACCGCACCCACTTCGGCGAGTTCTCGAATCGCTTGCAGATAGTCCTCCTTCAACGACTCCGGTAGCTCAGGATTTTTTCTGCTGTCGCGCGCTAGTTCGATGACCGCTACGATTGCATACGTGTTCCAGTCAATCACGCCGCGCTGGCGATAGATTCGCACCAGATGAGGAACAGCAGCGTACGACGCTTCGCCCACGTCTCCCTGATGATAGGCGCTCTGGTCGCTCCGGCGTTATCGGGAAACCTTGGGCACTGTCGCTCGCTTCCCGAGCAAATGAACCCAGTCGAACGGGTCTCGCCGCTTTCTTCAAATCGTGGACGAACTCCACGAACTTGGAGTCGAGTCCAGTACCCACATGGACGTAGGCATTACGTTCTGATTCGGTCTTTTGTCCCTCAGTATTCGGGTTTATCCTTCCTCGGTGCGAAGACATTCGTCAATTTTGAGACCCTTGGGTTTCGCAGTTCTACTCGCGGTGCCGCAATCGCCAGTGACCATAGCGCCGCAGCAATCAGGAAGTCAGGTCAGCCCGGAATACATTGATCCCCATATAAGCCGAATTGAACGAGGCTTGCTACCTGCTGCCGTCATTCATGGCCAATCGCTCCCTGAAATGAAGCTGTCGGACCGGATGAAATATTACAACGTGCCCGGTGTCAGCATTGCGGTCTTCGACAAAGGTCAAATCATGTGGGCACGTGGCTACGGCTTTGCGGATGTTTCGGCAGGTAAGCGCGTGACAAGCGAGACACTGTTCCAAGCCGCTTCAGTCAGCAAGTCCGTAACCGCGTTTGCAGCTCTGCGACTGGTGCAGCAGAGGAAGCTGAATCTCGATGAGGACGTGAACCGCAAACTGGTGTCGTGGAAGGTGCCGGAGAACGAATTTACCAGAAATGAAAAGGTAACCCTGCGCCGCCTGCTGAGCCATACTGCCGGGTTGAACCTCGCCAGCGTCGGAGGGTATCTCGCGGATGAACCGTTGCCAACCACGGTGCAAATTTTAGAAGGGCAAAAACCGGCCAACAACGAATCGGTTCGTGTCGAAAGCACTCCCGGGAAAGAATTCCGCTATTCCGGTGGCGGTTACGTAGTCGTTCAACTGCTGCTGATGGATGTAACTCACAAATCTTTTCCAGAACTGATGCACGATCTCGTTTTCGAACCTCTGGGAATGACGCACAGCACGTTTGAGGTACCGCTTCGCAAAAGCCTATGGCCGGAAGCGGCGAAACCCTATGCCAGCGATGGGACTCCCGCGGAAGGTGGATGGCCACTTGGCTACCCAGCGATGGCCCCGGCAGGCCTCTGGACCACGCCCTCCGACCTTGCACGTTTCGCCATGGAAGTACAGACAGCCTACGCTGGTCTTTCGAAGCTGCTCTCGTCTGCACTAGCCCACGAAATGCTTGCATACCAGAGTGAAGAGATTTACGGCTTGGGAGTTGCTCTCGGGCAACGCGGTCATCCACAGAGGTACTGGCATTCGGGTGCCAACGGAAATTACAAATGCCTTTTCGAAGCATTTGCGGAAACCGGCCAAGGCTTGGTCATAATGACGAACGGGGACGGTGGCCTCCGGCTCATTGGAGAGATTCAGCGTGCTGTGGCGCAAGAATACGGTTGGCCTGACGGTCGCCCCCAAGAACACACGGTCGTCAAGATTGACCCAACGGCGCTTCGTGCATTCACTGGCGTATATCTTTTCAGTGGCTTATTCGTTGTACGTTCAATACCCTCCATTTGGACAGGAGCCGCAAGAATTGCTTGCGGAATCGGATAATCGCTTCTTCACGACGAACCAACCGTTTGTGATCGAATTTCAAAGGGAAGCCGATGGATCAATAAAGAAGGCCAAGGCGCGGAATGGTCCGGAAGACTTGGAAGGCGAGAAGATTTCGGATACGCGTTAGGAGTGTTCCCGCAGCTTAGGTTGAGTTTCTAAACAGATTCGTAAATGTTGACCATCACTGGCTATCGCTTCGCCGCGGAATGCGTCCTGATCGGAGTGGGCCATGCGGACAAGACGAGAAACACGGAAGCCTCTCACCCTATTTAAAGGATGAGAGGCTTTGTGTTTTCCGCGTATCCTCATCTCATGCGCGAGGAGCGGTTGAAGAGTTGAAGACCTCGGCGGGCCGGAACTACCGTAGCCGTTACTTCTTGTCTTCTTTGCGCTTCTTGGCCCAACGCGCTTTAGCAAGCAGGGAAAGCTTCTTCCTCGCGGCCAGACTCATTGTCGGTCTGGTGCCGTTGACCTGCACCGCCGCGCTCTTGGTCGGCACCAGCGCACGACGGTAAGCGGCGATACCCGCGTCCAAGGCACCAAGCTCCGCAGCCAGCGAAGCCCTCTTCTGTAACAACCCTTCTAATACTTCACTCATTCGTTGTTCCTCCTCGGTTTGAGATTGTACTACGTGTTTCCCCACCCTTACCTGTCGTATGCTACCGAAGGGTGCTGAGGAAGGATTTCATTTCGCGCAGCACGTCAGCCTCGTTTGATAAGTAGACGTAATGATCCGCACCACGCAGCCTGACGACGTGCGCGGTTGGGACGCCGTCTTCAAATACCTTCGCCTGCCTGGTTGTCAGAACCAGTTCCGCTGCGGAATAAGCCTTGGCAGCCTCACGCACCTTGCGGTCCGTACTGTCATCAACCCATTTCCCTTGACGGTGCGGGATCGCAAAGATCACGAGCGCGGGCACAGGAATATCGGTGTACTTCTTCATGCCTTCGAGCATCTTCGCGGAACCGGGAAAGTCGCGTTCCTTTCCAACCCGTCCTTCCGAAGTCGTCGTAAATTGCTGGCGAAGCTCTGCTTCGGGATAGGTGAATCCAAGGTATCGCAGGCAATATCGTTGAAGCGCGCTAAAGCTGGCCAAATCGGACTCACTTGGTTCTGGAGCTTGCGGCCTGATCTTCCTGATTTCTTGAAACTCCTTCATCGTGGGTCCTTTGCCGTTCTCAAAAGCGTACGGATACCCGGCCTCAAGGTAGACCAGCCCCGCGACCCGACTCGGATGCCGACTGGAGAGTGAACT
>WNEZ01004228.1_pt1 | contig 14270 bp, 17 predicted proteins | sample 5400521 | NCBI WGS metagenome assembly WNEZ01 (sample SAMN13153339, study PRJNA577476) | soil metagenome | isolation source: 120 cm saprolite under Douglas fir tree site 2 hole 1 replicate 1 | place: USA:California | collected 2015-04-18
AGCCAATCGCAAGAAGGCCAGAACAGCACTGGCGAAAGGCTATTTGAAGGTGCAACGGCAGCGTGAAGATTTTGCCAGAAAGCAGGCAAACGCGCTCGTCTCGTCTCACGACTTGATTGCCTATGAACACCTACAGATCCGCAACATGGCGAAAAACCGGCATCTTGCCAAAAGCATCTATGACGTCGGGTGGGGTCTGATCTTGCGGTGGCTCACCTATTATGGTGCGCTGTATGACATCCCGGTGATTGCCGTGCCACCGCACTACACCAGTCAGGATTGTTCAGCGTGTGGCATGCGGGTGAAGAAGACCTTGAGTGTACGCACGCACAGTTGTCCTGGCTGTGGCGTGGTGCTGGACCGAGATCACAACGCAGCGCTTAATATCCTGCAAGAAGCGCTTTCGTCTATTCGAGGCGGTACCGGGGGGCACACGGAAACCGGCAGGCTTGCCCTGTAAAACGCTTCCTGAAGGAAGAACCCCCCGCATTCGATGCGGGGGAGTGTCAGTATAATAGCACAGGAGGCAGATATATTCATAAGCCTGTATGAGGCGCGATAATGCGTGTTAACAAATTCATGGGCACATGCCTCCCCCCCACCCCAGGGCGCGATAAATCTCGCGGCTACGCCCGCATGATTTGTTCATCTCCATAATCGCGCAACTACGAACTTTGATGATTCTCAAATATGCAACTACATTGTGATTGAGGAGAAGTTTATGCAGATTGAAGCTAAACTGGAAGCGCTCGGGCTCGTGTTGCCGGAGCCGCTGAAGATACCAGGCATGCGCCTGCCGTTTGCACCAGTGCGAATACGAGGCAGCCGGGCTTACATTTCCGGGCACGGCCCACAGAACCCGGATGGGACGGTCGCCGGGCCACTGGGTAAAGTGGGGGAAGCGGTGTCACAGGAGCAGGCTTACCAGGCAGCGCGGTTAACGGCGCTGGCGATTCTGGGGAGCCTCAAACGTGAGCTGGGGGACCTGGACCGGGTAACGGCATGGCTGAGGGTTTTCGGTATGGTCAACTCGGCGCCCGGCTTTACCCAGCAGCCTGCGGTGATCAACGGCTTTTCAGACCTGATACTTGAGCTATATGGCGAGGAAGTCGGCCAGCACGCACGTGCAGCCGTGGGCATGGCGGGGCTGCCACTGGGTATGCCGGTTGAGATCGAGGCCGAGGTTGAGGTCGCCGTTTGATTTTTGCTTGACACGACGCTAACAATACAGTACAATCGACAGGTGAACAACGCTCACCAGGCAAGATTGGGCTTACCACGCGAAGGATGGAAGGCGGCGCGACATCGATTTGTATCCTCTCAGTGGTCGATGAGGGGTAAATGGTTGCCTGAATACCTAAAATGACGCATGCAAGCCGTTTCTCCTCATACGATGGCTCATAATAGGGATCACCAAGTAGTGGTTGCACTGTATATGCCCAATCTTCAAACTTGGCAACCTCGGCAAGTATTTTCTCTTGTACTTCCTCTTGCTCCTCAGCATCAAAAAGAAGAGCACGTAAATCGCGCTTCTCTTTCTCAATTTCGGCAAGCCGCCGTTGCAAATTGGTGATCGTATCCTCATCATTTGCAGTTTCCGCTAAAAGGTTGATGTTGTGTGCGCGTTTTTCCGCATTCGCAAGCTTTTCCTTGATGATATCGCCATGTGTATCAATAGCATGTTCTCGCCTGATTTCCTCAACACGTTGTCGGACAAGCTCAGGCTTTCGGATGTATTCTAAAGCAACTCTCCATGCTGCATCATCAAGGACATGTACACTAATCGAGTTGGAATGATGATGGATGATGTCCTGCAAGCCATCGTTACGGTAGCAAGAGTAATCAGGACGTTGCCCAAGAGGCTTCTTGCCTTTGTTGTAATGCTTGATACGCATAGTGTGTCCACAGATACTACACTTGGCAAGCCCCGCTCGCTCCGACACTCACCGCATGAGCGGAAACGGTTATTTGCCCTTCAACCGGTGGATCGGCTGCCGGAATAGTTGCGGGTTGGTCTGTCTCAATTTGCACACCGTCTGAGCCGGTTAATATTGTGCCTGCTGCGATGGTTTGCGAGGTAAGCAAGCCATTGTAAAAGGTGATGGTTCCCGATGCCCTGGTCGCGTTCTGGTGCATGGTTCCTGTGGCTGGTACGTTTATGCTTTGTGAGAGTGTCAGGGCTGGTAACTGTCTGCCGTATACCTGGATCGCTGTGGTGGCGGTCATGCTGCGCTCAATAGGAATAATGGTGACGGTTGCCGTTGGGCTAAGAAGTGGCACAAGAAACGAGCCAGCAAGAAATAGAAAACAGCAAAGGATGGTAAACGGGATAAGCAGCCAATACGGTTTCTGCTTTGGCAGTATGTGAGCTTCTGAGGTTTCAGGTGGCTCAATGACAATTACTTCTCCCTCGATCACGTCCGGTTCTGTTGACACTACTGCGGTTGTTTCCGGTTCCGGCGTCGGGGTTGGTTCTGAAGTCTTTGGCTGTGGTTCTGGCTCGTTCTGCGTCAAGTTCGCTTCTTCAAGTGCGCTGGTGTGCATCTCTGACTCCCTTTCTGGTGGTGAGAAGCGGTATTGCTACCGCTCCTCTGTCAACTGGCTATAGCTTGGGTACAAAGGTGGTTCCGTTGTTGAAGAGTATCCACACTGAGGGGTTTGAACCGCCTAACACCGTCACCTGCATATCCGGCTTTCCATCGCCGTTGACATCAGGAAACGATACGATAGCTGGTACGAGGTCTGCTCCCTGGCTACTCAACCTAACAATGATATACAAGCGTGGCTGGTTTGTTTTACTTGGGTCGCTTGGGATTTCGAGCACTTCAATGGTGCCGTGGTTGTTCAACGTGATAAAATGCTCCATGCCTCCATGTCCGACATTGGCATCGGTTTGGAATGTGCGCGGATACCCGTAGGTTCGATCATCATTCCATTTCTGAATGGTTGGCGGAATGAAGGCATACGCCGTGAGGAAAACAACCAGTATCACCAGGCAGATACCGATGTGAAACAGTGGATGTTTCCCCTGTCGGGGTAGCTGCTCAGTTCGTCGCTCTCCCCTGCCATTGGACGATTTTTTAGAACGTAGAAAGACAGACAAGCGCAAGAAAGAATAAAGAACTCCTCATATTTTGCTTTTGCCGCTCTGGTTTTTCGCGGGAAGTTCGCAAAAACGGGAGTAAGCTTGTCCCTCCCTCGCGCTGGTGGGAGTATTGCATCAAAATGCTATTGGCTTACGAGCAATATCGTGTCTATATGACACCCTTCAAATGTTACCTTCTGTGAGGCTGGCAATGTTGCTTTGTATTGACAGAGCGGTGAAATACTTGCTACCGTTCTTCATACATGACACTTGAGATTAAAAACCACTGGATATTCATAATCGAAGTAATGGTCAAACTTTTTTCGCAAAAAATGATAGTCAAGGCGTTGGTCAAGAGGTATATTCCAAGTGTTACGACAAATTTCTAATATCTTTGTAGAATGTGCGCTAACTGTGATCATGGAACATGAAAGTCTTTGAGCCACATCTCTTGGATATAGACCGCTAGCAAAGGCTCGCAGCACAGCGATTTGCCTACTTGTTAATGATTGTACCACTAGGTTGCAACGGGAATATTCTTCAGCGGTGAGCTTTCCAACTTCAATACTTATCCTTGTTTTAGTCTCAGAAAGTTTTTCTCTAGCCTTTTCGGCTGTTTCAGGTAAAATCTCTTCAGCTACTTTGTAGATGCCCTCTGTTACATTGAAAAAAGCTTCGTCTAAGCTGTGCCATCTAGGGTCTGTAACAGGTATACCATCTGTCGGCAGAGCTTGGAGTTTCCCGAATGGCGTCTCTTTCCAAAGGGTAGAGCGGAGAATAACAGGGATAACACGTACTTCTTTGGATTCGTGCCTCTCCATTGCTCGCTTCATTTCGACGCTGTAGCAATAATCAGAGTCCATGAAATCTGGACTGACCAGCAAGAGGATGATCTGGGAAGTATTTAAATGCTTATCAATTTCCTTTTCCCACTCCGTTCCCGGACTGATGTCTCGATCATGCCATACATCAATGAGTTCCTCTCGCTGCAAGGGCTTTATGTGTGTTTTGAGGTTCTTTAGAAGTGCTTCATCTTCATGAGCGTAACAAAAGAAGATTTTTACCGGCATGAGTTACTACCTCGCCATATTTTACCAGCCAAGTTATTTACAGATAATTCGGTAGTGCGTCTTATTCCTAATACTTAGCACCACAATGGCTTCTTCGGATGTCTCTTCGATGGCAACGACATCGCTATGGGCCAAAGTTGCCGCCGCCAGTCCATTCATTTGTTCAGTCTGCTTTCTTGCCATTTCTGCTCCACTGTCAATGAGGACTTCTAGGAGGTACAAGGCGTACCCGGCAGTTCTGACCAAACTCCACGGTCAGTGCCCATTCTATATCCTTAGAGCGGTCATTTACAATCTTGTAATGTGCCTCGCTGGCAAGATGCAGCACGACGATGGGCTCTTCGTCCGTACCCTCGACGGCTACTATCCTACAATAGGTCAATGTCGCGGCTGCCAGCCCATTCCTTTGCTTTGTTCGCTTTTTAATGTTGTTCCACGCGTCCTTCACCTGCTGCGCTGTTAGCGATGGCGCAAGCGCCTCACCCACTTCGTCCTCCGCTAACGGAACCGCTCCATCAGCGCGGCTGGCGACAGTATCTTTGACTGCCGCTTTACTCGAAGCAGACAGGGGTACGGGTACATACTCTTCCTCCTCGAACCGGGGCAGGTCATCCCAGTCAGGCAGCGCAGCAGGCAATTGTTCGTTCAGAGGCGGTAGATCGTCCCAATCAGGCGACCGCACTGGCAGTTGCTCAATCGCTATAAGGATGCCTGTTACCACATCGACAAAAGCCTTGTCTTGGTCACGCCAACTTTTCACAGGTTTAGCATCTTTGGGTAAAGCTTGAAGCTTGCCAAAGGGTGCCCTCTGCCAATGAACTGGACGAAGGATGACAGGAATGACTCGCGCCTTGCCTTGATTGTGTTGCTCAACTGCTCATTTCATTTCTTTGCTATAACAATACTCCGAAGCCATGAAACTTGGACTCACAAGCAGAAGTATAAGCTGTGCTGTATCGAGGTGCTTGTTGATCTCCTCTTCCCAGTCCGTGCCTGGGCTGATATCAGAGTCATTCCAGATGGAAATGAGGCCTTCTCGCTGCAATGGTATCAGGTGCGTCTTCAGTTCATCCAGAAGCACTTTGTCTTTGCGGGCATAACAGCAGAAGATTTCTAATGGGGATGCCATAAGCACCTACCTAATTTTGTACATCAAGTCAGACATAGACATCTTCCCGATAGGGTAACTTTGAAAGCACAAATAATAGTTTAATTCCTCCCGAACATTTGATGACCTTGAAATATTGGATATTATACTCTAGTTGAGCATTTATAACAACGATAGGGATACAGTGCAATGAGAAAATCTCAGAAATTTAGAAGTCGCAGAATTGATGAAAGGCGGCATGGGGAACCGTTACTCAGACGCCTACTGCTCTTTATTACTTCCTTGTACTTAATGGATACCTCTTACTTGAATAATGTCATTATCTCAGGCTTGATCTGCTTTCTATCTACTAAGTTTTTACATATGATCCAGAAAGGAGCAATGCCAACACCCATAGGCTTTGCTCCATAAGTCAGCAGGAATATCAGCCCTTTTAAGTCAGCAGCATATCGTGTGCTACCGTCGTTTCTATTCTTAACTGCACCTTTTACACTAAATAATCGTTGTTCTGCCATCTGGACTTCTTGTTGGGCTAAAGAAATTATCTCAAGGCAGTCCTTATCTTGGACTGCTTCTATGAACTCCCTAAGATTGAAAGATGGTGAAATCATAGTTTCTCCTTATGAAAGGCGAACAGACAATGTATTTCATTTTTGATTGCTTATTATATCACCTATGACGTGGCTTGGCTCTGTGACTACATTTTCTGATGGAAGCGAGTATAAATTATCCTCCGTCGCTGTCTGACTGCCTCTGTCAGGTTCAGGATCTGCTGGACGCTCTCAATGTTGCTCACAATGGCGGCTGTGAAGAGCAGTAACGCGGATAGCAGACCATACAGCCAGGTTATTACCTTCTTGCCCTCGCGATGATAACACAATGTGCGTATGATCGTGCCTGCAACGCTGGCATCAATCGCGATACATTGCGTCCATGCCCAAACGCGTTGCATAATGAGATTATCAGTTAACACTGATCCTTTCGTAAGCACATTTGCCATGCTTGCGATAAGCCCAAAGGCTAATAATAGGACAGAGAGGCTAGAGGCAAGCTCTAAGGCATAGAGGATGCCAGTATCCAGTTTTTCTATACTTTGAAACTGTTTCACAGGTTGCCTCCTTCTAGAAACGATTACAACACATGGACAAACAGAGGATATTGTGTCCGCAATTTCTTATTTGGTGAGCAATCACCGACCGGAGGAGGCCACCTATGATTAGCGTTGAAGAGGCTCTTGAGCGTATACTTGACGAAATAAGGGCGCTCAACGTCACTCAAATAGCGCTGCAGGAGGCGCTGGGCCTGGTGCTGGCAGAGGATGTCGTAGCACAAGAGGATATGCCACCTTTTGCCAACTCGGCAATGGATGGCTTTGCGCTGCTCAGTCGAGATAGCCAGCCAAGAGATGGACACCCAGCGCGCCTGCGCGTTACGGGCGGAGTGGCGGCGGGCTACGTTGCGGACCACCAGGTGGAAGAAGGTACCGCTATGCGCATCATGACCGGCGCGCCCGTGCCGCCCGGGGCCGATACTGTCATAGAGGTTGAGCTGACACATTCCGATGGGCCGGACAGCGAATGGGTAGAGATTATGAAGGCGGTTACGCCTGGCAACAATATTCGTCCTGCAGGGGAAGATATGCGGCGCGGGCAAACCGTGCTGTTACGGGGCACCGAGATCGGGCCATGGGAGATAGGTGTGCTGGCTACAGTGGGCTGGGCAAAGGTGCCGGTGACGCGTCGTGCGCGCGTAGCAGTGCTCAGTACTGGTGACGAGATTGTGGACGTGGATCAGCTCCTCCAACCAGGGAAAATTCGCAACAGCAATGGCTACCTGCTCGAAGCGGCCATACGACAAGCGGGCGCAGAGCCTCACCGCCTGGGTATTGCTCAAGATACCATAGAGAGCCTGCGCGAGAAGTTTTCCGAGGCAATCAAGTATGACCTGATCATTACCTCGGGCGGCGTTTCAGTAGGCGATTTTGACCTGGTAAAGAATATTATGACGGAACAGGGCGAGATAAACTTCTGGCGCATCAACATGCGACCCGGCAAGCCTGTTGCATTTGGCCACATTGGAGGGGTACCGCTGCTGGGACTCCCGGGCAATCCCGTTTCAGCGGCAGTGACATTTGAATTGTTCGGCCGCCCGGTAATACGCAAGATGCTCGGGCATACACGATTGCTGCGCCCTCAGATTGACGTCGTGGTCGAGGACGGTGTAAGAGAGCGCGTCATGCGCAGGCATTATGTACGCGCTCATGTTACGTGGCAAAATGGTCGTTTCCTGGCACGTACAACGGGCAACCAGGGATCGCACATTACGACTTCGCTGCTCAATGCAAACGCTCTGGTCATCGTACACGAAGGCGGGGCACAGATACACCCAGGAGATTTGGCAAAGGCGATTATGCTCGATTGGCCTGAAGTCTGAGCGCTGCTACGAGCGCGCCAGGCGGTAACGGAGCTGGTCACGCGAGATGCCCAACAAAGCAGCTGCCTGCACCTGGTTGCCATTACAGCGCTCCAGCGCCTGCTGGACAAACCTGCATTCGATCTTACCAAGGAATGCAAGCAGGTCAATGCCCCCGGGAGGAAGGTTCAACTGCTGCTGAACCTCATCAAGGCCGTGGGCAGCGCTGCTGCCGCTATGGCGAATTTCCTCCGGCAGATCCTTTGGGAGAATCTCATTTCCATCACATACAATCCGGCTGCGCTGGATAGCGCTGCGCAGCTCACGTACGTTGCCCGGCCAGTGGTAGCGCAGTAAAAGCTCCATGGCTTCCTGGCTCATGTGCAGGGGTACCTCTTCCTCGACATTGAGTATGCGCAAGAAGTGTTCGACAAGAGGCTCGATGTCTTCAGGCCGATCGCGCAGAGGCGGTATACGGATCGGAAAGACATTAAGACGGTAGTACAGGTCTTCGCGGAAGGCCCTGCGCGCAACAGCAGAGAAGAGGTCGGTATTCGTGGCGGCGATGACGCGCAAATCGACCTTAATCTCCTCGAGGCCGCCAACACGGCGAAAGCTAAGCGTCTCCAGGACGCGCAGGAGCTTAGGCTGCAAAACGGGGGACATCGAGCCGATCTCATCCAGGAACAGCGTTCCCTGGTCAGCACGAAACAGGTAGCCCATACGCGAGACCTTTGCATCGGTGAAGGCTCCGGCCTCGACACCAAAGAGTTCGGTCTCCAGCAAGCTATCAGGAATGGCAGCACAGTTGATATCAACAAACTGATGGTCAGCGCGGCTACTTAACGTGTGGATTGCATGCGCTACCACATCTTTGCCCGTGCCGCTTTCCCCCTGCAATAATACGGTAGTATCTCGATAGGCAGCCGCCTGGCGTACCGTCTCAGCAATTTCGCGCATGGCTGGACTGTGGCCAATGAGCAGATTCTCCGTACCTTTTTGCTGTGGTTGACAAATAGTTATCCCTTGCCTCTTCACACTCGTACCCATCTAGCCATACAGGATATGGAAATAACATATTTTATGGTAGACACGATGAAACGCAAGACTGATGCGAGCACGATGCATCGCTACCTCTACAATGAGGAGACTTCATTCATAGCGACTCCATTCGGGAAACCCCGGTATCCATGCCGGGGAGGAAAGAATGGCCCCGAAGGGGAGCGTTTTTGACAGGAACGCTCAAACCTGGTGGCAGTGAAGACATCACTGCCCTCCCTTGTGGGAGTAAGGTGCTCTTCGCCAGGGTTCAAAAAGCTTGTTCGGCGTGCAACACGGTTCCTACCGCGCAGAACGTTTAATCACAGGCGACAGGGCCTCAAACTAGAGCAAGCATTCAAGGGTGTCGTGACTTTTTGAACGGAGTGCCTCTCGGCACCAAGGACGAGCCGGATAAATCCGCTCTCTACAGATCGTAGAGTGCCGATTTATCGAGCACGTGTTTACAGCAGACGGGCAGAACTCACCCCAGCCGCAAGCCCCCTGCCTTTAGGCGAAGGTCCTTGACTTTCGCTATTGCCCCACTGCGCTTGAGTTGCTATGGAAGTCTGAGGCGAAAACGGCATTAAGGTCCCGGTAGTAGGTGCAGGCATGACGGCCCAGGGCTGAGGAGTAGAGGCCGCGTAGCCCGGCGTAAGGTAGCCATTGCTTAAACCAGAGGCCACGAGATTCCTCGAGACAGGCGATAGCTCATTCACAGGCACAGCCGAAGGCAAGACGACAAGCACCAGTCCCAGCGCCATCAACTCGCCCGCTACAAGGCAGACCAGTTCCCGGACAACCCCTAACGCCTGGCAGGCCATCTTCAAGGAAGTGGAGCCATCGGCCAGTGTGAAGAGTCGCCACTGCTCAGGAGTCAGTTGCACATGTGGATTTTGCTCGCGCAGCGAGGACAGGTCTATTGGCACAAGCACCATCTCTGGCGTCATGAACGAGGTGTCGATGCGCCTGGGCAGCGTAGGCCTGGGAATGTGCCTGGGCGCTGTGAGGTATGTTGCCGGAGTGTGCGATGGACTGGAATCGATATGAAGCTGGTAAGATTGAGACGAAGCATGAGAAGATGCTACAGGCGGAACGAAAGAAGCCTCAGACACCAGTTCTGACGCGCTTAAGAGTGGTGGATTACCAGGCGTAACAGGTACACGTGTCACAGGATCAGGTCGTTCTTGCGTTACGGTAGATGTAGCTGCTGTATAGACAGGCTGAGGTACGGGCACTTGAGAAGGGAGCGAGGTTAGCAGTGACACAACGGAAAGGGCTATGAGCAATCTGTCAGCAGGCGGCTGCGCTCCTTCTTCAAAATAGATTTCGCCTGTTGACCAAGAGAGGGCGACCTGTAGTTTTTCCGTGGCTTCCGTTGTTGCCCAGGCGCGCAACGACTCTTGATTCACATACCCCAGTTCCATCAACGTGAGCGCCACACGAGTTTCATCGAGCTGTATCGAATCTGTGGTGAATATCAACTCCCGCAGCGCCTGTGGAGAAATAACGCCAGCGTGTAGAAGCTGCTCCCCGAAGTTTATATTTGCTTTGACAGGACCCACGCACATCAACCGTCCCTGCTGAAAATAGAACTCTACCCACATCTCCCGTTGTTTAATTACGAGTAGCCCGCTTTTCTCATATGCCTCGAGTCGTTGGAAGACTTGCGGTAGTTTGAGTTGCTCTAGCGTACCTATAAATGACACAATAGTTCACCGCCCTTCCGAAGAACGGCTCTCAATATCTAGCTCCGCTTCCCCCACGGAGCGCGAGAGTCCAGGATGACTTGTTGCGCCAGGTCTGAAGGCCCATCTTAGCTGCCAAGAACCTGCGGCATGGATGCCCCGCGCCTTCAAGACGGGGAAGAAGTGCCGCCACTCCTTTCTGACATGGCCCCTTACGGGGAGCCGTTTTTCTGTAGGGAACGGCCAAACCCTCCCCGTAAGGGGCTGTGTGACGGAGAGATTGCTCTCTCGCTCCTCTCGGCAAGGTTATGGCGCGGTTTGTGTGTGTAGAACACTGGCCTAACCCCGCTACACCTATTTAATCCTACACCGTAGAAGTCAGAACTGAGGAGGCATTCTGACGCACCTATTATTCGCGCCTAACGGAGTGCTCGAAGCACTGAGCCTGGACAGGATATCGAGCTTGCGAGAGACGGGCAGAAGTCACCCCTGCTCGCCAGCCCCCGCTTGTAAGCGGAGGGTTCCTGACATACTGATGATACTATCTGAAAACAAAAAAGGCAAGGTTACCTTTTTACGGAGGGAGAGGGATTCGAACCCCCGGGGCTTTCGCCCAGCTGTTTTCAAGACAGCCGCAATAGTCCACTCTGCCATCCCTCCGCTGACAGTGTACCATATAGGTAGCCCACAATGGAAGGGGCTCTCACATCAGGGTGATAGTAACGAACTGCCCATGTAGGGGCGTAGGACTTTTGGAATAACGACGGAACCATCAGCCTGCTGGTAGGACTCGAGGATAGCGGCCATGGTGCGGCCAACTGCCAGGCCCGAGGCATTCAATGTATGGACATACTCGGCACGATTGCCAGCAGCGGGACGATACCTTATGTTCGCACGACGGGCCTGAAAGGCTTCACAGTTGCTGATCGAGGAGAACTCGACGTAGCGCTGCTGGCCGGGCATCCACACCTGCAGGTCGATGGTTTTTGCAGAGGCGAAGGGTAGATTTGCGGTACAGAGGGCGACCACGCGATAGTGTAACTCTAAGCGCCTTAAGACGGCCTCGGCATGCCCCAGCAGCTCGTCAAATGCGCTGTAGGATTCCTGGGGGAGCACAAGCTGAAAGAGTTCAACTTTATTGAACTGGTGGAGACGCAGCAGGCCGCGCGTCTGGCTCGAGGCTGACCCGGCCTCGCGCCGGAACGCCGTGGTCCAGGCGACGTAGCGCAGCGGCAGTGTGTGGGGTGACAGGATAGTGTCGCCATGCAAACCGACCAGAGGCACCTCGGCAGTGGGATTGAGGTAGAGTTCGTCCTCGACGCAGTTATAGAGCTGGTCCTCAAATTTCGGTAACTGCCCGGCTCCTAGCAGCGCCGAGCGCTTCACGAGAAAGGGCGGGATGACCTCGGTATAGCTATGCTCACGGGTATGCAGGTCGAGCATGAATGAAATGAGGGCCCGTTCTAAGCGCGCTCCAGCACCTTTGAGCACAACAAAGCGGCTGCCTGCTATCCTGGCGCCACCTTCAAAGTCGATGAGTTGCAGGCGATCGCCCAGGTCCCAATGAGCTCGCGGTTCAAAATGAATGGGAAGCGGCTCTCCCCAACGTCTCAATTCGCGGTCACCGGCATCGCCTTCACCATCGCCGACGCTGTTATGAGGGATGTTGGGTAGATTGAGTAAAAGAAACTGGAGGCGAGTATCAATATCGGATATCTGGAGTTCAAGCTGCCGGATGTCCCGTGCAGTCGCTTTTACCCGTTTATTGGGCTCTGCACGGGCTTCAACAGGCGCAGCGCGCACCTGTTCACGCAGTTGTTCGAGTTCGCTGTAGAGGCCATCGCAGCGAGTGGCGAGGCCACGCCGCTGTTCGGCCAGGCGCAGGATTTCGTCGATGCCCTGGGGATCACAGCGGCGGCGCAGGGCCGCGCGCACTTGTTCGGGGTGCTGGCGAATAAAATCAAGGCTCAACATATCGACAGTATAGCACAACTCAATGAGCCGATTTGCAAAGGCTTAGCCTCAAATCCCATGGATGTTGGTAAAGAGCGGCTCACCATCCAGCCAAGATTGGAGCCACTGTTGTAATGATGGTGCTTCCAGCGTAAAACTCCATCCTCCACTCCCACACTGGACAATACGATAGGTAGTGGTAGCGCAATCAATGAACGAATCGATGAGGCATCCCCATGTACTGACATACAAGAGTTGCTCAGGATAGTCTGGACCGCGATACTCCAGCGTGGTATGCACAATGGAAGGCTCAAAGTATACCTCCTCACCCTCAGGAGTAAACAGCGGTGACAAACCGTATCCTGGACCAAAGCCACCATTACCTACCTCCAGATAGATCCGCTTCAAGAATGGTGGTAGGGGAAAACCCAGCAGTGTTTCTGCACGAAGCAGATCAGCTGGAGTCACTGGAGGCCGTACCCGTTGTAGCAGCCCCGTGTATTCTTCCTGACAAGGATAAGGAAAATCACCTACAAAGGAGAGTGCCTTCAGTCCCTTCATCAGGGTGTGTTCGTCATGTTCCATTGTTTCCTCTTAAAAAAGATTCATTTCATTGTTAGTACATTCTCTCCCAAGCAGGAAAAAGTGGCAACCTCATCTATCGCTCTATCCCACAGCCGAGGCAACGAGCTGGGAAGCAATCAGAAGAAGGTATCAGAGACCCTCCTTCTGGAGTTACAAATGATCTGGAGCCGGATAGCGCTGCGCCCACACATCCTTTAATTGCACGTGCAGCGAACACATAAGGTACAATACAAAAAACTATTAGCGCTGCTGAATTTGATGATTTACGCCGATTTTGCCGGAACAGGCCGTGTTCTATAGGCGGATTGGACCAGGAGGATTTTACGAAGGATGAGTGAAGCGATGCAGCTCTTATGCTCCACGGGGACATTCAGCCGGGACCCGGACTATACCGACTACCGGGCCGTGCTGGCGTACGGTCCGGGATTAGAGGTAGATGGATTCGAGGTGATGTTCTATGCAGGCTGGTATGCCGAGGTTAGAGTATCGGCACTCTGTTGGGAAGCTCGCAGCCGGAGAAACGCGAGCAGGGCATAGAGCGCTTTGCTGCGAACTGCAGACTGGGGAGGCTGGTTGCGACAGGAGTGCTGGTACTGCACCTGTGGGGTTTGCCGGAACTGGACGAGCAGCTTGAACGCAACCTGCAAGGGCTCGAAGCCTGCCTTATGCTGGCGGAGCAGTCCGGGTTGCAACTGGCGGTGGAGACGATACCGGGCAGCCAGGCCGACCCATTGAGCAATGTGCGCCGGGCGGTCGATCAAGACGAGCGCTGTGCTGTCGCGCTCGATACCGAATTCCTGGGGCTCTACCACCAGTTGGATACAGCTCTGAACTCGGACTGGTTATGGCAAGGCAACAGGGTACAGCATATACATATCAAGGATTTCGATGGTCGCCCATTCACCGACGATCAGCGGCGCCGCTACCTGCACCCAGGTGAGGGCTATATCGACTTTGTTCATTTCTTTGACGCGCTCAAGCAGCGCGGGTTCGCGGGAAATATCAGCCTCGAGGCTTCGGCCATCCAGCGCGATGGCAAGGTTGACCCGGAGCGATTGAAGGAGAGCCTAGCTATGCTGCGAGGATGGATGAGCACGTGAGAGTCAGGCTTGTTCATTACCTGGAGGTATACTATGTTATATCCTTTAGCCTTCCCAGCAAAAGGAAGAAATAACCCGATTTGCATATTAGATAGAAATACGCTACACTATGATAGGTCCGTAAAGTACTGGGCAAAAACGGCGAGACAAGACATTAGATCGACACATGATTACAGTCGTCAAACTGAATGCGCTGGGGGAAGTCAAGATAACATACGAGGGCGAGGTTAT
>WNEZ01007505.1_pt1 | contig 14268 bp, 14 predicted proteins | sample 5400521 | NCBI WGS metagenome assembly WNEZ01 (sample SAMN13153339, study PRJNA577476) | soil metagenome | isolation source: 120 cm saprolite under Douglas fir tree site 2 hole 1 replicate 1 | place: USA:California | collected 2015-04-18
CCATTGTCTGCTCTTCGCCGACGAGGAGCGTGATGGCATTGGTCATGTCGTTTCCACGCCTGTTCGGCGAACTTCATAGCGCAGGAGCACATTGTCAGAATGCTCCCAGGTGCGGACGTCGATGAGCCGAAGCGGTGCGGGAGGTTTGCCCACGAAGACAGGGACTCCTTCGCCTAAGACCACATTGCCAATCATCAGATGGATCTCATCAATCAGATCGTGCGCCAACAGATCGTTCCAGAGCGTTCTGCTCCCGGTAATCAGAATGTCTTTGCCTGGTTGGCGTTTGAGTTCGGCAATCTTTTGATGAGCATCTGCACGTCTGATGATGGAGATATCGGGCCAGTTTCCTGTCAGTGTGTCTGAGACGACGATGGTGGGCACGGACGCGCCCGCCTGGCTGAGCTCTCGTTGTTCGGGGGTCCACTTCTCAGAGGTGGGATCCTTAGCGACCTCTGGCCAGAAACTGTTGAATAACTGAAAGGACACACGGCCAGCAAGAGTCAAGTCGGCTCTGCGAAGCAGTTCGGCAGTATACGTGTCGAAGACGCCTCCCATCATGGGGAACATGACTGAGACATCGTTGTCTGGCCCGCTGTGATACCCATCCAGTGAGATGACGTTGAAGACAATGATTTTCCGCATGATATCCTTCCTTCTCGGTTCCTGTTGTTCCAAACCCTCTCAATCAGGGGGCTAGTCATTCGTTCTTCTTCAACCCTTTCGATGCGGTCATTCCCTCCCATTTTTTCTCAGACGATACGTCTCGTTGCGCAATCCGTGGGCTTAGGGAGACTTGATCCACAAACGGCAACGTTGCCAACGTGCGCAGCAGCACCTCGTCGGCCACTCCGGCTCGCTCTCGCTGAACCTCCAGCTCATCCAAGATCCCCAATTCCTCGTGTAAGGCCACCAACTCATCCAAGGGGCCACTGGCCATCGTCGTGGCCAAATCCGGGCGTTGGCCCCGTCTCAACGCCTCTGCTACCACAGCTTTATCGTTTCGATACCATTCCATCTTCTTCTTCCTCCTCCTTTAGAACTTCCCTTCTAGTTTATCACCTCCTTCCCTTATCTCCAAATGTCTGCACGACACCAGAAGAACGGCGATACACCGGCGGGCATGGAGGCGATGGACGGGACGGCAGCATCTTCGTCCGACGAGGGCAAGGGCGTCACCATCCACCCACGCATTACCCCAGACCAGTCGCGCGCTGGCTCACTCGTTGCCAGGCAGCGCGTGCAACGCCCCATGACTTTCTGGTCGGAAGCCGTGGCGCATGGCCTGTTGGTGGCGGTGGCGCTTGGCGTTCCCGACGAACAGGGTCTGTATGGCCCATGGACCGGCAAGCGCCTGACACGCCTCCTGCGCATGACCGTCGCCCAACTCATTGAGTTTCAGATCCAGCACGGCGAAGTTCCGGCGGTCCTGGAACTCCTGCGACAATAGGGTTCCGCTGCCCCCGCAACTATACTCAGTCACGAGACAGAGCAACCAGGGGAAACAGAAGTCTTCTCCGCCACAGCCAGTCGCAAAGAGGTGCAACAAGGGCTTGCCGAGGTAGGGTTCGGTCAACTCAGCATACTTAGGAAGCGCGAAGTGGAGTGAGCGGAGGCGACTCGACACCACAAAACCACAATACCACATCTAGACGGGTTTTCCCCACCAGATGTGGTATTGTGGTTTTGTGGTATAAGGTGTATACTCTGGAAGAGGTCACTTCTGCACCATCATATGTACTGGGGCGGGGTGAACGAGTGGCAATCTCAACGGGGAGCACACCAGACAAGGCAAACACCGCCACCTCCTTGAGATGAAGAAAGAGGGAACAGGAGAGAGTGGTAAAGTATGTCAGAGCAGCACACGGGTAGCCATGGCCAGGATGATGGAGAGGGACAGGGGAAGCAGGCCCTCATTATACGAACGATGGAGTTTTACGGCGATGAACTGGTCGCAGTAATGACTCCCGACAGGCAGATCTGGGTTCACCTAGCGCGACTGATTGAGAGCCTCGGCCTCTCGCTCTCAGACCAACTGGAACACATCCGGGGAAACAAGACCTTAAACGCCGGGCTGCGAACCTTCGTCGTTCCAACAAGGCGGGGAGCACTTCCCGCCCAGTTCTTGCGCCTGGGGCTTGTCGCATTTTATCTTGCAAGGATTCAGCCGCAGCGTGCGAAACCAGAACTGCGCGACAAGATCGAACGCTACCAGGAGCAGGCCGCCGATGTCCTCTACGCCGCCTTCCTGGGGGAATTCGGGATCATCGAACCGGGACGCTCTCAAGGGGAGCACGGACTCACTGCCGCCGAGCAGAACTACCAGCAGGCGCAACTCCTCGCCAACGTCGCCCGCCAGCAACTCAGTATCGAGCGGGAGGTCGGCGACCTCCAGGAGCGGGTGACGGGGCAGCAGGAAATCCTCGACCTCTACGACGAGCGCATCGCCATGCTGGAACTGAGGCTCGGGACGAACGACCGCATCACTGAAGAACAGGCGACGGAGATTAAGGAAGCGGTCAAGGGCATCGGGGTGCTCAAGGCAGAGGCATCACATAATCAGCGGCTCGCCGGGCCAACCATTCAAGCCGTCTGGGGCATGCTTTACCGCGAGTTCGGCGTCACGGTTTACCGCAACCTGCCCAGGAACCGCTTCGACGAGGTGATGCGCTTCCTCGAAGAGACCAAACGCATGATGCTGGGAGGGAAGTGATGGGCGAGCGACTGACCTCGGTGCGTGTGCGCAGGAGCCTGCATAACAGGCTGCGCCTGCTGGCCGCCCAGCTTTCGCGAGAGCGCAAGGTGCGTGTCACCATACGCAGCTTGCTGGAAGAGGGGGCGCGTGGGCTCTTTGTGGTCCCGCTCGCCGAGTGGGTCCAGTGGGCGAGTGAGAGCGTTGCCTCACTCAACGCTGAGCGGACCAACGACCCGTTGGCGAGTGAGTCGTTCCGCATCGATGCTGACCTGGTCGATCACCTCGGCGTCCTGGCGGCGCAGATCGCCCTGCAAAGCAAGGTGCCGGTCACGAAAATCCACCTGCTCGAAGAGGCAGGCCGGCGGATCATTGTGCAGGTCGAGGAAGAGCAACAGGAGATGAACGCGGCTATCGAAGCGTCGGAAAAGCATGCCTCCAGGAGGAGCGAAGGCTTTTGAGAGCAATGTTCCCCGGCTGATTGATGCGTTGCTTTTTTCTGCTGACGCATATCCAACGGTTCGCGACAGTTTTCCCGTAGGCTTAAACGGAGGGAGGAGCCAGGATGGTGTCTGTTTAAACGGACAGGGGAGGTGTAATTGAAGAGATGAAGGCACAGAAGTGCGGGAAAAGCAAGGCTCGAGCAGGCGAATCTCGTATCAATTTGGAAAAGAATTGGCTAAACTACTTGCAGGTCACTGCGTGCTCTGTCATAATGCGTGACAGATGTGTCTGTTTAAACAGACAGAGCAGTGCTACCCTGGAGGAACAGCAGGAGCAAGAGCGACATGAATATCTATGTGTATGCGAATCAGAAGGGTGGGGTCACGAAGACCACTACGGCGATGACAGCCGCCTTGATGGCGAGATTGAGTGGGAAACGCGTCTGCCTGATCGATATGGATCCTCAGGGGAACTCGACTGGGGGGATGGGATACGATGCGGATGTGCTCGAGCACACAGTCTATACCGCCATGCGCGGGGAATCGACCCTCCAGCAGATCCTCAAACCGACCTATATCGACCGAGCGACCGGGGCATTCTTTGACCCTACGAATGCGCAGGTGATGGAGGATCTGGGTATTAGCTCCACAGAGCAGGCGCTGCGCGGGCCGGATTTGTTGCCGAACAACATCCTGGCAACGTCGGCGGACATGGAATTGCAGGAAGACCCATCCTGGGGGACGCTGCTCAAGAGCCTGCTGGCACAACTGGTGCAGCGCTATGATGAATTCCACATCGACACCAACCCATCGCTTGGCCGCCTGACGGTCAATGCGCTGCTGAGCGCGACCCACGTGGTTATCCCCATGACGCCGGAGGTCTTTTCGCAGCAGGGCATGGTTGCGCTGATCCGCTCCATCCTGCGCGCTCAGAAAAGCAATCCGGATTTGCAGGTCGCGGGCATTCTCTTCGCGAGGGTACGTTACGCGACCCACCAGAAGATCATGTCGCGGATCCGCGAGAGTGTGATTCCGGATATCAACCGGCAGATTGCAGAGCAACAGCCACGTGTGCCGGGGCAGCGTGCGGCGCTACAAGTGGGGTTCTTCGACACCGTGATCAACGAGGCTGCGGCCATCAGCGATGCGGCCTTCAGGCAGTCGTCGGTGATCCTCACCGATCCGACGGGGCCGATTTCTGTGCAGAGCTGGGCCTTCTACCTCGAACTGCTGCAGCGAACCAGAGGGAGCGGACTGGAAGCGGCGAAGAAAAACTTCGATCATGTACGAGAGCTGTTCGAGAAGGCCAGGGCAGGCGAACGAGCAAGACGCGTACAACCGGGTGTTGCTTCTGCGAAGGAAGGATGACGAAAGATGGCTGCAAAAAAGAAGCAAGCATTTTCCACGGTTTTTTCTCTGGATGAAACGGCGGCTGCGCAGAGCGCGCTAGATAAAGTGTTCCCCGAACAACCGGTAGAGCAGGCCGCGTTGCAGGTGGTGCAGGGTGTTGATCGGACCTCGATGCTCGTTCCTGTGGCGAACATCGTTCCCAATCCTTATCAGCCGCGCAAGCGTTTCGACCAGGCCAAGCTGCAAGAGCTGGCGGATTCGATAAAAGAGGAGGGGATGCTGCAGCCCATCGTGGTGCGCCGCTCGCCCACAAAACAGGGCATCTTTGAAATTGCCGCGGGGGAGCGCCGTTGGCGGGCTGCAATACTGGCGGGATTGGAGACGATCCACTGCGAAATTTTGGAGGAGTGTTCCGACGCACGCATGAGGCGCATCGCCCTCCTCGAAAATCTGTTACGGGAAAACTTAGCACCACTAGAATTGGCGGAGACCTACCGGGCGATTCTCGATGAGCGAGATGAGCACAACCAGCCGGTCAATTCCGTACGGTCTCTGGCTGAGATGCTCAAGCAGACCCGCGATCACGTCGATAGCCACCTGGCGCTGCTGCGCGTCCCAGAAGATGTGCGCAAGCTGATCGAAGAGGATGAGACCACCCCCCTGCGCGTCATCCGTGAGCTGGGCAATATCGAGGACCCGGGAGACCGCGCAGCCCTGGTCGAAGAGGTGCGGAAGCGCACGTTAAACCAGGCCGATATCGTTGCGATTCTGCAGGAACTGAAGAAAGGCAAGCGTCGCCAGCAGAAGGAGGAGCCCCAGGCGGAAGCCAGCGATCCGGAGCCGCAAGTGGCAGCCCACGATCCGGACCCCCAGGTTGGAGTTGCAGGGAGGCCGGTGGTCCCGCTGACGCACGTGACCCGTATCGTGCTGGTGAAGAAGCTGAACAAGGAGAGAGAGGCCATCCAGAAAACGTTTCAGCGCATCGCCGGTGAAGTACAGACCCTCGACCTCGAGGGCAGGCAGTTGGTGCGGACCCACCTCGAAAACATGGCCCAGGACCTGCAAGAGCTGATCGAACAATGTTCGTAAAAGGAAGTGAGGGAAGAGAGTTGGTGGCGGATGTTTGTCTAAACGGACACCTGCCACCCGAGGAGTGCGCTTCTCTAACTTTGCCATGCAGTATCACAACATCTCTCGACGCGTTCGTAGCGGTCACACACTTCCGCTTACTTACCTAAATTTTGTCCAAAGTAGTGACATCGAGAGCAAATGAAGAGCTTGCCAAAGGCATGAAGAAGGCTCATACCTAATGGAGAAAAAGTTGTCCGACCATTAGGAGGAGCCTCATCATGAACGAGTGTATCACAGCACCGACGTGTCATTTTACCCCAGCCGCCAGCCTGGCGGCATTGGGAGTCGTCTTGGAGCAACGCAAAGTGTTTGAACCCATTCGAGGGCAGCTGCATATTGAGCAGAAGACCGTCAAGCACACGCCCCTGGACAAGCTCTACGATAGCTTCATCACGAGGCTTTCTGGAGCACACGGGCTGGTAGAAATCAACACGCTGTTGCGAGCCGACCCCGCGAGGCCTCGTGCCTTTGGACGAAAGCGCTGCGCGGAGCAATCGGTCGTGCAACAAACGTTGGATGCCTGCACCCCGGTCCAGGTCGCCCAGATGGAGCAAGCCCTGGATGAGATCTATCGCACGCACAGTCGCGGCTTTCGCCATGACTATCGTGCTGACTGGCAAATCCTGGATGTAGACCTCTGCGGCTGGCTCTGTGGCAAACAGGCAGCGTTTGCGACGAAAGGCTATTTTGCCAATGCCGCTCGCAATCGACGCGGACGGCAGCTTGGGCGCGTGCTGGCGACGCGCTATCAGGAAGTGGTCGTGGATCGTCTGTTTCCCGGCAATTGCCAACTCAATGCCACCTTACAAACGCTGGTCACCGCTGCTCAAAACACGTTGCAGCTTGACGCTGAGCAACGTCGGCAGACCCTGGTGCGCATCGATGCTGGAGGCGGGAGCGTGCCCAACCTGAATTGGCTGCTCTCTCAGGGCTATGAGGTGCTGGGCAAAGCGTGTTCGGGACAACAGTCTCGTCTGCTGGCCACTACCGTCCAGCACTGGATGACCGATACCCAGGTTCCTGAGAGACAGGTCGGACGGGTGTGCGAGGAGCCCACCGCTTTTGTGCGCCCGGTTCGTCGGGTTGCGGTTCGCTCGCGCAAAGCCAACGGTCAGTGGGGCGTGGGTGTGTTGATTTGTTCGCTTTCGGATCAGGCAGTGCTTCACCTGGCAGGCGTGCCTCTGGAAGCTCCTGCTGATGAGCAGACGGTGCTGCGGGCTGTGGTCGCGCTCTACGACCAACGAGGCGGCGGCATCGAGACGAGCTTCAAAGGAGGCACAGGCATCGGCTTGACCAAACGCAACAAAAAGCGTTTTGAAGCCCAACAACTGTTGATGCTCTTGGGCAGCCTGGCTCACAATGTGCTTGTCTGGGCTCATGAGTGGCTCAACACTCCTGCCCCAGCTGAGCCTGAGCAGGCCCAGCTGATCCCTCTGTCGAGCCGTGAGCCTTTGCCGCACTATGGCCCTTTGCGCATGGTGCGCGATGTCTTTCATAGTAGTGGCTGATCTCGCGTTGGGATGCTTGCGGCCACCTCATAGAGATCGTCCTCAACCAGGACGCTCTCCTGGCTCGTCGCATCCTTTTTTCGTTGCGCCAATTGCTTGCTCCCATGCATGTTGCCATTAATTTGGGCCAAACTTAGGTACTTAAGAACCTATCCCAATAGGCCAGCAGCGCGGTACGTAATCCAAGCACAAGCCAGATGAAGCAGGGCCAAATAATTCTCAACCTTTTTGTCCCAGCGGATGAGTACAGCGCGAAAGCGATTCATCCAACTGTGCGTGCGCTCGACGATCCAACGTCTGGCCTTGTAGCCAACGTGGCGTTTGAAGGCTTGCGCCTCTTCCTTTCTCGCCCGAATATGCAAGGTGTAACCAAATTCCTTGCCCAATTCCCGGACTTCGTCGTAGTCATACCCTTTATCCAGGCAGAGATTCTGTCGTTGCTCTTCGGTTGGCTCTGGTCGGGCAATTGGGATACTTTCCAGCGTTCTATGTGTCATCTTGAAATCATTGCGGTTGGCTCCTTCGACGGCGAGACCGATAGGGAGTCCATGCCCTTCCACTAACAGGCTTCGCTTCACTCCGCGTTTCGCCCGATCCGTGGGGTTGGGTCCTGTCTTCTCTTGACCCAGTGGCGCTTTCGTCATAGCTCCATCCATTGCTTGCCATTCCCAATCCAGACCCTTGAGTTCATCGTAGGAAGTCAAGCCTTGTGCCCATACCTGTTTGAAGACACCTACTTGCGTCCATTCCTGAAAACGTCGATGCGCACTGCTGCTGGAGCAGATCCCTGTGGCATCCAGCGCTTTCCATTGACATCCTGTTCGCAAACGATAGAAAATGGCATCCATCGCCTTGCGGTCATCCACTCGGGGCCGGTGGCACCCCAACGGGTGCGGTTTGCTGGGCGGCAAGAGCGGTTGTACTTTGGCCCATAATTCATCGGGGATTCGCCAACACTGGCTGGCATTCGAAAGACTCATCTTTCCTTTGCTCCTCTTCGTTGTTTGTGTCAGAGATCACGTGAGGATCGGCGTATGGAATGGTGAACAGAATGTGGCCCCTGAGGAGTTCACTCGCAGAGATGCAGACGAACATCTCTTGTTCCCTCTTCCGATCCAATGGATTGGTTTTCAGCTCTGACTGATCACCACTTTGCCGAAATGTGAGTGCTCCGCGAAGTACTGGTGAGCAACTCTGGCGTCGTCGAAGGAAAACACGTGGTCGATCACCGGCTTGAGCCGATTCACGGCGATGGCGCGATTCATGGCCAGAAAGTGGGCACGGTTGCCCAGGGCGATGCGCCGTAGCGTGAAGAAGTTCCCGGTGAGGGCGCTGACAGGGAGCGTTGAGGCTGTATTGGCCAGCCAGCCGACCAGGCTGATTTGCCCCGAAACTGCGGTCGACTTGATCGACTGCTCAAGTGTGCCCGCGCCGCCAACCTCGATGACGCGATCGACGCCTTGGCCGTCCGTCAGTTCGCGCACCACTTCATGCCAGGCAGGGGTCGTCCGGTAATTGATCACCGAATCCGCTCCCAGAGCCTTGAGCCGTTCTGCCTTCTCATCGCTCGACGTGGTTGCAATGACGCGTGCGCCAAAGAGTTTGGCGAACTGCAAGGCAAAGAGAGAAACCCCTCCTGATCCCAGGGTGAGCACCGTCTCACCAGCCCGCAATGGTCGCCCCCAGGTCGTCGCATTCCAGGCGGTGACAGCGGCGCAGGGCAGCGTCGCTGCCTCTTCAAAGGAGAGATGGTCGGGAATGGGGACGATCCCCTCTTCAGGCAACAGGGCATATTCCGTCAACATGCCGTCAACAGAGCCGCCAAGTTGTTTGGAATAGTCCCACCTGAAAGGGCCATCCGTCCAGTAGGGGAGAACCGCGCCCGCCACCCTCTCACCGGGTTGTGTGCGGGTGACGCCCGGACCTACGGCGACGACCGAGCCAGCCCCGTCTGACACCGGAATAACATCCGGGCGGATAGGCCAGGGATACGTGCCTTGCATGACCATGAGTTCTCGCTGATTGAGCGAGTTGGCCCGCACGCGAACCAGCACTTCGCGCGGGCCGGGCACCGGTACGTCGTGTTCCTTTATCGTTAGGCCGACCAGGCCTGCACCTTTGTTCACATGATAGCTTTTCATGAAGTATTTCCTTTCTCGGTCTCCCGAAGACGAGCGTGTGTCTTTCTCAACGTGCCAACTCTCTCTATGAGCGTCGTCCTTTCTTTCCCTGGTAGGCCCATGATGAGCGCATCTCAGCCGCCGGAACCTGTCGCGCTTACCCGAAGACTCAGCAAGAGCAGGAGCAGGCCCAGCAGCGCGAAGCTTGCGCCCACCCAGCCAAGCTGGGTGACTGGAAGCACGTGCAGTGCCACTCCACCTAGCATGGCTCCCCCAGCCGTGCCCAGGTAGAGTGCGGCGTTATTGAGCGCCAGAATCACATTCACATGGGCTGGTGCCAGGCTCAGCAAGCGGTGCTGCTGTGGCGTGAAGATACTGGCGGCTGCCCCTCCCCACAGAAAGAGCGCGTCCATGAGAAAATGGCGAGCATGATCGAAAGCCCCAACAGGCTGACCACCAGCGAACGCGTGGTCCCGAAATGGTCCGCCACACTACCGCTGATCCAGCTCCCTACCACGAAGCCCAGACCAGAGGCGATGAGCAGCCCACTGATATCGCTGATGTGCATTGTCTGCCCAAGCAAGGGAGCAATATAGGTATAGACCAGGTAGAATCCCAGACTCGACAGTAAGGTCGGGCAGAGCGCCAACAGCAGCCGAGGTTCTCTGACCGGAGCCAGACGCGTTTGCAGTGACAGTGAGGGCTGTGCGGCAGCTCTGGGCAACCGACTTACTAGCAGCGCCACACAGGCAATGCCAGCAAGTGCCGCCACCAGGGCGAAGGACAGGCGCCAGCCCGCGTGTTCACCCACCCATGTGCCCAACGGAGAGCCGAGCACGGTAGCCAGCGTGAACCCGCTCACCACCAGGGCCAGGGCTTGCCCCCGCTTCTCTGGTGGGGAGAGCTGCGTGCTGGTCGCATAGGCCAGCGGGGAATGCGTCGCGGCGCAAACGCCAGCCAGTATACGCGTCAGCACTAAGAGGGGAAAGGTGGGGGCGAGCGCTGATCCCACATTGGCAAGGCAAAAACCAAAGAGCGCGATCACCAGGACACGGGTGCGCGACCAGCGATTGGTCAGCGCCGCCAGCACTGGTGCTCCCAGTCCATAGGTCAGGGTGAAGGCCGTCACTAATTGTCCGGCAAGGCTTTCCGAGACCCTCGTCGCATGGGCAATCTCAGGCAGCACCCCGGCCACGACAAGAGCATCAGTGCCCAGTGCAAACATGCCCAGAGCCAGCAAAAGGATGCGCGGATCAATCTTGCTTGCCCGTGCTGATCGAGGGACATCCTGTAGGGCCTTTGACATGGATGAAGACATCCTTTCTTTCATGCGCCTCTCCCATCCCTGGCCCGTTCTAATGGAAGAGAGCATTGTGGACACAGCAGTGGCCAGTTCCAGCTCGCTAGCAGAAGCAAAGCACAGGCATCATGGGAAACAGCTCTCCTGGCAGATCGTACTTCTGCCACCGAATCGATCTTCCACCAGGCTGACGACGACATGGCGCATCGTCGTCAGCCGATGTAGTTAGAACTGGTAGTCGAAGCAAATGCGCCCGTCGTCGCTCAGAAGAAGGAAGATGGTGCCAGTTGCCGCCACTTCGCCGCCACTGGCTGGCACCATCTCCCAATTGAACTTCAGAGCGTTGTGGTGTCCCGCAACGTCGCTCGAGAGCCTGAAGACAAACCCTCCTGTTTGCACAAACTCTTCGTGCGCGGCTTCGACCCGCTCTTCCAGCGCTTGGTACCCACGCATCTCGCGTGATCTGGTGAATTGGACGCCATCCTCCACCCACAGTTCGGCGATCCGCTTGCGGCGACGTTCGGCGTCCGGTTCGTGCCAGACCGCGATGTAGCAATCCACCAATGCGTTCAGCTCACTGCTCTCTCGTTGACTCATAGCTGAGTGACTCCTTTCTGCCAGCTCGGATGTATCGTCTACGTTCTTGAGTGTACCCTGAAAAGGTGATAGAATCGTTCCTAATTGAAGATGCTTTCAAGCAGGAGAAAGAAAGTGGTCTATCGCCCGACTGCCCGTGTGCTGACCGTCTTAGAACTGCTGCAAGCACATGGACGCCTGACCGGCGCAGAGCTTGCTCGGCGGCTGGAGGTGGATATCCGCACGGTGCGCAATTACGTCGAAACACTTGCCGATCTGGGAATACCCGTAGAAGCTGAGCGTGGCCGCTATGGGGCCTATCGCCTGCGACCAGGCTACAAACTCCCCCCGCTGATCTTTACAGAGGACGAGTCCCTTGCACTGACGCTCGCGCTGTTGCTGGCGCGAGAGAACGGTCTTGCACAGACTGCGCCCGCCGTGGAGAGTGTGCTTGCAAAAGTCGAACGTGTCCTGCCCCAGGCGACGCGCACCCGTATCCAGGCGGTAGAACAGACGGTGATCTTCGAGAGGAGTTCTTTCTACGCTGCACCCTCCGCTGCGGCAGTGACGGTGCTGAGTGCTGCGGTCCAGACCGGACAGTGTGTGCGTCTCCAGTATCGCTCTGCACGCTCGGAGGTGACGGAGCGCGTGTTTGATCCCCACGGCGTCGTGTATCATGCGGGGCTCTGGTACACCATCGGCTACTGTCACTTGCGACAGGGGCAGCGCCTCTTTCGCCTGGACCGTATCCGGCAGGTCGAAGTGACGAGCGAAACGTTTTCTCCTCCGATCAACTTTGATGCGCTCGAAGCGGTACACCGCATGCTCGCCTCTGTCCCGAGAGTATGGCAGATCGAAGTGTGGTTAGAGACCACGCTGGAGGAGGTGCAACGCCAGACCCGCTTTCCAAAGGCGCTGTTTGAAGAGACGGCCAAGGGAGTCATCTTGCGCGTCGATGTCGAAGATCTGCCATGGATGGCGCGCTTCCTCGCTGGTCTCGGTCTTCCATTGATCATCCATCGCCCCCCTGAATTACGGACCGTCTTACGCCACTATGCACTCACGCTGGCGAGCTATGCTGAGCGGACCGAAGCGTAAGGGCTCAAGCGGCACCTGAGCTGGAAATTCGAGACAGTGGGTTGTCAAACGAACGCACATCTGGATGAACCACTTTCGCCGTGCGCTGATCCGTGGTCTATGGTCAAGAACTACCTGAACTTGCTCCATCTGGCTGGCGCTTTTATTATGTTCCGGGCAGCAAGCCTATTGGGATAGGCTCTAAGCATTGCTCTTCCCACATATATGCGCTACCATTCTGTGATTTGCCTCGTTTCTTGTCCTCTCTACTGACGCATAGCTGTCCAGCAGATGGCTTGTCTCCTGAATTGATAGCAACCAGACGTTGTGAAGGAATTCACGGCTTTGACCCATATCCACGTTGGGGGTCCCATTTGGGAACCATAACGTGTCCTTTGGTCCCACGTTGGCAGGAGTCCGCACGAAGAGCACAAAATGCTTTTGTTCTTCGGACTCGTGCTCTCAGATATGCGTCAAACCGGACGATTTATGGTAAAAAGTAGTTCAACGGGAAGAAAGCCAGAATACTTTGTGGTCTGAGCCATCACCCTCACAAGGCTCGACTGTTTTTTCTCAACAGCAATGGAGGCAGATCTTACCTGGGGTAAAAGTAGCGAGTGTGCCATACCGCACAGTGGGGGCGTATAATGTAGCTAACACACCTTAGTTAGAGTCCATTCCACCTTGTTAAAAACAAGAGGGTAAAACACAATGGCAAATCAGGAAGTGCGATTCGTTTGTCTGAAACTGTGAAAACGGGGGAAGGACAGCAACGGGATACCCATCCCGATGACAACTGATAGCTCGACGGTGGGTGCAATTCCCACCCCTTTAAGTGAGAGAGGAACAGCATTCTCCCCTCGGTAGCGACTGGTCAGTGCGGCTCGTTCACTTGAAACCACACACAAATATGGGGGAAAGTGACGAAGAAATACATCTTCGATAACTGAGAAGTTGAAGGAAGGCGAAATTCCTTCTCCGTCAAGAAGGGACGGATAGCAACACCCCTACGGAGCGACTGGTTCTCAAACCGTAAAGCGGGGGGTAACGGGGATAAGCCGTAAACTTGATACGGTGACGCCTCTAGCTGGCTGTCATGGCTAGGAGCACGAATGCACGAGAACCGTCGTCACGCTAAACAGGTCTACGCAAGTTACCAGACCTGGTCCAAAATGGACAAGGATAACAGATGAGCAATTTGGCCATTGACTCATTCCTTCTCGGAAAAAAACCCGGCGGAAAGTGCAAGCCTACCACAGCGCAAAACAACTTTTCGGAACGAGATAACCATCAGCAGACTCTCATCGCCGATCGATACGATGAGTAGGTACCAACCGCAAGTCGCTGATGTTGGGATTGTCTAAGAAGCCGAGCCTCGGCAGACGTAGACACGATCATATGGAAGAAAGAGGAATGAGTAGCATGAATGGCAATCCATCGGATCAACCGAATGTGGCCTGGGAACGGCTCCCCTGGAAAAAGCTAGAGGTGGCTGTTTACCGCATGCAAAAGCGCATCTTTCAAGCGAGTAAACGTGGCGATACCAAAACCGTTCACAAAATCCAAAAACTCTTGATGAAGTCAGAAGCGGCAAGACTGCTTGCCGTGCGACGAGTGACGCAGGACAACCAGGGAAAGAAAACCGCAGGAGTAGACGGAGTGAAATCCGTCCCGCCAGCGGAAAGGTTGAAGATGGTCGAAGCCATTGACCCCAAACACACGGAAAACCGAAAACCGAAGCCCCTCAGACGTGTGTGGATCCCCAAGCCCGGAAAGGAGGAAAAACGCCCGCTTGGTATTCCCGTGATGATCGACCGCGCCTGCCAAGCCTTAGCGAAGCAAGCCCTCGAACCACAATGGGAGGCACAGTTTGAGCGCAATAGCTACGGATTTCGCCCTGGACGCTCCTGTCATGATGCGATTGAAGCCATACACAGCAGTATTAAGCACAAAGACAAATACGTCTTAGACGCCGATATCGCTGGTTGCTTCGACAACATCTGTCATGAGGCCCTTTTAAGCAAGCTCAATACCTATCCTCAGATGAGCAGGCTCATCAAAGGATGGCTCA
>WNEZ01003127.1_pt1 | contig 14265 bp, 15 predicted proteins | sample 5400521 | NCBI WGS metagenome assembly WNEZ01 (sample SAMN13153339, study PRJNA577476) | soil metagenome | isolation source: 120 cm saprolite under Douglas fir tree site 2 hole 1 replicate 1 | place: USA:California | collected 2015-04-18
CGACCCGCCTGGAGTTGGCGCCCAAAATCTCCGCGAATGCTTATTGTTGCAGCTCAGGGAATCGGGCCTGGAGCAATCGGTCCCGTATCGCCTCGTAAGAGATTGCTTCGAGGAGCTGATCAACCACCGCTGGAGCGAGATCTCGAAGCGCTTCGGCATCAGCGCCACCGACGTCCAGAAAGCGGCTGACGAGATCGCCAAGCTCGACCCCAAGCCGGGTCTGCAATACGGTTCCCGAGACGACAACTACATCATCCCGGATCTCATCGTCGAGAAGATCGACGACCGCTATCACGTCTTTTTGAACGACGCGAATCTTCCACGTCTCAAGCTGAGCCGCGCCTACCAGGAGATCGCCCGCGACAAGAAGAAGTTTGATGGCGAGAACAAGGAGTTCATTTCCAACAAGCTCAATTCCGCGAACTGGATGATTCAGGCGATCGAGCAGCGCCGACAGACGATGCTCAAGGTTATGAACTACATCGTGGAGAGGCAGCGGGAGTTTTTCGAGAAAGGAATCCAGCACCTCAAACCGCTCACGCTGCGCGAAGTCGCTGAAGTGATCAACATGCACGAGTCGACGGTCAGCAGAGTGACGAACGAAAAATTCGTTCAAACGCCACGGGGCGTCCTCCCACTCAAATTCTTCTTCTCCTCGGGTCTCGCCACCTCGGACGGCGAGGACGTCTCTGCTCGCGGCATCAAGGCGCAGCTCCAAAAGCTCGTTCAGGAAGAAGATCCGAAGCACCCGCTCACCGATCAGGCGATCGTCAACATCCTCCGCGAGAGCGGGGTACAGATCGCCCGCCGCACTGTCGCCAAGTATCGCGACCAGCTCGGCGTCCTCTCCGCCCGGATGCGTAAGCGCGTATGACCTCCGCTCCACAGGCTGACGCGGCGCAACGCATGAAGAGCGGCCGGGTGCTTCAGCCCGTAGCGAGCCGGCCCGATGTGAGCGTGCTGGTTCCCGCCAAGGACGAGGCGGAGAATCTTCCACTCTTCATGGAGCAGGCGCGTGTCGCGTTCGCGTCGGCGCCAGGACGCTACGAGGTCGTCGTCATCGACGATGGGTCGGTGGACGATTCATGGAACGTTCTCCAGCGACTTGCTGTCGAGTATCCATTTCTCCGGCCAGTGAGGCACAGCATTCGGCGTGGAGTTGCCGACGCTCTCCGTACCGGGTACCTGCATTCGCGCGGAAGCGTCCTCGTATTCTATCCCGCCGATCTGCAGTACAGGCCTGAAGACATTCCGCGCCTCGTCGCGCCAATCCTTGCCGGGGAGTCGGATATCGTCACCGGCTACAAGGAAGGGAAATACGAGAAGGCGTTTGTCTCCGGCATCTACAACAGGCTCAGTCGCTCGCTCTTCAGGGTCGGTGTCCGCGATCTCAATTCCGTCAAGGCGTACAGACGGGAAGTGATGGATAACCTTCCGAACCGGCCCGATTGGCATCGCTACATGGTTGTGATGGCCGTTGCCGATGGTTTCTCCTTGTCGGAGGTTCCGGTGCCGCTTTATCCACGCAACGCAGGGCAGTCCAAGTTCGGAATCGGACGCATTCCCGTCGGCGTGCTCGACATGCTTGCCGTCTGGTTCGAGCTCCGGTTTGCCAGGAAGCCGCTGCTCCTGTTTGGATTGCTGGGCGCGGCGCTGTTCATCATTGGAGTCGTCGTTGGAATCGTGGCCATCCTCTGGCGCGTGATCGGAGGAGTCGGGTTTCGCCCGCTGGTGAATCTCGTCGAGACCTGCGTGACGGTGGGCAGCGTGTTCTTCGCCACTGGTCTCCTCGGAGAGATGATCGCCGCCCAGCGCGCCGAGCTGAGAGAGCTCCGCGCGCGCATCGAAGATCAATCGCGGGAACGCGACACGACGCAGAATCTCTGAGCAAATGAACGTACTGTTCCTCACGCACTCGTTCCCGCGATCGGAAGGAGATGCGGCCGGCTCGTTCATCCTGCGCCTGGCGGTCGCGCTTCGCGGGGAAAACGTGAACGTTCGCGTCGTAGCGCCGGCCGGAGCTGGTCTCCCAGCTTCCGCCGAGATCGAGGGCGTCAGCGTCGAGCGATTCAGATACGCGCCTCGCCGCTATGAGAAGCTTGCCTACACGGGAAACATGGCGGCTGACGTCGGCTCGTCCTGGACCGCGAGACTCGCTCTGGTCGGATTCCTCGGTTCCGATTTCGTCCATGCTGTTCGCGCCAGACGAAGCTTCGAGCCGGAGCTGGTTCATGCGCACTGGTGGTTCCCCAACGGCGTGGTTGGAACGTGGGTTGGCGGCCTCGCGCGCATTCCTCTGGTGACGACGCTTCACGGGACAGACGTCCGCCTGGTTCGCAAAGTTGGTATCGCCAAGCCGCTCTTTGTGCACGTTCTCAAGCATTCCGCCGCCGTCACAACCGTCTCGCACTGGCTCAAGGATGAGACGGAAGCACTCGCTCCCGGTGTTCAGCCGACGGTCGCGCCGATGCCGGTCGCCACCGATCTCTTCGCGCCCGGTTCGTCGCGCGATGGTCAGCGCCTTCTTTTCGTTGGCCGCCTCACCGAGCAGAAGGGAGTGGATCACCTCCTGTACGCGCTGGCTTCGATGAAGACGCCTGCCGCTTCACTCGACATCGTGGGCGACGGACCAGATCGTGAGGCCCTGAAGCAGCTCGCGCAACAACTCGGTGTCGCTTCGCGTATCCGCTGGCATGGACAGGTCTCTCAATCGGACCTTGCTCCGCTCTATCAGCGCGCCGCCGCGGTCGTCATTCCATCGGTTGACGAAGGCCTCGGCCTCGTCGCCGTGGAAGCGCTCCTCTGCGAGACACCGGTGGTCGCGTTCGATTCCGGTGGGCTTCGCGACGTGATCCAGCACGAGAAGACCGGACTGCTCGTCGAGCCCGGTGACAGAGCCGCCCTCGCCGGTACACTCGACGATTTGCTCGCCCGCGATGGCCGCGGAAGTCAGCTGGGCAGGGCAGGGCGCCTCTACGCACTCTCTGCCTTTGCGCCGGAGTCCGCGGCGCGCCGCTACGCAGAGATATACCGACAGGTACTTGGCGCCAGGACGTCGTAACCTATTCAAGGTCGCGCAGTGGATCTTTGCCGCGGCGGTGTTGTTGTTCGCCGCGCGCACGCTGGCGATTCAGTGGAACAAGGTTGAATCGAGACTCACCCACATCCAGTTCGGATGGGAATGGATCGCCGCCGCGACCGCGCTGATCCTCGTTACCTACGCGCTGCTCATTGAAGGTTGGCGCCGCGTACTCGAAGCCTGGGATTCGCACGTCCCGTTCATTGATGCAGCGCGGATCTGGTTCCTGTCGAACCTCGGAAAGTACGTTCCAGGAAATGTGTGGTCGCTCACCGCGATGGGCGTGATGGCGAGAAAGCGCGGACTTTCGGCGATTGCCGCGGCTGGCTCGTCGGTGATAATGCAGGCCGTGAGTCTCGTCACGGGCACCGCCATCGTCCTGATCACCGGCGCGAAGCTTCTCGGCCAGCCGCTGCTCGTTGGCGCCAGCGTGCTGCTGCTGGTAGCGGTGCTATTCAGCGCGCCGCGATTCCTTCCGCCGCTCGCGATCTGGTTGAGCAATCTGATTGGGCGGGAGATCGCGCCTCCGACCGTTCCCGCAACAAGCATCTGGACGGCCGCTCTCGCGAGCGCTCTCTCGTGGTTGTTCTATGGAGTCGCGTTTCAGCTCTTTGTGCACGGTCTGCTCGGCGTGGCGCCTGGCGAAGTCTCCTCGTACATCGCGGTTTACACCGCCGCGTACATCCTCGGCTTCATCTCGCCGATCGCGCCGGCCGGCCTGGGCGTAAGAGAGTTCACGCTCGCCGCGTTCATGGTGCAGCTCGGACTTGCCAACGAAGCTGACGCCGCGCTCGTCGCGATAGCAGCACGGCTTTGGCTGACAGTCATCGAGCTGGTGCCGAGTGGGTTGTATATTGCCGCAGGCCCAAACCGAACGTTCTCACCGAGCTGAACGACAATGGCCCAGCTACGAGATAGGTCCCCGCGGCATTCTCCGAATTCTGCCGATACACCCGCGGCGCTCCCGGCGCCGCGTTTCGCGTTGGGTTGGGCATCGATCGTGTACGCACTCTCGACGCTCACACTGGGGTATCCGGCGCTGGTGGGACAATTCCTGGTAAATCCGCACAGCGATCAGTACATCGCGGGTTATGCGTTCCGCGAGTTTGCGGCGAGCACGCTCAGGGCAACACGACATTTCCCGCTCTGGAATCCGTATCTCTTTGGCGGCATGCCGTACATCGCCGCAATGCACGGGGACATTTTCTATCCAACGTTTCTGCTGCGGATGATCATGCCCACAGACGTGGCGATGACGTGGGGATTCATCATCCACATTTTTCTCGCCGGGCTCCTCACCTACGTGTTTCTCCGCGACCTCGGGTACGGATTCTTCGGCTCACTCGTGGGCGGTATCGCCTACATGATGAGCGGGCAGATCGCATCGTCGGTCTCGCCCGGACACGACGGAAAACTGTTTGTCAGCGCGCTCTTTCCGCTGGCTTTGCTTCTTCTCCGCCGCGGCATCAGAGACGGGAAGAATTGGAGCTGGGGAGCCTTTGCGCTGATCGTAGGGTTGTGCGTCATCAGCCCGCACCCGCAGCTGCTCCAATACATGCTGCTCGCCTCCGGCGCATACGCCCTCTTCCTCGCCTTCTCGACCGCGGACGGTGTGAGGTTGCCGCGCGCGGTGGTCATTCGGCGGCTCGGGGTCGCCTTCCTCGCGGTCATCGTTGGACTCGCGATCGGTGCAGTGCAGTACCTGCCAGTACGCGAGTATGTGAAGTGGTCGCCGCGTGCGGGCGGGCTTGCCGACTATGGCGCAGCGACTAGCTACGCCTGGCCCCCGGAAGAATTGCTCAATGCGTATCTGCCACAGTTCTCGGGGATGCTCGACAACTACTGGGGGCGAAACCTGATCCACCTGCACAGCGATTATGTCGGCGTCATTGTCCTCATTCTCGCTGGTGCCGCCTTCCTCGGATTACGCGCGGATCCGCGCAGAAAGCAGATTCTGTTCTGGACTGGCGCGCTCGTGATCTCGGTGCTGTGGTCGCTGGGAAGCGCGACCCCATTCTACCACATACCGTACGCGATCATTCCAGGAACGAAATATTTTCGGGCACCGGCGACGATCTTCTTTGTCGGGACACTCGCCATCGCGTTGCTTGCCTGCGCTGGGACGGAACGGTTCTTACGAATGGGGATCTCGCGCAAATACGTCGTTGGCTGGCTGATATTCGGCGGCGTGATTGCGCTGCTCGCTTCGGTAGGTGGCTTGGCCAGCATTGCCGAGACATTCGCCGATCCGCGCTTGATCGATCGCGTGCAGGCCAACAACGGTGCCGTTTTCCTCGGAGCCTGGCGCTCCTTCGGCTTCGTCCTCCTGTTCGCGGCGCTGTGGTTCGCGTGGAATCGCGGAAGAATCACCGTCAAAGTTGCGGCGTGGACTCTGGTCCTTCTGGCAACTGTCGATCTCTGGACTATCGAGCGCGTCTACTGGATGTTCTCGCCGCCCGCCAAAGTGATCTACGCCAGCAACCCTGTCATCGAAACCCTCAAGAGCGACGCGCAGCCTCACCGGGTGTTCGCCTTTGCGTTGCGTGGCTCCGAACCCGATGCAATCCTCGGCGAAGACGCGCTGATGACCCACCGAGTGAGAAATGTGTGGGGGTACCACGGTAATCAGATTGGTCGCTACAACGAGTTGACTGGGTATCCTTCAGGCGAAAGGGTCCTGCAACCCAACGTCCTCAGTTTGACGAACACTCAGTATTTCCTGACCGACGTGCCGGAGTTGCCGTTCATCGGGAATACTACCCTCGCCAAAGGCCCGGTAATCGATGCGTCTGGGGACACGCTCTACCTCTTTCGTTTGAACAGCGATAATCCGTATTCGTGGGTGACTCCCATCGCCGTGAAAGCAGCCGACGATCAGGTGCTGGCGACTGTTATCAATCCAAGATTTGACGTGAAGCGGGCAGCGCTGTTCGACACATCCGCACAGGTCGCTGCGGCCCAAGGCGTCCAGGCATTGCCGGCTCCGCTTTCTCTTACTACCACTGTGCAACGTTACGAGGCGGGCCACGTGCAGATCGCGCTAAGCGGTCCCGCGCCCGCCGGATCGTCGCTCATCGTCTCGGAGAATTTCTATCCGGGCTGGGTCGCGACGGCTGACGGAAAGGCAGCACGAATCGGCCGCGCCGACTACACGCTGATAGGAGTCGAGCTCCCGGAAGGGGCTCGGAACGTCGAGCTAGTCTTCACGAGCCCCGCGTATCAGCGCGGCAAGACCATAACATGGATTGCGATCGTCGTCGGGATCCTGATGCTCGGCGCCGGCATGTGGCGTGATCGGAGACGCCTTGCCTGATCGCGCTCTCGTCATTGTACCGACCTACAATGAGCGGTTCAACATTGCGCGATTGATCCCCGCCGTCCTGGCGCAGGATCCATCGCTCGAGATGCTGGTGGTGGACGATGCTTCGCCGGACGGGACGGGCGGTGTCGTCGACGCGATTGCCGCCAACAACGATCGGGTCCATGTGATCCACCGGGAAGGCAAGCTGGGACTGGGCACGGCTTACATCGCCGGCTTCCGCTGGGCGCTCGAGCGAAAGTACGATCTCGTTTTCGAAATGGACGCCGACTTCTCCCACAATCCCGAGCTGCTGCCGGAGTTCCTTCAGGCCGTAAAAGAGGCCGACGTGGTACTCGGCTCACGCTACCAGGGCGGGCGAGTGAACGTCGTGAACTGGCCGATGAGCAGACTGTTTCTGAGCTACGCCGCCAACATTTACGCTCGCGCAGTCACCGGTCTGCCTGTCTCCGACACTACCGGCGGGTTCAAGTGCTTCCGTAGGAATGTACTCGAATCAGTCGATTTAAATTCCGTTAGATCAAATGGTTACGCGTTTCAGATCGAGATGTCCTTCAGGGCGTGGAAGCGTGGCTTCCGTCTCTTCGAGATTCCGATCATCTTCGTGGATCGCACCGAGGGCGTGAGCAAGATGTCAAAGAAGATCGTGCGCGAGGCGGTTTGGATGGTCTGGCGTCTGCGCTGGTGGAGTCTGACGGGGAGGATCTGATGGTGGCACGGCCAGAGGGCCAGCGTTTCTACAAGATGACGGGATCGGGAAACGACTTCGTCGTTTTCGACTCGTCTGCCGGTGCCACGACGCACCTGGAGAACGCTGAGATGATCACGTCTCTCGCGGCCCGTGGCACCGGGATTGGTGCTGACGGCGTGGTGTTCCTCGAGAAGGCGGGGGAGGGCGACGTCCGGATGCGCTACTATAACAGCGACGGGTCCGAAGCAGCACTGTGCGGGAACGCCAGCCTCTGCAGCACCCGTCTCGCCGTTGAGTTGGGATTGGCGCAGGCGGGCGGATTCCTTCTTCACACGGCCGCCGGATCTCTCCGCGCAAGGATTAGGGACAACTTGCCTGAGGTTGACTTGGAGGCTGTCACGGATGTGCGCTCGGATGCCAGAGAGCTCGGCATCCAACCCGGCGAGCGCCGACTCGGCTACACCAAAGTTGGAGTGCCTCACGTGGTAGTTGAGGTGCCGGACATCGAGACTGTCGACGTCGTGGGCCGAGGTTCCGAGCTGAGGCAGCATCGTTCGCTTGTCGACGGAGCCAATGTGAACTTCGTCTCTCGCAGGCCTGACGGCGATTTCGCGTACCGCACCTTCGAGAGAGGTGTTGAAGCCGAAACGCTCGCTTGTGGCACCGGGGCGGTCGCGACCGCGATCATCCTCGCCGCCTGGGGTGAGTCGGGCAATGAGACGACCCTTTGGACCCGATCATCGCTCCCTCTAATAGTGCGTTTCGAGCGAGAGGCTGGCTCCTGGTTGGCATCACTTCGAGGGGAAGGCCGAATCGTTTTTGAGGGTCGGATTCGCGACCTCGATTGACAGACTGTCGCGGCAGGGTCTGGCTGCTGGCCTCTGGAGCCCAACTGAAGTGATTTCTGACCTCTATGGCTCTAAATGGCTCAACGGCTGAGCCTTCGACAGAGGAGGGGCTGGCGTAATCAACTTCTCCACATTCAAAGAGCAGATGTAGTTTACATAATATATCTTATACGCATATGCCCTGGATGCGGACTGCGGGGCTAAAGGAAAAGGTATTCTTCCACTGCCCCGACTCGGCTCACGCGCACAAAAAAGGCCGCCCTAAAATCCTCGGCCCTTTAGGAGTCTGTTTTAGTTCGAGCTAGATCTTGACCGGCTTGGCGTCGAGCTCCCCAAGTCTCACGCGCGCCTCTGCCGAAACCGGGCCCGTATCGTCCTTTGCCAACGCGGTCCAGATAGCCCTAGCTTGATCTGCCTTGCTGGCGGTCATGTAGTCCCGCGCCGCCGACGCCTGATACTCGGCCTTGTCGGCCGGAAAGCGCGTCGCCTCAGCCGCCAGCTTGTACTGTTCAGCTGCCGTAGTCAGGTCCTTTTGCTCTTCGTAGCCAGCCGCCTCCAGTACGTGGATCGACGGCCTGAAGTCCCCTGACGCCTTTGCCTCGGCCTTCTTGAGGACCGCCAACCCATCCTTGAACTTCTTCTGGTCGTAGAGCATTTGGGCCAGGGTAAGGGCCGCTTGAGTCCCGGCATTCGTCCCTTCGTATCTGTTCGCGACCTTCTGAAGGTCCGAGACGGCCAGGGGCAGGTTCCCCGCCGCTGCCGACTGCCGAGCCTGAAAATACGCCGCCTCGGCCCGCTGAGCCTTGATCGACTGCGAGCGCTCATAGAACCAGACACCGCCGACAATGATCGCGAGAGCTACAACTGCCCACGTGACTTCGCGCTTATGCAGCATGAGCCAGTCGGTGAGCGATTCTTCGTCCGCCCCGTATCGGTTGCGTGCCGGAATATTCGGCGTCGTCATTTGTTTTGTGTTGACCTTGAGTGGGTGGCCATTGCTCGTAGAGTGCCCCCGGGGTGACTCGAACACCCGGCCAACGGTTTAGGAAACCGCTGCTCTATCCACCTGAGCTACGGGGGCAAGGATCACGATCCGGATCACCGCCGAGGCCAATGCCGCCGGCGATTTCACGGGTGAATCTACACTTCAGGGGGTGCTTCTAGAAGTGTTCGCGCTGAGAGTTCAACGAGTGATTCCGAAAGGAGCTTCGAGCGAATCGGCAGCGACTGCCCCGAGTTTGCGCACTTCTTCGACTCGAGCCCCTGGAGGTCCCGCGCTCACCGCCTCCTCGAGTCTTGTTAGCGCGTCGCGTTCACCCGCCGCCGCCAGCTCGACGATTCCGTCTGGCCTGTTCCTGATCCAACCCGCCAGTCCAAGCTCTCTGGCAATTCTCATCACGTGCCAGCGAAACCCGACGCCCTGCACACGTCCCCGAACCTCGAGATGTATGCTTTCCATTCGGACCTTACGTTCGGATTCCCAATAGCGCCGCCAGCTGAGCCGCGATGATCGCCGGGTCGGTCTCCGATCCGGGCATGGGGACCGACAGATCACCGTCCCTGATCCGTTGCGCGATCTGATCGAGCGCGCTCGCGATCGCGTCCGCCGCGGTCGGCCGCACGTCTTTTGCACGTGGCCGGTTGGCATCCCAATCCGTCGCTGCCCAATCGTTCGACGCAACGGCGTCACCGCTTTCGCCCAACGCGGCCACCGCTCCCCAGTTGAATTGTTGCCAGTCCATTTCAGCCCACTCTGACGCAAGGGTGCTTGACCGTGGACCGCTCACGTTCCCTTCGAGCGCGACCGGACTCCCCGGTGCGAATTCGTATACTGGAGGCAGAGGATCGAGAAAATGCTCGACGGGCGGAAGCTCGTCGGTCACTTCCTCAAAATCGGACGAGAAATCGTCGCCGTTCGATTCCCGAGCGACAGGCGCAGCGTTCTCCGGAGACAGGTCGAGAAAGTCTTCAATCGGCTTGAGCGACGCGGGCGACTCCCGTTGCGCGATACCCGTGAGTTCGGCTCGAAACGCCTTAGCTGCTTCACGCTCCGCTCCCGGAACGAACGGCCGCGACGGCCGAAACTCCGAGGCATTCACCGCGGGCTGCGCCGTTGTCGGCGTGCGATGCGGAACGAATGGACGATGCGGCGATTCTGCCACTACAAACCCTCCCAGCTGTACTTGCCGACAAGCGGCACAAACCGAACCGGAGCTATTTCAACCTGCTCGAGCTTATCGCCATGACGAGTGAACATGTACAGGGTTTGTTCTTCCCGATCGCCGAGCGGAATAAGAATACGGCCTCCCTCCTTCAATTGCTCGTGATACGTCGATGGCACCTCGGGGGCGCCCGCGCCGACGAGTATCGCGTCGTACGGCGCGTACTGCCGCCAACCCAGCGTGCCATCGCCCATGAGAAAGGAGATATTGCGCGCCCCGATCTGGTGAATCGTCTCACGCGCCTTATCGAGCAGCGCCGGTATTCTTTCTATCGAGAAAACCTGCCCCGCGAGAAGCGAGAGCAACGCCGTCTGATAGCCGGATCCCGTTCCGATCTCCAGCACCTTCTCGTTGCCTTTGAGCTTCAGCAGCTCGAGATAGCGCGCGTGAATCGATGGCTGTGAAATGGTCTGTCCATTTCCTATCGGCAGCGCCGAGTCTTCGTAAGCGCGGTGGCGAACACCGGTGGGAACGAAGAGATGGCGAGGCGTCTTGTCTATCGCGTTGAGCACAGCGAGGTCCTTGATGCCCTGCTCATGCAGCAGCTCGACGAGTCGCCGCCGCGGACCGCGGAACTCGTGCTCTAGGGGAGCTGCCACCACCTCTCCGCCGAAGCGAGCATTGCGTGATGAGTCAGATCGAGGTGCAAAGGTGTGACCGATATGTAGCCTTCCTGTATCGCGCGAAAATCCGATGTCTCTTCTCCCGACCACGCAATCGATCCGCCGCCAATCCAATAGATCTGGCGTCCCCATGGATCCTGCATCGGCTTGAGTGAATCCGAGTACACTCTTCTCCCGAGCCGGGTGAGACGAACGCCCATGATGTCGTCCCCGCGTAAGGGCGGCATATTGATGTTCAACAGCGTGTGCTCCGGAAACGATGGCATCGAAAGGACGTGCCTGAGCAGGTTCCGCAACGGGTCGATCTGGTCACGCAACATGCTTACATCCGCCCTCAGGTCGCCGCCGGCGAATGAGATGGCAACCGACGGGATCCCGAGTGACAGCCCCTCCATCGCCGCGGCCACCGTCCCCGAATAAAGCACATCCTCACCCATGTTCTGCCCATGGTTGATGCCGCTCAGAACGAAATCGGGCCGCTCTGGCATGAGGGCTTCGACGGCCAGCATTACGCAGTCTGTCGGCGTGCCATCCACCTGAAATCTTCTCTCGCCGCGCTCGATCGGGCGGATGGGATGGTGCAGTGTGAGGGAATGGCTCGTCGCGCTCTGCTCACGATCCGGAGCAACGACCGTTATCTCCCCTAGTGGCTCGGCTGCTTCAATCAGACAAGCCAGGCCTTGGGCAAGTATCCCGTCGTCGTTGGTGCAGAGCAGCCTCAACGCTTTAATACCCCCGCGCGGTGGCGCCATAAGACTTTGATCACGAGCCACGCGTCACGAAACTCCCGGAAATAGCTGGGGGATCCGTAGATGGTCGAGATCGGCACGTTGACGGTCGTGAATCCCGCACGGGCCGCGCGAATGATGAAGTCCGTTTCGAACTCATAGCGGTCGCCCTCTCCGTGGACCTTGCGCAGAACAACCGCTTTCATGGCGCGATAGCCGGACTGGCTGTCGCGCACCCTGCCACCGGAAACCGCACGTGTAGCGGCCGACGAGATCATGTTGGCAATCCGCCGATGCTTCGGCACCGCCTTGCCCGAGAGATCCCGCGTTCCGATCACAATGTCCGCGCCATCCAGCGCGCCAACGATCGCGGGTGCGAAAGCAGCATCGTGCTGGCCATCCGAATCAATCGTGAGCACGGCGGCCGCGCCCTTCCTGAGCGCCGCATCGAACCCGGCCCGAAGTGCCGCCCCCTTTCCACGGTTCTGATCGAACTCGATCGTTTCATCCGCCACGGTCCGCAGTAGCTGCCGCGATCCATCCGTCGAGCCATCATCGACCCCAATGATCCAGGAACCCGGCAGGTTCCGACGCACATCCTTTACGACCTTCGCGAGGGTCGGCTCGGCGTTGTAGGCAGGTACGATGACGACGAGTGGCTCGATCAACTCTTGATCCCCTTCTCTTCCGGCAGTCCGTCGAGTATCGCCAGGATGGATCGCAGCTCACTCTCCATAGACTCGACCGCCTGCGAATCGAGTGCCGAGCGCGCCACCGACCGAAGCTCGCCGCTCTTCCGGTACTCGTCGATCTTCTGGCGCGCACCGTCTATGGTGTACTTCTCTGTGTAAAGAAGCTGTTTGACCAGCATGATGAGCTCGATCTCACGCCGCTGGTAAACGCGGTTTCCGGATCGGTTCTTGGCGGGATGAAGAAACTTGAACTGGCTCTCCCAGTAACGGAGCACGTGCGGCTTGAGATCCGTCAGCGTGCACACGTCGCCGATAGAGAAGAATTCCTGCACCGGTTCTTTCGCTTTCATCGATCCACCTCCGCTCGGAGCTCTCTCGTCATCAGGGCGACGATGGCGCTGCGAGCTGGTTGGCCCTCGAAAAGTACGCGATTCACGGTATCGACAATCGGCATCTCGATTCCCTCTCGCGCAGCCAGCTCGCGCGCGCTTTGCGCGGTGACGACTCCCTCCGCGACGGTTTCCCTATCCCTGAGAACATCATCCAGCTTTCTCCCCTTCCCCAACTCGACTCCGACCGCCCGATTGCGGCTGAGAGAACCAGTGCAGGTGAGCACAAGATCACCCAGACCAGCCAACCCGGCGAACGTGCTCTGCTGCGCACCGAGCGCTGATCCAAGTCTTGTCATCTCGGCGAGACCTCGCGTTACGAGCGCGGCCCTGGCATTGAAGCCGAGTCCCAGGCCTTCGGCGATTCCGGTCGCCACCGCCATCACGTTCTTGAGTGCGCCACCGAGCTCTACTCCGATCACATCAGTGTGCGTGTAAGCGCGAAAGTACGCCGAGCTGAAAGCCCGCTGTGTCGTAGCGGCGGCCTGCTCTCGCTTGGAAGCTACAACCACCGCCGTGGGCTGCCCGCTGACTACTTCCACCGCGAAGCTCGGCCCCGATAAGGCGACGACCGTTGCGCCCGGGACCTCCTGCTCCGCAACCTCTGTCATGAGACACAGCGTCCCGTTCTCAATTCCCTTGGTAGCGACCACGAGTGGTGCTCCGCGCGGCAAGGAGCCGGCCGCCGAATTCACGATCCTGCGCAACACGTGCGACGGGGTCGCGAGCGTCACCAGCTCCGCTCCGTCTACCGCTCGACCGATGTCGCCGACCGCCTCGAGCGATGGTGAAAGTGGGTGACCACCGAGAAACCGCACGTTCTCGTGCTTTCGGTTGATGGTCTCGACCACGTCGGGCTCGTAGGCCCAAAGCTTCACTTCGTGCCCGTTGCGCGCCAGAAGATCCGCCAGTGCGGTGCCCCACGCACCGGCTCCGACCACCGCGCAACGCATTAGGGCTCGCGTTCCTTTTTTACGAACCGATGCTCTTCACCGCGGCGCAGGCGTCCGATATTGGCGCGATGCGTCCAGAACACGAACGCCGCGACGATCACGCTGGCGATGAAAACCGGTGACTGCGGATCACGGTACCACGCCACAATTGCGATGGGAAGGACAGCCGCGCCGAGAAGAGAGGCGAGGCTGACGTATCTCGTGAAGTAGAACGTAGCGATCCACACTGCCTCGGAGACCAGCATTGGGACGAACGCGAGCGCCAGGAACACACCGCTAGCAGTCGCCACTCCCTTCCCCCCACCCTTGCCGAGGAGGAAAATGGGTTTGACGTGACCGGCTATCGCCGCGACGCCGTATACGAGCGCCCACAGCTCGGGTCTTAGTGTCTCGGTGTAAATCGGCAGGAAGTAGACCGGGAGAAAACCCTTCAGAAGATCGGCAATGAATACGACGGCGCCCGTCTTTGCGCCCAGGACACGCACGACGTTCGTCGCTCCGAGGTTGCCGGAGCCGTGCTTGCGGAGGTCGACGCCACGCAGTTTGCCGGCGATGTACGCCGACGGTATGGAGCCGGCCAGGTAGGAGATGATGAGGCCGACAACCGGCGCCATCTACGCGGATTTCCGGCGCATGATGATGCGTAAGGGATTGCCGCGAAATCCCCAAGCCTCGCGGAAGCCATTGTGCAAATATCGCACGTAGTGCTCCTGGACGAGAT
>WNEZ01003128.1_pt1 | contig 14260 bp, 17 predicted proteins | sample 5400521 | NCBI WGS metagenome assembly WNEZ01 (sample SAMN13153339, study PRJNA577476) | soil metagenome | isolation source: 120 cm saprolite under Douglas fir tree site 2 hole 1 replicate 1 | place: USA:California | collected 2015-04-18
TTTTCTGCGCATAAGCGCGCCACCGAGGAGAAGTAATGTCGACAGCAGCAATCAATTGCGATATCAAGAACGTCGAACTGGCCGATCTGGGGAAGAAGCGCATCGAGTGGGCCAACCAGTCCATGAAGGTGCTGCAGATTATCCGCAAGGAATTCATCAAGAACCAGCCGCTGAAAGGAATTCGTATCTCCGCCTGCCTTCACATCACGGCTGAGACCGCGAACCTCGGCATCTGCCTGCGCGACGGCGGAGCCGAAGTCGTGCTCTGCGCCTCCAACCCGCTCTCGACGCAGGACGACGTAGCCGCCAGCCTGGTCCGCGATCACAGCATCCCCGTCTTCGCAATCAAGGGCGAAGACAATGACACTTACTACAACCACATCCTGGCCGCGATCGATCACAAGCCGCACATCACAATGGACGACGGCGCCGACCTGGTCACCATTCTCCACACCAAGCGCACTGACGCCCTCGATGGCGTGATCGGAGGAACCGAAGAAACTACCACAGGCGTGATCCGCCTGCGCGCGATGGCCAAGCAAGGCGTACTCAAGTTCCCCATCGTCGCCGTCAACGACGCCGACACCAAGCACCTGTTCGACAATCGCTATGGCACCGGACAGTCCACCATCGACGGCATCATCCGCGCCACGAATTTCCTCCTCGCCGGTTCGAAGTTTGTAGTCGCCGGCTACGGCTGGTGCGGCCGCGGACTCGCCAGCCGCGCGCGCGGCGCCGGAGCCGAAGTCATCATTACCGAAATCGATCCCACGAAGGCGCTCGAAGCCGTGATGGACGGCTTCCGCGTCATGTCGATGACTGAAGCCGCCAAACTCGGCGACGTCTTCTGCACCGTCACCGGCAACAAGAGCGTGCTGACCAAGGAACACTTCGACCTGATGAAAGACGGAGCCATCATCTCCAACTCCGGCCACTTCAATGTCGAAATCGACATCCCCGCGCTCGATAAAATTTCGTCCTCGAAGCGCACCACGCGCACTTTCGTCGACGAGTACTCGCTGAAAGATGGCCGCAAGATCAATCTCCTCGGCGACGGGCGCCTCATCAACCTCGCCGCAGCCGAAGGCCACCCCGCGTCGGTGATGGATATGAGCTTCGCCGACCAGGCGCTCTCCGTCGAGTACATGGTCCGCAACCACAAGAACCTCGAGAAGACCGTCCACAAAGTCCCCGACGACCTAGACAAGCGCGTAGCGCGCCTGAAGCTCGAGTCAATGGGCATCAAGATCGACCGCCTCACCCCCGACCAGGAAGAGTATCTGGCCGGATGGAGCGAGGGAACCTAAAGGTGGGCGTCGGACCTCGGACGTCAGCCCTCAGCAAAATCTATGTGGGGACAGCCGCCCTCGGCTGTCCAGCAGCCCGGAAGTATCGGGCCGCATTTTTTAGTTTGTCATCCTGAACGAAGTATTCCGATCCGCGGATCGGTATACGCAGTCGAAGGACCCCTACCCCGACGGTATCTCCAACGGCCGACTCGGGGCATTCTCACAATGCACCCGCACTGCGCTTGTCATCCTGAGGTCGCCGCCTTTGCGACCGAAGGACCCGTTCATCACGCCGAATCACCAGCGTTTCTTGCACCCGAACAACTCGCGCGTCAGGCTAGGAAAGTAGATCGTGTGGCGCGGGCACTCTTGCCCGATGCTTTTGACTTTAGCGCGGGGCGGCGCAAGCCGCCCCTTCAGTTCTTTCAGCGAGACCCTGTCCCAATTTGAGCGTCAGTTTATTCACTTTGATTTGGTTTGCCACAGGCCCAAAACAGAGCCCGTCGGATCCCGGATGAAGCTGAACCATCCCATGCCGGTCACTTCCGTGACGTCCTTCATGACCTCGGCACCTAGCGATTTCGCTTTCTTCGTCGCGGCGTGAATATCGTCCACCGCAACGTAGGCAAGCCAACCTGAGGGTCCGCCCGGAACCTGTTTCATAATGCCGCCACCCGTGCCTTCTCCTACCTTAATGATGGTGTAGGCACCATTGGGCACGGCGGGGTTTGGCATCTCTTCCAATTGCCACTGAAATAGCTTCGAATAGAATGCCTTTGCCCTCTCTGGATCCGGTGTGTTCAGTTCCACATGGACGAATGGGTTTGCCATGATTTCTCCTTCCTAAGTCGTGACAGATAGTTGGGTTCGTTGATGAAGTGGGAACAATGTGACTGTCGGCTCTATGGGATGACATTGTTGCGCGTCAAGTTGGCGGGAGGAAGGTGGAATCCGCTGTTCACCAACTCACTCACCGTCGGCGTGTCGGCTTCGTCCCTCCAGCGATTTTCGCAAGTGCGCGACTATAGGCCACAATGGTTTCAGGAATAGCCTCGTTATAGACAAACTGCCCTTCACGGCTGCAGGCGATAAGCTTAGCCTCGCTGAGAACCTTGAGATGGTGCGAGACAGTCGCAGGAGTGAGGCCGCGCATGGAGACGATCTCGCCACAGTTAATGCGTTTGCTGGCTGAGATATCCTCAAAGATCCTAAGGCGGGTCTCGTCGGCCAAGGCTTTCGATATTTTCTCAACTTCAGAACGATCCATAATCAATCTAGAGTGTAGCGAAGTCATTGCGGTTGCTGCCATAGAGCAAAACCGTTACTCGGCAAGGGCTCTCATAAAACTGCAACCGAACACTTCGATATTCATCTAACTGTCTAAATCTGACTGGAACGAGGAGGACCACGGAGTGGTGCTTCTGAAACTCCAGCCAGACAATTCGGCAGAAAGCAGGAGAGTGACATGAAGAGGCTCGAAGGAAAAGTGGCGGTGGTAACCGGCGGCAACAGCGGCATTGGCCTCGCAACGGCCAAGCGCTTCCAGGAAGAAGGCGCGCAAGTGGCCATCCTGGGACGAAGCCGAAAAACGCTGGATGAAGCAGTGAAATCAATTGGAAACGGCGTGGTGGCAGTGCAGGGCGATGTGGCCAATTTCGCGGACGTGGACAAGTTCTACGCAGAGGTTTCGCAAAAGCTGGGCAAAATTGATGTCCTGTTCGTGAACGCGGGAGTGGCGAAGTTTGTCCCGTTTGCCGACACCTCGGAAAGCACGTTCGACGAGCAGTTCGATATCAATATCAAGGGAGCATACTTCACCATCCAGAAAGCTCTGCCGCTGCTGAATGACGGCGCATCGATCATCCTGAACACCAGTGTCGTTGACCAGAAAGGCACGGCAGGGGCCAGCGCGTATGCGGCAACCAAAGCGGCGCTGCGGTCTTTGGCGCGAACAACAGCCGCGGAGCTGGCGGGGCGCGGCATCCGCGTCAACACGGTCGCGCCAGGGCCGATCGTTACGCCAATCTTTGGCAAGACCGGGCTGCCAAAGGAAGCCATCGATGAATTCGCGAAGGAAATAATTGCGCAGGTTCCGATGAAGCGCTTTGGACAGCCTGAAGAAGTGGCCGGAGCCGTAGCATTTTTGGCCTCGCAAGATGCGTCCTACATCACAGGCGTGGAAATCAACGTCGACGGCGGGCTGGGACAAATCTGACGTGCGAGTGAGAGAGCGTAGGGGGCTGGCACGGCCTTTCCGACGACTCAATCCAAGTGGGTGCCCCGCCCTTGTCGCGCTCTTTGCGACAGGGTGGGGATTTTGACTTTACCTACCCGACGAAGATCTGATCAGCAATCGTGCCTGAGTGGCTGAAGCCGTGTTTCTCCTATCTCAGCCCACTGCGGCACGACCGGAAGTGGTGCCCTTCCCGGTTTGCTGCCAGCCGTGTCAGAAGGAAGATCCCCACGCCTCCCTGCGGCGAGAGGTGGGGCATCCGGCGACGGGTCCAAGTCTGGACCTTACTTCGTCTCCGATTTCATTTCCGCCTTCGCCTTCTTGGCCGCGCGGCCCTTCAGTTCGACCACAATCAGATCCATTCCATTGTCGCCAGTGTTCTCCGGCAAGTGAGTGACGGCGGCTTCGTACTGGGCTTCGCCGGCCTTGGCGGTGAAGTCTTGTTTTTTCCCGTCTGGAAATGTGAACTGTCCCTTGGCGTCGTTGAGGAAGACCGCAGCCAAGTTGGGATGGCTGTGCATGACCGATTTCTCGTGCGGGCCGTAATGCACTTTTAGAATCCGTACCTGATCGTTTTCGCTCACAACTGTGTAATGCTTGGGATCCACCTTGACCGCATCCTGAGCCAGGACGCTCGCGCCAAGACCGAGGCACACTGCCACACTACAAAGCGCTACTTGCACTCGCATGTTCATCTCTCCTTGAGTTGTCGTGGGATTGACTAAGAAACCGCGCCAACCCTACTCCGTGGTTAGGGCAATGTCAATTCCAGAACGCCTCGGGTAGTGTCCTAAATTCATCAACCACAAAGGACACGAAGATGTGAATCCTCAGGGTTTCCTTCGTGCTCCTTTGTGTCCTTGGTAGTTAATTAGGACACCACCACGTCTCGTAAGGAACGCGAGACATAGGCTGTTGCTGGCTACGATGCCGCTCGCGAATTCTCCCACGCTCGCACCCGCGGCCACCATCGCCTGACGTTCCTGCAATACTCGTCGTAGTCCGCGCCAAATTTTCTCCGCAGCGTCGGCTCTTCATAAAACATCACGAACAGATGGATGCCCAGCGCAACACCCACCACCGCAGCAATCACCACCGGGTTGGCGTGTCCAAAAATCATCCATAGCCCGATCCACCCGGCGGCGAAGCCCAAGTACATCGGATTTCGCACATAGCGGTAGAACCCCACCACCACCAACCGCTGTGGCGGAGCGAGCGGCACCGGCGTGCCGCGTCCCGTCCACCCGAAGTCCCAGATGCACCGCAGCGCCACCGCAAATCCCAGCACCGACGGAACCGCGGCCAGCCATCGCCAACGCGCCGCCCCTGCCGTTTCCACCCGGAACCCAAGCCACTGCGGCAGCAGCCAGAACCACAGCGAGAAGAACGCCGCACCCACCGCCACCGACGCGACAACCGTCAGCCATCGATTCCCGTGCTCGACCGACGCCACGCTCCCAATCTGTCCCTGCGCCATAAGCCCTCCATGTTGCCCCGAACGATTTCACGACTCCGCAATCCCCGCGACGCGATTGAAGAATCCGATCAGATACTTCCAGACCAGGTAATAGAGGATCAGCGCGACGGGAAAGATGACCACCACATGCACGTAGTGAACCTCGACCACGCCGAAATAAGTGAACCCGTCTCCCGTTGCCTTCAAGAAACCTAACGCATTCCCAAGAAGGAATCCCGCCGGCGCAAGAATAAAAGGAAGAATCGCGCCATGAATCCCCAGCGGCAAGTGCGTGCGCTCGCGCGAAGCCAGGTACAACATGTTCCACACCCCAAACAGGTTGGGGATGATCGCCATAGGAAAAATGATGACCCGCTCCACCGGGATCGGCACGTTGTAAACAAACCGCGCAATACTGAACAGCGTCAGCGCCACCAGCAGCAACGGCGTCGGCACCGAGATTCCCGCCATGTAAGCCCGCAAGTACGGATGACGATTCATAAAGCCTCCCGATTACAAGTGGTACGCAAACACGAGAATCAGTTGCGGGAAGAACAGCAGCAGACCCGCGCTCACCCCAATCAATGCCCAGTCGTACCACGGCACACGCGTAGGCCAAGCCTCGAGTCTCCGCAACACCGCCGGCCAAAGATCCCGCCTGAGTTCCGTCCTCATCGCAGGAAACGTTTGCTTCAAAGCCTCGCGAATCTCTCGCTCGTCGTCGTGTTCGCTCATTTCCGTATCCTCATGCCCTTTCCATCAGCTCCTGACTGCTAAATCGCTTCAACCGTTTGCGCAGGATGCGCACCGCGCGAAATACTCGCAGCTTGACCGCGCCCACCGACGTCCCTAAAGCCTCCGCAATCTCCTCATACGGACGCTCTTCCACCAGCGCCAGCGTTGCCGCCACCTGCAACTTGGCCGGCAGCCCGCGAAACGCCCGCTCGATCCCCTCTCGCATCTCGCGCCGCAGCACCGGATCCGGACGCGCCTCGCCCGCCGGCTCTTCCACCAGACTCTGTTCGGGACGCCGCCGCTTAAGCTGATCGAGCGCCAGGTTGGTAGCGATGCGCCGCGTCCACCCCGAGAAGTTTCCCTCCACCCTGAACTGCGTACGCGCCCGGTAAATCCGCCAGAACGTTTCCACCGTCAACTCCTCCGCCACACCCGGATCGCGTACGATGCGCACAATCCACCCATACACCTCGCCCTGAAACTGCCGCACCAGCGTCTCGAACGCATCGATCTCGCCCAGCGCAAATCGATCGAGCAGTTCCATAAGCTTCTCTACCGTGTATTACTGACAGCCGAGCAAGCAGGTTACAAGCTTTTTCGCGGATTCGGGGAAGGGAATTCCAAGCGATTCGACGCGCCACAACCCACGTGGGGACAGCCGCCCTCGGCTGTCCCCGCACGAACATGGACGGCCGAGTCGCCCGTATCCACACGAGCTGGGGTTACACATCCGGAGGAAATTTCTCTGGCTGGTGTCACACCGGGGGCGGCTTACGCCGCCCCATTCGGTGCGATGGGGGTGGGACAGACCGTGAAATGGGAACGGACCAGACCGCTACCTACGGATGCGCGGCACGGGCAATCGTCTCGTACCGCCCTTGCTCGGCCCAGAGACGCACCTTTGCTTCGACCGAGAAACGCTCCGCCGCCGACCGGGAGAACTTGGATTCCAGCGAGAACGCGTGCGCCTCCAGCGGTACCGTGAAATGCAGCCTGGTATTCACGAAGCTGCGCACGAATAACTCGGAATATCGTTCCAGCCCGAGAACCTGGAACTGGACCGCGTGCACCAGCGCGTGGAACAGCGATCGTTCGATAAGCCTCTCGTTGAAAACCAGTACATCGAGAAAGGTCAGCGAGTTCATGTGAGCAATCTCGGGCAGGTTGGTGAACCCCAGGGCTCTCGCCTCGGCATAAAACGACGGGCAAGGGACACGCTCTCCGTTGAGTTGCACGATGCGCACATCGTCCAGCAGCGCCGGAGAAAAGTACGGCCACATCGCGGCCTTGAGCTCAGGAGTGAGCGCGATTCCCGAAGGCAAGTATCGTTCCCGCTGCTCGCGCAGATAGGCGCAGACCAGGCTAATCGCCTCGAGCACCCGCTCTTCGCTAAGCCTGACCGCGGTTTCGCGCGCGTCCCCTTGCGGGATCTTCTTCTCGATGGAGGTGTAAAACTCGCTGAGCGAGTTGGCCGCCTCGACGGACTTGCGCAGCACATCGCGCTGGCCAAAACGTGCCAGATCGTCGGTTGAAAAACGCAGGCGAAGCTGGTAAGTGGCGCAGTGCGCGCTGAGAAGTTCCAGCTCCGCATGCCGCAGCTCCGCATTCATCTGGAGGATCGAGACTCTGTCCTCGGGGTCATGCCACGAATACATCAACAACTCCTGAATTTATTGGCCGCTGCAGGGTGGCAGGCCGAAAATTGCTTACTTCATTTAGTAGACATCGTATACATCACGGTCGAAGCAGCCCCCATCGATCCTCGGTAAGCCTAGGGTGTTTCAGAATGGAGGGCCGGGTACTGCTGGGCCCCCGGCGAGTCCCGCCTTCTCTTGCCAGAACTAGCTCTTGGGGGAGGGGCCGGAATTATTTATACATCGTTATGTCTACTATGTCAACATAATAATCGAGTATATTTCTCGGTCCAGCAAAACACTCCGGAGGAACAAACAAGGATGCCCCGCCAGCCAGACCCAGGTTTGGAAGACCGCATCCTGAATGCAGCGCACACGCTGTGGAAGCGGGGTGGCGAAAAGGCGCTCACGATGCGCGCAGTAGCGCGTGCCGCGAAAAGCAATACTCCCGCAGTCTACCGCCGTTTCAGGAACCGGCAAGACATCGTGCGCGCCCTGCTGCGCCGCACCCAGTACGACATTGGGGCGCGCCTCGCGGCGTGCCGCACTGTCGAGGAGATGGGGGAAACGTACCTTGACTACGCTCTGAGCCATCCTCACGAGTACGAACTTTTTTACGCGAGCGTCCGAGTTTTTTCTCCGCCTTCGCGCGACGGCCGGCTGCGTCCCATCCGAGAAAGCCGGCCTAACCTGGGATTGATGGAAAAAAAACTGGCGGAACGTCTTGGGGGCTCGCCCGAGAATCACACGCGCCTGGGCCTGGCACTATGGGCGGCGGCGCATGGGACCGCCATGATGCTCCTCAAAAAGGCGATTCCTCCCGGTCATGAAGCGGAATTGCGCGCCGCTTTTAGGTCCTCGGTGAAAGCTATGCTTCGGGAAAGCTCTGGCGTTTTCTGACCGACGAACGGTGGGTTCCAGGAGTACGTTCCTCTCTTAAAAATCTCTCACGCTTACCTGCATAACTGTTGGGCGGCCCATAAGCGCTAACTTAAGCGGGACCCGCTCGAAGCTGACCCTTCCGGCCGGTTTCTGGGCGGTAACTTCCGATTAGCCGACCACCCGGACATTGCGCAATACAAGTGCGTTTCTCGGGACCAATCCTGGACGCGCTGATCACTTCCGGCTTTGCCCGTGACTCGGCTTGAATGACGATAGGCTCCCTTGTCTCACCCTTTCAGTGGATAATCATCACGTGGCCCAGCTGGAGAACTTTCGTCTGAAGGTGTTTCGTACCGTCGCGGAGCACCTGAACTTTCGCAAAGCTGCGGAACATCTCTTCCTCACCCAGCCCGCTGTGACGCTTCAGATCAAAGCACTGGAAAACGATCTCGGCGTGCGACTCTTCGACCGGACCGGAGGCCGAATCTCGCTGACTGGACAAGGTGAAGTCTTGCTTGGCTACGCCAACAAGATGGCTAACCTCGTCTCCCAAGCCGAACGAGGGCTTGGCATCGGCAGTGGCAAAGTCTCCGGAGAGCTGTCGCTTGGCGTTTCAACCACGATCGCACAGTACGTTCTGCCGCGGTTGCTCGGCGCCTTCCTCGACGACCATCCCAACGTTCAGTTCTCGCTGCACAGTGCCAACACCAGCGAGATTGTGCAGCTTCTACTCAAAGGCAAGGTATCCGTCGGTCTCATCGAAGGGCCCGCACGCGACCGGGGAGTGCATTCCGAACCTTTCATGGAAGACGAACTGGTCTTGGTCGCACCGGGAGATTTCGAGTTCGATCATCTATCCCGCAGTCAATTCCTGGGATTAAGTCTTCTCATGCGCGAACGTGGTTCAGGCTCTCGCCGGGTGGTTGAGACGGCCCTCGAAAAGGCCGGGTTCAAACTCATGTCCTTCAAGAAGGTGATGGAGCTCGATTCCACTGAAGCCATCAAATCTGCGGTAGAGGCTGGACTCGGCGTCGGTTTCATTTCGCGCTGGGCGATCTCTAAGGAACTGGAACTGAGTGCGCTGAAAGTTGTCCAGGTCAGCGGCATCCGAGTCACACGTCACTTCATCCTTATTTCGCGTACCGGTCCGGAACCGAAGGGCCCGGCGGGCGCACTCCGCACATTCGCGCTCGGGTGTGCCCGACTTCTTTCGAACGCGCCACGAAAGCCGCTGCGGGCGGGCAGTTCCAGCCGATAAGCCGAACTAATCACAAATGACAATTACTGCTTGGACACCCTTTCGTGTCTGTATCACACTGTGGTTCATGTTGGTGAAGAGGTGCAAAGTGAAAAAGTGGATTTGGTCAATTGCGATTCTGCTAGCCACGATCTCTTCGGGGACGGTACCAGCTCAACAACAACACACTCACCAGCACAGCGACAACAGCATGGATGGGAAGGGCGATTGGTCTGAATTGATGGCGAGCATGGAAAAAATGCACATCGAAATGGAATCGATAGATCCGTCAGGCGACGGTGACGTTGATTTTGTCAGATTGATGCTCCCGCATCATCAGGCGGCAATCGATATGGCCAAGACCGAACTTATGCATGGCAAGGATCCGGAAATGCGCAGACTGGCGCAAGAGATTATTGCCGACCAGCAATCGGAAATTGAGTTGATGCAACTTTGGCTCAAGCAGCATGAGCCTCAAAAATTAAGAAAGCAGCTCGCTTTTCAGGCGAGAAAGGAGCACTAACATGAAAATACGTCGTTGGTTACCACTCTTCTGTCTACTATCCGGCGCATTCGCGCAACAAGCGCCATGGGGCCGGGCGGACGTTCCGATCTCCAGCCACGATCGGGTTTACGCCGCCGACCAGACTTCAAACACGGTTTCTGTGATTGATCCTTCCACAAACAAGCTGGTCGGCGTGATCAGGCTTGGCAATCCGGTGCCCGGTGCCCTCAGCCCGCTCTACACAGGCCAGCTGCTCGTGCATGGTCTCGGTTACTCGCCCGATTCAAAGACACTTGCTGTTGTGTCGGTCGGCTCGAATGCGGTAACGCTGATCGACACGGCAACGAACAGGGTGAAGGGAACGGTGTACGTTGGCCGGTCGCCACACGAACCATTTTTCACGCCGGACGGAAGCGAATTATGGGTGACCGTGCGCGGCGAAGACTATGTCTCGGTCATCGACCCAGTCCGAATGAAGGAAATCCGTCGCATTGAAATGGCCAATGGCCCAGGCATGACCATGTTTGGCCCGGACGGGCAGTATGCGTTTGTCTGTTCCAGCTTCACTCCAGAGCTGACCGTACTTGACGTGGCATCGCACAACATTCTCAAGCGTGTGCCGCAGGCGAGCCCGTTTTGCCCGAACATCGCGGTAAGTCCGGAAAACGATGAAGTCTGGATCACACTAAAGGATGCAGGCAAAGTGCAGGTTTATAGCGCCAAGCCGCCGTTTGAACAAAAGGCGGTGCTTGAGACAGGGCCAATTACGAACCACGTGAACTTTGCCAACAACCGCAATGGCAAGTTTGCCTACGTCACCATCGGCGGAGCAAACGAAGTAAAGGCGTTTCGCAGAGGTCCAAATCCGGAACTGGTTGCCACTATACCGGTCGGCAGTCTTCCGCACGGTATTTGGCCATCAGGTGACGGTTCAAGAGTGTATGTCGCTCTCGAGAATGGAAGCATGGCGGCCGCGATCGACACTGTGAGCAACAAGGTAATCGCTAACATTCCGATTGGACAGACGACACAAGCTCTGGTGTACGTGCCGAACGCAGTTCCAAACGGATCTGGCGCCGAGAATCTCTCTCCACTCGGTGAAGCCGCCAATACTGCACGTTTGCACCTGCAAGCGGGCGGATCCGCATTGCCCGATGCACAGGCATCGGTGGCCGTAAATTCGCTCGGACTGGTGGATCTTCTTCAAATTGCTGCGGAAGGTCTGACCCCTAAGTCGCAATACCAGGTGTACCTCGCGGAGTCTGATCATGCGCCTTTCGGAAAACTCGAACCTCTGGCAGTCTTGAGGACCAATCCCGATGGAGCAGGAATCGTTCAAACTGTCGGTCCGTTAAAGACCCTTTCTGGCAGTGCCGGAGCGTCTACGGGTGTGCCATCGGAGAGGTTCCTGATCGTCACCGACTTGAATGATTCGTCGCAAATCGTGCTGCGCCAATCGATCGAGTCTCACGAAGTGAACAACGACGCCGCAACAGGACACGGCCAGTGACTTGATGCGAGTGGGAGAGCCCGATGAGATTGCATGATTTAGTTTCTGGGCTGATTATCGTGTCGAGCACTGCCCTGTTCAGTACGACGGTGGCGGCGCAGTCGACAGAGGACGCAGGCAGAAATTGCGCAAGTGCGCGCCCGCTACGACTACCTGAAGGAGCTGGCGATGCTGGCTTACCAGACCGGCCACAGCTAGTCTTCTGGCACAGCCTGCCGCCTAGTCACGGGTTAGGAACGGTACTCGCCAATGCCGACGCACGTAACGAGACGACGTTTGGGAGGCTGGTCGGCCCAACTGTAGCCTATCCAGAAACTGGCGGCCGGATTTGCGGCGTCAGACCTCGGACCTTAGGCGTCAGGGAATCTCGAGTTGGTTTGGCTGAGGTCAGAGGGCTGAGGTCTGACGCCGATTGCGTGGTACGAATCCTCAGTAATAGGCGGGGTAACGTTGGGCTAATGCGACGTCCACTTCCGTTAACGGGCGTCTTTCCCTATCCGATGAAAATAAATCACTTATAGGCTGGAACTCTACACACTGTCGCGGAGTCTATGTTAAGTGGGCCTGACGTATGGGTAGGAAGATGGCCGGGCCGGGTGATTTTTAGGGCGCGTTGAGGTGGAAAATCCTATAATCAGGAGACGCCGTTATGGCGGGAGCAACCACCTTGGGTGACTTAGCGAGCGCAATCGGAGCACGGTCAGAAGAAGCCGCGATCGTCGCGGAGTTGAAGGCCGGCTCGGAAGAAGCCTACGCCTGGCTGATCGGAGAATTTCAGCAGCCGGTGTATGGGCTGGTTTACCGAATCGTGAACGATCCGGCCGACGCCGCCGACACCACGCAGGATGTGTTCCTGAAAGTTTTTCGCGGCATGAACCATTTTCACGGCGAGTCCAGCCTGAAGACGTGGATTTACCGCATCGCGCTGCATGAGGCGGCCAATCGGAGACGGTGGTGGTTTCGGCATAAGGCACATGAGATGTCGATCGAACCAGCCGAGTCGGATGGCACCCTAGGTGAGGGATGGATGCAGGCGGCGTTGACCGATCACGCGGATTCTCCGTTCGACAATGCGGCGCACCGCGAAGTGCAGCGGCGAGTGGAGGCGGAACTGATGAAAGTGCCGGAGCCGTATCGCACGACGCTGATCCTGCGCGATCTGGAAGAGATGTCCTACGAGGAGATTGCGGACGTGCTGGAGATCTCGCTGGGGACGGTGAAGTCGCGGCTGACGCGCGGGCGGGAAGCATTACGGCAGCGGCTGGCGCCGTATGTGCGCGAAGCTGGAATGGAATTGGGGTTGACTGCGCCCGACGATGAGGGCCAGTTCGGAAACGCACGGTCCAAGGTTGTTGAGCGGGTTGCTGCAGGGGGTAGAAGGGTCGAGGTGGCGTCATGAGTGCACGGGACATGCAGTGCACACAACCAGAGATGAAGTGCCGGCAGGCGAAGGCGCTCTTCTCACCGTACCTGGATGGCGCAGTTACCGGTGCGCAGATGCACGGGCTGCAGGTGCATCTGACAAGCTGCGCGGCTTGCCACCGAAAGTATCAATCGCTGCGACAGACGCAGCAGCTGCTGTCGAGCATGGGCCGGCCGAGAGTTCCAGCAGACCTCGGATTGAAGTTGCGTCTCGCCATCTCACGCGAAGCGGCACAGGCGAAACGGCCGCCGCTGCAGGGATTGGCCGTGCGCCTGGAAAACGCCTTCCGGGCATTCATGGTTCCAGCAACTGCCGGCTTTCTGACTGCTCTGCTACTGTTCGGAATCGCGATGGCTTACTTCATTGTGCCGGCTCCGGTGGAAGCGAAGAACGATGACGTGCCACTGGTGATGGTGAACACGGCGCCGGTGCTGCAGCAATCGGTGTTTAACTCGCTCTCGATTAACGCCGATTCGCTGGTGATCGAGGCCGACGTCGATGCCAATGGGCGAGTGCAGGACTACCGGATTCTTTCCGACTCGGACGACAAGCAGCTTCTGCCCCAGGTCAAGCAGATGCTTATCTTCACGACCTTCCGTCCCGCGTACTCGTTCACGACGAACCGGCCGACGTCGGGACGGGCAGTGTTGTCGTTTTCGAAGATCAGTGTGCGGGGCTAAGAGGAGATCTTGACCGCGTTCCGCCGACCCTCTGGAAAAGCAGGAAACTGGAGAAGTGTTCCGAAAGGAACATTTTGTGCTGGCGGTAATGTATGTATAGGAATGTATGTAAGACGGCCGTAACTCACATTGGCCATTGGGGTTGCGCACGGATAGCGCGTGGCGACCACAACCCCGACAAGAAACCGCATGCGTGGAATCCCAAGCTTGGGCGCAGAGCGCGCAAAGATAGCGCGGCTGACAAAGAGAGTGACTGCTGGCGGGAGGGCTGGGATCGTGAGTTGGGGCTGGGCTGGCTGTGATCTTTCAAGACGTTGTACCTTAGCAGCTCGCTAGAAAGGCCGCCCTTTCTCGTACTTACTTTCCCACTCCAATCGATTGAGGACAACCATAAGAGGGAGGCACGCACCTTTCTCCAGCACGTTTTTCCGAGTCAGTTTTGCTGCCGTTGGCCTTTCGTTCGACTAGCCGCTATGATCCGGGAGCAGGAAATTTGCGCTGGGGCTGAGCGTTGTCTCTCCCCGGCCTACTGACTTCGGTGCAACAGGAGATTGCCATGTTTGATTTCCGGCTCGTCAGTGCTTTGTTGTTCACCATTGAATTTCTGACAGGAACGCTCACGGCCCAGTATCGTGATTCTGGCCAGTACGTCATCCAGAACGCACAATACGGGACC
>WNEZ01007504.1_pt1 | contig 14258 bp, 16 predicted proteins | sample 5400521 | NCBI WGS metagenome assembly WNEZ01 (sample SAMN13153339, study PRJNA577476) | soil metagenome | isolation source: 120 cm saprolite under Douglas fir tree site 2 hole 1 replicate 1 | place: USA:California | collected 2015-04-18
CCCTCACCACCAACCGCCCGCCGGCGAGCTGGCGCGTACAATTCCCGTGCAGCGGAAACTTGCTGGTCTGCGCGGCGAACGAGCCGAACGTTTGTAACATCACCAGAATTTCGGACACCATGGGCAACGCCTGGGTCGTCCAATCCCTGGATTCGGCAACCCCACAAATTTGGTATGCGACCGGGTCGTCCTCGGGTACAGCGTTGGTGATGACCGTTTCAATCCAGGGCGCGCCCCAGCACGTCACGTTGGTGCTCTATGACATCAGTGGCGCGGCCGCGAACGCATTCGGGGCCTCCGCCGGCCTGACCGCGCAAAACGTTTCCGGCCTGACTCAACTTCAGCACTGCCCGGACATCACTCCCACTCAAATCAACGGACTTGTGATTGCTCGGAGTGTCATCGGTATCGGGCCTGTCTTCGACAGCCCCTCGCCAGCGGGGGCCATCGACGACTTCGTCAGATACGCCAACCAGGGCATCAGCGGAATCGACTTGATGGACAACGCCGACGGGGCATCGCATTTTTATAATTTGGGAAACCGGGCGTTGGAAAATTGGACTTGGACCTTTCCAGCCAACCCCTCTGACGCCATCGGCGCAGAGGCGATTTTCTTCATGGGCAGATGAGCAGATGAGCTTTGGAGTAACTCTCGGCGGAATGGCCATGCCCGCGCCCGCATTTGGCCCAGGAACGGCAATCGGCGCCTTCCCCTAGTCCGCCCTACCCCCATTTTGAGGCGCCGCCGGCGGCGCGAGGAAAAGCCTAAGGCCCGGGGTGTACACGCACCGAGCGGTCCGTGTACGGCGCCCTGGTTCCTGAATCCTGTTTGGGTTGTATTTGAATCCCAGTTGGGTTATCCTTTCTCTGGTTCAAGGGGGTCAAACATGCCGCGCAGAATTCATCGCTCCACCAACTCCCGCGCTATCGGCTACATCCGAGTTTCGACTGATGAGCAGGCTCTTGGGCCAGAAGCTCAACGCGAGGCGCTCCGTCGTTGGTGCGCGACGAATGGGGCAGAGCTCGTCGCCACGTTCGAGGATCTCGGCGTGTCGGGTGGCCTCGAGCTCGATAAAAGACCTGGCTTGCTCAGGGCCCTCGATGCCCTCAAGGCGAACAGCGCGACCGTGCTGCTCGTCGCCAAGCGCGATCGGCTCGCGCGGGATGTCCTGGTGGCTGCAATGGTCAACCGCCTGGCGGAGAAGGCAGGCGCGCAGATCCTCAGCGCCGACGGTACGGGCAACGGCGACGGTCCCGAGGCGCTGCTCATGCGCAACATTGTCAACGCTTTTGCCGAATACGAGCGCGCCCTCATCCGTGCCCGCACCCGCGCTGCTCTAGCAGTGAAGTGCGGCAAGGGTGAGCGGACCGGAGCAGTGCCGTTCGGCTACCGACTGGCGGCCGACGGCTTGCACCTCGAGCCGCTCGCCGCAGAGCAGAACATCATCACCGCCATTCGCCGGCTGCGCAGCGACGGACTTTCGATTCGCGGAATTGCCCATCGGCTCAACCTGGACGGGATCGCGGCCAGGGGCTCGCGTTGGCACCCGACATCCGTTGCGCGAGTTTTGGAGCGCGAAGCAGCATGAGGCGTCAGCGGCCAACGAACCTGGCTCGCGAGCGTCGGATCCGCTCAACCCTTGCCAGCATGAAGGAGACGCTTGTGGAAAACTCGGAGCTTGCTCGCAGGACCCAGGACGTGCTTACAGGTCGGCTTTCCGCGCCGGACTTGGAGGGGCCCACAATGGCAAACGGGGAGCAGGTTTCAATCCGATTGCCCGAAGCTTGGCTGGACCGTGCTGAAAAGCTCTCGCGGAAACTCAAGGGCGACCCAGCGCACGGCGCTTCCAGGGTGTCCCGCGCCTACGTGCTGAGGCTGGCGCTACTCCGAGGGATCGAGGCGCTCGAGGTAGAGCTCGCAGCGAAATCGAAGAAGTAACCCAGGAGAATTTCACCCGGGGAATGGTGGCGACCCGGGAAGGCGAACGAGCCACCAAGGGGACAAAAGCGATGAAGCGAAAAGCGTCGGACGCGCAATTGATTCGGAGGATGGCGAGGGAGCTGCAGCACTACAGGCGCGAGGAGGCCAGCCTGGCGCGTTGCCTTCGGCGCTTCGAGGGAACGCCGGCCTGGACTCCGACATTTGCCGAAACCGCGAAGGTTCTCGGTTGCACAGAGCAGGAAGTCAGGCGACTTGTTCGTGAGGTGACGATCTGGGGGCCAACGCTCCAGCGGATTAGCGCTCGGCGCATTCCCAGGTCCGAGCTGCGGCGTTACCTCGAAGAGCAGGGAGTGCGACTGCGTGATGCTTTCGTTTATGGCATCGAGCAAACTGTGTTCCCGGGCTTCAATTCGGTCCGCTGGCGCATGAAACACCACCCCCTGTCCGCAGAGCAAGCCGCGAAGAAGTTGGAAGTCAGCCATCCAAGAGTGAGAGCTCTCATCAACGATGGGCCCTTGTGTGCAGGCAGGTCCTTTGGCGGGCACTTCGAGATCACCCCGTTTGAGGTCGAAGAGTTCCAGAAGGCGCACGGCGAGCTGCTCTCAGCAGCGGGAGTGCAAAGGCATTGAAGCGGATCGCGCGGCCACTCTTGGCAATGTCGCTGCTGCTCACCGCGTGCGGCCACGGCTCGGACCCAACGGGGCCAGGCCCTCAGAGCGATTCATTCAGCGGGACAGTCGTCATTCGGTACGACTACGCCACCCCCGACTCGCCGATCGACACGTGCGGTTTCCGTCTCTGGAGAATCGGCACCTGCGAGGAAACCGGGCAGCCTGTGAATGTGTCGTATTCCGCGATGGTTCAGCAGCATCCGCAGTGCCGACTCACCACGTCCCCTAGCCGCCTCGAATTCGACTGCCGCGGGCTCTGTCGCGAAAGGCGCTTCATTTGCCAGTCCTGCGCCTGCGGCTACAGCGACTTCAATTGCACCTATCCCGTCACGTACATCGGCGCGATCAAGAACGTGGGCTGCCCCTTCTGAGCGTCGGCTGATCGCGATAATCTGGCTTCGCGCGGGCACGGGTCGCTCCCGGCCACGTTCTCCAGCGTGGTGGCCCGCGCCCTTCGAAGCAGGTCGAGGAGCAGAATCCAGAGACATCGAACGAGCGGGACTTTTCCCGGCCCTGCAAAGGCAGCCTCTTTGCAAAAGCATTTGACGCATCTTGTTCCTTTTTGTATCGTTGTCTTGTTTGCGCGAGTCGCCGTCCAAGGACTCCCGAAGCAAGCGCGGATCGCCCCCAACCGGCAAGCATCCGCCGCCCTCGAGGAATCCGGAAACCAAGCACAGCGGAAACAATCGCGCGTCGCCGTCGAAAGGCGCCAAGGCGCAAGCATCGGTTGCCGTCGAAGCTGACCAGGCACCTGATGCCCCCGAGGCCCCGTAGATCCAAGCACGAGCAGAACCCCACTGAGAATCAGTTTCACTTTTGTCTCGCGCTGACCCTGTAGCGCAGAGCGCGAGTGGAGGTTGTACCAGTGGCTTCTTCATCAAAAGCCTTGCGGAGCATTTCTCTGACCTGGCTCGACCGTAAGAGCATTAGTTTGGAGGCGCTCGTGGACGAACGGACTCTCCTGAGGGCGTTGGCGGGGAAACCTATTCGCGACATCAGCCGTGAGCGGATCCGTCGCGTTCTGACCCAACGCGGCCTACTCTCCCTGCTTCCCGCCCTGGAGCGGTAAATGCGTGGGCAAAACGTCCGGGAGCGGCTCGAGGGCGACCTGCTCTCAGCGCTCGCCAAGACCTACTTGGGCCAGCCCCTTCGCGTCGCTCGCGTACTCACCAGGAGCCCGCTGGCGCGGGGGCATTTTTCGGATGCCGTGGTGCGTGACGCCTTCAACAGGTTGCGCGCGTGCATTTTGGCGACCGATCCGAGCGAGGAGCTGAACGCCGCGTTGCAGATCCTTGCCGCGGGCCCAATGGTCGATCGCAACCTCGAGCCTCTTGTCGAAGAGCTGTGCAGCATGGGGCCCGGGATCATCTCAAACGCCAACGAGTGCGAGGAGTGATCGATGGATCTCGTCGCCAACCTGATTGCCGCACTCGAAACCCGCGACTGCAAACCGCGGAAGAGCGGAGATAGCTGGGAAGCAAAGTGCCCCGCCCACGACGACAAACGAGCGAGTCTTTCCGTTGCCGAGGGGAAGGAGGGGCGCGCTCTGCTGACGTGCCACGCCGGTTGCGAGCTCGAGTCGATTCTTTCCGCGCTCGGGTTGACCGAACGAGACCTGTTCTCGTCGCAAGAGCGCAGCACGCGCGCCACGATCGCCGCGACGTACAAGTACACCGACGAAAGCGGGGCACTCTTGTACGAGGTCCTCCGGTACCGTCCGAAGAACTTCAAGCAGCGCCGCCCCGACGGCAAAGGCGGCTGGCTTTGGAAAGTCGGTGGCGTTCGCCGCGTTCTCTACCACCTGGTCGAGGTCCACCGGGCCATCGCTCAGGGCAAGCGCATCTACTTCCCGGAGGGCGAGAAGGACGTCGACAACCTCCGGGCACTCGGCCTTACCGCGACCACAGCGGCGGGCGGCGCGAAGGCGCCGTGGAACGCCGACTACAGCGAGCAGCTCCGAGGTGCCGCAGAGGTGGTGCTGTTGGCCGACAACGATGCGCCCGGGAAAGAGCGGGTCGAGACCGTGGCCAGGGCCCTGGGCGATGCGGTCAAGGTCGTGAAAACTCTCCTGCTGCCGAATCTGTCCGCCAAGGGCGATGTTTCCGACTGGCTCGCCGCCGGCGGCACGATCGAGGAGCTCGAGCGGTTGGCCATTGCTGCGCCTCGCTGGACACCGACAACCTCGGCCGCGAATGCAGAGGATGGTGATCAGGAAGATCTCAATGGGGCGCCGGCCGAGCCGAAAGCCTCGTCGAAAGCCGAAGCACGGAACGGCGGCGCCGCGATCCCGCTGATCGAGATTGGGTCCAAGCTCGCGCTCCTCCACGATGCCGGAGGAATCGCTTACGCGGTGCGACCACTCGCATCCGGGGGAACCCGCACCGTTTGCCTCTCGAGCAGCGCATTCCGGAGTTTTCTCGCCGGCGAATATCATCGGCAGTCAGGTGGGAAAAAAGCAGCGCCTGCGGACGCCATCAACACCGCGATCGGCGTCCTAGCTGCGCGCGCCCTCGAGAGCGCCTGCGAGGATGTGCACGTCCGGGTTGCAGAGCAAGGCGAGGCTATCTACCTCGACCTCGCCGACGACGCCGGCGGCGCGGTGGAAATTTCCCCCGAGGGCTGGCGGGTGACAACAAGGCCCCCGGTGCGGTTCCGCCGCGAGCGCGGCATGCTGCCGCTGCCCGTCCCAGAGCGCGGCGGCAACCTGGAAGAGTTACGGTCGCTGATCAATGCGCCGGGCGAGGTGGAGTGGCGGCTTCTGGTGGCGTGGCTGATAGCTTCGCTTCGACCTGGTCGACCATTTCCGGTGCTCGTACTGCAAGGCGAACAGGGTTCAGCGAAGAGCACCACGGGCCGGCTCCTGCGCGGCTTGATAGATCCCGCGCGGCCACCTGACCGAGCTCGCCCACGTGATGAGCGGGACCTGGCGATCGCTGCTCGAAACAGCTGGGTGTTGGCCTACGACAACCTGTCGGGCTTGCCCGAGTGGCTTTCGGATGGGCTCTGCCGACTTGCGACCGGGGGCGGCTTTGCCACGCGCAAGCTCTACGCCGATGACGACGAGGCCATTTTCGACTTCTGCCGGCCGGTAATGCTCAACGGTATCGACGAGCTGCTCACGCGACCGGACCTCGCGGACCGGGCCCTCCGGGTCACATTGCCCAGCATCGCGGATGAGGACCGCCGCACGGCCGCCGCAGTGTTGGCCGAATACGACGCAGCGCGGCCGCGGATTCTCGGAGCTCTGTGCGATGCCGTGAGCGGCGCCATCCGCGGGCTTCCGGCGGCCGAACGCCGGGTGACGAAGCCCACGCGAATGGCCGACTTCGCGCTGTGGGCCTCAGCAGCGGAAGACGCACTGGGCTGGAGGGAAGGCGCGTTCCTTGAGTCCTACGTGCACAACCGCGGCGAGCTGGTGTCGGAGTCCCTCGAGGACGACCTGGTGGCATCCGCCGTTCAGACGCTGCTCGCCGACATCGAGCTTTGGACCGGCACGGCCTCCGAGCTGCTCAAGCGGTTGGCGGAGATCTCCGGTATCGGCGAGCGGCCGCCACGGAATTGGCCGACCGGACCTCGAGCGCTCTCTGGTCGGTTGCGCCGTGCATCCCCGCTGTTGCGACGCATCGGCATCCAATGGAAGCCGCCAGAGGGTCAGACTGGGCCCAGTCGAGACCGACGCCATACCTTGTTACGCAAACAACCGTTCGCACCGTTCACACCGTTCCCGCCGCCCGCGCAGCCTTCGCCTAACCCCGCGCAATCGGCCGAAAATGAAGGAGGCGATATCCGCGGTAGCCCGAACGGTCGCGAACGGTCGGCGAACGGTCGCAAGCCTCAACCGTTCGGTCAATCTCCCTCGGAGATGAACGGTCCGAACGGTGCGAACGGTGCTCTGTATACTTCAGGGCTGGATCCGCGGAACCGGGCTGCTGGTGACGGCGAGGTTATCGACATGCTGCCCGATGAGACCGAGGAGCAGGCCGAAGCGCGACGCAATCGCGAAGGGGCCCTCAAGTGGATACGGGTTGATCGCGCCATGGCTGCCAAGGCTCGGGCAGAGGGGCGAATAGCAGAAGCCGAGCGGCTCGAGCGATCAGCAGCCGAGGCGGAAAAGAAGATCGCCGGCAACGCGGTGATCAGCGAGGCGGACGAGGCGGCCCATGGCTAGCCCCGTCCGCATTTGTGCGCGGTGGTACCAGGGCCGTTTCGTCGCGCTCTCATTCGCCCGATACAACCGGGCCGCCGTCCAGCGGTTGAAGGATGCTCTCTCGGTCCGTGCCTACGATGCTGAAAACAAGGAGTGGCTCATTCCGGAATGGGCGCTGGAAGATGTGGAGGACGAATTCGGGTTGAGCATTTCAGTCGCAGGCCGGCCGCCTCAGCACCTGCAGGATCCGCGCTACTCGGTCTTGTCGGTCTGCCGCGACGCTCCGGACTGCGTCCTCAAGGCCGCCTACAAGGCGCTAGCGTTCGAGCTGCACCCGGACCGCAACGGCGGCGCGAACGCCGAGCGGATGAAGCAGCTCAACTCGGCATTCCAGGCCATCTCGAAGGAGCGAGGTTTCTGATGAAACTCCTCGGCATTGACCCGGGCCTGGCCGCGTGCGGCATTGCGATCGCCGATCTCGCTGGCGGCACCCCTCGAGTGATCGCGCTGAGAGTCGTTCGGACTGAGCCCTCCGCGAAGAAGAGACGCCTACGGTCTGCCGATGATCTCGGAGACCGGATCCGGGCGATCGCGACGGTCCTGCGCGCTCGACTCGAGGAGCACCCCGACCTAGTGGCGTTCTGCGTGGAGTCAAAGGCTATCCCGTTCCGTGGCGGCCGGATGATGGTGAAGCCGTCCGCAGTTTCTGCCCTGGGCCGAGTCCGCGGGCTCCTGGATGCGTTTGCGGTCGAGCGAGGTCTCCCCATCATCGAGGAGACGGCGCAGACGCTGAAGCTGCTCACCGCGGGCCGGCGGGACGCGAGCAAGGCCGATGTCCAGGCCGCGCTCGAGCTGCGCTTCCCCGAAGTCAAAGCCCTCTGGTCGACCCAGAAAACTCTGATTGAGCACGCGGCCGACGCGCTCGCCGCGGTTGTCGCTGGCCTCGAGAGCGATGTCGTTCGAGCCGCGCTGCGAGCTCGAGTTTGCACTGAGAAACCTGTTCCACAATCCGAGGAGGCAGCATGAGCGACACGAATTCAGCGCCCCACCACTCTGATCCGTCGCCGGGCGAGCTCATTCCACTTCCGACGGACCGACTATGGGACGTGCACCAGGCGGCCGCCTTCTTCGGCAGGTCCGCATCCTGGGTCTACAAAGCGGCCGAACGCGGAGAGCTGCCCCGTGCGCGCGGTTTCGGGTGGGGTCTGCGCTTCGTCCCCGCCGAGCTCGAGGCCTATGCGAAGGGAAATGGGACACCGACGGCGGATGTGCTACCGATCACCGGACGAGTCGGCCGCAAGGCTGGAGGGGGATAGCCCGTGGCCAGCGTTGAGCGACATGGGAAGGGCTGGCGGGCCGTCTACCTCGGTCCGGACGGCGATCGCGTTCGCGAGGTGCTCCCTGCGCGCAACAAGGCCGAGGCGAAGGAATTGGCAGCCAAGCTCGAGCGCCGGGCCTGGCTCCAGCGCCGCGGCCTCGAGGTCACCGCGGACGATTTGACCGGAACGCTCGGAGACCTCTGCCGTTGGTGGCTGGACAACCGCTGCCCAGTCGCGAGCCGCGAGAGCGAGCGCCAGCGACTCCAGAAGCACGTGATGGAAGTCGCCCTGGGCGCCCTACCCCTATCGCACGTCCGAACGTCCATCATCGAGGACTTACTGCACCGGCTCGAGGCCGCCGGCGCCGCGCCTGGCTCTGTGAACAAATTGCGGTCCCTCCTGCACACCGTCTTTGCCCGAGCGAAGAAGGCGGGCCGCTGGGTTGGTGAAAACCCGGTCAGCGCCACCGAACGCCGAAGGGTGCCGAAGCGCGTCTACGTCACGCTGACGCCGGAGCAACTCGGCGAGATGTTGCGGCAGGTCCCGGAGGCCTGGCGACCACTCTTCGCCTGCGGGCCGGCGATGGGGCTGCGCAAAGGCGAGCTGTTCGCACTGCGCAAGGCCGACGTCGACCTCGCGCGCGGAACTATCACCGTGGCGCGCTCGCACGATCGGAATGCGACGAAGGGCGGAGATCCCGCCATCCTTCCACTTCCGGCTCCGCTGCGGCCGTGGATTGAGTACCAGCTCGAGCATGCACGAGGACCCCTGCTCTTCCCGGCGCCCGACGGCTCCCAGCGCAAGCGCGAAGCGGACCCGCAAAAAATATTGCGACACGCCCTGGCTCGGGCGGGCATCGTCGAAGGCTACGAGCACCGCTGCCGCTGGTGCGAGTACTCGGTGCACGCGGCCGACAACCTGCCGCGGTACTGTCCGACGTGCATGAAGCGAACGGACGGCCGAGGAAATCCCGCTGCGCAGCTGCGCGGGCGCCTGCTTTGGCCGAAGGCAATCCACGTGAAGATGCGCTTCCACGACTTGCGGCACACCTTCGCCACCGAGCTTTTGCGCCAGGGCGTCGACGCGCACCGCGTCCAGCGACTGATGCGACACAGCGACCTGCGGGTTACCACCGGGACCTACGGGCACCTGATCGTCGAGGACCTCCGCGCCGCCGTCGACGCGCATACGCCGCTCCGCTCGTCCCACAAACCAACCGCGCCGACCGCCGAAGCGCCTGCAATGCGCCAGGCGGTTGGATTTTCTGCCCCAACTGAGCCCCAAAGCTCGCTGAAATCAGCTTCAGCTGAGAATCGGGACCGCTCGGAAACTTCGGGACTTGTTGCAAAAACCACCGAGTGGGCGCAGCAGGGTTTGAACCTGCGACCCCTGCCGTGTGAAGGCAGTGCTCTACCGCTGAGCTATACGCCCCAGTGATCGCCGCACTACCTAACTGAGTGGGAGAGCTTCTTCAAGGAGGCTAATTGTCGCTCGAGGAAGCGCGGGGCCCGGTCAGCTTCGTCACCTTCTCATCCAACTCGCGAACCCGCCGCTTGAGGCCGGCGAGCTGCTTTGCCCCGCTGAACCGTGCCGATCGCGTTCGCAATCCGGGTTGCGCGCTTCTCGTCCGCGAACAGTCGCTCGAGCGCCTTCTGCGAAAGGTCCGTCATCTGCTTCTTCAATCCGTTGCTCCAACCCATCGTTGGATCCTCCTAGCGTTCGTCCACGAAGCCGGTGTTCAGCTTGGCCAAGACCCGCTCGGCGATCCCCTTGTAGCGCATTCTTTCGATCAGTTGTTGGACGTCTCCATCCACCGAAATCCGGCGGCGCACCAGCGCCTCGATCGGATCGAGCGACTGCTGGATCAGCGCCTTCCAAACCGAGTACGGGGCCCGCGCCAGGTAGCGAGGCTCGATTTCCTCCAACTCGTCCGGGTCTTCGAGCAGGCGCAGATTGTGGATCTTTCCGTCGCGCGGAACGCAGTGAATGGTGAAGGACCGCTCCAGTTTCCCGGCTTCCCGCTCTACCACGACCCCGACGTCCCCGACCCAGCCCTGGCCGGCCTCGACGCTCTCCGGGTCAGCGTTCACCAGCCGCACGACTTCCTCGCACCACTCGCGCGACGGAAAGACGAGCATCTTCGATCAACTCCGTCCGAGAATCCGCTTGAACCCGGACAACAGTCCTCGCCGGCCCTGGCTTCCCAGATCGGAGCGTGGAGGCCGCTGCCGCTGATCTTCCTCGAGAGCCTTGCGCAGCGACTCAGGCGTGTCCCGGGTCGCGAGAGTCACCTGCTTCTGCGAGCCCGCCTCGTCGATCACCAGCTTGAGCAAGCATTCCTCATTGAGCCGGAAGTCGATTTTGCGGCCCGCAGGCCCCACTGGAACCTTGACCGTTCCCAGATACTCATTGTCCACGATGAACTCGCTGTCGCCCTGAAAAATGTCCATCTCCACGAACGGCGAGCGCGGATCTTTGGGAGCTGGCAGCCGGAAACTCTTGACCAGCGGAATCAGCGAATTCTTCTCGATGATCTTGCGGAACATCCCGTTCGGCAATGCATAACCGATCGGCATCGAGAGCGCATCGAGCAATGTGACCGCTTCAATCGTACCGAGCGAATCGCCAAGAATCGCCGCGCCCAAGGCCACGCATTCGTCGGGGTGGACTCCTTTTCGGGGCGGCTTTCCGAAGTGCGAGGCAATCTTCTGCTGCACGAGCGGCATCCGGCTTTGTCCGCCGACGAGAATCACTTCTTCGATTTCGGTCCGACGAATGCCCTTCTCCTTGAGTACCTGATCGCAGATCTCGAAGGTCCGATCTACCAGGTCCGCGGTGAGGGCGTTGAGTTGTTCTCGGTGGAGCGAAAGCCTGAGGTCCAAGGGCTTCCCCTTGCGCTCGTCGATGTAGGGAAGCTCGATCACCACGTTGGGGATCAGCGTCAAGTCGATCTTCGCCGCCTCGGCCGCGTTCTTGATCCGCTGCATCGCGATCGGGTTTTGGGAAAGGTCGATCTTGTTCTCTTCGCTAAACTTCTCGAGCACGTAATCGATCACGCGGTTGTCGAAGTCCACTCCGCCGAGAAAGGTGTCGCCTCCAGTCGCGAGCACTTCGAATACGTTGCCGTTGATGTGCAAGACCGAAACGTCGAACGTTCCGCCCCCGAGATCGTACACCAGGATCTTCTGGGCCAGTCCGCGATTGAAACCGTATGCCAGCGCGGCAGCGGTGGGCTCATTGACAATCCGCTTCACATCGAAACCAGCGAGGCGCCCCGCCTCTTTTACCGCTTGCCGCTGGTTGTCGTTGTAGTAGGCCGGCACCGAGATCACGGCAGCGTCGATCTGGCCTCCCATGAACTGCTCAGCGATCGTCTTCACCTGCTTGAGCACGAAACTGGAAATCTGTGGGAGCGTATACGTTCGACCACCGAGATTGACGGCAGCTTCTCCGTTCGGCCCCTCGACGATCTGGTAAGTGAAATAGTTCTTCAGCTCCTGCACGACTCGGGAGCTGTATTGACGCCCGATCAGCCTCTTCGCGCCGTAGACGGTGTTGAGCGGATTGGTGACGATCTGATCCTTGGCGACAGCGCCGACCAGCCATTCGTTCTTCGCGGTGTACGCAACGACCGAAGGTAAAACCAAGTTGCCGCGGTCGGTCGGAACGACTTTGGGAATCTTGTTGCGAATCGAGGCTACGCAGGTGTTCGTCGTCCCCAGGTCGATCCCAAGAATACGTGGCTTTTCGCTCATTTGAGGGGGGTCGCTTCTGTGGGATCGTACCATGGTCATATTCGACCAAGGGAGCGCCCCGCCGGGTCATATGAGATTTTTTGACGTCACTAAAAGGAAACGCGACGATCTCTGGTCTACCGTGCGCCAGAAACCTACACCTCTGCTGATCCTCTGCGCGGCCGCGGCTGCTTGCGCTGGCCCATCGAGCCAGGTCCAGTCGGTATCCTCTGAGTCTCCAGCCCCCGCTCCGACCGCCGAACCCTCAGAGGCGTCGCTTGGGCTCCGCGGGCCGACTCTGGAGCGGCAGAAGGTGGTCGCCCTGGCGCGCGGTCTGCTTGGCGTGCACCACGTCGCTCTCAACGGCAAGCGTTATTCAAACGATTGCTCAGGCTTCGTGCGGGCGGTCTTCGATCATTCTGGAATCGATTTGATGTCGGATGCCCATCCGGGAGACAGCGGAACGCAGGCAATCTTCCGCTACACGCTCCGGCATGGAGAGGTGTACCGGCACAGACTTCCTCAACCCGGCGACCTGGTGTTTTTTCGAGACACCTACGACAAGAATCGCGACGCTCGCCGAAACAACGGTCTAACCCACGTCGGGATCGTCGAATCCATCGACCCAGACGGAACCATTTCAGTGATCCACCGGGTGCGACGCGGCGTCGTTCGGTACCGGATGAATCTGAGCCGACCCCATCTTCATCTGGATCCCGCCACCGGCCAGACGCTCAATGACTACTTGAGGATCGCGGGAAAGCAGACCAAGCCGGTGCTGACGGGCGAGTTGTTCGCGACCTACGGCGCGGTGCTGCGCACGGTCCGTTCCCATGCGGCTTGCTGCCGATGGCGAATGAAGCGCCAGAATCCCACCACGATCGCCCAATTCATCGTCACGAAGTAATAGGCCATCGAAGCGGCACGCCGAAGCGTGCCGGTGAACACGCCTCGAGAGCCGGCCAGCGCCAGCGCGTAGAACAGCACCTGCGCCGCTAACAGCAGCCGGTATCGGGCTCGGTCCAGCAACATCAGATTGGCGAGGAAGGCAATCGCGATCAGCGCCGGGGCGAGCCAACGAAGCACTTTGTGCGACCAGAGGGCAAAAGCCCGGAAGCCCGCGGTAGGCGAGAGCAGCCACGGAAACATCCTCAGGCTCTGGAAATTGCCCGCGGCGATCCGCGCGCGCCGTTTGAACTCCAGTCGGTAATCGCCGGTGGTCTCCTCGATCGCGATTGCCTGCGGGTCGTACACCACCCGGAAGCGCTCATCCAAAATTCGCAAGGCGATGACGAAGTCGTCCACGATGGTATCGCTGGGAAGTGCGCTGAACAGCCGGCGACGAATCGCATACAGGCCGCCGTTGGCGCCCACCACCGCGCCTCGCTTTCCCTCGAAGTATTTGATCAGCGACTCGTACCTCCAATACGTGCTCTCCTCGAAGTCGCGCCGAATCGGGTCGATCAGCTTGAGCCGTCCACAGACCGCTCCCACGTCCGAATCGTCGAAGTGACGCGCCAGCATTCGAAGCGCTTGAGGATCGATGACCGTGTTCGCGTCCGAGAACACCACCAACTGGCCAGAAGCAAGCGGCACGCAGCGGTTGAGCACCGAAGCCTTGCCGGCGCGCGGAAGCGACACCAAGACGACTCGCGGATCGCTGAAGCTGCGAACGATCTCATCGGTGCCGTCGTCGCTGCCGTCCGATCCAATCAGGAGCTGAAGCTTCTCGGGCGGATAGTCCAGGGCAAGGCTGTTGCGGATCTTCTCAGCGATGCACTGGGCTTCGTTGTGGGCCGCGACCACCAGGCTGATCGTCGGCAATGCCTCTTCTTCGAGTACCACCCGGCGGTCCATCCCGCTTCTCATGAAGCGAATATCGGAGAGGACCTGGTGCACCGCCTCCAGCGCAACCAATAGGAACGGATAGAAGACGTAGGTGTGAAACAGGAGCGAAGCAGCCGTCCAAAAAACGAGTTCCGCCATCACAGGCCTCCCACCAGCGGCGGGAGTTACAGCAAGCCACATGCCGCGGCGCAGCAGCGCCAAGCCCCGAAAAACCGCCGGTCCTGGAGCGCCCCTTGGCGTCTTCTGAACTTTTTGCTGCCCCGGGCGCCTACGGAAGCCGGTCCGGTTCTGGCTGCTGCACGCTTTGCACCCAAGCAAGGGTGCGGCGCGCCGCGTCGTGCGCTGGATTGAGCGCTACCGCCGCGTCGAGCAACGTCGCCGCGCTCTCGTAGCGGTTCTGCTGAAGCTCCAACCGCGCTCCGAGCAAATAGGCGCGCACGAAAGCCGGGTCGAAAGCGCGTAGCTTCTCGAGGGCAAATCGGCCTTTGGCGGCTATTTCCGGCGCTCCTTTTGCGTTGATCACAAATTCCGCGTACGCGATTGCGTCCCACCCGTCGGTCCCGCCGAGAGATCGATATTTCTCCCCGAGCCCGACCG
>WNEZ01009533.1_pt1 | contig 14255 bp, 11 predicted proteins | sample 5400521 | NCBI WGS metagenome assembly WNEZ01 (sample SAMN13153339, study PRJNA577476) | soil metagenome | isolation source: 120 cm saprolite under Douglas fir tree site 2 hole 1 replicate 1 | place: USA:California | collected 2015-04-18
AGTCGGCGGCCGCGCGGAAGAACTGACCTGGGAAATTTATCGCGACACCCTCATCGAACAGGCGGAGCAGGGGGTCGATTACTTCACCGTCCACGCCGGCGTACTATTAAGATACATTCCGATGACGGCCCGGCGCGCCACCGGCATCGTCTCGCGCGGCGGCTCGATCATGGCGAAATGGTGCCTCGCGCATCATCAGGAAAGTTTTCTCTACACCCGTTGGGACGAGATCTGCGAGATCATGGCCGCCTACGACGTCAGCTTTTCGATCGGCGACGGTTTGCGGCCGGGTTCAATCGCGGACGCGAACGACGAAGCGCAGTTCGCCGAACTTTACACGCAAGGCGAGCTGACCCAGCGCGCCTGGAAACGGCACGTGCAAGTGATGAACGAAGGCCCGGGCCACATCCCCATGCAGATGATCAAAGAGAACATGGAGAAACAACTCGAGTGGTGCGACGAAGCGCCGTTCTACACGCTGGGTCCGTTAACGACCGACATCGCGCCTGGGTACGATCACATCACCAGCGCGATCGGCGCGGCCATGATCGGCTGGTACGGGTGCGCCATGCTTTGTTACGTCACGCCGAAAGAACATCTCGGTTTGCCGAACAAGAAAGACGTCAAAGACGGCGTCATCGCCTACAAGATCGCCGCGCACGCCGCCGATTTAGCCAAAGGCCATCCCGGCGCCCAATACCGCGACAACGCCATCTCAAGAGGGAGCGAAGACTGCACATTTCTGCTCAATGTGCGGACCACATTTTTGTTCCATGAAAATCACCGAGGACGTACGAAAGTTTGCTGCGGAGCAGAAACTTTCTGAAGACGAGGCTGTACGTGCTGGAATGGAACAGAAAGCGCGGGAGTTTAGCGAAGCAGGAGCCGAAATCTATTCGAAGGTCTGAGACGCATTTGCTTGTTTGCGTGACTGATACATTGCATCTTTGGGTCGGCCCGAACTAGCGGGTCGGTATGAGATCCCCACGTATCTCGTGTCTCGTTGCCGCGTGCGCGTGGTTGACGTGCGCGATGTCCGCCGTCGCTCAGCACGAGCAGCACGAGCATTCCGCCGTCGAACCGGAAAAGCTCGGCAAGGTAAATTTTTCAATTTCCTCTGACGCGGCGGTGCAGCAGCAATTCAATCGCGCGGTCGCGATGCTCCATTCCTTTTGGTATGAAAAAGCCGAACAGGAATTTGCGGCTCTAGCTAAAAAAGATCCTGCCTGTGCCATGGCTTACTGGGGAATCGCCATGACGCTTTACCATCCAATCTGGGAAGCGCCTGGTACAGCAGCCTTGAAGGAAGGTTCAGAAGCCGTTGCCAAGGCCAAGTCGGCAGCGCCCAAAACACAACGCGAGCGGGACTACATCGCTGCCCTCGAAACTTTTTACAAAGATTCCGACAAATTGGACCATCGCACTCGTGCACTGGCATATGAAAAAGCGATGGAGCAGCTTCAGGCTCGCTATCCCGATGACCGGGAGGCGGCCATTTTTTATGCGCTCGCGTTGCAAGGCAGCGCGTCACCCACTGATAAAACTTATGCGAATCAGAAAAAGGCCGGTGCGATTCTGGAAAAGATTCTTGCGGAGCAACCGGAGCATCCCGGGGTAGCTCATTATATCATCCACGCTTACGATTTTCCGCCACTCGCGGCTCGCGCTCTCGATGCGGCACGGAGCTATGCCAAGATCGCGCCGGACTCGCCGCACGCGTTGCACATGCCTTCGCATATTTTTACACGCCTGGGCCTTTGGCAGGAATCGATCGAATCCAATCTTGCTTCCGAAGCGGCAGCCCGCAAATACAATGCGCCTGGCAATGTGCTGCACGCGCAAGATTATCTGGTCTATGTGCTGCACGCGCAAGATTATCTGGTCTATGCCTATCTCCAGGGAGCCCAGGATCGAGCCGCGAAAAAAGTGATAGACGCAGCGCCGCCACCGGTGAAGGACGATCCCCAATATTTTAACGCGCTCTACGCCACGGGAAGCATGGCGTCGCGATACGCTGTGGAACGCCATCAATGGAAGGAAGCGGCAGCGCTCGCCGTCTGGCCAAATGTTTTTCCCGGCGGGCGATATGCCTGGGCCGAGGCGAATATACATTTAGCGCGGGCTTTGGGCGCGTCGCATCTAGGCGACATCGACTCCGGGAAGAAAGAAGTGCAGCAGCTTGGGTCACTTCGCGATACCCTCGTTCAGTCGAATGAAAAATATTGGGCCGACCAGGTTGATATTCAGCGGGAGATCGCAACTGCCTGGATAACGCTGGCAGAAGGAAAACATGAGGAAGCGCTGCAGCAGATGCGTCACGCCGTCGACCACGAAGATTCCACCGACAAGCACCCCGTTACTCCGGGAGTGATCTTGCCGGCTCGCGAACTTCTTGGCGAGATGTTGCTCGAATTGAAACAGCCGGCTGAAGCGCTGGTGGAATTTGAAGGGACGCTGCGCACCGCTCCCGATCGTTACAACGCGCTCTCCGGTGCTGCCCGTGCGGCGAAGCTATCCGGAAACGTCGAGAAAACGAAAAGCTATTACGCCAAGCTGCTGGCCATTTGCGACCATGCCGATGAAGATCGCCCCGAACTTGTGGACGCTCGGGCGCTTCTAGCCCAGAAATGATTATGCCAATTCGGTCCGCCAAATCGGACGGACTCGTCCTGTGCCGAGCTCGGAGCTGTCCGCAATCCCGTTTCCGAAATCCGGTTTGCTCCTGTCGACTTCGCGAAAAAACGCGCGGAGATTTACGCGAAGACGTAATCGGCTGAGTTTCTTCCCGCATTTTTGATTTTAATGAATCGAAACCGGAACGCCGGCTTTCACTTTTTGCGCAAGACGGACGACGTCCCAGTTTGCGAGCCGAACGCATCCATGACTGGCGGCGCGCCCGATCGTCTCCGGCTCGCTAGTTCCATGGAGGCCAATACCTTTCCTATTGAGCGCGATCCAGATCACTCCGACTGGACTGTTCGGACCCGGCGGTAGCATATGGAAGTTGCGGCTGCGCTCGCCGTGTTTGAGCATCTGTTTGTCGTAGCGGAATGTCGGCAACTTTGTGATCCTGCTCACTTTCCATTCACCAACCGGGGAAGCAGTCTGCGCGGAACCGACTGTGACCGGATAAGCCGCCACCAACTTATCGGCCTCGAAAACTCCGAGCATATTCGTTTTCATGTCGATCTTGATCGAGATCGGCGGTGCTCCCGGCTCGGGTGATTTGTTTTTTCCGTTGGCCGCGTCATTCTCGTCCGAAATGTCATTGGCCGCGGGCGCGGGAGTCTCACTGCCAGGCTTGAGATCTTTTACTGCCGCGAGCTCGAAAGGCTCGACGTTCGGGACGTTTAGTTGATCGCCGGCCTTGATTGCTTTCGTCTTCCCGGGATTCAATTGTTCAAGGAAATGCACGTCGCAGTGAAACTTCTCCGCAATCGCTTCTGCCGGGTCGCGATAAGGAAGGAATTTTAACTTTGCTTGTTCCGCGACCGCGGCCGGCAGCGGCCCGATACTTTGCAGGTCAGCCTGCGTCACGGTGTAAGGGATAAACGCGGGACCAATGCTGGCGAGGTCGAGCCCACTAACATCCGGCGCAGTATCAGGCTTAGCCGGCGGTGGCGGCGGCTGCTCGCCGCGGGACTGACGATAAAGCGCCAGAGCCTTGAGCGTGAACTCGTCGTAATGTCCATTGATCGCTCTCGGGCTGAAGTTTGCGCGGTCGAGAAACACTTGCAGCCTGGTGGCCCCTTCGATTTCGGCAGGATTGCGCTGCGGTTGAGCCGCCGGTTTCTGATGAGCGCGCGATTTTTTGCGGGCCTCGGCCGGGACGCCAAGGGTGGCGATCATTGCGGCGACGAGGGCGAGTCGAAGAAGAATCTTCACATACTTGCATCGTCGTAATCAGCCTTCGCGGCTGTCTGGCTAATTGGCGCCGGAATTTATTCGAAGCGTAGTTGTTAAGGGCAAGCGGTAAAACATTTTTCTAGGCGGCGACGATCCCGCGGCTGGCTTTGCGCCACACGTAATCCGTGTCCTTCGCTTGCCACGCCATAGCCTTGGCGGTAATCGTCTCGACGATTACGCCAGGCCCATTGTCGCGAGCAATCGTCGGTGGATCGTGCCATCAGCCGGCAAACCGTGGCTGCGCTCGAAAGCACGGATTGCACGTCGGGTCCCCCTGCCCATGACGCCGTCGACGGGGCCGGAGTAATACCCAGCGCTGGCGAGCCGGCGCTGCACTTGCACAACCAGGGAGCCATTCACGCCATAGCCGCCCTGATACGCACCGTATCCGTATGGGTAGTAATATGGGTACGGGTAATAGAACGGAAAGAACGGAAAACCGAAGTTATCGAAAACAATGATCTCATTAAAACGGCGGCGACGAAATCGATCATCTCGATCGAAGTCGCCGTCGTTGAAACGGTGGAAGCGACGAAACCGATCATCTCGATCGAAGTCGCCGTCGTTGAAACGGTGGAAGCGGGACGCGGAGTTAAACATTGGACCGCGCTGCATCGGCATCCGTCCCATGGGAGTTCGCATTGGAGCGCGGTGCCCTCTCATCTGTGCCGTCGCAGCCGGGACCGCGAAAACGGATGGCACCACGCAACTGAGGAGAATGAATTTTTTCCAGTTCATAACGTTATAGGTTCTAAAAATTGAACCTGTGGGGATTCGGAAGTTGCGGCCCGCGACGGTCCGCAAAGGTAACGCCGTTGTTACCTTTCCGATGAGGGCGAAAGCATGGGCGAGGCTTGAGTCAATTCGCGGAAAAAGGTTCGGAAATCTACGCGAAAACGTAATCCTGTAGCCGCCCTCGCTCTGTTGAGGCGTTGAAGCGCCATAACCCGCCGAGCTTTACAGTCCTCAGCCTAAATTTTGACCGGTTTTCTCGTCCGGATCACCCCGCGCTTTGCCTTGCCGAGATTGATGGACTATTTGAACATGCAAGGCTCGCAAGACGGGCCGAGTCTGCTGCGACGTGAAAGAGGAAACGATTGATACGCATTCGAAGGCGCTGAGGATCAACCTCGATCCGCGCTGGTACGGAACGTTTGCGGAAATCGGCGCCGGACAGGAGGTGGTGCGCTGGTTTTTCCGCGTCGGCGGCGCCGCTGGGACGATCGCGAAGAGCATCTCGGCTTACGACATGAAAGTGAGCGACGCCATTTATGGACACGCGGAGCGTTATGTCTCGCGGGGGCGGCTGCAAGCAATGCTCGACCACGAGTTCGACCTCGACGTCGAGCGGCTTTGCAAAGAGCGCGGCGATAACACTTCCTTCTTCGCCTTTGCCGATACGGTGGTGGCGCGAAGCTATCGCGGCGGCCATGAATTTCACGGCTGGATGGGAATCAAATTCCAGAGCCGCGTCCACGATCAGCCGAGCCAGATCGTGATGCACCTGCGGATGCTGGATGCGGAGGCGTCGCTGCAACAGGAGGCGCTCGGCATAGTGGGAGTCAATCTTTGCTACGGCGCATTTTTTTTAAGCCACGTGCCGGAGCAGTTAATCGAGTCGCTGCTGGACAAGCTGACCACCGGTCGGGTCGAGATCGACTTGCTCGAATTCACCGGGATCGAATTTCGCAACGTGGACAATCGGATCATGGCGCTAAAACTCGTGCAGCTGGGGCTGAGCGGCGCGGCCATGTTCGGGCCAAATCGCGAGGTGCTGCAGCCATCGGACGAGCTGCATAACAAAGCAGTCCTGGTAGAACGCGGGAGTTTTCGCCCGACCACACACGTCAATATCAACATGCTGGAGTCTGCACTGGCGAAGTTCAAACAGGATCCCGGGTGTGCTGACAAACAGATTCTGCCCTTGATGGAACTCACCATGCGCAACCTGCTGGCGGGCGGTACCGACGTGGACCGCCGCGATTTTCTCGCGCGGGCGGAGCTGCTCGCGGCCTGTGGCATGACTGTACGCATCGGAGTCGTCCTGGGCCTGCCCAGTGTGTCCGAGTTATTTGACGAAAAATATTACGCGGAACTGCCCGGCGGCATCCTGGAGAATTTCGGGCGACTATTTAAGAACGACTTGAAAATCTATGTTTATCCCTTGCAGCGTCATCTGGGGGACGAGCTACAAACTATTCATACGCTTAAGGTGAACCCCGAGTTGCAGCTCCTCTACGATTACTTGGTGCGCCGGGCCAGCTTCGTCCAGCTCGATAATTTCAACCCGAAATATCTGTCGATCTTTTCGCGTGACGTGCTCAAGCGCATCGCGAGCGGGGACGAGAGCTGGGATGAAATGGTGCCACCGCAAGTAGCTGCGATCATTCGAGAGCGTGGCTTTTTTGGCTACACGAAGAAGGAGTAATCTTCGGACCATGATACGACGATTGTTTCTCTTTGCCGCCTTGGTCCTGATTACGACAACATCCGGTTTCGCGCAGGACAATGACATCGATGCGGCAATGAAAAAGGCGATGGAGAACGCGAATAAGCCCGCCAGCAAAGCGGACATGAAGAAGCTGGAACAACAGGCAAAAGCGCAAAACGACCAGATGGAAGCCGAAAACAAAGCAGAGGAAGCGAAACAAAAGGCAGCAGCGCAAGCGGTAGTAGATGTGAAAGGTCCAGTCTCCTTGCCAGATTGGACACCCCAGGTCCCGCAATTCACGCCATCGGGTCCGCCCGCGCGCAAGTTAGTCGACGGCGAACCAAAAGTAATCCAGACTGGCACGTCGCCAGTTTCCCCGGAAGCGTTGTGCGATGCTTGGGATAAATTCTCGAATCCCAAGTTCAGTCACGAACGCACGGGCTCCGAGATCAATCACTCGGCTGATCTTTTCGTCAGCTTTAGAAACGGCGAGGACGGCAGTGCGGTAAGACTGGAAGCTGAACGCAAAGCCGGAGCTAACGTAACGCATGTGACCATTTCGTCGCCCCTGCCGCTTCCATCGCCCGCTGCTCAGAGCAACTGAGCGCAATCGCCGGTTCACGTCCTACAAATCCGCAAGGAATTTGCTCCGGTTTTCGGAAACCCTTAACGATTACTTCGTGTGCTTCGTGGTTAAATGCCTCGCTTTTCGGCCGGTCGCCCTGATATCCTGTCAGGCGATTTCAATTTCGAAGGAGGAAACATCATTATGCTTCATCTGATTTGGTACATCATCGTTGGTTTGATCGCCGGTTGGGCTGCGAAATCGGTCATGCACATGCACATGTCGATTCTGTGGACGATCGGGCTCGGGATCGTCGGTTCGGTTGTCGGGGGACTCGTGACGCACATCTTTTCGCGTCCCAAAGAAGGCGCGCAATTTCATCCCGCCGGGATCATTGTTTCGATTCTTGGCGCGCTGTTGGTGTTGTGGCTCTGGCACAAGTACAAGCTCCACATTCCCGCTGGATAATTGATTGGCTTGGCGGCGAGCCATCTTGGCCGCTCAATTCGCAAGGAGTTTACCCGTCCTGGTCAGAGCCTGCCCACCGCGGCGGGCGGCGACCGTGGCGGACATTTCGCGATTCAAAATTTCTTTGGTGTTCGTCGAGAAGGGCGCCGAAGTTTACGCGAAAGCGTAACAATCGTGGAAGCACCCACCGGAGGTAGCGGTTCCGAGCTGCGCCCACCACAGCTCGAACAAAGGCAACTAGAGCTTTGGCGCATACTTCGCGCGAGGTCTTCGGAAAAACTTCCACTGGCAGATTGGTATCTTGGCGCAATCGCCGCACTTAGAAATACCTTCAACCCCGATCGAATCGCGCAGGCCGCGCATAGCTTACGAGAGCTCTTAGAAAAAATTCCGCGGGCGCTTAGAACCGAAGAGTCAGGAATAACGGGAGGTCAACTGAAGAACAAACGCGAAGCTGTACGCAAAGCATTCAAAGCGGAGAAAGTGAAGTTTGGAGGTAAGTGGCAAGACAAAATCATAACGCCAGGATTGGAAAATGTTCTGCAAGGGATTGAGCAGTATTTCGATCTTTCCGATCGTCCTGATCGGCGGGATCAAGTCCTTGCAGGGTTGACGCGGCTGGATCCGATGCTTCAAACGCTGCCGGCGCAACTACGCCAAGAGAAACGACAAAGATATGTCGAACTGTGGATTGCGCTGGAGGGATTCGCACATCACGGCGGGAAGAAGAAAGAAGATGATTTCACCGACTGTGTCGTAGATGTCGAAAATCTAGTCGTCGACCTCATCGCTCCCGTATCCGCCGATGATCAGACTCTCCTTTCAGAGATTCTTGCAGAAGGCGCGTCTGTGAGTCGCGAGAAAACTCAGAAGGCGCTAGAGCTGATTACGCGACGAGGCGCAAACTTCGCGTTTTTCTTTAAGAATGCTTCAGATCCGGTATGGATCGGGCCCCTTAAAAGCGCAGGCCATTTCAAAAACCCTGCCCGTGCAGTTCCTGCGGGCGAAGGCTACGTAAGTTTTCCGATTTGGTGGCCCGGTGAATTTCTGAAACGCGTTGCGCCAGTCGCTCCAAAAGATGTCGTGGAAATACTATTAGAGATGGGCGACACGGATAACCCGAGAGTTTTAGAGACCGTTGTTGAAATCGCCCTTAGTATCGCGAACGACCCCGTTTCGCTAAAGCTTGAACGTATAATTTCGAAGTATCTTGCTCAGCCGTATCACGTATTCGAGGACAACCTCACTAGTTTGATTGCAAAGTGGGCGGGAGCAGGTTCTGAGGGTATTGCGGCGGCACTGCGACTTTCTGAACGTTTGATTTTCTTCAGTCCCGATCCCTTGGAGGAAGAAAAAAATGCACACGCAGAAAAGAATCCTGACGATTGGACGACTAGCTTAAGCCCTGCTCCTCGCTTTCAGGAATGGGAGTATCAACAAATCTTAGAAAACGGAGTCGGAGCGTTGGCCGTCGCGGCGCCACTAGAAACGGCAAAACTCTTGATCCGAGCGGTAGCGCAAATGGTGCGCTTCGAAACAGGGAAACGGGCTAACAATAATGATTGGCGCGATGGATCTGAGATTTGGGCGCCTCGTGTCGATCAAAGACGAGGCCCTTATTCAAGTCCGCAATCCGACTTGATCACCGCATTAACGCAGGCATGTGAGAAAGTTTACGATCAGAGTAACGAAATAGCGATTCGTGAGCTCGATAATGCGCTTCGCGCGGGCAAGTGGGAGATTTTCGATCGAATTCGGTATCATCTTTATTCAAAGTATCCGTCAAAGACGAAAGAGTGGATCAGCGAAGCAATCGCGGGATACGCTGACTATTCGGAAGGACGTTACGGCTTTGAATTTCAACGAATGGTTCGGATTGGCACGGAGAAATTCGGTGAATCATTAATTGGTAAAGCCGAGCTAACGAGGATTCTTGAAGCAATCTTCAATGGGCCTGACAAAGACGAATACAAGCGGTTCATGGGGGAACAGTTCACTGAGGAAGCGTATGTCGGTCGGAAACGCTATTTTCAACTACGCCACTTCAGGCCGTTTGCATCGATCTTATTCAATAAATACAAAGAACTTTACGAAGGCCTCCATGCAGAAAATGCAAAATTAACCGATGACGACTTTGTCGCCTTCCACGGCGGCGAGAGCAAGACGGGCGGATCGCGAAGTGTCAAACCTGTCGCGGAGCTTTCTGCAATGGAGGATGACGATCTCATTTCCTTTTTGAATGAATGGGAGGACGTTCATCGCGATCCAGAGCAGTGGTGGATAGATATAGATTTTGACGGCGTCGGTCTCGCTTTGCAGCAGCTAATAGCTGGAAATCCAAAACGGTATCTCGATTGGGGGAAGCGGTGGTTTGAAGTGAAGCGGCCAGTTTATTTTCGGTATGTCCTGGATTTGGCTGCAAAGCGAATTGTCGAACACAAAGATGAACTATCTAGATGGTTCGACCTCGCCGATTGGATCATGCTTCAGAAGGACAGTACAGCGGTTTCTGAAGAGAAGGCTTCGGAGACTTCTAAGGATAACGCAAATTGGGATTCGGCTCGAAGGAAGGTTGTCGATCTTGTGGAAGCTTGCGTTGACAAAGACAAGGGAGTTGGAGGCGAGTGGCGACCCAGAATCATCGCCCTTTTAAAAGCTGCATGTGTTGCGGAAGATTTCTTTTTAGACAAAGATCGCGCGGTCGTTACACCACGTGATTATCTAACGGACGCGATCAACACTACGCGCGGTCGCGCGCTCGAGGCTCTTCTTGATTACGGCTATTGGGTAAGGCGAAATGAGGGAGAGAAAGCCGAAGTACCCGAGGTTTTTAAAATACTTGAAGAGCGCTTTTCAGGCTCGCCCCCACTTGCCTATCCGGAACGAGCTTTGTTAGGCGGCAACTTTAATCGCATCTACGGTCTGAGTCCATCGTGGACCAAAGAGAATGTCTCGAATATCTTTTTCCAAGCTGATCCTGAAGCATGGCAGATTGCATTTGGCACCTACCTGAATTTCAACCGAGCGTATGCCCGCCTATTCGAGCTCTTGCGACCTCAATTTGAGTTCGCGCTCGAAAATCTTCGACTTTGGAAGCATGAGGGTAGCCGACGGACGGATCCAGTTTCTCACCTCGGACAACACTTACTTGATTACACTCTTTGGGGACGACCCCCGCTGGAAGGCAAGGGTAGTTTGTTACAGCGGTTCTATAACAAGACTGATGCGAAACAATGGGCGGCGCTCTTTGATCATTTGGGTCGTCTGTTAAAGAACACCGCGGAGCTCAGCAATCAACTGACCGAAGGATGCAAAGCTTTCTTCGAATTTCGACTGCGAGCAGCAAACGCCGAAGAATTGAAGGAGTTTACATTTTGGATGCAAGCTGAGTGTCTTGATCCTGAGTGGCGTTTGAACGCTCTGTCCCGCACATTAGACGTGACTAAAGGGCAAACTCGCAGTCCTTCCACGTTGACCGAAAATTTGGGTAAGTTGATCCCCGATCATCTCGACCTTGTGGTGGAATGTTTCGCAAAACTTATCGAGGGCGCGCTTACTCAGTCGCATTTTTACATTCGGCCAGAACACATAAAGCCGATTCTGAAAGCCGGACTGGCAAGTCAGAACGAAAAAACAGCGGAAGCGGCTAAGTTTGCGCGAGAAAACCTGTTGAGGGCAGGTCGCTCGGAGTTTCTAAATCTCGATGCGATCAAAGATGATTCGCATTGGCTCGAGCCAGGCCGTTAATCTGATTGGAGCTTAACGATGAGACTTGTTTGATACGAATCTAGGTTCCAAATGCTGATAAAAACACTATGACAATCGAAGATCCGGAGTCTGAAGATATCCCCTCGCGATTACGGCCCTTAGTTCGCCCGTTTCAAAGCTCGCCATTTAGCGTTGCTCCCGAGCGCCAGGCGGACTTGGTCACGTTGCGCGACAAGTACGACATTCGAATCTACATCAAGGCCGATGAGAAAGATTGGCTATTCCACGAATTTCGTTTGGGTAAGCGCATTTTTGTGGGCTTGCGAACTCTCGAACGCTTATGGGCGTATTGCTACGGGTACAACGCCATGATCACGGAACTGCAACGCGCTGGTGCAGATGGCTTCGTTGGTATTCGTAACCCCGGAGAGTACGGACTCGCCTTCCAAGTTCTGGAATGGGCGAGTCAGAAAAAATTGTCGGACGTTGAAGGCCCTTGGCCGGACTTCTTGCCCGAACCTGGGCTGAAAGACAAGCTAGAGCACGTTGAAGCAGCGAACCATTTCTTCCTGATGATGTCAGGAAGACTGCTTCTGCACGAGTTCGCGCATACGATTTTGGATCATCACAACGCTCCTGATACGCCTCCAGATATCCTCAAGTCAGAAGAATTCGCTGCGGATGAGTGGGCAGACAGGTGGATGTTGGATCAATGGGAAAAATATGCGCTAGATGAACGGGTGTTTATTGGACGCTGCCTTGGGATCGCGCTTGCGTACGCGCCTGCGTTGATTCTCGGGATCGATGCTACTCAACCTTCCAAGTCGCACCCATCACCGATCGAGCGAATTCTGGCGTTCATTGATCGACACTTGCCTTGCGGCAATCCTTTGGAGAGACGGACTATCGATTTTCCATGCGCATTTCTAATGACGATCGCGTCACACCTAGTTTTCATGAAAACAAAGGAGCCGCCACCTAACGATCCAATTCCGGACACGTATCATGATTGGTTTGTTCGATACGCCAAATACTTCCCTTAAGAAGTGAAGAGACAGGGTCAGATCTAAACACCATTGAAAGTAGGAAGTAGAAATTAGGAAGTAGAAAGTCGCACTCGGTTAAACGTTCATTGGCCGACACGGAGCGCCAGGTTTCGTAGCACGGATCGTTTTCCGACACGTATGGATTGGAAAATGATCGGCGCAGATCCGAAAAAGATCGGTATGCATTGAAAAACGGTCGGTATCGGTCCCGAAAAGGTCGATACAGATTGCAAAACGATCCGTATGGATCGCAAACTGTACCTATTGGGTCGCGAAAAGATCGGTATCGGTTTGGAAACGATCCATACGGGTGGCGAAAAGATCCATTAGGATCGCAAAAAGGTCGGTATGGATGGAAAAATGATCAGTATGAATCGCCGCGCGATCCATATCACGAGAAAATCAAATCGTGCCACGAACCAAATGGATTGTGCCGTGATCCATATGGAGATGAGCAGGGGTTTGTATCGAAACATTCAACATTCGGCTGCTGAAAGCAGCGATGAAAGTTGAGTTGTTGAGAGCGTAAAGCTCCGTGGGAGCCACGCTCCTTTACGGAATTGAGTGACGAAAAACCGTTAGTTGAATCGTTCGCGAAGTTCGACGGTGATGCGCTGGCCGGCTTTTTTGCCGATTGCGTGGCGGATTTTGGCGCGGACCGGAAGCTTGTGAGTGCCGTCACCCAAAGCCATGAAAGAACTTCTGAACGGCTCGCCATCCATCGTGCCGCGCACTTTCACCAGGCCGCGCGTCCCGAAGAACTTCGCGGAATCTTTCATTTTCACATAAGTCCATCCGCCTTTCGCCGGACTCTTTTGCAAAACAGCGGTGAATCGTTTCTTTAGTTTCACGGTAAACTCCGCAGTCTCAGGTTGGAGATCTAGAGCGGGCCTTGGAGGATTTTTTTCAGCGAGTAGCCGTCGTCGTAGCGAATATCGCTGATCTTCCATCCGTGGACAGTTCGACGAAGCACGCATTCGACTCGTGTCGGTTTGCCGATGTTCTTGAAACGAACGGTCACGAGGGCTTCTCCTCCGGTAATCTTCGGTGCTGAGATGGAGAAGTCGGTGATTTGGACCTCCTGCGCGTTGTAAAGCGGATCACCGTCGAGACGGCCGACTTCGCCCTTCGCCTCGCGTTTGTCTTTCAGGTAAAGCTTCAGGAGTTCGTCGTCGAAATAGCGGGAAAACAAACGCGTTTCGCCGGCCGGGCTTTGTTCGGAGCCGTACGATTTATAAAGTTGCGCGACAACATCTTTCGGTGAGAGCTCGCCCGCGAAGATAGCTGGCGCACCTAGCGTGAGCAGACATGCGACGGTTCTGAACATCGTCGCGCACACTAACACGGCGCCCACCGGACCACCAGCCTTCGGTCCGAGGTGCGAGCCGCACTGGCTTATGAAAAGACAAAGGGGTCACATCTAAACATTCAACATTCAGCTGCTGAAAGCAGAGTTGAGTAGTTGAGGCGTTGAGATGTTGATATTGAGCAGTTACGCTCCCGCTAGTGCGCGCATAATGTTCCCTGGATGTGGTTCGCTGCAGAGCAGCATCGCTGAGGTCCGAGCTCGCCACGGGACGAGTCCGTCCGACTGGCGGACCGGACTGGCATTGTCGCGACAGAGCTATCGTCGTGACGTCGAGCTTTGCGCGCATTACGATCCCGACAATATGGAAGAGCTAACTGTTTCTCTCGCCGTGGTCGTCGTGATGGCCGGTTTTGTTTTTGGGCAGGATGCCAACAAAAGCCAGGAGCCGGTGACGGTGTCCAAGGCGCTCGAGCTCGGTGAGGAGGGATTGACGCAATACACGGGCTTGAGCGAGGTCGGGCAGGACGAAGCAGCTGAGTATTATGCGACGGCGAAACGCCTCACCACTGAGCAAGCGCTCGGGCAAAAAAGTCTTCAACTCGTGATCGATCTTCAGAACTGGCGCGATTTGATCTCCGCCTGCCGCAAAAGTATCGACTCCCTGGCTTACATCGTTAACGGCAGTGGTACGATGTACAGTCATGGTCAACGGCGTGACGTCTCGGCGGTCGAGACTTTTCTCGCCGAATTCTCGAAGAGCCTGCCGCTTCCCGACGACAAAGGTGATCCAAACGCCGACAAAGTGATTGATCGCACGATCGC
>WNEZ01008130.1_pt1 | contig 14254 bp, 12 predicted proteins | sample 5400521 | NCBI WGS metagenome assembly WNEZ01 (sample SAMN13153339, study PRJNA577476) | soil metagenome | isolation source: 120 cm saprolite under Douglas fir tree site 2 hole 1 replicate 1 | place: USA:California | collected 2015-04-18
TCCTCCCCCCATCAATCGCCACCACCTGCCCCGTAATATAACTCGCCCCCTCCGAAGCCAAAAACAGCACCGTCGGAGCCAGTTCCCCTGGCTGCCCAATCCGCCCCATCGGCATCGTCCCGGCCACAACCGCCTCAGCACGATCCAGAATAGCCTCAGTCATCCGCGTCCTGAACATCGCTGGCGCAACCGCATTAACACGGATACCACGAGCTGCCCATTCTATCGCCAGGGCTCGCGTCAGGTTGATAACCGCCGCTTTACTGGCATTGTAGCCAACCGTTTGCAACTGCCCCCCACCCAGGCCCGCGATGGAAGCGACATTCACTATAGCCCCCTTGTTGCGTTCTAGCATATGCCGTCCGACGATCTGCGACACCAGAAATGTACCTGTGATATTTGCATCCATGACTTGCTGCCAGCGTTCCAACGGCATTGATTCGGCGGGAGCGCCCCATGTCAAGCCAGCGTTATTGACCAGTACATCGATCTTGCTATTTTTTTGCTTTTCGGCTTCATTAAGCCACTGTTCCCGGCGAGCGGTAATAACGACTTTAGCGCCAGCATAGCCAAATGCATGAGCAATCTCCAGTCCCAAACCACGTGAACCACCCGTCACCACTACAACTTCACCTTTAAAATCGAAACTAACAGTGCCCATCGATGCCTCCTAAGTCCTATTTTGCTATCCGGTTTGCACCTACTATAAAGCAATGCTATGATCATAGCATAAGTTGTTCCTTTTTATATCACAGCAGGAAGCAATACACAATGCAACAGGAGTCTGATACAGCTACTAGCAAATCAACACCCCAATTTCATATGGACCGAGGAGACCGTCTCCGGCTGGAGAACTTACCCTGGCATTTTCCTTTGGAGGAATGGCCAGCACACGGCGTTATTACCTTAACGATCCGTCGAGGTGAGTCACGCCATCCCGTGATTTTTGTGGAGATTGAAGACTTTCGCTACGCGATCAAAGAAACGACACCTTATATGGCAGAGCGTGAGATAAAAAACCTGCGCCAGATTGAAGGTCGTGGTATCCCTGTACTAAGTGCTGTTGGGAGCGTCACTGTATCAGGACAACCTCTATTACTGGATACGGATGGACCAGGTGGCCTCCCTCAATACACAAGCGGAGATCGAGGCTACACTGTAACAAGGTTAGCCCCACGTGTTATACCTCATTCGCTGCTCTTTCGCCTGCCATTTACAAAGCGAACGAAGCGACATCTGCTGGGAGCGGTGGCAGCGCTGCTGGTCGAGTTACACGAACATGGTGTGTATTGGGGCGATCCATCCCTGGCAAATGTGCTGATGCGCATCGATGGGCGACGCATCCTGGCAATTATGGCTGACGCAGAGACAGCAGAACTCTTTCCTGGCCCTATAAGTGACGGACTACGCGAACAGGACATAGCATCATTTGGCGAGTCGCTGATCTGGCAAGCAGAGGACATGCGCCAGGTGCGTGGATTACCTGAAGAAGAGCTATTGGTGGACGAACAGGATTTTCATTATCTTGAACGCCGCTATCGCTGGCTCCGTCGAGAACATAGAGCATTATCAACCTCCCCTTCCTTTAGCACCCTCTACCAGGTGAATCGGCTGTTGGAAGGCCTGAATCATTTGGGCTACTCCCTCCTCAGCACGACAGGGCACACTCTGCAAGAGCTTGTTACAGTGCTGCCTGGTTGGTATTCCCGCCGCATTCATGATCTACTGGGTATCAATATACCACGCATCTATGCTCGTCGTTTCTACAATATGATACTCAGTCACCAGGCAATTATGAGCAAAGATGAGGGGCGAGATGTTAGCCTTGAAGAGGCTGCAAGACATTGGTATACACATTACCATCTACCTACCATTCTCTTATTGCGCAAACATCTTACGAGTGAGCAAGACCCTATGCAAGCCTACTTTTCTATTATGCAGCATAAGTGGAAGCTCAGTCAGAAAGCAGGACACGAGATCCCATTGGATGAGGCTGTTGTAGATTGGGCTATGCAGGAGGCGGAAACGGGAAAACTTGGTGCGGTTGACCCTGCAAGTATATCAACATGGTGGAGAGAACTTAAACCTGTCACAGAGGTATTGGAACCGCCACTCATCGAAAGTGAGAAATTGGAGCCTCTGCTCTCCGAGGCAGAGCAACCACTCGTGCGTCTTCCTCAACCCGAGTTGGACACAAAATTAACTGGGATTCTCGAACAAGAGAATCCCTATGATGAGGAAAGGGGGTAGGGGAAACAAGAAACAGAGTGGGGCAAGCAGAGTCGCACACAAGCTATCTTTCCCCAAGGGCGACCGCAAGGGTCCCCACCCCGCTCCACACCTCCCCCGCCCTTACTATGATGACGAAAAGATCGCTACTAGTCGCGGATCATAGTAAGGGCGGGGGAGGTGTGGAGCGGGGTGGGGACCCTTGCGGTCGCCCTTGGGGATGAAATGTGTCGGGGAAAGAACTCCCCCTCCACGCCACCCAGGCCGCTCCCAACGAGATTCCTCCTAAAACCTATCCTGGTTGCTAAATCTCTTCCAGGGTTGCGTCGTCTTCCTCCGCCTCTGCTTTATCTACCTCGAGTTCACCGGCTTTGAAGGAGGAAATATTACCACGGATCTGTTCTTCAAGTGCGGAGGCAACATCACTATTCTGGCGTAGGAAGTCCTTAGCGTTTTCGCGACCCTGACCAAGACGTATATCGCCAACATTGAACCACGCACCGCTCTTCTTGACGAGGCCCATCTCTAAGCCAAGGTCAATCAGACCACCCTCGCGAGAAATACCTTCGCTGTACATGATATCGAACTCCGCGACACGGAACGGAGGCGCTACTTTGTTCTTGACTACACGCACGCGAGTACGGCTTCCCATTACCTCCTGCCCTTGCTTGATCGAGTCGGTGCGACGAATATCCAGGCGGACGGAAGCGTAAAATTTGAGCGCTTTACCACCAGAAGTCGTTTCAGGATTACCAAACATGACCCCAATCTTCTCACGCAACTGGTTGGTAAAGACGACAGCAGTGTTGGAGCTACTGATCACTGAAGTGAGCTTACGCATGGCCTGACTCATCAGGCGGGCTTGTAAGCCGACATGCGAGTCACCCATCTCCCCTTCGATTTCGGCACGAGGCGTTAGCGCCGCCACCGAGTCGATAACAACAACGTCGATTGCATTACTGCGTATAAGTGCGTCCAGGATCTCAAGCGCCTGCTCGCCGGTATCCGGCTGCGAAATCAGCAGGTTATTGGTGTCAACACCACAATGATCCGCATAGGTGCGATCAAGCGCGTGCTCAGCATCAATAAAAGCGGCATAGCCTCCTGCTCGCTGCGCGCTGGCAATGATATGCTGGCAGAGGGTAGTTTTACCGGATGCCTCAGGTCCATAAATCTCGGTGATACGACCTCGCGGTATACCTCCCACGCCAAGGGCGAGGTCCAACGCAATCGATCCTGTGGGGATCACTTCAACATGAATCCTTGACACCTCTCCCAGTTTCATAATCGCGCCTCTGCCAAAGCGACGTTCAATCTGGTTAAGCGCCTGTTCGATAGCTTTTTCACGCTCAGTCGTAGCAGAAGATACAGTCACACTGCTTCGATCAGCTATAGCCTTGTCTTTCTTATTTATTGGCATTCTTCTAATAATTACAGGGTACAGGATACAGGCAGAGTCATTAACCTCCCGTTCACCACCCCTGTATTCCTCCTTTTATTTTGCTGCCAATCCCCTCAAAGGGAGGGGAACTCCCCGTCGCCTCTTTTACGGCGCGAAACAACGAATATCCAGCTTGCTGCCAGCTATTCGTTTTTGCTTCCCTGTTAGATATTCTCCGGCATAGTTACGAAAGCGGAAATAGGCCTCTCTCCACACCTATTCTCCAAGTGTAGAACGAGTGTACCATAAGCACAAGAGCATGTCAAGCCCCTACATCTCACGTCTACCTTCGAGAGCCCGGCTCAGTGTACCCTCGTCAGCGTACTCCAGGTCACCACCCATGGGCAAGCCGCGTGCCAAGCCTGTGACTCGCACATTGAATGGTTTTAACTCCTTCTGGATATAGTTTGCAGTGTATTCACCCTCGAAGTTGGGATTCGTCGCCAGAATGACCTCGCGCACCTTGCTGTCACGCACACGTTGCAGAAGTTCATCGATCCGCAAGTCTTTGGGACCAATGCCCTCCACAGGTGAAAGCGCTCCATGAAGCACATGGTACAACCCCTTGTACGCCCCGGTTTTCTCCAATGCAAGCACATCGAGAGGTTCCTCCACAACGCAGATAAGTTCCTGGTCGCGATTAGGGTTGCTACAGGTGACACACGGATCGGTTTCGGTAATATTAAAGCAGCGCGAGCAATAGATAATACTTTCTTTGACGCGCATGATAGCTTCAGCCAGGCGGCGAGCCTGGTCGGAGGGACTGCGTAAAATGAAAAACGTGAGACGTTGTGCCGTTTTTACGCCAACACCCGGCAGTTTTGAAAATTCTTCGATAAGTGCCGCTACTGGCGGTGCAATGTCGCTCATAGACTATAAAAGTCCTGGTAGTTTAATGCCGCTGGTGATTTTCTGCTGCGCTTCAGTTACTTTATTATGGGCATCCTTGGCTGCAGCCAGCACCATAACTTCCAGATCTGCAATGTCTTCCGCACTAAAGGCTTCAGGGTCAATCTTGACAGCAGTGATTTCAAACTTGCCGCTCATAGTAATAGTAACAGCGCCACCACCAGCGGTGCCAGTGAACTGGCTGGCTTCCAGTTCTCCCTGCATTTTCATGATTCTCTCTTGAATCCTTTGGATTTCACGCATGTTCATAGCAAAATAGCTCCTTACTTTGGGCGAATGTCAACGATTCTCGCCGAAAATGTCTTCATGACTTCCTGTACGACAGGATCACTACGAACCTTCTGTTCGATAGTATCTTGCGGCTGTACCACACTAATATTCTCTTTCATAGAGCCCGTTCTGGCAAGTGTAGCCGTATCGGTCGGACTGGCCTCGTGCGAAGATTGATTCGACTCAGAGAGCGGCCCTGGCGTTCCTATATCTGAGGTATCCTGATCTGGATAAGATGGCAAAACGGATGGCCCGCGATGCGCTGATTGCGGTGAAGCAATGGTTGGTGCGGCGCTCGTCGAATATGTAACGGAATCAGGTATTGGAACAGTCGAAAGGAGCTGACCAGGAGGAACCAGGCGTACGAGGCATGGTATCTGAAATTCTGTAGTCAAGGCCCACTCCAGAAATTTATAGCGATCATTCGCTTTCAGATAATTATAATGACCTTCTTTATCGAACTGTACGACAACAACAGTCTGCTCCGTACGACTTTCAATACCTATAATCTTACAAGAACGTAACATCGATAGCATTGCAGGGCTCGTCTTTTGCCTTGTCCGCTTTATCACGCTTTCCCATGTATCGCTCACCCGTTGCACATTCAATGCTAGCTTACTGCCATCACTTTGAGAATGCGATGGTTGAACCTCCTTTTTCTCCTCGACAGGAGAAACGGCTGCGTCAACGCTTTCCACGATGTTTTTAGACACTGTGGATTTCTGAGCCTGTGGGAGCCGAGGTAAGCGAGTCTCTAAATGATCCGATCCCCCCGCCTGTGCCACTGGTTGTGAGATGGCGGGACGCAACTGAATCGATGGAACAAGCTGACCAGATTGTGTACGACGATGTACTTCGATACACTCAAGTGAAGCCAGTTCCAGGCCAAGTTGAGGAGTTCCCTGGTTCTTTTGCAGGAGATCATTCTGCGCAAAGATGCGTGCACATGCGGTCAGCTCCTCAAGTCCAAAAAGCTGAGAGAGCTGCTTTACCTCGCGCGTCTCATCTTCCGTGAGATCCAGAATCGCAGCTACATCCGCGCCAGCTCTGGCAAGCATCAAGGCACGCCAGTATTCTACAACCTGGCTATTAAGCTGGCGTAGATCTGCACCAGCTTCCGAAAGTTCATGAATCAGGTGCAGTACAGCAGAACTGTTGAGTTCTGCTATAGACGTGATGAGCCTGAAAATAGCGCGAGGATCGGCTAAGCCAAGCATAGACTGCACCTGTGCCAACGAGATCTCTTCTCCTGCATAGGCAAGGGCCTGATCTAACAGGCTGAGCGCATCACGCATGCCTCCAGCGGCGATCCTGGCGATAAGCTCGGCAGCGGGTCGCTCGAGCTTGATATGTTCCTGCTCGGACACATAGAGCAAACGCTCAACGATCTGCCGCGTGGATATACGCTTAAAATCAAAGCGCTGGCAGCGCGAAAGGACAGTGGGCAGCATTTTATGCACATCCGTCGTAGCCAGGACGAAGATAATATAGCCGGGCGGTTCCTCCAACGTCTTGAGCAAGGCATTAAAGGCCTCGGTAGTGAGCATGTGGGCTTCGTCCAGCACGTAGACTTTGTATTTGCCAGTGGAGGGGGGCACCATGACCTTCTCGCGCAGGTCACGGATATTGTCGATACCACGATTGGAGGCCGCGTCAATCTCAATCACGTTGAACGAGTTGCCCGCTGTAATCTCACGACACTGCTGGCATTCGTTGCATGGTTCGCCGTCTTTAGGATTGCTGCAATTGACTGTTTTGGCAAGCAGACGGGCAGTACTGGTTTTGCCGGTACCTCGAGGACCGGTAAAGAGATAGGCATGAGATATATTGTTGTTTTTCAGGGCATTTTTGAGCGTGCGAATAATCGGCTCTTGACCAACAAGATCATCAAAAGTCTGTGATCGCCACTTGCGGTAGAGCGATTGTGAGGCCATGCTACAACTCCCGCCTGTATTCCTTATGACGGGCCACTTACCCCCGCCGGAGTTGAAAGAAGATGCACAAAACATAGAAAACCGATTTTCGCCCGGTCCTGCCGATCAGCGCAATCAGGCTCCCCTACGGCACCCAGAGAGGTCCACTTACCGTTGCTTCCTCACGGACCTAGCGGGGTTCACAGACATCTGCCGCGTAGGACCCGATTACGCCGATCGGCAGGACCGGAAGAAAACCGGCCTGTTCCACTCACATATGTTCGTTGTGGAACAGCCACATTCTACTCCTTTAGTGGGCAAATGTCAAGCAAGATCCTTGCGCCAACACAGGTTCATTGTATGTGTATGCTATACTAGTGACGCAAGACCCCGTTGTCTAAACTGGAGAAAGGCAAATAGAGCAAATGACCACAACCTATATACCAGGCACACAAGTTGATCATTACGAAATTATTTGTCTGCTGGGGCATGGGGGCATGAATCGGGTGTATCTTGCGCGTGATGTATCCAATCAGCAAGAAGTTGTTCTCAAGTTCCCAAATGATGATTTAATTGGGAATATTGCTGTCTTTGAACGCTACAAGCGCGAGGCAGAGATCGGCAATCGCCTGCATCACCCGTATGTGCAGCACCTGCTCAATACCAATGAAAAGCGCTCGGAAGAGTACCTGGTGGTGGAGTATATCAAAGGGCAAACCCTGCGCACCGTACTCGAAGAGTATGCCCCCAATCCATTGCCGGTTGGCGAGGCGATCCGCATCACGTTACAAATTTGCGAAGCCCTGGTAAACTGCCATGAACAAGGTATCTTTCATCGTGATATTAAGCCTGAGAATATCATGATACAGGAGGATGGTAACGTCAAAATCATTGATTTTGGTATCGCTCTGCTCGAAGGTGCGCGGCGCGTCACCTGGCGCGGCTTATCCGATACAGTTGGTACGCCCGATTATATGTCCCCGGAACAGCTCAAAGGCCAGCGTGGTATGGCTAGCTCTGATATTTATGCTGTCGGTGTGATGCTGTATGAAATGCTTAGTGGTCATACACCGTTTGAGGGAGAGAATATCTTTGCTATTATGAACCAGCATGTCTCGCAGGACCCGCCATCGATCCTTCTAACGAATCCGCAACTCTCACCGGCACTGGCTACCGTAGTGATGCGGGCCATACGTCGTGACCAGGATAAGCGTTACAAGTCGGTGAGCGATCTCCTCCAGGATCTACGCAACCTGGAAGAGGTCAAGCCAGTGCCCTATGAGCCAGAGGCGCCAAGCCTCAACCGGTCTGGCCGAACGGCGATCTTAGCCACCCTCATTATCATCGCCATTCTCCTGCTGATTAGTGCGCTGGGCTTCCTTGTGCAGTTCGTCCATACGGCTGGCCATTAAGATCGCGGCCCCGCTCTGGCCAGGTTTCAGTATACCAGGAGAAATAGAGTACTGATGCAGACCCAATCACCCCGACCTATCTATATTATCGGCGATGTCCATGGCCACCTGAAAAAGCTTCTCAAGCTGCTGCAGGATGCACGACTGATAAATGCTGAGCACTCCTGGAAGGCGGGCACAGCGACGCTCTGGTTTATGGGCGATTTTGTGGATCGTGGCCCTGACGGCATTGCCGTGCTGGACCTGGTGATGCGCTTGCAGACCGAAGCCGCTGCCGCTGGTGGCTCTGTGGAGTCGTTGCTGGGCAACCATGAAATGCTGTTGCTCGCGGCTTATCGCTTCGGCAGGCGCTCAACGGGACTGGGGAGCAATTTTCTGACCCGCTGGAAACTGAACGGCGGAAACCGCAAGGATATCGCCAGTTTGACGCAGCGCCACCTTGATTGGATGGCTCATCTGCCCGCGATGGCGCTGGTTGGTGATTACCTCTTCATGCATGCGGACGCTCCCCTCTATATCAAATGTGGACGCACCGTTGATGAGGTGAATGCTGCTTTCCACAAGCTGTTAAGCCGGAGCGATGCGTTAGCCTGGGAAGAAATGTTGGAAGATTTTGCCCGGCGTGGTGCGTTCATGCACACGACCATGGGCGAAGAGTTCGCCCGTCGCTTTTTAAGCATCTTCGGCGGGCGACAGCTGGTACATGGTCATACCCCCATCAGTTCCATGCTCCGCTGCCCGCCCAGAAAGGTAGATAGCCCCTGGATATATGCAGGTGGGCAGTGCGTCAACGTTGATGGTGGCATGTTTCTCGGCGGGCCTGGGTTTGTGTATCAATTACCTGCTTCTGGTGTATCAAGCACCCCCCCAGAATAATTTGTATAATTTGCATACTCATATGATTGCTTTCCTCAGCAAATTATCAAAAAAGTTTCATCTCTCTCTCGTTATTACTCAGGTGTAACTTAAGTGTTGTACAAAGTGCATAAAATAATACGATGAATTTTTTCTATTTTGTATGTGGCACCTCGAGGTTAAACTACCTATACTTTGCTAGTTAACACCAGTGAAACACGGACAGCGAAATGTGGAGGGGCCGATGGAGAGCTTGCAAGGGTAGGTATTTTGGAGGAAACCCGTTGAGAGCTGCCTGGATCGCGTAGGGGCGGGAGCGGTGCGGAGCGGGGTGGGGATGCTTGCATCGCCCCAGCCAGGGTAGCGTTCTCCCACCAAGGGCGATGCAAGCATCCCCGCCCCTACGCGGCAAAAGCAGGCGGATAAATATAAAGGAGCAATCTGAAGCAATGAAAAAATTAAGCCTATCACTGTTGCCGCATAAGTATGCTGTTTGTCAGTTCCATCCCGATAAACACATTCCATACTGGGCATTGTTGGGTGACTTTGTCTCCCTGGCGATTGCTACGTATGCGACCGATTACTTACTGGTCAAAGAGGAGAATGTGGAACGGGCCTTACAGGTTCTGGAGCAGGCCGGTCATTACATCGCGCGCTAGGGTCACAAACGACCATCGTCAAGCAAGATACTTGCCGATCAGCAGGCTATATTTCTCCTTTACCCCGGCTGGAATACTGCTGGGATCTGTGAGAATGGCCGTGGCAAGAGCACTGGGGCAACCACAGGTGTTGGCGTTGCGATCCGCAGGTATTTTCCTGGCAACATTGCGTAGAACGCGTTGAGCATTAGCTACATTAGCGCTCAGGTTGCTTACCACCATTTCGACCGTGACCGATTCCTCAGATTCGTGCCAGCTGTCGTAATCGGTAGCACAGGCGATGGTGGCGTAACATAGCTCGGCTTCACGCGCCAGCTTCGCCTCCGGCAGGGCTGTCATACCAATGAGATCCATGCCCCAACTACGATAGGTAAGCGACTCGGCTTTCGTGGAGAAAAGGGGACCCTCCATACAGACATATGTGCCACCCTCGTGTACCATAACATCCCCCAGTTCGTGTGCCGAGTCGAGCAAGAGTTTGCTGAGTGTAGAGCAAAACGGCTCGGCAAAGGTGCAATGTACAACGATACCACCCTCAAAGAAGGAATTCACACGGCTCCTGGTACGATCAAAAAGCTGGTCGGGAATAACCAGGTCGCGAGGCGCAATATGTTCGCGCAGGCTTCCGACAGCGCTGACCGAGATTACCCATTCGACGCCCAGGCTCTTGAGCGCCCAGATATTGGCACGCACGGGTATTTCGGTAGGCGAGATGCGATGCCCACGGCCATGGCGAGGTAGAAAGGCCATTGAAACACCCTCGACTTTGCCAACTGTGATAATATCGCTTGGGTCTCCAAAGGGCGTTTGTATTGCGACCTCTTCGACGTCGGTCATCCCCTCCATACGGTAGAGTCCGCTACCGCCGATCACACCAATGGTTGCATGTGGCATAAAGAAAGTCTCCTTTAAGGCATTTTACAACGACCGCCTTCTGCGTTACTGTCACGATGCGGCTTCCTCCCTGATATCAGTTCGATTGCCCTGGCAGCATTGTAGCAGAATAAGGGGAAGTAGTCGAGAGCGCAAAGGATGCTAGACTCTGCCTTTCACCCCCCCGCGCTCGAATTTCGCCAGTCGAAATAGGTGACTGGCTTGACATGTGGCGAATCATAGGCGATGGTGATGATCTCGTGGTTTTGCAAGGCCAGGTCCCCTAGATTCCCAATGTAGCGTTGTGCCGGTTTTCCATTGTCCGAGGTCCAGATATAAAGCTGATGACTATCAAGAGGGTAGTCTAGAAAGCTGGTACTCGTCAGCACTGAAGTCTGTGAAGTCTGCGTCCAGATATCGATAAACTGGCCCACAGTATAAGTCCCCTGCGAGGGCGCTTCAACATGAATCACGCCATCAAATCGATGAGTATGCAGCCAGTAAAGGCAATTCCCTCCTGCAGGAATGCCGATATGCGACGGAATCAACACTGCTTGGCCGTTCATATAGATAGCCAGGTGTGCATGGATATGCTCGGTCGCATGCTCACCTTGATCACAGGTAATACCGTCTACCGGCTTGAAGTTCTGTGTAGACCCACTCGCGAAAGACGGAAGCTGAGGTAATTGCGGTGCCCAGAGGAATGCTAAAACGGCAATGATTCCGGCGGCAAACAAGGATCCAACTATTGCCCTTTTTAGATTCTGCTTGCTCCAATTCCAGCCTTTCTTCACGAGACTAAAGAGCAGGTACATATTTCCAAATAATGGCAGTGCGAGGAGAAGCGCCTGTATGTTTGACAGGGCCATGACCGTCGGATCACCGTTGATCTTCGCCTGTGCAAACATTGCTCTCTGAGCGAGAAGTGCGCTCCACGTAGTACTCACTATTGTCGGTTCGTACATGACCAGGAAAAACAAAAGGACCGGGAGCGCGATGATCGTCACGATGATGTAAGACATGTATATGACCTTCACCCAGGGCTTCAGGTTTAGCAGCTTGTTTCCTTCAGAAGCTGGGATCGGAAGTATACCTCGTAAAAATGGCGCTATGCGTGAGATTACACCCTGCACAAACGGGCCCATATATGAGAAGAGATCCGGAATGCCCATGAGGTCGGCAAGCGCCCAGTAGCCATCAAAGCGCACCAGGGGACTGAGTTCAGTGATGATTTGCACGTCGGTCAGTAGCATGACCGCAAGGAAAAATGCTTGCCTGGTGACAAAATAGAGAGCCATGCAAACCAGGGCAAAGATGAGCTCGAAGTAAAACCCGCCGATGTCCGTACGTAATCTGGCCCACCGGTCGAGCCGATAGCTGTCGGTAGTATCGGTATAGAAGATGGGAAAGACGAGATAGATACCAGCACCCATTTCCCGGACCTTGCCACCACCATACCGTAACGCTGAGGCGTGACCAAATTCGTGGAAAACGCCTGCGATTAGGAAAAGCACTAGCAAGATGAGTAATTGTCCCGGCAAATAGATGACTTCATTAATGGTACGTACCATACCATACATGAAGTACAACCACCCGTGCGCAACAGACATGAGTATCAGGAAAAGAACAAAGATGGGCGGCACATAGAGAAACTGCAGCACCTTGGTGATCGGATCGATAATGCGTGGACCAAGCACCTTTACGTTCTTGACCCCAAATGATGCACGCACTCCACTGCGAAGCACGACTGCGCCATCCGCACTTACGACCAGCCCTATTGGTATGAGCTTGGTTTGTATAATTTGCCGTACATGCTCTGGATTCACAATCCAATCTGTCTCCTCCGTTACTCTCGCGGCTATCTCCTCGAGCGTACGCTCACCGTCAAGTTGTTCAAGCACGCGGTAGAGAAGTTCCGTGAGTTGGATAAATTGGTCGTCACGCTCGATAAGCCATTGCCGATTCTCGAAACCGCTCTCTTGCAGTTCGCCAACGAGTTGGACATTCGGAGCAAGTGCAGGGCGCTCTGGCACCTCCAATGTAGAGATTGGCCGCACCCGCCGGGTTTGAGAAGCTGCCTGAGAGGCAGCAAGATCAAAACTGGATTCCGCAGCTTCATTATTGTTTGCAGGCGGCTTGTTTTTGATCATTGTTCGTGGTGCTCCCAAGACCATTCATAGCGGTCGACGTTGACGCCAACCGCTACCTTTAGTTTTTGAGACACTAACTCCACGGAATTAACTACATGGGATCATTTTAGTACGGTGACCTGGTTATTCATTATTGCAATATTGTAACAAACCACGTTGACGGTGCTGTTTTTAATCTCTTGAGCAACCACTGCTTGGAAGCAGGCCTGTTGAAAATGCGTATGGCTAACGACCTGGTTATTCATTATTGCAATATTGTAACAAACTACGTTGACGGTGCTGTTATTAATCTGCTGAGCAGCAGCTGCTTGGAAGCAGGCCTGTTGAATGTTTGTGGGATTCTTGAAGAAGAAGAACAACCACCCTTTGTGATGACCACGGTGGCACATTAACTTGCGATCGGGGAGTTCCACCACGGTTTGCGATTCGATCTCCTTGAGACTTAGCACTTTCTTGGACATTGGTTCCCTCCGTGTAAAGCAAAATAAACGTCTTAACAAACCGGTGCGGGAAGTCCCGTCTCCATTCATGGGACGGGATGAAAGCACCGTTCCTTATTTGGGGCTTGGGTAGTGGGGTTTCCACTTTCCCTGCACTGTGATAGAATACGAGAGTAGAGCTTACGCGAATAACCGTGGTGGGTTGCTCGCAGGTACGGTACAAGCCCGTTGGCCTGCATCGCTCACAAGCACACGGCACTGAAGTGTTTCGCTTGCTCACATCTGGCCTCCTGTGTTGGCGCAGGGTCAAGGCAAAGACTTGTAGCACCAACGTATCTACACAACCAGGGATACCCTGGGAAGTAGTAGTAGGGCCGACACGCCCCTGAGCATTTCGGTGCTCTGTTGTCTGAGTCAGGTTGTGCATGCAGCCACCTACCTTTCGTAGGGTTCCTCCGGGAACACGGTCAGTGCGCTATCGATGCTCAGAAGCCCGTCCCATTCTATGGGACGAGGAGTGTCACTGTAATCACGTCACCATGCCTGTAGCTTCCTTCAGGGGGTCTATGTTAGGATCCCCCATTGTAACTATTCAGGTCTCCCTGCTGCTTGACTCCTCACTGCCTACGGCAGTTCACCCAGGTAGGGAGTGGGTGTGGGCTGTGCCGCCGCAGGCGGCACAGCCCACACCCACTCCCTACCTGGGTGAGCCGCCGCAGGCGGCGAGCAGTCCTGAATAGTTACCCCCCATTTTCAAATACTGAGGTATCCTGATCGAGCGAGCATTCTCCTTCTAGTTTGTATGCACTATTGTACACAATCATATACTGAAAGATCTTACAAGTTGCGGATAAAAAAATCAAGATTTTGGATAATAATTTTGTTAAAATAAATATATAGATCAGTTGTTTTCTCTAAATACTTGTGTTTTGATTCCTGTTTCGTAACTATGCAGGTCCCCCCACTGCTTGACTCCTCACTGCCTACGGCAGTTCGCGAGGAGTATGGAGTGGGTGCGGGCTTTGCAGCCTGCGGCTGCAAAGCCCGCACCCACTCCATAGTTGGGTGAGCCGCTGCAGGCGGCGAGCAGTCCTGAATAGTTA
>WNEZ01007663.1_pt1 | contig 14252 bp, 19 predicted proteins | sample 5400521 | NCBI WGS metagenome assembly WNEZ01 (sample SAMN13153339, study PRJNA577476) | soil metagenome | isolation source: 120 cm saprolite under Douglas fir tree site 2 hole 1 replicate 1 | place: USA:California | collected 2015-04-18
GACCACCGTCGGCGTGGTCAACGCCGATACCAGCCTGCATTTTCCAGACTATCGGTCCTCGGAACGGACCTTCAGCCTGCTGACCCAGGTCGCGGGCCGGGCCGGTCGCGGCAGCGCGATGTCGCAGGTGTTCATCCAGACCTACACGCCCGATCACCCGGCGATCCGCCACGCCCGCTACCACGATTACCGGGGCTTCTATCGGGAGGAGCGTGCAATCCGGGCGCAGTATCGATTCCCTCCGTATGCCGAGCTGATCGTGGCCACCTACGGACACCGAGACGAGGCACGCGCCGAGCGCGAGGCGAAGACGGCGGCCGAACATGTGTCTGCTACAATCGCCCTGCTCAATTTGGGCGACATCGAGGTCCTCGGACCGTCTCCCGCGTTTCTCTACCGCCTCAAGGACGAGTTTCGCTTCGAGGTGACCCTCAAGGGGACCGACCTGCACCGGGTGGCAGACGGTTTACCGCGAGGCCGGGGCTGGAGCCTCGACGTCGACCCGATGTAAGTTAGGAACCAATGGCTGTCCGTCCAATCCTCACCCAGGAAGCGCCGATCCTTCGCCAGAAGGCGAGGCGGGTGGCGCGTGTCGATAGCAGCATCCGCCAGCTGATCGATGACATGGTGGACACGATGATCGCCGCCCCGGGCGTCGGGTTGGCGGCACCCCAGGTGGGCGTCGGGCTGCGCGTGGTGGTCATCAAGACCGACACCAACCTGCACACCCTCGTGAACCAGGAGATGGTGAAGTGGGAGGGCGAGCAGATCGGCCTGGAGGGCTGCCTCTCGGTTCCGGGCTACGTCGGCGAGGTCAAACGCTACATGCAGGTGGTGGCACGCGGGCTCAACCGCCAAGGGAAGCCGGTGAAGATCAAGGGCGACGCGCTGCTGGCGCGCGCCATCCAGCACGAGATCGACCACCTGGACGGCATCCTCTTCACCGACCGGCTGACCAGTCTCGACACGCTGCGCAAGGTGGAACCGGAAGAGCAGGAGATGCAAGCGGAACTCGTCGGCGCGTAGCGCGCGATTGCGTATTGTCTTCGCCGGCACGGCGATGTTTGCCGGTCCCAGCCTGAGCCAACTCCGCGAAGCGGGCCACGACGTCGCGCTTGTCGTCACCCAGCCCGATCGCCTGGGTGGCCGGGGCATGCGGCCATTGCAATCCGCCATCAAGTTGCAGGCGATGGAGATGCAGCTGCCGGTATTTCAACCCGAGCGCATCAGGACGGATGAGGCGCAGGCGCGCATCCGCCAGGTCGGTGCCGACGTCATGGTGGTCGTCGCCTACGGCCAGATCCTTCCGACAAGCCTGATCGAGGCGCCTCGTCTCGGAACCCTCAACGTGCATGCCTCGCTCCTGCCGCGCCATCGCGGGCCCGCCCCGGTCGAGTGGGCGATCCTGAGCGGTGACTCCGAAACCGGCGTGACCATCATGCAGATGGACGCCGGGGTCGATACCGGACCGATCCTCGCGCAGGAGCGGGTCCCGATCGCACCTGACGAAATTGCCCCTCGACTCGACGGTCGGCTCGCGAATGTCGGGGGACGGTTGCTGGTGCGGACGCTCGACCACCTGGTCGGCGGGCGCGTGCAGCCCATTCCACAAGCCGCCGTCGGAGCCACGCATGCGCCGCGACTCCGCTCCGAAGATGGCAAGCTGGATCCCACTACCATGACCGCTGAAGAGATCGATCGAAAGGTGCGAGCCCTCGTCGGGCGGGTCGGTACCTGGATGACCCTGAAGGGCGTTGAGGTCAAGGTGTTTCGGGGTCACCGGGACGGCGGCGTCGGTGAGGGCCTCCCGATCCAAACCATGAGCGGCGTCTATGTGGTCGACGAGGTGCGGCCGCCCGGTGGGCGCCTTATGAGCGCCGCCGCCTGGGCGCGGGGGCGGCGGTAGTGGGGAAGAAGAAGCGCGACGCCGACACCACCATCGCCAGCAACCGCGCGGCCTATCACAACTATTTCATCCTGGAGTCGGTCGAGGCAGGAATCCAGCTGCTGGGCACCGAGATCAAGTCGCTGCGGGAGGGTGGCGCGAACCTGCGTGAGGGCTACGTTCGCATTGGGGAAGGAGAGGCGTTCCTGGTCAACGTGCACATCAGTCCCTACGAGCGCGGGCACAGCAGCAATCACGAGGCGAAGCGGGAGCGCAAGCTGCTGCTCCACCGCGCCGAGATCATCCGCCTGGGCATCACGATCAAGCAGAAAGGCTTGACCCTCGTGCCCTTGAAGCTCTACTGGAAGGGAAACCGCGTCAAGCTCGAAATCGGCCTGGCCAAAGGCAAGCGGCTCTACGACAAGCGGGAAGCGATTTCCGCGCGAGACGCAAAACGCGAGATGGACCGCGCCGTCCGGACCCGAGCCTAGGTGCCCAGGCCGCCCGAGATGTTGCAATACATGTTTTGCACGTGGTTGCCGATGAGAATCAGGATGACGATGAGCAGGACGACCACCAGGCAGAGGATCAGCGAGTACTCCACCAGTGACTGACCCGCCTTTTGATCGGCAGCCTTGAGAGAACGCCAAAGCGTCGTCATGCGAGTAGCCTGAGCCCGGCGCCTAAGGAGCTGACTTACGACCTCGCGATCGCGGCGTCCAGGCGTCGCATGAGGCTACGGAGAAGGCCGTAGGGGTTTTTGGGCCGAAACGAGGGGGTAGAATTGAGGTGCTCCGACAGACTGGCGGGGGCGCCAGGTCTCGACGGGGTAGTGGTCTGCAGGATGGCGAGCCGTGTCGCCGAGCACGTAAAAGCGGCAAGGCTATAAACGCCAATCGCGAACTGGCTTACGCTGCGTAAGTAGCGAAGTCATCCGGGGATTTATCCCCGGCGCCGGCCCGCTCTCGGTCAGCAGGAGCGGCGTCCGGCGTAAACTCCGCTGACTCGCTCCCGGCGGGCGTCGCGGCCGTCGGGGGGACTCAACACCGCGACTGGCGTGTCCGGATCCGCTCCCAGGGGAGCCGGGCAGGTGAGATGCAAAACCGGGAGTACGCTCGTAGATGTCTTGCGGGACGCTGCTTCGGACGCGAGTTCGATTCTCGCCGCCTCCACCAGCCGGTCGGAGCCGGCGATCAGGTCTTGCCCGCGATCTTCCCCAGTTGCTTGGCGGCTCGGGAATTTGCGATGAGGGCAAACCAGTTGAGAAAAAGGATCGATCCGATACTCCACCACCCAAAGAGCAGGTTGTGCTGCTGCGCCTTCTTGTGCTCCGCCATGCACTGTTCGTAGGTCCCGGTGTATTGACGCGTGGACTGCAGCCAGGCCAAGAGCAAGCCTGTGTGTCGAATGACACGAAGCCGGTATTGGGTTGGCGCCCCCTTCGGCGCAGCCGTTTGCTCCATGAAGTCGGTTCCAAGCCCAGTATGCGCCGGCATGGCTTCTAAGCCGAAATCGGCGGCTCGGGAGCGATGTCGCCCTCAGCTGGCCGCGAAGGAGAAGCTGTCCAGCACCAGCTGGAAGGCGGCATCGTCGCCGCCAGGGGCTTCCTCGAGCTCGATGGTGTAGGCCTGGTGCTCGAAAACGACGATCACCGCGCCGCTGGCCGGGCCGGAGGTGGTGACCAGGATCTTATCGGCGGCGATGCCGGCGACCTTCGTCTGGGTCACGTTATTGCCCTGGGCAAGACTGGTTTCCACTTGGTTCTTGGGCCCGGCGACGACCCGAACCTCGATCGGCGGCATGAAGGAACCTGACGCCGGTACGTGGGACGGCACCGCTGATGGCGGCCCGAAGGCGACGACGCTGACCGCACCGCCGGCGCCGGGCTCGGCCGTGTAGTCGCGCGAGCTCCACCGGCTTGGGAAGCACAGATGGTAGCCAAGCGGGGTGTGCTGATAGCCCTGGCCCGTCTTGCAGTCAACCGACGAGGACGCGGTTGCCTGCAGCGGAGGTGGTGAGCTCGCTTCGCCGGTGCATCCGGAAACGACGGTCGCCGCAAGCAAGCTGAACAGTACCCCCCTGAAGTGGGTGCTGGCCACCGGGGAAGCCTACAGGAAACGGTGCGGCGAAGAACGCGTCGCCTAGTGGAAGATCGCGCCCGCCAGCCACCAGCAGGCGGCCACGCCGACGATCGCCGGGAGGATGCCGCCGAGCCGGGTGAGCACCGCCACGATCTGGGCCGGGATCACCCAGAAGACCGAGATCGGGTCCGCCTTGACCACACCAACCCGCGCCTGTTCCGCGACCGGGCCGGCCTCTTCGTAGGAGGGCAGCATGTGCGACGCGAAGGCCAGGCCGAGCCAGATCTGCACCCAGGTGACCCAGGTGATCGGCAAATGAAGGACGGCCCGCGGAGTCAGCGCCGGGGCGAGACACAGCACTGAAAGGATCGCGAGCACGAGTGTCGGGAGATAGGTGATCGCGATCGCCGTCCCCAATCGCGGCGGAGCTTCATAAACCGTGTACCCCGCCGGGTCGTCGACCCGGAAGTAAACCACCTCGTCGATCGCGAGACCTGCGCGGTGGGCGATCGTGAACTGGAGGGCGGTTCGCACCACGACCGCGGGAAAGCCGAACAGGTGGATGGTGCGCGCGACCATCAGGGGGAACGCGCGGATGAAGCTGATCCGGGCTGTGGCTTTGGCGAGCTGCAGCGCGTAGGGTGCCCCGCGCTTCACCCCAACCCGGGCGACGGTGCTGCCCCGGGTCACGGCGACTTTCGCGACGGCCCCGATCCGCCCGGCACCGGACCGAAGGACCGGGGCAGCCTTGGCGCGCCACCGCGCCCAGGGGATTGCGCGCAGGCGCTTCAGCATCTGCTCGAACAGCGACGGCGGCACCTCGCCGCTCGGGTGCGGTGCCTTCCACGCCGGGACGCTCGGTGTCAGTGAGGTCGGATCCGGTTCGGGTGAGGTCGGCCGCGGCGCGGGCTGTTTCGAGGCCGCCAGATCCATCGGCAGGTCCTCCTGGATCGGGTCGAGGGCTCCGCTCATTTCGCGACCTTCGGCGGCTGCGTGGCGATCCGGATCTTGTTGAGCAAGACCTGCTGGTCTGCGTTGGTATCGAGGGTAACTGCGGGATCGTAGCTGCGGGCCGTGTACCAAGCGGAGAGACCGGCCTTGTTGTCCTTGTCGAGCAAGTAGCAGTAGGCTTCGTACGCCCAGGCCTTGGGCGAGTTCGGCACCCCTTCGACGGCCAGCTCCATCTCGCTGGCGCAGCCCGAATAGTCCAGGCTCACCAGCCGCGCCTTGCCGTCCTGGTAGTGGCGCATCCCATTCCACGCGCCGGGCAGGCCGGCCGCGGCCATGAACGTGAGCGCCAGGGTGACACCGATCACGATGAGCACCCAGCCCGGCATATCGGGCAGTCCGCCGCGCGCTTTGCGGAGCGGCTGCAGTGCCGCCTCATAGCGAAGCAGCCGGTCCGTGATCTCGGCGTCCGAGACCTCCGGCAGGGATGGCCGGCGCAGGCGTTTCGCGTCCCGAAGGAGCATGACAGCCCCGGTCATGTCGCCGGCCGCGAAACGCAGGTCGGCCTTGAACACCAGGGCATCACGCGCCCCGGGGTCCCCGCGCAAGGCGCGATCGAGGTAGTCCTCCGCCATTGCGGTCTCGCGCTTCCAGAAAGCGATCATCCCCATCCCGAGAAGGGCGGCGGCGTTCTTGGGCTCCCGTCCGAGGACCGCCTCGTACTCCGTGGCGGCGCCGGCGAAGTCGGAAATCCGGATCCGGGCCAGGCCGAGCAGGGTGTGGGCGTCGGCGAAATCGGGGTGGACCTCGATGATCTTGGCGAGCAGCGTCACCGCCGGCTGCGGGTCCTGGGCTCCGACGAAGGCGTAGGCCAGGTAGTACGCGGCATAGGCGTCGTCGGGACGCTTGCGCACCTCGGCGGCCAGCAGCGGCAGTGCGCCTTCGAAGTCATGCCGGCGGATGAGCGCCAGGCCATCGTTGATGGACATGTCGGGGCCTGCGCGAGTAACGACGTACTTGTCGCGAACTTACGCGGCTACGCGGCTTTGTCGAGCCAGCGCTCTGCGATGAAGGCAAGGAAGGCCCGGTCGAAGTCGAGCCCGTTGAGCTTTGCCGTCGCCGGCCAGGTGCTGCGCACCTCGTTCTGGAGCCGGCGGTACTCCTCGAGCTCCAGGCCCTGGGCAAACTCCCAGGCTCGGGCGGCCAACTCGGCGTTGAGCGGTTTCATCATGGGCTCTCCTACTCCATACAACGTTCGGAGCGGGCAAATAGATTCACCAGCACGTTGTGTCACGCTACGTGCAATTCGCAAGACGACCGAGCTGGATCGAGTCAATCGGGTCATGAGATTCGTCGGCCTGCGAATCGCCATCATCGTCGTCGGCGCGGCCGCGGTGTTGGCCGTCCCGACCGCCATGCTGCTCGGCCATCAGCCGGCGAAATCCACCAGCACGACCCGCTCCTTGGCGGCCGAATCCGGCCGAGACTTCGACGACCACCAGGCCCAGACGGCCAGCCGGCTCGCGCGGGCGACATCGTCACCCACGCTCGCCGCCGCGCCTGCGGCCGCCCCGGCGGCTGCCAACCCGCTTGTCCCAAGCCACGCCGCGCCGCCGGCGCCGGTCGCGGTCCCGACCTTCTCGCACATCTTTGTGATCGTGATGGAGAACCACGAGTACGGGTCCGTCATCGGCCGCCCCGAGGCGCCCTACGTCAATAGCCTGGCGGCGACATACGGACTGGCCACGAACTACTACGCCGCATCCCACCCGAGCCTGCCCAATTACTTCTCCCTCACGGCGGGCAGCACCTTTGGCATCGCCAGCGACTGCACCACCTGCTACGTGAACGCCACCAACATCGCGGACCAGGTCGAATCGAGCGGTCGTTCCTGGAAGGCCTACATGGAAGACATGCCCACGCCGTGCTACATGGGGGCCTCGTCCGGCAACTACGCGATGAAGCACGACCCCTTTATGTATTACACCGACATCCGCAACAACCCGGCGCGCTGCGCCGCCCACGTCGTGCCGTTCGCGCAGTTCGGCGTCGACATGAGCAGCGGCCAGGTGCCGAACTTCGTATGGATCACCCCCAACATGTGCAACGACACCCACGACTGCCCGGTCTCCACCGGTGATGCATGGCTCGGCAATATCGTTCCGCGGATCATCGGCTCCGCCGCGTTCCGCAACCGTGGGGTTCTTTTCATCACGTGGGATGAGGGGGCGAGCAATGCCAGTTGCTGCGGTGATGCCTGGGGCGGACACGTGGCGACCCTGGTCATCTCCCCCATGTCGATCAGCGGCTTCCGTTCGAGCACCGCGGAGAACCACTACAGCCTGCTGCGAACGATCGAGGACGGCTTCCAGCTGGGGCATCTCGGTGCCGCGGCGTGGTCGAGCAACGTCCCCCTGCGCCAGTACTTCCGCTAAGCCCCCCTACCCTCCCCCAGAGGGGAAGGAGACTCGCGTTTGCCGAGAGCGCGGATTGGGTCTAGCGATGCCATGTCGTCGATCGAGGAAAGGTCGCCGGGTGGGTCACCGAGGAAAACATTGCGGATGACCCGGCGGAGGATCTTGCCGTTGCGGGTCTTGGGCAGCCGCGGGAGCACGTGAACCGCCGCCGGCTTGAAGGGTTTCCCCAGCGAGCGCTCGACACTCCGCGAGACCGCGGCCGGCATCGGCCCTGGGTCGGCATGCGGCCGCGGCACCACGAACACCACGACCGACTGACCCTTGAGCGGATCCGGAATCCCGACGGCGGCCGCCTCGGCAACGTCGGTCCCGTCGAGAGCGGCAGCCTCCACCTCCGCCGGCCCCACCCGTTTGCCCGCGACCTTGATGGTGTCGTCGGAGCGACCCAGGATGTACCAGAGCCCCTCCTCGTCGATCATCGCCCAGTCGCCGTGCACCCAGACGTCGGGCCAGCGCGACCAGTACGTTTCCAGGTAGCGCTGCGGATCCTTCCAGAGTCCGAGTGTCATGCCGAGGTATGGTTGGCGGACCACGAGCTCGCCGACCTCGCCGCGCACCGGTTGGCCAAGCTCATCGAAGACCGCGGCGTCGATACCGGGGATAGGGCCGGCGAAGCTGCCGGCTTTTGAGGGCGTCAGGAAATTTCCCGAGACCAGGCCGCCGCCGCACTCCGTCCCGCCTGAGTAGTTCATGATCGGCACCTCCCCGCGCCCGACCACCTCGAAGAGCCAGCTCCAGGCTTCGGGGGTCCAGGGCTCGCCGGTCGACGCCAGCACCCGAAGCCGCGAGAGTGGCTTCGCCGGCACGGCGCGCTCGCCCGACGCCATCAGCACCCGGGTGAGGGTGGGGGAGATGCCCAGGTGTGTGACCCGGTGGCGTTCCGCTACCGCCCACACGCGGCGCGGATCCGGGTAATCAGGCGCGCCGTCGTAGAAGACGGCCGTGCCGCCGAGCATCAGGCTGCCGAAGACGAGCAGTGGCCCCATCACCCAGCCCATGTCGGTCACCCACATCACGCGCTCGGCTGGGCGGACGTCCATGCCCAATGCCCAGTCCTGCGCGGCCTTGATCGGCAGGCCGGCGTGGCCATGCACCGTGCCCTTGGGACGGCCGGTCGTGCCCGATGTGTAGAGCAGGAGCAACGGTTCGTCGGGGCGCATCGCCCGGGTGGGGACGCGGTCAGACCGCGCCAGGTCGTCCCAGGCGAGGTCGCGACCGGCCTGCATGGGCACGTCGATGCTGGCGCAGCGAACCACGACTTGATGCTCCAGCTCGGGCAGTCCGGCGGCCGCCTGGTCGGCGATCGGCTTCATTAAAACCGCACGCCCGCGGCGCATCGCTCCGTCCGCGGTGATCAGCACGCGCGCGTCGGCGTCGGCCAGCCGCTGGCGGATCGCTTCCGCGCCAAAGCCGGAGAAGAGCGGCACGGCCACGGCGCCGAGCTTGGTGCAGGCCAGTAGGGCGACCGCGTTCTCGATGACCAGGGGCAGATAAAGGCCGACCGCGACGCCGCGCCTGACGCCGATCGCGTGCAGGCCGGCGGCGGTCTGCTCGACCGCGTCCTCCAACTCCGCGTAGGTCAGCTGCCGCGTCGTCCCGGCTTCCGTCTCACCGATGAGCGCGACGCGGTCCGGATCCGAGCGACGATGGCGAAGCACGGCTGAGTCATACGCGTTCAGGAGACCACCGGGAAACCAGCGTGTGAAGGGAAGGCCGGCGGAGGTATCCATCACCGCGTGGTAGGGCGCCGACCAGATGATGCCCAGCTCCTTGACCAGGGCATCCCAGAACCAGTCGGGATCACGCGCCGCTCGTTCACAGAGCTGCGGGTAGCTCGCGCAATGATGCTGTTGCATGAAGTGCCAGAGCCGGCTGCTCTGCGCCTGCTCCTTCGTCGGTGACCAGGCGGGGGCCAGCGCGCTCATGCGGTCTTCATGCTATCGCCCGTCCAGAATCCTTCCGGATCGGCGTGGCGGATGTACGCCAGCTCATCGGCGGAGGGCGTTGCTGTGGCGGGCGTGTGGTCGTCGATCACGATCGGGAAGCCGGTGGCATCGCGCACCTGCTGCGGCGTGACTCCTGGGTGCAGGCTGGTGGCCCGAACGCTGACGCTCGAGAGGTCGAAGACGACCAGGGTCGTGATCAGCGTCGCGGGACCACCGCGGCGCCGTGCCGAGCGGATCGATTTCGGCGCCGCCGATGAAGCCCACATCGACGCGGCCCTGTTGCAGAAGGCTCATGACATCGACCAGGCCCAGACAGGCGACCGCGCCCACGATGTTGGGCGGATCGCCCATCGTGTAGATGAAGGCCTCGGCGGGACGGTCGCGAATGACGCCGTTCTCGAACAAGCCGACGGCGTTCGGCGCGTGCGTCGCCTTGGCCAGCCCAAAGCCGAGCAGCGGAAGGCGCATGCCGACGAAGACGACCTCGTGGTCGTGGATCTCGCGAGCGGCGGCGACCACCATCAGCTCCCGACGGGTGTAGCGCGAGCTCATGGCGCGAAGTTCGCCTCGGCCGCCGGCCGCCGATCGGTGACCCGCAGGCGCTCGACCGCCGCCTCACCCATGTGTCGCAAATAGGCGGGCCGGTCGGGGAGGTCGAGGACCCACTCGCGCAACCACGATTGAAAGCCTTCGGCCGTTCGCGAGATCCGGTGGTAGGCGAGGAATGGCTCGAAGTCGCGCCGCCAGTAACCCTGCACCGACGAGGGGAGGGCGCCCCCTGGCTCCTCGACCACCGCGGTCACGAGGAAGCCGGGGATCAGCGTCCGGTTGGGGTCGCTGCGGATCACCGCGTCCGGCACGATCTCCTCGCAGATCACGATCGTCCGGCGCGCGGCGTAGGCCGCTTCGACCGTGAGGCCGAGGTTTCCCCACAGGTGCGCGTTGCCCTGCGCGTCCGCGCGCTGGACGTGGATGATGGCGACGTCCGGCCGGATTGCGCCGACCGCGAGCAGCTTGGGCCCCCCGAATGGGTCGTCGATGGGCCGGATACGGGGATGGCCTCGAACGATATCGCCGCCGAGCCCGGTGAAGGTCGGCAGGTAGGGGAGACCCATCGCCGCCGCCTTCAGCGCTAATCCGACGGTGAAGTTGGAGTGGTCCTCCATCACGATGCGCCGCGGCTGGCCCTGTTCGTAGGCGCGTCGGAAGCCGTACCCGGATCCCCCGGCGACGTTTCCCACCCATGCCGCGATCACCTTCGCGACAGTGCCGGCCGCGATCAGCTGGTCGAATGCCATGTCCGAGATGGGGCCGACCAGCGTCAGGTCACGGCGCTGCTGGCGGATGATCTCGTGCACTGCGGCGAACGGGATGCCCGACTCGAGGGCAAGCCCGAGTGCGATCGTGTCGCCGTCGTGCACCTGCTCGGCGATCGCCTCACGCAGCGACGTCAATTTCCCTCCCCCGCTTGCGGGGGAGGGCAGGGTGGGCGTTTTCTCGCTCACCGATGACCCCACACCGGCGCCCGCTTTTCCAGGAAGGCGCGGATGCCTTCGCCGGCGTCGCGCGACGGTGCGATGGTCGTTCGATAGATCGCGATCGCCGCATCCACCCGCCGCAAGATCGTTGCGGCTCGCTGCCAGCGGGTCGCCGCCGTTAGGGCGCGCAGTGCCACTTCACTGAAGCCAGCCAGCTCCCTCGCCAACCGATCGGCGGTGTCCACTAGCCGGCTCGCCGCTACGACATGGCTCACCAGCCCGACGTCGTGAGCGGCGCCGGCGTCGATCGATTCGCCGAGCAGCAATCGCATCGCGCGAGGCCCCAGGCCGGACTCCGACAAGCAGGCCGCCGCCACCGGCGGAAACGCACCCAGCTTGATCTCGGGAAAGCCGAATATGACGTCGTCGGCCGCGATCACCAGGTCGCAGAGCAGCGCGATTTCCGCCCCGCCGCCGAGCGTTGATCCGTGGATGGCGGCGAGGGTGACCGGACCGAGGTTGAGCAGCAGCCGGGCATTCTCCCGGACTGCCGCTAGCATCGCGTCGAGCCGCTCGGGGATGTGGTCCGCGACATCGACGCCGGCGGAAAAAGCCCGCGGCAGGGCGCTGGCGAGAAGAACGACGCGGATCGAGGTCCGATCGCACTGCCGCAGCGCCTCATTGAGCTGTCGCAGCATGTCGATGTCCAGCACATTCAGCGGTGGTCGATCCAGGCTGATGCGAGCGACCCCATCCTGGACCCCGACCGTGACTGGAACCGATGGCGATTCGGGGGCCGGCACGGTGGGTAAATCCTACACGCGGGAAATCCCGCGACCCTGAGACTTGAAGTAGGCTGGTTGCCATGCAGAGGTGTCCACGGTGCGAACGTTCGGTGGCGCCGGAGGCGGCGTTCTGTCCCCACTGCGGCTCGCAGCTTCAGGTCCAGCCGGTCAAGGGCGACATCATCGATGGAACGCAACGCTTCAAAAAGAACAAGGGGCTGAGCCCCGGTCGGGCCGCGCGGCTGTCGATTATTCCGGGCCTCGGCCACTGGTACGCGGGCGCGCCGGCCAAGGGCCTGGTCTTCTTTGCCGCGATCGTCGGTCCGCTCGTGATCGGTACGGAGCTCGACCTGACGGTGGTCGGAGCGGCCGTTGGAATTCCGCTCGACCTCGGTGGACTCGGGCTCTGGGCCTTCTGCGCCTACGATGCCTATCGCACCGCAAAAAACCGTATGCGGCCGGCCGCCTGATACGCAACGCCACCCGCAAGCTTGCTCTTTTAATGTCGCTGGTGTGACGAGGGAGCGAAGGGTTCTCCTGATCGACGACGATCAGGATCTCGCCGCGCTTTATCTGATGCAGCTTCGCCGCGATGGCGTCCCCCTCGAGCACACGCGCACCGGCCAGGAAGCGGATACCTTCGTTCGCAACCGCATCCCCGCGCTGATCCTGGTGGATCTGAACCTGCCGGATGTCGACGGCCGCGAGCTGATCGAACGCTGGGCCGATGATTCGGTCTGCGGTGCGATCCCGATCTGGATCGTAAGCAACACCACGCCGGAGGACAACCTGTGGTGGCACGCCGCTCCCAACGTTCAGCGCTACTTTCTGAAATCGAAGGTCGTCCTGACGCGGCTGAGCCTGGAGATCCGAGCCACGCTGGGGCTGCCTTACGGCGATCGGATCAGCAACCGCCTCGCCGGCTGAACGTTGCAGCGTACGGATAATGAGGTTGATGGAAGGGGGGTCCGCGGCCGCACGAACCCCGGCGGCGGACCGGCTGCGCTGGCTCGACCTGCTTCCGGTGATCGCCTTCACGCTGCTGGGCGTCATCCTCGTATTCGCCCTGCTGGTGGGCCTTGCCCGCGCCAATCGCGTGTTCTACCGCGTCAACCTGGAGACGATCTCGCTGAGCGCCACGCTCGCGGTCTACCTCGCCTTCGGCGCGGGGATCGCGGTTGCGCTCCGACGACTGCGGGCACCCCTGGCGTTTCTTGGACTCCGCTGGCCGACGCCAGGTGACGTCGGCCTGACGCTTCTCCTGCTGATCCCCTGGTACGTCGGCATCATCATCGTCTCCGCGACATCGGCCGCTGCCTTCAACGGTGGCCGAATGGTTCCCAGCAACAGCCGCCTGATCTTCGTGCAGCGTCCCGGTGGCATCGCCGTGCTGCTGCTGGCGCTGCTGGTGACCGCCGTCGCCGCGCCCATCTGCGAAGAAGTGTTCTTCCGCGGCATGCTCTTCGGGCTGCTACGGACCCGAGTCCCGTTGTGGGCGGCCGTTCTCCTCAGTGCCATAGCCTTCGGCCTCGCGCACGCCAGTCCCGCGGTGAGCGCGGCCCTCTTGCCGACCTTCATGTACATGGGGATCGTGCTGGCCGTGGTCTACGTCAGGACCGGCTCGTTGACCAACAACATCTTGCTGCACGCATTCAGCAATGCGATCGCAACCGTGGCCGTCTACTACCAGACGACCGGCTGAGTTAGTTGAACTCGCTCGGGATCAGCGAAACCTTCTGACGCGGGACCCGGTCGACGACGACCTCGCAGGGGGCGTTTCGTACGACGTGCTCGGCGATCCGCCCGAGCGGGCTTTCATTGGGCCGGTTCTGGTGGCTGATGCCCATCACGATCAGGTCCGCGTTCTCTTCCCGCGCGATCTCGACGATTCGGTGCCCGGCCTGGCGGGCGACGTTGACCTTGGTGCGCGGCGTGATCGCGTGCTGCGTCGCGATGAAGGCGGCGGCGTCGAGGGCGCGCTGAATGCGTGGGTCTTTCTCCGGCATGACGAGCGGCGCCTGGAGCGGGATCTCGTGTACGTAGACAATGACCATCTCGGCCTTGTGTCCCTGGTTCAGCCGCGCGGCCAGCTCCACCGCGCGAACCGAGGCACCGAGGTCGAGGATCGGTACCAGGACTTTGCGGATTGCCTCCACCGAGCGCACGCTGCTGGTTGCGCCTCGGGGGGCCGGCGGCGGCACGCGCAGCATCCAGCCGAGCGTCCCGGCCAGACCGACTGTGAAGGCGACCGCCAGGGTGATCCCGAGCGGGCTGAGAACGAGGTTCAAGGCCGCTGCCGGTCGGCCGCCTGCAGGCGCCAGGCACCGAAGGCGAGGAGGCCGACGCCGGCGATGCCATAGGGCACCGAGTGCACCTCGATCACGTCACGCGCCAAGATGAGCACGCCGATCACGAGGGAAGCGAAGCCGACGATCCGGGTGAACCGATACGGCGTCATGCCGGGGGCTTCGCAGCGGCGTCGCGCTCGGCGAGCGTCGCTTCATACTCCTCCAGCGATTCGAATTCTTCGGCCTCCCGAAGGACGCGCTTCTGGGCGTCTTCCCAGTTGCGCGGCACGTTTCCGAATGCAGGTAGCCCCTGGTGCTTGCGGTATGCGAAGTACAGGGATGCGGCGATCAGGACCCAGAGGGG